>Ga0116151_10000188_pt1 | contig 54184 bp, 47 predicted proteins | sample AD_UKC117_MetaG_FD_89893 | JGI IMG/M metagenome (GOLD analysis project Ga0116151, IMG submission 89893) | Active sludge microbial communities of municipal wastewater-treating anaerobic digesters from Hong Kong - AD_UKC117_MetaG | ecosystem: Engineered > Bioreactor > Anaerobic > Digestate...
ATCGCATCGCTGCGGTCTCGTTGGGCACGGTCGTTCCGTTCGCATCCGAGACCGCAGCGATGCGATGGCTCCCGGCCACGACCGTGCCCAACGAGACGACCCACAACAGCAGTGCTGCCATCGGGAGCACCGCCACCGGTGTGGTCACCGATGCCGAGTAGTCGATGTCCCACAAGGGCACGATCTGCGGGACCACGGCGGCGGCGGCGATCCAGCCCGCGGCCGCGATGGCGAAACCCCAGAAGCTGACGACGAAGGGGTCGTGGTCGGCGACCAGGCGCTCCCCGACGAGGAAGTACACCGCGAAACACCACCCGGCGGCCAGTGCGCTGAGCAGCCCGATGGGATCCAGGCCCTCCCACTGCGCGCCGGCGACCATCGCCAGCCCGGCGAGCGTGACCCCGAGGGCCGGCCACAGGATCGGCCGGACCTGTTGCTTGCGGACCAGGCGCGCCCACAGCGCCACCCAGACCGGAGCGAGGAATTCGATCAGGATGGCAAGGCCGATGGGTATGCGTGCGATGGCTTCGAAGTAGAACGATTGCAGCAGCCCCAGGCCCACCAATCCGTAGAGCAGCAGCCGGGACCAGTGTCTGCGGGGCACGGACATCCGGCGGCCGGTGAACAGCACGATGACCAACAGCAGCACCGCGGCCCCCAGTGCCCGGATCTCCGCCAGCGTCCAGGCCCCGATGCCATTGTCGAGCACCAGGCGCGAGACACCGGCGTTGAGCGAGAAGCCCACCACTCCGACCAGCACCAGGGCGTAGCCGAGGGAACGGCGGTCGCTCACGTGGTGCCGCGCAGCCATGCGGTCAGGACGTCGCGGCAGGTTCGGATCTGGTCGACCGACACCTCCTCGTCCTCACTGTGGGCGAGTGCGGCGTCACCGGGTCCGTACTGCACTGTGGGGATGCCGGCGGCCACCAGTTGCCGGAGGTCGGAGCCGTAGGTGGCTCCGGAGACCACCGGACGGGTGCCGGTCACGGCTTCGTGAGCCATGATCAGTTGCTCGACCAGTGGGTGTGCGGGGTCGGTGCTGCCCGAGGCGAAGCGACCTCCGAACCATGCGATCCTCGCGCCGGTGCCGATCAGTGCCCGCTCGAAGGCCTGCATCGCCGCTGGCACGGGTTCGTCGAGCTTCACCCCGTAGCGGCCTTCGAGGCTCACCTGTCCCATCACCGTCGAGGGCCAGTCCCCGCCCTCGATGCGCCCGATGCTGATCGGATAGGCCAGCGGCCAGGTGGACAGGATGGCGGGCACGTCTGCGTTGCGGTCGGCCTCGAGTGCCTGCAGGCGGGACATGACCTCGGGAAGACCTTCGAGGGCGTTGTGACCGTCCCAGCGGCGCGCACCGTGGGCGCTGACCCCGGGCAGGGTGAGCCGGAAGGTCAAGGAGCCGGCATTGGCGGGGATGATCGCCAACGACGTGGGTTCGGGGATCACGCACACCTGCGCACGTAGTCCGTGCTTCAGCGCCAGGAAGGCGCCGATGCCACCGTCCTCCTCGCCGCTGACCGCGCAGACCGCGACGTCACCACCGGCCGTGCGGGCGGCGTACATCCCGGCGACGAGACCGGACTTCATGTCGACCGCGCCGCGGCCACGGACGGTCGTGGCGGTCATCGCCGGTGACGGTCCGCCCGGGACGACGTCGGTGTGACCGAGGATCAGGTGGGTGCCGGCGCTTCCGGGTGGGCGGCCGATCACCCCGGTCACGGATGTGCGCTGGACCTCCATGCCCGGGAAGATCGGGTCGTCGCGGTAGGTCGCCGGGTCGTCGGTCCAGACGTCGACCTGCCAGCCCCAGCCACGCAGGGTGTCCGCGACCCAGTCCTGGGCGCGGGCCTCGTCCGGCGTGCCACCGACCGACGGGATGTCCAGCACCTCTGCGAGGTCGGCCAGAAGGTCGTCCATGGTCCCAGCCTGACACGCGCGGCTGCGCTTGACAGAGGCAATGTAAATCAGGAAACTTGAGTCAGCGAAGGGGAGTATCCGCGACGCGGTTGTCGACAGTACGGCACATGCCCGGCACCCGTGGGGCCCACGGCCCGGAAAGACCTTCGGCCGAAACGACCGAAGGAGCTGTGCAGTGATTGTGCCGTTGTGGGCCTGGTTCGCTGTTCTGGGCGTCATCCTTGTGATGCTCGCCGTCGACCTGTTCGCCCATCGGGACGCCCATGTCATCTCGGTGAAAGAGGCCGCCATCTGGTCGGCCGTGTGGGTCGCCCTCGGAGTGGGCTTCGGGGCGGTGGTCTGGTGGTGGGCCGGATCGGAGTTCGCGGCCCAGTACTACGCCGGATACCTCATCGAGAAGTCGTTGGCGATCGACAACGTGTTCGTCTGGGCGATCATCTTCAGCTACTTCGCGGTGCCCCGGCAGTACCAGCACCGGGTGCTGTTCTACGGCGTTGTGGGGGCACTGGTGTTCCGTGGCGCCTTCATCGCCGCCGGCTCCGCGCTGATCGCCTCGTTCGCATGGATCCTGTACGTGTTCGGTGCCTTCCTGCTGATCACCGGCTGGACGATGATCCGCAAGCGCTCCGAGCACATCGACCCGTCCCGGTCGCGGGTCATGAGGTTGTTCAAGCGAGCCGTCCCGAGCACCGACGAGTACCACGGCCAGAAGTTCTGGATCAAGCAGGGCGGGAAGTGGGTCGCGACCCCGCTGCTGGCCGTGCTGGTGCTGGTCGAGACCACGGACATCATCTTCGCGGTGGATTCGATCCCGGCCATCTTCGCGGTGACCCAGGAGCCGTTCCTGGTGTTCACCGCGAACGCGTTCGCGATCCTCGGGTTGCGGGCGATGTACTTCCTGCTCGCCGACCTCATGCACCGTTTCGTGTACCTCAAACTCGGACTCGGTTTGGTGTTGATCTGGGTGGGTATCAAGCTGGTGCTGCAGGTGGATGTCTACAAGATGCCGACGTGGCTGAGTCTGGGTGTGGTTGCGGTGATCATCGCGGTGAGCATCGGGGCGAGCCTGTTCGTCACCCGACGTGGAGATCAGGTATCCCAAGTGGGTAGGGTGTACCGCGGCGATGGGAGTCCGGATGACGACGCAGGCGCGCAGGAAGTGGACCTTCCTGACCAACCACGGACACGTATTGGTCTACGTCCACCGCAACCCTGACGCGCGGGTCCGGGACATCGCGACCGCGGTCGGAATCACCGAACGCGCTGCGCAGACGATCCTGTCCGATCTGGAAGAGAGCGGGTACCTGCGCAAGACCAAGGTCGGTCGCCGCAACACCTACAGCGTCAACACCCGGGGCTCGTTCCGGCACCCCGAGGAGGCAGGTCACCGGATCGGCGTTCTGCTCAACCTCTTCGAATAGCCTTGCCGATCGTCGAACGCAACCCGCTGCCCCGGATCCCGTTCGAGACCCGGCAGGAGTTGCACGACTGGCTCGTCGACAACCACGCCGCGCACCGCGGGTTCTGGCTGGTCCAATGGCGTCCGGTGACTGGCCGGTCCACCATCGCCTACGACGACATCGTCGAGGAGTGCCTGATCTTCGGATGGATCGACAGCACGGTGCAGACGTTCGATGACGAGCGCAGCGGCCTGCGGCTGACACCTCGCAAGCCCAACAGCGTGTGGTCGGCGTTGAACAAGCAGCGGCTGGCGCGACTCGAAGCCGGTGGGCTCATGCAGCCGGCGGGGATCCGGGCGGTGGACGTGGCCAAGGCCAACGGCATGTTCACCTTCCTGGACGATGTGGACGCCATTGTGGTGCCGGAGGACCTGGCGCAGGCGCTCGGGGATCTGCGGGAGGTGTTCGACGGTTTCAGCCCGAGCCGCAAGCGGCAGGCCCTGTACTGGGTGAAGTCCGCCAAGCGACCGCAGACCCGCGCTGATCGGATCGCACGGATCGTGGCTGCGGCGGGGGAGGGGAGTTCGGTCTTCTGATCGGCGCCGGTCACGCCCGGGCACGCAGGAGCTGAGCGGTGCGATCGAACAGGGCAGACCAGTCGGTGAGCCAGGTCGCCACGACCGGTCTGGGGTCACTGCCTGTGCCCTGCCATTCCCCCGGTCCGGCGAGGTAGGCATCGATGGCCGCCCGGGCGTAGGCGACGTCCGGGGAAGTGGTGAACGTGGGCAGATCACCGGTGAACGGCGTGTCGCCACGATCTTGTTCTTCGCTGAGGGACACGAGCTGTTCGCGTACACCGTTGCTCGTCCGCAGCAGCGGACCGACCAACGGTCCGGGGATCGGGTGTTCGCCGCCACGCATCGCGACGATCTGCTCGGCTTGCGGGAAGAGTCTGGCGGCGAAGTCGACGTGGCCGGCTGTGTTGGCCAGTGCGGTGAACCGCTGCAGCGGCACGGACTTGGGCGGCTGCTGGGCGATCGACAGATCCAGGGCCTCCTGCGCACGATCGAGGGCATCGTGCGAGCGGCGGCGGTAGTCGTTGAGTTGCCGCTCGTCGATCGCACCTCCGGCCATCCAGTCCACGGAGGCCACGTAGAAGTCGCAGGTCTGCTGAATGGCCTGCGCCAAGCGGGCGTACAGCGTCTGCGCGACGCCCCGTGGCCACATCAGGAGGCTGACCAGCAGACTGATGCCGAGGCCCAGGGCCACGTCGATCAGACGGGCTGTGGCGGTGTCCAGGCGAGCAGGCGCCATGATCGAGAACATCACGATGACCACGAAGCTGAATCCCGCCTGTCCGATGGCGTAGGACAGGGTGCCCGGTGTGTACGCCGCCCAGAACAGGGCCAATGGGAACAGCGCCCACCAGATGGCGGTGTTGTCGCCGATCAGCAGGATGCAGACGACCGACAGGACCACGCCGGCCGTGGTTCCCACCAGCGCCTGCCGGGCGGTGCGTCCAGTGCCCATGGCATCGAACCGTAGGGCGCTGAGCGTGCCCAGGACTATCCAGAAGGGGTGCTCGAGAGAGACCGATTTCGCCACCGCGATGCTGATGGACAGCGCGACCGCTGACCGCACCGCATTGCGGAACCACGGCGATGTCCAAGCGAAATGCGCCCGAAGCCGTAGCGCGATACTCGGAGGTCGTAGGGCCGCCATGGTCGGTGTTCCGGGGGGATCGGCGAGGACATCGCCCGGACGGCCCGCGATGTGGATCGTCTGATCGGTGATACGGGAGGTGATGAGGGTCGTGATCCGCACCGGGAAGGTGTCATCGATCTGCGTCCTCAGAGCAGTCGGGTCCTCGTGACCACGTTTGTCCGCCAGCCAGTCGGACATGGCATCGAGGTTGCTGCCCCGGATCTCGAACATGTCCGCCGAGGACAGCGGCTCAGTGGGATGATCACGCAGTCGTTCGGCGCAGCGCCGCAGACTCACCACCACGCGGCGACACAATTCGGCGGTCGCCGACTGGAGTTCGGGGTCGGTGTGGTCGGCCACGTCCTCCCATTTCTGCAGATACCGCAGGCGGGTTGTCTCGTCCACGAGTTGAGCCAGGGCGCGATCCGACGACGTCACCCCGGAAGGTCGCAGGAGGTTCCCGTCGTAGTCGGTGTGCAAGGCAGCCACGGTGTCGTTCACGTGCGCCCTCAGCGGCTCGAGTTCGTCCGGGGGTGCGCCCTGGATCCAGCGCGCCTCACTGGCGTCGGCGACGGCGTCCAACACGTCGGCCACACGCCGGCGGATCGGCCGCTTGCTGTGCGTGGGCCACAACAGCACCGCGGAGAGCGCCGCGGCCAGCCCGCCCACCAGCCAGCACACGAGATCCGGACCCAGTAGCGCCGGGGTCGAGGCGGTGATCGCCAGAACCGTCGCCAGCAGGAGCACCGACTGTGCAGCCGCGATGAGTCCTCGCAGTACCCCCAGCAGGCCGATCACCATCGCGACCAACGCCATGGCCGCCACCGACGTCCACACGTTCTGGCCGGCGTACGCACCCAGTACCAGCAGGGGAACCCCGGCCAGGGTCGTGACGATGTTGGCGGTGAACCGCTGCCGCAGTGGTCCGCCGAAGTCGGCGAAGACGAGCAGGGCCAGACTGGCGAACGCTCCCATGAGCGCTCCCTGGGACACCCACGGAATCTGCAGGAGCACGGCCATCGTCACCGGTACGACTAGCGCGACCCGCAGGCCACGGCCCAACGCCCGACCGCGCGGGTCGTTGGCCAGCAGGGCCTTCCGGAGGGATTGCAGCACCTTCGGAAGCGTAGTGCTCAGACCAGCACGAAGGCGCCGCGGACGTCACCGGCTTCGAGACGTTCCATTGCGCGCGGGGCCTCGGACAGTGGCAGCGTCTCGAACTGCGTGCGGACGCCGGCCTGGGGCACCAGGGCCAGGAAGTCCCGCACGTCGGCGCGGGTCACATTGGCCACCGAGCGCAGGCTGCGTTCCCACCACAGATCGTCGTAGTTCAACTGCGGGATCCGGTCGAGGTGGATGGCGTTGATCGCGACAGGGGCGCCGCGGTCGACGGACTTCAGGGCAGCCACGACGACATCGCCGCTCGGGGCGAACGTCACAGCGGCGTCCAGCGGGACCGGAACCTGCTCGTCGTAGGTGCCGGCCCACACCGCCCCGAGGTCGCGCGCACGTTCGGCTTCCGCGGGCGAGCGTGTCACCACATAGCTCTCACAGCCCCAGTAGTTGGCCACCTGGATAGCGATTGTTGCCGAGGCCCCGAACCCGAAGAGGCCCAGACGCTTGCCCGCCGAATCGGCGCCGATGCCGGCCACCCGCAGGCTGCGGAAGCCGATGACCCCGCCGCACAACAGGGGGGCGATCTCGGCCGGGTCGCCCTCGGGAAGTGGGTGCACGAAATCGGCGTGCGCGGTGACGAGTCCGGCATGGCCGCCATCGATGTCGTAGCCGGTGAACTTGGCGTGTTCGCAGAGGTTCTCCCGGTCGCTTCGGCAGAAACGACAGGCGCCGCACGAGTGAGCCAGCCACACCAGCCCGACACGGCGTCCCTGCAACGGGCCTTCGGACAGGACTTCGCCGACGACCTGGTGCCCCGGGATAAGCGGCAATCGGTGCGGCGGCAGATCCCCGTGCAGGATCTGCAGATCGGTGCGGCACACTGCCGACGCCTCCACCCGGATGAGGACCTCGCCGGGTCCGGGCTGCGGGTCGGGCCTTTCCTCGACGGTCAGGTGATCGACGGCGGTCATCGTGGCGGCGTACATGGTGCCAGTGTGCCCCCGGACAGCGCGCGGTGACGGTTGAGCCCGGTTGGGGATTGCCGCGTGACGGTCGAGCCGGGTTGGGGATCGGCCTGTGACGGTCGAGCCGGGTTGGGGATCGGCCTGTGACGGTCGAGCCGGGTTGGGGATCGGCCTGTGACGGTCGAGCCCGGTTGGGGATCGGCCTGTGACGGTCGAGCCGGGTTGGGGATCGGCCTGTGACGGTCGAGCCCGGTTAGGGATCGGCCTGTGACGGTCGAGCCCGGTTAGAGATCGGCATCTTGGTTAGTCGGCGGCTGGTTGGTTAGAGTCCCACGGCCGTATAGGACTAACCGGAGTGCCGTGTCTCTAACCAGGATGCCGATCTCTAACCGGAGTGCCGTACGGCGCCCGCGGAGTTCACACGACTTGCCGCGTTATCCACAGAATTGCGGCGGCATCCCACCTACGAGCCGGCTGCCACAACACTGGGCGGGTGTTCCGTAGATCAGATCTCGCCTCATCAGGAGCCTCCCGCGCCCAGATCGACCAGCTCTGCAAGGAGTCCGAAAGACTCCGACGAGACGTCTGGATCGCCAAGGACATGGACCCCTGGGAGCGGCACGATGTGTTGGCGGGGGTGGTGTTGTCCGACCTGCAGCCGAGCGCGATGCTGACCGGTCCCACCGCCGCCTACCTACTCGGCCTGCCCCGCCCGAAGGTGCCTCCGGGGCAGATCTTTGTCCGCGGTGTTCCGCGCGGCGCGTATGGGGACGATGTGAAGGTGCTCGGCGGCGCGGCCCCGATGACGATCCGTGACGGCGTGCGCATGGCCGACCCTGCGGTGGTGGTGGCGGACTGTGCTCGATGCCTGTCGGCACGGGACAGCTTGGCCATCGCCGATGCGGCAACCCACCAGCGCATGTGTGGTGTCGATGACCTTGCGGATGTCGCCGAGTCCTTCCACGGAAGACACGGTGTACGCCGGGTCGCATGGCTTGCCGAAAACGTCGATCCGGCGGCCGAATCGCCGGGCGAGACCTGGACCTGCATCGTCCTGACGATGCTGGGCTATGCTCCGACATCCCAGGTGGTGGTTCGTGATGCGGGCAGGACCGCACGGGTTGACTTCCTCTTGGAGGATGGCCGCACCATTGTCGAGTTCGATGGGCTGATCAAGTATCAGACATCGGCGGCGACCGAAGTGAACAGCGAGAAGGACCGGCAAGCCTGGCTGGAATCTCTCGGCTACGTCGTGGTGCGGGTTCTGTGGAAGCATCTGGCTGATCCCGAGACCCTTGCCGCCCGGCTGGCTCGCCTTGGTGCGGTGCCTACAGGCAAGCCGATGGTGCTTCCCGCTGGCTGGCACCTGGTGGATCCCGTTAGAGATCGGCATCTTGGTTAGTCGGCGGCTGGTTGGTTAGAGTCCCACGGCCGTATAGGGCTAACCGGAGTGCTGTATGTCTAACCAGGGTGCCGATCTCTAACCAGGCTGCCGATCTCTAACCGGAGTGCCCCGGGCTCTCAGCGCACCGCAGCACGAGCCAAACGATCCCGAACGGCGACCGCCAGCGCTGAACCATCCGCAGGGGGCTGAGCCCACACCACCGGGAGACCCAGGGCGTCGGCGTCGCGCAGAGACCGGTACACCACCGCGGCGTAGGCGCGTGTGTCCTCGGGTTCGGCCAGTCGCACGGCTCCCGGTGGCGTCGGCACGCCGGTCAAAGCCAGGAACCCCTCGCCGGGGGCGGCGCCGTTCCCGAGATGTACGGCTGCGCGAGGCGCGTAGTGCGATGCCAGACCGCCAGGGGCTCGCACCGCCGAGCTCGCAGTCGACACCGGCCGGCCCCCGACGCGCTCGATCTCGTCGACCTCAACGGCTCCCCATCGAAGCACCCGAGGTCTGTCGTCAGTGCAGTCCAGGATGGTGGACTCCACGCCCACCGGGCACGGGCCGCCGTCGAGTACGAGGTCGTGGACAGGGTCGAGGCGGTCGCCGATGTCCGCGATCACGTCGGCTGCGGTGGTGGGTGAGACCTGGCCGAACCGGTTGGCGCTCGGCGCCGCCACAGCCCCGGCAGCCTCGATCACGGCCAGGGCGACCGGGTGCGCCGGGCAGCGCAGCCCGACCGTGTCCTGCCCGCCGGTCAGGTATCGCGGGACATCGTCCGCAGCGGGCACGACCAGGGTCAGGGGTCCCGGCCACAGCGCCGCCGCCAGGCGGGCCGCGTAGCCGGGGACGTTCTTGCCCCACGCCGGGAGGTCCGCCGGGCCGCTCACATGCACGATCACGGGGTGGTCGGACGGGCGGCCCTTGATCGTGAAGACCCTCCCCACGGCCGCACGGTCACGGGCCGCGGCGGCCAGTCCGTACACGGTTTCGGTGGGCAGGCCGACCACGCCGCCCGCAGCCAGGGCGTCGGCCGCGCGCGCAACCGCACCAGGTTCGACATGGCCGGAGCGCCACGCCGGGGTCACAAGGTCATCGGACATAGCCATCGATCGACCACATTGCTCCTGATCCGCGTGCAGTTGTCGTAGTCAATGGTCCCGATCGCCGGATCCACCTGCGACGGCGGCCTCCCGGTGACCACCCACACCCGGGGAGCATCAGTGAGTTCGGACACCAGCCATCCCCGCAAGGGTGTCCCCGTGAAGTCCTTCTGAACCACATGCACTGTCGCCTCCGCGGGGAGATTGCCGGGCAGCAGGAAGGTGGCGGGGTACTGCCCGTCGACGAGCACGACGTCGCCCGGCCGCACGGCGTCGAAGGCGCCGGGCTCCACCGCGAACCATGTGTCGCCGAACGCCACCCGCCGCCCTTGCGCCGACTGGGTCGCAACACCCGTGACCACGATCGCGATCACGGCGACCGCCATGGCGATGCGGTGGCTCAAGACCAGCGTCAAGCACCAGACCAGGAGCACGCCCACAAGCATCTCCGCGGGGATCGCGTAACGGAGCACCCCGAAGACGGCCAGCCAGAGCACCGCGCCTACGGCGGCGAACGTCATCACAGCAACTGCTGGTCGGGTCACCGAGCGGTACCCGATGAGGGCCAGCAACAGGATGAGCCCGAGGGCCAGCCACCGCGGATCCCGCACCGACAGGTCCAGGACGCGGGCCGTCCCGGTGGCCATGTCCCACGGCCAGTGCAGCCATTCCCGAGCGCCGGTCACGCCGTAACGCTCGTCGGTCAGTGTTTCGGCGGGATACCAGCGGCTGCCGAAGATCGTGTTCCAGAAGGGGAAGGCCGGGCTCTCGTAGGTGCGCCACAACTGCCAGGCCCACCATGCCCCGGTGAGCATCCAGCCGACCGCCGCGCCGATCAGCCACATCCCCAGCCGTACCAGCCGCCGGTCCCCCATCACGAACAGGGCGGCCACGGCCGCGATCGCGAACGGGGCACTGGTGTACTTCAGTCCGACCGCCGCGCCGGCCAGGACACCGGCCCACGCCGCCGGCCACACGCCGTCGCGCAGCAGGAGCAGGAGACCGCCCAGCAGCATGGTCGCCAGCCAGACATCGCTGTAGCTCGTACCGACCTCGCTGCGGAAGCCCGCGCCCACCATTGCGGCGGCGGCAGCGGTGGTACTGAGCGTGAGCAACCATCCGCCGGTGGCCGGGATGATCCGCGCGGCGATGCGGCGCGACACCACCGCGGCGGTCCCGGCCATGGCGCCGAGAACGGCTTGCGCGGCGACCGGGGGCAGGTACGTGACCAGCACGTAGAAGGGCACCTGGGGCAAGGGGTTCTGGAACCGTCCCCCGTACAGGTCGGGGTCGGTGAAACCGCCGTGGAACAACTGCCACGGGTACCAGTAGTGGTACTGCAGCTGATCCCAGTTGGCGTCCTGTCCGAGCAGTGCGGCCACGAGTGCGCAGACGCCGATCAGCGCGAGGTCGACGACGAGGTTCCAGCGGCGCACCACGCCATTGTTGCGTGGCGGGATCGCTACGCCGGTGATTGCTCCGCTGCTACAGCCCTAGGAACGGTAGACGTAGACCTTGGTCCCGATCGGGGAGGACCGGTAGATCTCCCGGGCATCGCGGTACACCCGGACGTTGACACACCCCAGCGAGGCGCCGTTGTAGCCGTCGCGGTGGAAGCCGGGGGAGTAGTGCACCGCCTGGCCGCCGCTGAAGAACAGTGAGTACGGCATCGGTGTGTGCGCCAGGTCGCTGATCAAGTAGCGGATCTTTGAGAACACCCGGAACCTGCCGTTGCGGGTGGGGGTCTGCTCGGCGCCGAACCTGACATCCGTCACCAACTGCTGCTTGCCGTTCTTCATCATGCGCAGCACCAACTGCGTCTTGTCGATGCACAGCACGCGGCCGTCCTTGCAGGCCGCCGGCAACTTCCCGTTGCCGTAGAGCTTCTTGAGTTTCAGCGCCGGTGCCTTGGTCACGTTGCCCGTGGGCCAGTAGCCGAACTTGTCCTGGAAGGACTTGTACGCCTTGACGGTCTTCTTGTCGAACACGCCCGTTGTGGGGGCCGTCTTGCCGACCCCATTGAGCTGCTCCTGGATCCGCTCCACCGAGCGGCCCTGCATCCCGGGCCGGATCTTGGCCTTGCCCTTGTAGACGTCCTGCAGTGGTGGGGCCTTCTTGACTTCTTCAGCCGTCGGCGTCGGGGTCGGGGCAGGGGTCTCCTCGGCGGGGAGCAGGAAGACGGCAGCGGCCAGGGCGTCGATCACCCTTCCAGTGTCACCCGAGCGTCGCGGCGGATCAACACCGCCTTCGGATGAGTCCCACGCCATTAGGCTGTGACGCGTGTTATCGCCAGGGGAGGAGCCGGTCGACCCGGATGTGATCCCCGGCGACGTTCCGCAGTCGCGTGTCTGGGACATTCTGCTCGTCGTGGCCCTCGGGGGCGCCCTCGGCGGGGCCGCCCGGGAAGCCGTCAATCTCGCGCTGGCGGGACATCTCTTCCCCTGGGCCACCTTCACTGTCAACGTCGTCGGCTCCCTGTTGATCGGGGTGCTCATGTACTACGTGGTCGAGGTGAACCCCGACCACAGGTACGTGCGGCCGTTCCTCGGCGTCGGCGTGTTGGGGGGTTTCACGACGTTCTCCGCCTATGCCGTGGAGACCCGCGGGTTGCTCACGGACGGACAGGTCCCGTTGGCGCTGCTCTACGTGTTCGGCAGTCTCCTGCTGGCGCTGCTGGCCACGTGGGCCGGACTCGGGCTCGGTCGACGGCTGATGGGGGGCGACCGGTGAGTCTGCTGCTCGTGGCGCTCGGGGCTGCCGTCGGTGCGGTGAGCCGCTGGCTGACCGACCGCTTCGTGCAGTCGCGCCACACGAGCTTCTTCCCGTGGGGGACGTTCACCGTCAACGTCCTCGGGTCGTTGGTTCTGGGCTTCTTGCTCGGACTCGATACGGCTCCCGACCTCCTGCTGGTGCTCGGCACCGGCTTCTGCGGAGGTTTCACGACGTTCAGCACGTTCAGCTTCGAGACCGTGGTGCTTGCCGGTGAGGGCCGCAGCGCGGTAGCGCGCATCTACGTGGTCGCGAGCCTGGCGGCCGGGCTCGCGGCGGCCTACCTCGGCTGGTGGCTCGGAACGCTGTGAGGCTGGCGCGTCCTAGCCCATCCGCCCGATGATCAGGTCGGCCACCAGGCCGGTCCACCCGGTCTGATGACTCGCGCCGAGGCCGGCGCCGTTGTCACCGTGGAAGTACTCGAAGAAGTAGGGCGCGAAGTTCCAGCGGGGATCGGTCTGGAACTTCTCGGTGTCGCCGAAGACCGGCCGCCGGCCGTCCTGGTCGGGCAAGAAGATGCTGATCAACCGGCGCCGCAGTTCCTCGGCCACCTCGCGCATGTTGGCCATCTCGCCGCTGCCGGTGGGGCATTCCACCTGGAAGGAATCCCCGAGGTACATGTAGTAGCGCTCGAGGGCCTCGATCACGAGGTGGTTGATCGGGAACCATACCGGCCCTCGCCAGTTGGAGTTGCCCCCGTACATGGGGGTCGCCGACTCGGCCGGCTCGTAGTCCACATCGAACGACTGGCCGTCGATCTTGACGCTGAACGGGGCAGCCTTGTGCCGTTTCGACAGGCTGCGCAACCCGTGCGGTGACAGGAAGGAGTCCTCGCTGAGGACCTCCAGCATGACCCGGCGCAGGCGTTCCGGGTCCAGCACCGTGAGCAGCAGTTTGCTCTGCTCGGGCGAGCGGTAGACGAAGCCGGCGCGTCCCGAGTCGATCGTGTCCAGCCCGCGGCGGCGTAGGAAGTCGGCGAAGCGCTCATACAGACGAGCGTTGCGTTGCAGGGCCTTGTCGGTCTCGATCCAGGCCGCGGCCAGGATCGGGATCAGCCCGACGATCGAGCGGACCCGCAGCGCCTCCTTGGTGCCGTCGGGGCGCAGCAACTGGTCGTAGAAGAAGCCCTCCTGCCAGTCCCACATGCCACTGGCGGCCATCCCGTCGGTGATGGACGCGAAGTGCTCGGCGAACTTCAAGGCCATCGCGTCGTAGACCGGGTCGTGCTCGGCCAGTCGCAGCGCGATGCGCAGCATGCTCAGGCAGTAGAACGCCATCCATGCGGTGCCGTCGGCCTGTTCCAGCCCGCAGCCGGCTGGCAGTTGCGAGCGGTTGATCGGGCCCACGTTGTCCAGGCCCAGGAATCCGCCCTGGAAGACGTTGTTGCCCTCGGAGTCCACGCGGTTGACCCACCAGGTGAAGTTCATCAGCAGCTTCTGGAAGACCTCCTGCAGGAAGTCGTAGTCCTTCGTGCCGTCGATCTCGAAGACCCGCAAGGCGGCCCACGCGTGGACCGGCGGGTTGATGTCGCTGAAGTTCCACTCGTACGCGGGCAGTGCACCGTTGGGGTGCATGTACCACTCGCGGCACATGAGCAACAACTGGTACTTGGCGTAGCTGGGATCGATGTGTGTGAACACCACCGTGTGGAAGGCGAGATCCCACGCCGCGAACCAGGGGTACTCCCAGGCGTCCGGCATCGAGATCACGTCGTAGGCGTCCACCTGCTGCCAGGTGTGGTTGCGCCGTTCCTCCGGCGGTGGCGGCGGGGGCTGGCCCGGATCGCCGGCCAGCCAGCGTTGGATGTCGTAGCGGTAGAACTGCTTGGTCCAGACCATCCCGGCGAACGCCGCACGCATAGCCTCCAACTCCGGCCCCGGGCAGTTGTCGGGGGCCAGATCGCCGTAGAACTCGTCGGCTTCGGCCTGGCGGGTGGCGAACAGTTCGTCGAAGTCCCTGCCGAGGGCGTCCGGATTGCGCTTGTTCTCCGGCGACTTCCACAGCCGCAGGCGGATCTCCTGGGACGCGCCGGCGGGTACGGTCAGCCGGTACCACCAGGCGCCTTTGGTGCCGCGGTTCTCCGGGTTGACGCTGGGTTCGCCGAGGCGCACGTGCCGGTCGATCCCGTCCTTGGGGTAGGAGGTGATGTTCTCGGTTCCGAAGATCAGCTCATCGTTGGTCTCGTTGTTGCACAGCACCGGCGTCGGTGCCTGCCCGTCCGGCAGCGGACCCGGGTCGAGATGGTAGGTCCCTGATCGCCAGTGGGTGGCGATCAGCGCACCGGAGTCCATGCGCATCTCCGGTACGGGGTGCCCCCGGCCCCAACCCCAGGTGTTGCGGAACCACACGGTCGGCAGCACGTCGATGGTGGCCTCGTCGGGTCCCGCGTTGGTCACCGTGACCCGGATGCTGATGTCGGTGGGTGTGGCCTTGGCGTAGTCGACATCCACGACCCAGTAGCGGTCGTCGTCGAAGACGCCGGTGTCGATGAGTTCGTACTCCGGCTGGGTGCGGTCGCGTTCGCCGTTGGTCGCGATGAGGTCGTCGTAGGGGAAGGCCGCCTGCGGGTAGTGGTACCGCCATCGCAGCCAGGCATGCGACGGCAGCGCATCGCGGTACCAGTAGTACTCCTTGACATCCTCGCCGTGGTTGCCCTGTGAGCCGTCGAGGCCGAAAAGGCGCTCCTTGATCACCCGGTCCTGGCCGTTCCACAGGGCGATGGCGAAGCACGTGTCCTGCAGCAGGTCGGACAGTCCGGCCAGGCCGTCCTCGCTCCACCGGAAAGTGCGGGCATGGGCGTGTTCGAAGGGGAAATACTTCCAGGCGTCGCCGTCCGCGGAGTAGTCCTCGCGCACCGTGCCCCACGCGCGCTCGGACAGGTAGGGACCCCACTGGTACCACGGTCCTGCCTGCTCGGGCCCGCCGGCGATGCCGCCGGCCTGCTTCATCCGCTCGTACTCGCTCACCGTGGCAGGGTAGTCCGGCAACAGACGTTGTGGCGCGGTCTACATCGAAGGAAATAGGGTAGTAGAGCAACGTGAAGGCGACATGGGGTGATTCGCAATGGCCGCCCGGAGGCGCAAGCAACGTATAGCCATGATCTCGACCCACGGGTACGTGGCGGCAGAACCACCTTTGGGGGCGCCCGACACGGGCGGCCAGGTGGTCTACGTCCTGGAGTTGTCCCGCAAACTCGCCCAACTCGGGTACCGCGTGGACATCTGGACCCGCAGGTTCGAGAAACAGCGGCAGATCGAGGTCGTGGACGAGGACGTGCGGATCATCCGCATGCCCTGTGGTGGTCCGGACTTCATTCCCAAGGAGTACCTGTACAAGAAGCTGCCGGAGTGGGGGGAGAACGCTCTGCGCTTCATCCGCGACCGGCGGCTGGACTACGAGTTCATCAACAGTCACTACTGGGACGCCGGACTGGCCGGACAGCGGTTGTCCGAGGTGCTGGGGATCCCACATGTGCACACGCCGCACTCGCTGGGGATGTGGAAACAGGAACAGATGTCGCAGGACAGCGACAAGAGCGACGACGAGTTCGAGCAGCAGTACAACTTCAGCCGGCGCATCCATCACGAAACGACACTGTTCCGCGAGTGCGACCTGGTGATCGCCACGTCGCCGCAGCAGTTCGATCTGCTGGAGACCGGCTACGAGGTGCCCGCCTCCCGCATGAAGATGATCCCGCCGGGCTACGACGACAACCGCTTCTTCCCGGTGAGTGGGGCGACCCGGCGCAGTATCCGGGAGGCGCTGGGCTACGAGGGCCTGGTCGTGGCCTCCATCGGTCGACTGGCCCGCAACAAGGGGTTCGACCTGCTCGTCGACGCGTTCAGCGTCGTGGCCGATCGGGTGCCGGAGGCGCGGCTGCGGATCGCATGCGGTGCGGAGTCGTCGGACTACGGCGACGACGAGATCTTCACCGAGATCACCGACAAGATCCGCGACTACGGCCTCGAGGACCGAGTGATCTTGTCGGGGTCGCTCGAGGACGACGAGATGGCGGACTTCTACCGGGCAGCCGACGTGTTCGCACTGTCCAGCCGGTACGAGCCGTTCGGGATGACCGCGGTGGAGGCGATGGCCTGCGGCGCGCCGACCGTGATGACCATCCATGGCGGTCTGTGGCGTTCGGTGTACTTCGGGCAGCAGGCGCTGTACGCCGACACCACCGACAAGGAGGAGTTCGGGATCGCGCTGCTGCAGGCACTGAAGTACAGCCGCTTGCGGGCGCGGATGCATCGTGAGGGTGCGCACCGGGTGCGTGCGCTGTTCACGTGGACCGGGATCGCCCAGCAGCTGATCAGCGCCGTGGAGGAGCGCGGGGCTCCGGGCTTCGATCTCGGCGACGATTTCGATTGAGTCGGCAAACCGCAGTACTGTGCTGCCGGGTAGGCAGGAGAGGGTGCTGATGGGTGCGGCGATGTTCTGTTCGGATCTCGACGGGACGCTGCTGGGCAAACCGGACGCGACCGCGCGGTTCACGAGGGTGTGGCGTGGCCTCGACCGTGCGCCCCTGCTGACCTACACCACCGGGCGGCTGCTCAACGACGCCCTGAAAGTGATCGCCATCGCAGAGTTGCCGCAGCCGGACTTCCTCATCTGCGGTGTCGGCACGGTCATCTACGACCTGCGCAACCAGACGTTGCTCAAGCAGTTCTCCGAGGTCATGGAGGAAGGCTGGGACAAGCAGTCCATCGAGCGGATCATGCAGTCGTCCACCTCAGCGGTCCGGCAGCCTCCCCAGTTCCAGCACCGCTACAAGTCCAGCTGGTATCTCGAAGGGGCGTCCGAGGACGGCATCTCGACGCTGGAGGACCTGCTCAACGCGGAGGGACTGGCGGTCAATGTCGTGTACTCCAGCGCCCGCGATCTGGACATTCTGCCCAAGATGGCGAACAAGGGGAACTCCGTGACCTGGCTGTTGCAGGAGCTGGGGATCCCCACCGACCAGGTGATCGTGGCCGGTGACTCCGGCAACGATGCGGCCATGTTCCTGCTCCCAGGCGTGCGCGGAATCATCGTCGAGAACGCGCAGCCCGAGTTGGCTGCGCGCACGTTGGGGGCGAACATCTACCTTGCCGAAGGGCATTTCGCCGACGGGGTGCTCGAAGGGCTGCAGCACTTCGGTGTCGTCGGGGATCTGCCCGAGTACGCGGACGAGCATGCGCATGCCAGACCCGCGGACCCGGCCATCGGTCGCATCTTCGACGTCGAGCGTGCCGACGGGTTGTCGGCAGAAGATGCCGAACTGCTGGAGGTCGCCTACGAGAAGGCACTCGAGGCGTTGCGGCGCAACATCACCCCGATGGGCTTCTCCGCGTGTTCGTTGGAGCACAACTTCGCGCACGGGACCGACGTCAACTACCGCAGTGTCTGGGCCCGGGACGGCTCCATCGCCGTGGTCGGATCGATGCATGTCGACGATCCGGAGATCCGGCAGTGCGCACGCACCACCCTGGTGACGTTGCTGGATCACATGAACCCCGTCGGCCAGGTGCCCGCCAACGTCAGCATCGATGACGGCATCCCCGACTACTCCGGGATCGGTGGGATCAGTTCGATCGACTCCGGCCTGTGGACGATCATCGCGATGTACGAGTACGTGCGGGTGTCCGGGGACGTCGGCTTCCTGCGCGAGCGGCTGTGGCAACTGCAGCGGGCCATGGACTGGCTCAGCGCGCACGACAGCAACAACGACGCGATGCTGGAGATCCCCGAGGCCGGAGACTGGACCGACCTGTTCGGACGCAGCTACAACGTGCTGGTGGACGAGGTCCTCTGGTACCGCGCGAATGTCGCGTACGGACGGCTGCTGGAGCTGGCCGGCGAGCCGGAACGGGCGGCGGACTATCTGCGCTGGTCGCAGACCATCAAGTCGGTGCTGCTGGACAGATTCTGGCCCACCACCAAGCCGCGCGGCGACGAGGGCGCGGGGACACTGTTCACCGAGCGACAACTCGGCGTGGGCGACACCCGGTACCTGCTGGCCCAAGTGACCCCGTTCGACTTCGACTGGCGCTGCGACGTGTACGGCAACGTGCTGGCGGTGTTGTTCAACGTACTCGACGTGGCCCGGGCGCGGATCGCCTTCCGGTTCATGTGGGGGGTGGGGATCAACGATCCGTGGCCGGTCAAGAACCTCTATCCGGTGGTCCACTCCGGCGATCCTTCGTGGCGGCCGTACTACACCGTGAACCTGCTCAACCTCCCGCACCACTACCACAACGGCGGGATCTGGCCGTTCATCGGAGGGCAGTGGGTGCGGTTCATCCAGCGCCTCGGCTATCGCGGGATCGCCTTCCAGGAGTTGGTGAAGCTGGCGAGACTCAACCAAGCCGGGATCTACGGCGAGTGGGAGTTCAACGAGTGGGCGCACGGGGAGACCGGCCGTCCCATGGGGAAGGCCTACCAGGCGTGGTCGGCCTCCGAGTTCCTGCTCGCCTGCCACGAGTTGCGCCTCGGGTCAGTGAGTCACTGACACCGCGTTCACCGAGGGCGAAGTCCGGAAGCCCACAAGACGCCTCGTGGTTGTCGTGGTACGAGGCTAAAGTGAGAAGTCTTCAGGCGATGGGAGTCATCGGATGTTTGAGAGGTTCACCGACCGGGCCCGCCGCGTGGTTGTGCTCGCGCAAGAAGAGGCGCGGATGCTCAATCACAACTACATCGGCACCGAGCACATCCTGCTCGGGCTGATCCACGAGGGCGAGGGTGTGGCCGCGAAGGCTCTCGAGAGCCTGAACATCTCGTTGGACGCCGTACGCCAGCAGGTGGAGGAGATGATCGGCCAGGGCCAGCAGGCTCCCAGCGGTCACATTCCCTTCACCCCGCGCGCCAAGAAGGTCCTCGAGTTGTCGCTGCGTGAGGCGTTGCAGCTCGGGCACAACTACATCGGCACCGAGCACATCCTGCTCGGCCTGATCCGCGAGGGCGAAGGGGTTGCCGCCCAAGTGCTGGTGAAGCTCGGCGCCGACCTGAACAAGGTCCGTCAGCAAGTCATCCAGCTGCTGTCCGGTTACCAGGGCAAGGAGCCCGCCACCGCCGGTGGGCCGCAGGAGGGGACTCCGTCGAGTTCGCTGGTGCTCGACCAGTTCGGACGCAACCTGACGCAGGCGGCCAGAGAGGCCAAACTCGACCCGGTCATCGGTCGTGAGAAAGAGATCGAGCGGGTCATGCAGGTGCTGTCCCGCCGCACGAAGAACAACCCGGTGCTCATCGGCGAACCCGGCGTCGGCAAGACCGCGGTCGTCGAGGGCCTCGCGCAGATGATCGTGCGCAACGAGGTGCCGGAGACGCTGAAGGACAAGCAGCTCTACACCCTCGACCTCGGCGCCCTGGTCGCGGGCAGCCGCTACCGCGGTGACTTCGAGGAGCGCCTGAAGAAGGTGCTCAAGGAGATCCGCACCCGCGGCGACATCATCCTGTTCATCGACGAGATGCACACGCTGGTCGGTGCCGGCGCGGCCGAGGGTGCGATCGACGCCGCCAGCATCCTGAAGCCCATGCTGGCCCGCGGTGAACTGCAGACGATCGGTGCGACGACGCTCGACGAGTACCGCAAGTACGTCGAGAAGGATGCCGCGCTGGAGCGCCGGTTCCAGCCGATCCAGGTGCAGGAGCCGACCCTGGCCCACACCATCGAGATCCTCAAGGGTCTGCGCGACCGCTACGAGAACCACCACCGCGTCACGATCACCGACAGCGCGCTGGTGGCCTCGGCCACCCTGGCCGATCGGTACATCAACGACCGGTTCCTTCCGGACAAGGCCATCGACCTGATCGACGAGGCCGGTTCGCGGTTGCGCATCCGCCGGATGACCGCGCCGCCGGACCTGCGCGAACTCGACGAGCGGATCGCCGGCGTGCGCCGCGAGAAGGAGTCCGCGATCGACGAGCAGGACTTCGAGAAGGCCGCGGCGCTGCGCGACAACGAGAAGAAGCTCATGTCCGAGCGTGCCGAGCGCGAGCGGCAGTGGAAGGCCGGCGACATGGACGTCGTGGCGCAGGTCGATGAGGAGTTGATCGCAGAGGTTCTGGCCACCGCCACCGGCATCCCGATCTTCAAACTCACCGAGGAGGAGTCGCAGCGGCTGCTCAAGATGGAGGAGGAGCTGCACAAGCGCGTCATCGGCCAGGAGCAGGCCATCCACGCACTGTCGCAGGCGATCCGCCGTACCCGCGCCGGACTCAAGGACCCGAAGCGTCCCGGCGGTTCGTTCATCTTCGCCGGGCCGTCCGGGGTCGGGAAGACCGAGTTGTCCAAGACCCTGGCCGAGTTCCTGTTCGGCGACGAGGACAGCCTCATCAGCCTGGACATGAGTGAGTTCTCCGAGAAGCACACCGTGTCGCGGCTGTTCGGTTCGCCCCCCGGCTACGTCGGGTACGACGAGGGCGGGCAGTTGACCGAGAAGGTGCGGCGCAAGCCGTTCTCGGTGGTGCTGTTCGACGAGGTGGAGAAGGCACACCCGGACATCTTCAACTCGCTGTTGCAGATCCTGGAGGACGGTCGCCTGACCGACTCGCAGGGCCGCGTGGTGGACTTCAAGAACACCGTCATCATCATGACCACGAACCTCGGTACCCGCGACATCGCGCGCGGTGTGAACCTCGGGTTCGCCAACGAGGACGACACGAAGACCTCGTACGAGCGGATGAAGGCAAAGGTCAACGAGGAGCTCAAGAACCACTTCCGACCCGAGTTCCTCAACCGCATCGACGACATCATCGTGTTCCACCAGCTGACCCGCGAGGAGATCGTCCAGATCGTCGACCTGATGGTCGCGAAGCTCGACGAGCGGCTGCGGGACAAGGACATGGGCATCGAGTTGACGCAGGCCGCCAAGGACGCCCTGGCGATCCGCGGTTACGACCCGGTGCTCGGCGCGCGGCCCCTGCGTCGCACCATCCAGCGCGACATCGAAGACGCCCTGAGCGAGAAGATCCTCTTCGGGGAACTCGGGCCGGGACAGATCGTTCTGGTCGACGCAGAGGGCGAGGGCACCAACGCGGTGTTCACCTTCACGGGCACGGCGTCCGCTCAGGCGCCGGATGTCCCGCCGGTGGAGGCCGCGGAGGGCTGAGCGACTACCAGCGAAGGGTCGGGTGCTTCGGCGCCCGGCCCTTTCGTGTGCCGGCCGGTGCCTGGTGCTGCCCGCGACCGTTGAGTGCTGCGCGGTTACGGGTTTGAGGCACAGGAATCGGTAACCGTGCAGCAGTGAACTGTATGCATCGGCCGTCCGGGATGGGTTTCCCGGTTCTGGTGCTGGTGTTCGTCGTACGTGCGTGCGTGCATGCCGCCTAGGGAAGAGACCACTGCCGTTCGCGCACGATGAGACCATCGGCGAGCAGGGAGTCGAGTGCGCGCTGGAGTTGTTCGGCGTCGGGCCATTCGAACGCGTCCGCCGGTCCCTCGCGCAGTACCGCCAGGACGGCGCCCCTGGCCTGCCGGTCTGTGCCCTCGTAGGCCTGCGGACGACTGGTCCGCTGCCCGGTCGGTACCCAGTTGCACACCTCAGCGAGCGGACAGTTGGCGCAATCCGGGTTCCGCGCGGTGCAGACCAATGCACCGAACTCCATCGCCGCCGCCGCCCACAGCGCAGCTGGCACTTCCACGTCGGCGTGGACCTCCGCGGCGAGGGTGCGCTCGGCCGCGGTGAAGCTGGGTGCCGGATCCCCGCCGGTCAGGACTCGCACCAGGAGGCGGCGGACATTGACGTCGACCACGACGGCGTCCCGGCCGTAGGCGAAGGCCGCGACCGCAGCAGCCGTGTACTCCCCGACCCCTGGCAGGGACAACAGGTCGGCCTCGTCTGCGGGGACCTCGCCGCCGAAACGATCCCGCATGATCACTGCCGCTTCGTGCAGGCGTTTGGCTCGTCGCGGGTAGCCCAGCCGGCCCCATGCCCGGATCGCCTCCCCGGGGGTGTCATCCGCGAGGGCCGCGGGCGTCGGCCACCGCCGCAGCCACTCGTGCCACGCGGGTAGCACGCGGACCACCGGCGTCTGTTGCAGCATGATCTCGCTGACGTAGACACCCCACGGCGTGCTGGTCCGCCAGGGCAGATCCCGCCGGTGTTCGGCGAACCATTCGGTGACGATCCGGTCGAGGTGTGCCATCACGGCCATTCTTGCGGCCGCCGGAGCGTCGGCAACCCGGACCCGGCGCGGTCGCCGGGGGAACGCCTTGCATACCGTGGCTGTCATGAGTTCGTTGCTGCATCCGGTGGGGCCGGAACCGGCCAGCGTCTACTGGCGACGGCGCATCATCGTCGTCATCGGGATCCTGGTGGTTCTCGGACTGCTGTGGTGGCTGATCTCCCCGAGTGGGGGGTCCGCTCCGGCTGCATCATCGGCCAGCCCCACCCCGCTGCCCACGTTGAGCAGCGCGGCTCCGAGCGTCTCGCCGTCGGCGTCCGTGTCCGGGGCCCAGTGCGCCGACTCCGACATCGCCGTCACGGTGACGACCGAGCAGCAGGCCTACTCCGTGGGCGGGCCGGTTGAGTTCGTGATGAAGATCAGCAACACCGGCGGCGTGCCGTGCGTGCGCGATGTCGGAACGATCGCGAACACGTTCGTCGTGACCTCCGGCGGATTCGATGTGTGGAACTCCGACGCGTGTTCCGGCACCGACGAGGTGCAGGAGGCACAGGAGGAGGAGATCCCGGCTGGGGAGGCATTCGCGGTCAAGGGCACCTGGGACGGAACCGTGACGGCCAACGGTTGTGAGAACGCCACCCCGGCAGAGGCCGGCGCCTATCAGGTGGAGGCGAGCAACGGCGACGTCGTCAGCGAGCCTGTGACCTTCAGCCTCGGCTGATCACTGGTAGCGGTCCAGGATCGAGGACTCGGCGAGGCGCGACAACGCGTCGCGCACGCTGCGGGCTCGCGCCTCACCCACGCCTTCGACGGACTGCAGATCGTCAATCGAGGCCGCCAGCAACTTCTGCAGGCTCCCGAAGTGCTCGATGAGGCGTTCCACCACAGGCTCCGGAAGCCGGGGGACCCTGCCCAGCAGTCGGTACCCGCGCGGGCTCAGGGGGCGGTCGAGTCCGTCGAGATCGGAGGCGAGTCCCATCATCTGCCCCAGTTGTGGCAGGTCCACCAGGGCGGAATCCTCCACCTGGTCCAGGACCGCGACCGTCTGCTCGAGATGTCCGGGGTCTGGCAGGTAATCGCGCAATAGCAGCACCTGATCTCCGCCGACGCCGGTGACCACCTCTTGCAGTTGCAGGTCCAGCAACCGGCCGTCGACGCCGAGTTCCACCACGAATTCGTCGATCTCCGCGGTCATCCGGCGGACCATCTCCAGGCGCTGCGTCACCAGCAGGACGTCGCGTACGGTCACGAGGTCCTCGACCTCGAGAGCGGACAGGGTCGCCCCGACCTCATCGAGTCGTTGCCGGTAGCGCTCCAGGGTGGCAAGCGCCTGGTTGGCCTTGCCAAGAATGACTGTGGAGTCCTCCAGGACCTTCCGCTGGCCTTCGAAATACAGCGCGATGGTCTGCATGGACTTGCTGACGCTGATCACGGGGAAGCCGGTCTGCACTGCGACGCGTTCCGCGGTGCGATGGCGGGTGCCGGTCTCCTGGGTGGGAATGGCGGGGTCGGGCAGCAGTTGCACCGCAGCCCGCACGATCCGGGTGGCGCTGTTGTCGAGGATCACCGCGCCGTCCATTTTGGCCAGTTCCCGCAAGCCGGTGGAGGTGAACTCGACATCCATGCCGAAGCCGCCACCGGAGATGCGCTCCACGACCTCGTCGCTGCCGATGACGATCAACCCGCCGGTGCGGCCCCGCAGAATGCGCTCCAGTCCTTCCCGCAGAGGCGTTCCGGGCGCCACCTGCGCCAATGCGGCCCGGATCCGCGACCCTCTGTCCATGGACTCTCCCTCGTGTTGAGGGCATTATCGCCCGAGGTCCGCCGCCTCGGCGCGTTGATTTCAGAAGGGGGCGTCGACCGCGTGCAGTTGGGCCCGTCGGGCGGTTTCCGGCGCGGGTGCCCGCCGCATCGCCCCGAGCAGGTCGCTGAGTCGGTGGATCGGTTGCACCGACAGGCCGTCCGTGGCCCGTACGACCTCGGCCTGGCGTCCGGCGTCCGCCGGAATGATCACGCGCTTGAACCCTAGCCGGGCTGCTTCTGCCACTCGCTTGGCTAACCCGGGGACGACGCGCAGATCGCCGGACAGGGTCACCTCGCCGATCGCCACGGTGTCGGTCCACAGCGGCGCATCCAGGCGTGCCGACGCCACCGCGAGGCAGAGTGCGAGATCCGCACCGGGGTCGCTGATCTTTGCCCCACCCACCGTCGCGACGTACACGTCCCGGTTGCCCAGTTGCAGGGCGCCGGCCTTCTCGGTCACCGTCACCAACATCGTGCTCCGGCTGAGCTCGAGCCCGGTGGCGGCTCGACGTGGGGTCTGGGCGATGCTGCCGGCCACCAGGGCCTGCACCTCGGCGACCAGCGGTCGGCGGCCCTCCATCGTCACGGTCAGGCACGACCCCGGCACGGGTGTCTCACGGACCTTGCGGAACAACTCGGAGGGATCCGCCACCTCCCGCAGGCCCTCCTCATCGTGCTCGAAACAGGCGACCTCGTCGGTCGGGCCGAACCGGTTCTTCACCGAGCGCAGCAGCCGCAGCGCCGAGGTGCGGTCGCCCTCGAAGGTGACCACGGTGTCGACGAGGTGCTCGAGGGCGCGCGGGCCGGCCACGGAGTTCTCGCGCGTGGACTGGCCCACCAGCAGAGTCGGCAGGTGATGGCTCTTGGCCCATTGGGTGATGACCTGCGTGACTTCGTGGACCTGTGCGACACCGCCGGCCCGGGAGTCGATCGCAGAGGTGGCAATGGTCTGGACCGAGTCCACGATCAGTAGTGAGGGGCGGGTCTGGGCCACATGGGCCAGGACCTGCTCGAGCTCGGTCTCGTCGGCGATCAGCAGGTTGGGGTGCATCGCCCCGATCCGGCGGGCCCGCAGGCCGATCTGTTCAGCCGACTCCTCGCCGGAGATGTACAGAACGGTTCCGCGGCGTTCGGCGAACCTGTGGCCGACGTCGAGCAGGAGGGTGGACTTGCCGACCCCCGGTTCCCCGGCCACCAGCACGACTTGCCCCGGTACCAGACCGCCCCCGAGTACCCGGTCGAACTCGGCAACGCCGGTGCTGCGGCGGGCGTGTTCCTCCGCGCGCAGGTCGACGACCGCTCGTGCCGCTCGGGTGGGCCCGCCCGAGGGTCCCTTGGTCTTGGACCCGGCCTTGGGCCGGTGGGACGCTGCGGCCTCCGAGATCGTGCCGAACGTTCCGCATGAGGCACACTTCCCCAGCCATTTCGCCGTGCGGTTGCCGCACGCGGAGCACTCGTACTCGGTCTTGGGCACGTTCGTCAGCCTAGGTGCCGGGTGCGACATCGCCGGTGTGCCGCGCCCGGGCTGTGGATGAGCGCCGCCGTGGGACGTGCGTGGGGTGGATGGAGTGTCCAGGGAGGGTGGTCAGGTAGCTCCGGTTGATGGGTGGTCGCTGCGCCTGGTGATGGGTGGAGATCCAGGCCCGTGGTCAGCCCGGTGTCGGTCAGGATCTCCGTGGGCAGTCCGGTTACGGTCAGGATCCCCGTGGGCAGCCCGGTTAGAGATCGGCATGTTGGTTAGTCGGCGGCATCTTGGTTAGAGTCCCACGGCCGTACAGGGCTAACCGGAGTGCTGTTTCTCTAACCGGGATGCCGATCTCTAACCGGAGTGTCGCCGATTAACCGGACCCGCCCCTCGCCATTGCCGCGGAGCCCGCGGGCACTCGAGTCCGGCACGTTGGTTAGAGTCCGGCATGTTGGTTAGTCGGCGGCATCTTGGTTAGAGTCCCACGGCCGTACAGGGCTAACCGGAGTGCTGTTTCTCTAACCGGAGTGCCGATCTCTAACCGGAGTGCCGGCGCCAGCCCGTACCGTGACCAACCTGTCTGGACAGAACAACTGGCGTGCCGGATCCTGGACGGCCGGCGTCAGGCCGGGTCGGCGGGGTGCCGGGCGATGTCCAGGCCCTTGCGCCGCGCCTTCTCCCGGTCCTGGCAGGCCTGCGCCAGCACGTCGTAGGCGTGTCGTCCCATCATCTCCACCAGCCCGTCGCGTTCGGTGACGTACACCGGTTCCCGCGCGACGTGCGCCTCAGTGTTCGACGAGCAGTACCAATTGAGGTCGTGGCCACCCGGCCCCCAGCCGCGGCGGTCGTACTCGCCGATCCCCACCACGAGCACCGTCGTGCCATCGGGTCGTTCCACGTGCTCGAACGTGCGCCGGATCGGCAGCTGCCAGCACACATCCGGCTTGGTCTGCACAGGCGACAGCCCCTCCCGCAGGGCCAGTGCGTGCAGCGCGCACCCCTGTGGGCCCTCGAACCCGCTTCGGTTGAGGAAGATGCAGGCGCCGTCCACCACCCGGGTCTGCTTGCTTCCCTCAGGGTCCTTCATCACGATGCCTTTGGCCTGTCCGACCGCCTTGAACTGCCAGTCGGCCTCGGTCAGCTTGTCGGCCCAGGCCAGGACCCGCTTGCGGTCGTCCTTGTCGCTGAAATGGGCTCCCAGGGTGCAGCAGCCGCCGTCGGGCATGTGCTCGGAGATCCCACCGCACCCGCGCCCGAAGACGCAGGTCCAGCGGCTCGTCAGCCAGGTGAGGTCACAGCGATACACGCGCTCGGGGTCGGCGGGATCGGTGAACTCCAGCCAATCGCGAGGGAAATCCAAAGGAACTTCAGGCACCGGCCCAGACTACGAGGCATACCCTGGTCGCATGCGACTAGGCGTGCTGGACATCGGATCCAACACTGTGCACCTGCTGATCGTCGACGCCCATCACGGGGCGGCGCCCGTCCCGGCGCTGTCGCACAAACTCGAACTGCGGCTCGCGGAGCACCTCGACGAGGACGGACGCATCGACTCCGAGGCCTCGGACGCGCTGGTCGGCTTCATCAAGGATTCCCTGGAGATCGCTGAGGACGCCGGGGTCACGGAGGTGACCGCGTTCGCGACAAGTGCCATCCGGGAAGCTCCGAACGGCGACGACGTGCTCGACCAGGTGAAGCGCCGGACCGGTGTGGAGGTCGACCTCATGAGCGGCCCGCGAGAAGCGCAGGTCACGTTCCTGGCGGTGCGCCGGTGGTTCGGGTGGTCCAGTGGCCGGTTGCTGGTCGTCGACATCGGGGGCGGGTCGTTGGAGCTCGCCTCGGGCGCCGACGAGGACCCCGATGTGGCGCTGTCACTTCCGTTGGGGGCGGGACGGCTGACACGTGATCATCTGAGCGACGACCCCCCGAAAGCAGGCGAGCTCAAGGCGCTGCGCAAGAAGATCCGGGCCGATGTCGCAGCGGAGGTGGGTCGGCTGATCCGGTTCGGACAACCCGAGATGGCGGTGGCCACCAGCAAGACGCTGCGGCAACTCGCCCGCATCGCCGGTGCGGCTCCCAGCGCGGAGGGCCTGTACGTGCGACGTGTGCTGACCAGGTCGGACCTGGGGGTCTGGCTGCCCAAGCTGTCCGAGATGACCGCGTCCAAGCGCGCGGAGTTGCCGGGCGTGTCGCAGGGGCGCTCGCGGCAACTGGTCGCGGGTGCCTTGGTGGCGGAGGCCGTGATGGACATCGGCGGGCTGCCGGAACTGGTGTTGTGTCCGTGGGCGTTACGGGAGGGTGTGATCCTCGAACGGCTCGATGCGCTGGCTCCGGGCTCCTGAGCGCATGGCCGGCATGCGGACGCAGCGACGACGGGGCGGGGGGTTGCCCGCCACGGCCTCGTGCATTGTCACACTGGTCCGGTGAGCACCTCGCGACGCCGTCAGCGCATCAAGGTCGCGCTGTCCTCGGTATCGGTGTATCCGGAGTCGACGGCCGCGGCATTCGAAATGGCCTCGCGTCTGGGGTACGACGGCGTCGAGGTGATGGTCATGAACGACGCGGTGTCGCAGGACCCGGACGCCTTGCGCCGACTGTCCGACCACTACGCGATTCCGATCCTCGCCGTGCACGCTCCCTGCTTGCTCATCACCCAACGTGTCTGGGGCAGCGACCCGTGGGCCAAACTCGTGCGCGCGAGAGCAGCGGCCGAGACACTCGGCGCGGACACGGTGGTGGTGCATCCGCCCTTCCGGTGGCAGCGCGAGTATGCCCGAGACTTCCTTCGTGGGCTGCGGCGGATGCAGGACGAGACCGACATCCGGTTCGCGGTGGAGAACATGTATCCGTGGCGCGCAGGTGGCCGGGAGATGGCGGCGTACTCGCCGGGCTGGGACATCCGCGACGAGGACTATCCCCACACGACCCTGGACCTGTCACATACGGCGGTGTCGGGTACCGATCCGCAGCGCATGGCTCGTGACCTCGGGGACTCGCTCGCCCACATCCACCTCGCGGATGGCAGCGGCAGCAACCGTGATGAGCACCTCATCCCGGGACGGGGCACCCAGCCCTGCGGCGAGGTCCTGGACTCCCTGGCGGCCTCGGACTTCGACGGTGTCGTGGTGGTCGAGGTCAGCACCCGGAAATCGGCCAACCGCACCGAGCGGGAGCGGGACCTGGTGGAGGCACTGGCGTTCGCGCGTCTGCACCTCGACGTGCCTGGAATCGGCTGAGAGCCGTGCCGTGGCGGCTTCGAAAACCGTGCATTGCTGATCGAGGGCAATAGGCTGGTCCGCATGGGAACCGACGACGTCCGGGATGCGGTGCTGGACGCCGCCCGTGCCGCCTTCCACGCGCGTGGCTATGTGCGCACCTCGATGAAGGGTGTGGCTGCGGCGGCCGGTGTGGCACCCGAGGTCGTGAACCGCTATTGGAACTCCAAGGAGTCCTTGTTCGCCGCGGCCATGCAACTGCCCTTCGATCCCGCCAGCGCGATGCCGCAACTGGTGGCGCCGGGTCTCGACGGGATGGGCGAGCGGCTCACCCGCGCGACCCTCGACATGCTGGCCGACGAGCAGACCCGCAACGACTTCATCGCGCTGTTCCAGGCCGGAGCGTCGGCGACGAAGGCGGCCCGGGGGATGCAGGACTTCATCGAGCGATCCATGGTGGACCGGCTCGTGCGGGTGCTGGGTGTGCCCGACGCCCGCCTGCGGGTCAACCTGATCATGGCCTACCTGATGGGGATCGCCACCACCCGGTACATCGTGCGGTTGGAGCCGGTGGCCTCGATGCCCGAGGACGATCTGGTCCGTCTGGTCGCCCCGACGATCCAGAACTGGCTGGACGTGACGAAGCCGCTGCAGAAGCCCAAGGACATCGCGTAGGCGAGGGCGAAGACCGGCGAGCCAAAGGCGCATGTCGAGGGCTAGCCTTGCGGGGGGAAACACGGCGAGGAGGTCCTTTTGATCCGGCAAGCGCTCTTGAGTCTCTCGCGGCAGAAGAAGATCCAGGAGATCTCGGCCAACGCCCCCATCAGCCGCTCGGTCGTCGCCCGGTTCATCGCGGGGGAGACCGAGGAGGATGCGGTCCGTGCAGCTGGTGATCTTGCCAGTGAGGGCCTGCTGAGCACGATCGATCACCTGGGTGAGGACACCCTGGACCGTGCCCAGGCCGATGCCACCCGGGATGCCTACCTGCGGTTGCTGAAGGGTATCGATGAGGCGGGGTTGGCCCCGGCCGTCGAGGTGTCCGTGAAACTGTCCGCGATGGGGCAGGCGCTGTCCGGCGACGGTGAGAAGATCGCCATTGACAACGCGCGGGCCATCTGCGAGTCAGCCACAGCGATCGGCACGACGGTCACGCTCGACATGGAGGACCACACCACCACCGACTCGACACTGGGGATCCTGCGGGAGTTGCGTAAGGACTTCCCGGACACCGGGGCGGTGCTGCAGGCCTACCTGTACCGCACCGAGCAGGACTGCCGGGACCTTGCGTACGAAGGCTCGCGCATCCGGTTGTGCAAGGGCGCCTACAAGGAGCCGGAGTCGGTGGCGTTCCAGGCCAAGGAAGACGTCGACAAGTCGTACGTGCGATGCATGCGGATCCTGTTCGACTCCCCGTGCTACCCCATGATCGCCTCGCACGACCCCCGGCTCGTTGAGATCGCGGGAGCTCTGGCCACCCGCGCCGACCGTCCCAAGGGCACGTACGAGCACCAGATGCTCTACGGCGTGCGTCCCGACGAGCAGCGACGGTTGGCCAAAGCCGGTGAGCGCATGCGGGTGTACATCCCGTACGGCGCGGAGTGGTACGGCTACATGGTGCGCCGGATGGCCGAGAAGCCGGCCAACATGGCGTTGTTCGTGAAGTCGATGACGTCGAAGAGTTGAGTCAGCCACCGTCGGCTGCGAGGGCGGTCAAACGGGGAGCGCCGTTTCGTGGCGGCAGCGCCATTGTGGCGTTGTTGCTAGGCACAAGCCCACGATTGTGACGTAGTTGCGGGGTCCCACGGCCGCGGACCCCGCACCTTCGTCACAACGGGGGTCGCAGGCGTGACAACAACGTCACAAGCGGCTCGTTTCGCGCGTCATCGAACGAGCCGAACCCAGCCGCGGGCACGCTCGATCGACGGGTTGGAGGCTGCCTCCAGAGCCGACAGGAAGACCACAGTGGGTGGGGTTCGTCGGGCGCTGAACCCCATCGGACGGTGCAGTGGGTGGGTGGCTCGGTCAGCCGCCGGCAAGCTCGATCGACCGGTTGCGGGCCGCCTCCAGGGCCGACAGGAAAGCCGCGCGCACTTTGTGGTCCTCCAGGACCCGCAGGGCGGCAGCAGTGGTGCCCGCCGGTGACGTGACGTTCTCACGCAGGACCACCGGGTGCTCTCCGGTCTCGCGCAGCATCGTCGCCGCGCCGTACACGGTCTGCAGGGTCAGCTCCGTGGCCAGACGGCGGGGCAGACCTAGCCCGACGCCGGCCTCGATCATGGCCTCGACGGTGTAGAAGATGTACGCCGGCCCGGACCCGGAGATCGCGGTCACCGCGTCCTGCATCTTCTCGGGGACCTCGACCACCTTGCCCACACATGCCATGAGTCGCACCGCCAGGGCCACGTGCTCGGCCGTGCAGTGCGCGCCGGGGGACACCGCAGACATACCCTCGTCGACCAGGGCCGGCGTGTTCGGCATGACCCGCACGACGGGGATCCCGTCCGGCAGTAGCGCCTCCAACGACTCGGTCGTGACACCCGCGGCCAGCGACACCACGAGCGCGGTGGATTTGAGGTCCGGCGCGATCTCCGCCACGACGGCGAAGATGTCCTGCGGCTTGACCACGAGCACCACGACATCGGCCTCGCGGGCGGCCTCGGTGTTCGTGGCCGTGTCCACGCCGTACCGGTCCTTGAGCTCCGCCACGCGGTCCTGGCGCTTGTCGGCGACCACGAAGGTGTCGCCCATGCGATCCCCGCGCAGCAGCCCCGAAAGCAGTGCTTCACCCATGACGCCGGCCCCGATGACCGCAACCACACCCATGGCGCACACCGTACTGCAGGTGCGCGGGACTCAGACGACGGTACTGACGATCGCGCAGTAGCACAGGATGGTCAGAAGGTCCTGTATCACGGTGGCCAGCGGACCGGAGCCGTAGGCGGGATCGCGTCCCAGGCGGGACAGGACGTACGGCAGAACCATCGCCACCACCGAGGCGACCGCACAGGAGACGAACAACGCCAGTCCGACAGCGAGCATGATCTGGGCGTCGCCGAAGAAGAGGATCCCCAACGGCACGAACAGCACTGCCACCAGGGTTCCGATGATCAGGCCGGTCAGTGACTCCTTCGGCGCGACCTGCCGCACACTCACCCCCACGCTCAAGCCGCGCACCACCACGGTCTCGGTCTGGGTACCGACCGCGTCGGCCATGTACACCACGCCGGGCAGGAAGAAGGCCAGGATCACCTGTCGGCTGATGGCGTCCTCGTAGCCGGCCACCACGAATGCCGCCAGCATCGCCCCGGCCAGGCCCACGAGCAGCCAGGGGATGCGATGCAGCACCCTTCGGCGCACCGATTCGATCGTCGCCGTGCGCACCTGCTGGGTGTCGTGCACGACCCCGGCCAGGCGCGACAGGTCCTCCTCGTGTTCTACGAACAGCACCTCGAGCATGGCGGCGGGAGTCACGATCCCCAGCAGTGCGCCGGCGTCGTCCACCACAGCGAGCGCCCGGTGCCCCATCCGCACCATCTCCCACGCGGCGATCTCCTGGTCGGTGTCACGGTGCACGGTGATCGCGGGCGTCATCAGATCGGCCATCGTCTGGAGCCCTCCGGCGGGCAGGAGGTCTTCGATCGCCACCGTCCCCGCCAGGATCGCACCGTCCATCACCGCCACGGCGCACACCCACTCGTGGGGCTCAGCGGTCAATCGCGTTCGCACGTCTTTGGCCGTCTCGTGCATGTCCGCCCGCGGGACGTCGCTGGTGGCGCGTGCCAGCACCGATTCGGGGGCGGCGATGGTGTCGCTCATGCCGCCAGTCTGCTCCTGATCCTGCCCACCGCTCCAGGCCAGCACGACGGTGCACTGCGGCCCGCGCAGGACCGGCGAGCGGGGGTTTCGAGTGGAACGTTGGGCACGTGCGGGGTGATTGTGGATAGCGTGTCGAGCATGAGCCACCGCGTCGCCTTCGTGTGGGATGACGCCCTGCGGCACTACGACTTCGGCCCGGGCCATCCCCTGGCTCCGGTGCGGGTGCAGTTGGCCTACCGGTTGTCCCGGGACTTCGGGCTGCTCGACGATCCCAATCTGACGATGGTCACTCCGGCCGACATGCCGGACGGCCTGCTCAGCAGCGTGCACACCGCCGATTTCGTGTCGGCCGTGCAACGGGAGGCGGGCGGCAGCCACGGCCTGGGCACCGACGACGTCCCGACCTTCGCAGACATGCACGAGCACTCCGAACGGGTGTGCGCGGCGTCCCTGGCGGTGACACAGGCGGTGTATCGCGAGGAGGCCGACCACGGCGTGAACTTCGCGGGTGGACTGCACCATTCGATGCCGGATCGGGCATCCGGGTTCTGCGTCTACAACGACCTCGCTGTGAGCATCAAGTGGTTGCTCGACCAGGGGGTGGAGCGGGTGGCCTACGTCGACGTCGACGTCCACCACGGCGACGGTGTACAGCAGCATTTCTGGGACGACCCCCGGGTGCTGACGATCTCGATTCATGAGAGTCCGCGCACGCTGTTCCCGGGGACCGGGTGGCCCACTGAGATCGGTGGGGAGGGTGCCGAGGGCACGGCCATCAACGTCGCCCTGCCGCCGGGCACGGCCGACAACCACTGGTTGCGCGCTTTCGATGCCATCGTGCCTCCGGCGCTGCACGCCTTCCGGCCGCAGTTCCTGGTCTCCCAGCAGGGCTGCGACAGTCACTACGCCGATCCCCTGGCGCACCTGTCGCTCAGCCTCGAGGGCCAGCGGATGTCCTACAGCGCCCTGCACCGCCTGGCACACACCTACGCCGGGGGTCGCTGGATCGCCACCGGTGGGGGCGGATACGAGTGGGTCGACGTGGTGCCGTTGGCGTGGACCCACCTGCTGGCCGAGGCCCTCGACCGTCCGATCGATCCCGCTGAGGCGACGCCGGAGGCGTTCCAGGGGCTTGTGCGCAACGTTCTCCAACGCGATCCCCCGTTGACCATGGGCAACGGCCGTGACCCCTGGTTGCGCAACTGGGAGACGGGATACAACCCCGACGATCCCGTGGACAGTGCCGTGCTGGCGACCCGGCGTGCGGCGTTCCCGCATCTCGGGATCGACCCGGACCCGGATCCGATGTTCTGAGCCGATTACCCTGTAAAGGATTCCAGCCAACGAGGAGGCCCGTATGGGTTCGGTGGTCAAGAAGCGCCGCAAGCGCATGGCCAAGAAGAAGCACCGCAAGCTGCTGCGCAAGACCCGCGTACAGCGTCGTAACAAGAAGTAGGCCATGGGGCAGGTCGTCCTGGTCACCGGCGTCTCCCGCTACCTGGGCGGGCGGATGGCCCAGATCCTCACGCAGGATCCAGGCGTCGACCGCGTCATCGGCGTCGACGTGGTCGCCCCCCGTCAGGAGATCGGCGGGGCGGAGTTCGTACGCGCGGACATCCGCAACCCGATCATCGCCAAGGTGATCGAGGCCGCCCAGGTCGACACCGTGGTGCACATGGGCGTGATCGCCACACCCATGCAGGCCGGCGGGCGGATGTCGATGAAGGAGATCAACGTCATCGGCACGATGCAGTTGCTGGCGGCATGCCAGAAATCCCCGACGGTGCGCAAACTCGTGGTCAAGTCCACGTCGTCGGTCTACGGTGCCGGTCCCCGGGACCCTGCCATGTTCACCGAGGAGATGGAGCCCAAGCACGCTCCGACGTCCGGCTGGGCCAAGGACAGCGTGGAGGTCGAGGCCTATGTGCGCGGTTTCGCGCGCCGTCGCCCGGATGTCGGGGTGACCACGCTGCGCTTCGCGAACTTCTTCGGTCCCCGGGTCCAGACCCCGATGAGCACCTACTTCTCGCTGCCGGTCATCCCGGTGGTACTCGGATTCGATGCCCGGTTGCAGTTCATCCACGAGGACGACGGCCTCGACGCCCTGCGGCGGGCCACCGTGGAGGACCACCCGGGCACGTTCAACGTCGCGGGCGACGGCGTCATTCTGGTGTCGCAGGCCGCGCGGCGGGTGGGCCGTCCGGTCTTCCCGATCGCCAGCCCCTTCGCCTTCGCGGTCGGGGCGACGTTCCGCCGGCTCGGCCTGGCCGACTTCTCGCCGGAGCAGGTCCGCTTCCTGACCTACGGCCGAGGCATCGACACCACGCGCATGCGCACGGAGTTCGGCTTCGTGCCGCAGCACACCACCCCGGAGACGTTCGACGCCTTCGTGGAGGCACACAACCTCAACCGACTTCTGCCCGCGGAGCGGGTGGAGAACATCGAGGACCAGTTGCTATCGCTGCTGACCGGAAAGGGTGGGGCCGGTGCCTGACGCGCGAGTCATCCCGATCAAGGGCAAAGAACCCAAGAAGAAGAAGCCGGCGACGAAGAAGTCCGCCCCGCGTTCCGGAGCGCGGGCCAGTCGGTCCAGTGCCGCGCCGGCGGTCGAACCGCAGGACGAGGCCACGCCGCTGCCCGGCACCGAGGAGCACGTCGACTGGGACACCCGGGTCGCCGGTGCGCTGGCGTTCCTGCGCCGCCGCATCACGGGGGAGTACCAGGTCGATGACTTCGGCTTCGACCCGGAGCTGACCGACCGGATCCTGCTGGCACCGCTGCGTCCGCTCTACAAGAAGTGGTTCCGCATCGAGACCCGTGGCCTGGAGAACATCCCTGACACCGGGGGTGCGCTGCTGGTCGCCAACCACTCGGGGACTGTCGCGGTCGACTCGATGATGACGCAGTTGGCGATCTGGGATCACCACCCCGCGCACCGGCACCTGCGGATGCTCGGCGCGGACTTCGTCTTCCAGTTGCCGCTGGTCGGCGAACTCGCGCGTAAGGGCGGGCACACGCTGGCGTGCGCCCCCGACGCCGAGCGCCTGCTGTCCTCCGGCGAGTTGGTGGGGGTCTGGCCGGAGGGGTTCAAGGGCATCGGAAAACCCTTCAGCGAGCGGTACAAACTGCAGCGCTTCGGCCGGGGCGGGTTCGTCGCTGCCGCCCTGCGGACCAAGACCCCGATCATTCCCTGCTCGATCGTCGGAGCTGAGGAGATCTACCCGATCATCGGCAACGCGAAGCTGATGGCGCGGCTGGTGGGGGCGCCGTACTTCCCGATCACGCCGACGTTCCCCTGGCTCGGGCCGCTGGGCATGGTGCCGCTGCCGAGCAAGTGGATCATCGAGTTCGGCGAGCCCATCCGCACCGACGAGTTCCCGGAAGGGGCCGCGGACGATCCCATGCTGGTCTTCGACCTCACCGACCAGGTGCGAGAGACGATCCAGCAGACGCTCTACCGGCTGTTGGTGGCCCGGAGGTCGGTGTTCTTCTAGCCCGGCGAGTCACGGATCCGTGAGCGTTCCGGTCATCCGTGAGCCCTTGGGCGGCGTGGAACGGCTAACGGATTTCCGAAGTGCTAACGGATGCCGCACTCCGTGGCAATCGTGGGATCCCGCCGATCAGGTCCGCATCGCGCGCCGGGCCATGACCGACCCCACCGCGATGCCGGTGGCCAGCCCCGCCACCCCGACCGCGGGGGCCGTGATCTTGACGACCCGCCGCGCCGTCCGGTAGTCCCGCACGGTCCAACCGTTGCGGCGGGCATGCACGCGCAGGGTGCGGTCGGGGTTGACCGCCACCGGGGTGCCCACCAGCGACAGCATCGGGATGTCGTTCGCGGAGTCCGAATAGGCCGCACACCGACTCAGGTCGAGCCCTTCCTGTTCAGCGAGCGCCTGCACTGCCTCCGCCTTTGCCTCGCCGTGCAACGGCCGACCCACCAGTCGGCCTGTGTATACGCCGTTCACCTGTTCGGAGACCGTTCCCAGGGCCCCCGACAGCCCCAGGTGTTCGGCGATGAGTTCGGCCAGTTCGATGGGCGCCGCGGAGACCAACCAGACGCGCTGCCCGGCATCGACGTGTCCCTGGGCCAGGGCCACGGTGCCCGGCCAGAAGCGATCGATCATGTACTCGTTGAAGGTCTCGCGCGTCAACTGCACGAGTTCGGCCTGATTACGGCCCTTCACTAGGGCGAGCGCCTCCTCGGTGACGTCATGGACGTCCTCCACGTGCTCCTTGCCGACCACGATGAACCGGGTCTGTTTCCATACGAAGTCGAGGATCTGCCCTTTGGACAGGTATTTGTGCTTGGCCAGCCCGCGCGCCCAGTGGAACATGGACGCGCCGTGGATCAGTGTGTTGTCGATGTCGAAGAACGCGGCCGCCCGCGGATCGGCCTGCTGCGGCGCCGGTTCGGCGATCTCAGCGGTATCCCACTGTGGTTCTGCGGCCTTGTCCAACTCCACCTGTGCAGGCTAGCCCAGCGGCAGGTGTGAAAGACTGCGGGCGTGGTGGCCAACCTTGCTGATTTGGTGCGCGTCGCGGCCGATTCGCGTCCTCGGCACCCAGCCATCGTGACCGATCAGCGGATCACGAGCTGGAGCGAGGTGGACTGGCAGGTGCGGGCGGTGGCCGGCGGGCTCATCGCTCGCGGGCTCGAACCGGGGGCACGCATCGGCATCCTGCAGCGCAACACCCTGGAGTTCGTGACGAGCTACTTCGGCATCCTGCGCGCCGGCATGGTGGCGGTCCCGTTCAATGTCGGCTACACGGCCGCGGAGTTGGCCCTCATGGTCTCCGACGTCGACGTCCAGCTCGTACTGGCGGATCCCGCGGTGGCGCCGGTGCTCGACGGCCTCGGTGTGGAGGTCATCAGGACCGGCACGGAGGAGTGGCGCCGATTCACCGTCGGCAGCGCGGCCCTGCCCACTGATCCCACCGATCCCGAGTCGCTGGCGGTGCTGCTGTTCACCTCCGGCACCTCCGGTCGGCCCAAGGCCGCCATGCTGACCCACCGGGCCCTGGCTGCCAACCTCGATCAACTCAGCGCCCTGACCGACCCGCCGGCGATGACCGCCGACGACGTGATGCTGTGCGTGTTGCCGCTGTTCCACATCTACGCCCTCAACGCCGCGCTCGGCATGGTCGCCCGGCATGCCGCGACCATGGTCCTGACCCAACGTTTCGATCCCGGCGCGGCGCTTGCGGCCATCTCCAAACACCGCGTCACGAACGTGGCGGGTGCACCGCCGATGTACGTGGCGTGGTCTGCCGAGGAGGGACTCGGAGAGGCCCTCGCCGATGTCCGCCTGCTCGTTTCGGGTGCCGCCGCCCTGCCCCTGAACGTGATGGAACAGTTCGAAACGCTGGCCGGTCGGCCCATCTGGGAGGGCTACGGGATGACCGAGTGCTCCCCGGTCATCGCCGCCTCGTTGGTCTCCGGAACGCCGAAGCCGGGCTCCGTCGGCCGACCACTTCCGGGAATCGAACTGGAGTTGCGCGACGAGGACGGCGATCCGGTCGAGGAGGGTGATCCCGGGGAGATCTTCGTGCGGGGGGCCAACGTGTTCAGCGGCTACTGGCCGGAAGGCTCCGACGGCCCGGACGACGATGGCTGGTTCGCGACGGGGGATGTGGCCTACGCCGACGACGACGGGGATCTGCGACTCGTCGACCGCCGGCGGGAGTTGATCATCGTGAGCGGTTTCAACGTATACCCGCGCGAGGTCGAGGACGCACTGTTGGGCATGGATGGCGTGCTGGAGGTGGCGGTCATGGGGGTGACGCACCCTTACACCGGCGAGGCGGTGAAGGCGTTCGTGGTGCCCGCGCCGGGTGCCGACGTCTCCGGGGACGACGTCGTGACGTTCGCAGCCACCCGGCTCGCGCGGTTCAAGTGCCCGACCATCGTCGAGGTCGTGGACGGTCTGCCGCACTCGGTGACCGGCAAGGTGGCCAAGGGCCGGCTGCGGGAGGGCTGGGAGGTGACCTCGCTCTGAGCGCGCGGGTCATCCTCGTGGGCAAGCCCGGCTGTCACCTGTGTGACGTCGCGCGGGAGGTCATCGACATGGTCTGCGCGCAGGCGGATACCGAGTGGGTGGAGGTGTCCATCACGGACGACCCGCGCCTGGCCCAGCGGTACGCCGACCAGATCCCGGTGGTGCTGGTGGACGGCCGGGTGCACGACATCTACCGGGTGAACCCGGACCGGTTGCGGGACGCGCTTGGGGTGTGAGCGTACGGAACCGGTTGGCGAAGGCCGATTGCCAACCAGTTCCAGACACTAATCCGTTCGAAATGCCCCTTTTGTCGACCTCCAGCCGTACGGAACTGGTTGGAGCGGACCGGCCGTCAACCAGTTCTGTACGTTCGCGGGCTGGCAACACACGGGAGGACCGGTAACCGGACGGCCCCGCCCGCATTCCAGTTTGGGCCCGCTTGTGAAATCGGTAGCATGGAGATCCCGGCCCTATGACGAAACGGTGACAGGTGTCTCTCCCGCGACTTCGACGACGCGAGCTGCCCGACGCCACGATCGCCCGCCTGCCCCAGTACATCCGTTGCCTGTCCCAGCTGGAGAACGCCGGCCTGCGAACGGTCCACAGCGCCGACCTCGCAGCCCATGTCGGGGTCAGTGGTGCGGTCGTGCGCCGGGACCTCAGTTACGTGGGTAGCTACGGAACGCGTGGGGTCGGCTACCCGGTGTCCGAACTTCGCGACAGCGTCAACCGGGCATTGGGCCTGGCCACCGAACACCGCATGGTGATCGTCGGGGTGGGCCACATGGGGCGCGCGATCGCCGGCTACACGGGTTTCGCCGAGCGGGGTCTGCGGGTGGTGGGGTTGTTCGACATCGATCCGGAACTCATCGGTTCCAAAGCGGGGAATCCCGGCTCCGAGGTGCTGGAGATCATGCCACTGGCCGACCTGGCGGCGTTCGTGCACACCAACGACGTCGCCATCGCCGTCGTCGCGACGCCCGCCAGTGCGGCCCAATCCGTGGCCGACCTGCTTGTCGACGCCGGGATCACGAGCATCCTGAACCTGTCTGCGGTGCACCTGAGCGTGCCCGACACCGTGGTGGTCCGGCCCGTGGATCTGGCCACAGAGATACAGATCCTTGCCGTACACGCGGCCGCCAGGGGGCGCCGATGAGTCTGCTGGTGATGGGGATCAGCCACCACAGCGCCCCGATCGAGGTGCTCGAACAGGTTGCGGCCATAGATGCCGAAGAGACCCTCCCGGTTCTCGGTGCCGGAGATGCGGTCGGCGAGGTTCTGCTGCTGTCGACATGTAACCGCATCGAGGTGTACACCGAGGTGTCGCGGTTCCACGCCGCAGTCGAATCGCTGACGGCGGTGCTGGCCAAGCACGCGGGGCTGGCGGCCGACCAGTTGTCCAAGCACCTCTACGTGCACTACGAGGACGCCGCGGTCCGCCACGCGTTCCGGGTCGCCAGCGGCCTCGACTCGATGGTCGTCGGTGACGAGCAGATCCTGGGGCAGTTCCGGGAGGCGTTCAAGGTGGCAGTGGACCAGGGGCAGGCGGGCCGCAGCCTGCACGAGCTTGCGCAGAACGCGCTGCGCGTGGGCAAGCGTGTCCACAGCGACACCGGAATCGGTCGCCATGGCGCGTCCGTCGTGGAGGTGGCGCTGTCCGAGGCCGGTCGTCACCATGGGACCCTGGCAGGCCGTCGGGTCGTCATCATCGGCTCCGGTGCGATGTCGTCGCTGGCCGCATCCGTCGCGTCGGCCGCGGGTGCGGGAGTCACCATCGTGGGGCGCACGGCCGCTTCCGTGCACCGCCTCGCGCAGGCTGTGAACGGCCATGGCGTGCAATTGGTCGACCTCGACGCCCATCTGCGGCACGCCGATGTGGTGGTCAGTGCCACCGGCGCCACGGGTCTGCTGATCACCAAGGAGCACTTGCAGAGGGTGCTCGGCGATGACCGCCCCGACGTGTACGTGTGCGACCTCGCCCTGCCCCACGACACGGACCCGCGGATCGCCGAGATCCCCGGGGTGCAACGGCTCGACCTGTCGGGGATCGCCGCGCTGCCACAGGCGCAGATCGCCGGGGAGAGTGTCACCACGGCCGAGTCCATCGTGCTGGAGGCCACAGCCGAGTTCCTGCAGAGGCAGATGGGTGCCAAGGTCGAGCCGGTCGTGGTCGCGTTGCGGTCCCGGGCTGAAGCGGTGGTCGAGGAGGAGTTGCAGCGCCTGCGTCTGCGAAACCCTGATCTGTCCGAGGAACAGTTCGCCGAGATCGCGCGCGGCATGCGTCGGGTCGTGGCGACGCTTCTGCACACGCCGACGGTGCGCATGAAAGAACTTGCCGGCGATCCGGGCGGCGACCGCTATGCGGCGGCACTGCATGCGCTGTTCGACCTTGATCCGGCTGCCGTGACCGCCCTGACTGAGAATCCCGGCGGGAGCCCGCGTGCCTGATTTCACTGTGGCCACGCGGGCCAGCGCGTTGGCGCGCGCACAAACGGGCTGGGTGCGGGACCGCCTCGCCGATCTGCTCGGCATCGAGGTGGCCGAACTGCTGGTCACGTCCGAGGGGGATGTGTCGGACGCTGCCCTGACCTCGTTCGGCGGACAAGGGGTGTTCGTCGCCCGGGTACGGGAGGCCGTCCTCGACGGGCGTGCCGATGTGGCCGTGCACTCGATGAAGGACCTACCCACACTGCCGCATCCCGGGACCGCGATCGCGGCAGTGCCCACGCGCGAGGATGTGCGGGACTTCCTGGTCACAACCCGCGGCGGGCTGGACGATCTGCCGTCGGGGGCCTCAGTCGGTACCGGCTCGCCGCGCCGGGTGGCCTATCTGCGCCGCCGTCGTCCGGACCTGCGGGTCGTCGCCATCCGGGGCAACGTGGATACGCGGGTCGCTCGGGTCAAGGACGGCGATCTCGATGCCGTCGTGGTGGCCACCGCTGGCTTGATCCGACTCGGGCTCACACCCCCCGGGGCGCCGTTGGCCGTCGACGACATGCTGCCGGCGGTGGGACAGGGTGCCTTGGCTGTGGAGATGCGCGCCGATGACGCCCGCATGCCTCGCGTCAGGGGCCTCGATGATGCCGGGACCCGGGCCGAGGTCATCGCAGAACGCGCCCTGCTCGCCGGACTTAGGGCAGGATGTAGCGCGCCCGTGGGGGCAACTGCCACCGCGACGGACGACCGACTGGACCTACGGGCGGCTGTGCTGTCCCTGGACGGCTCACAGATGTACGAATGCACGACGAACGGGCCGCTGTCCGATGCCGAAGGTGTCGGGCGACGGGCCGCTGACCTCCTGATCGGTCAAGGGGCCGATCAGTTGTTGGGAGAGATGTGATGAAGAACCGCAAACCAGTGCCCGCCGTGGCGTTGATCGCCGGAGGCGCCGGGGATCGCGAACTGCTCAGCGTGCGCGCCGCCGCCATGCTCGACTCCGCCGAAGTCGTGGTCTGCGACCCGGAAGTCACGGGCCTGCTGACCGGCCTCGACGTCGAGGTGCTCGACATCCCGACGGCCCCGACCGACGCCCCTGCAGTGGCGAAGGCGCTGACCGAGCAGGCGCGGGCGGGCCGGCACGCGGTGCGGATCTTCGCCGGTGATCCGGTGCTCGACGGCCGCGTCTTGGCCGAGGCCAAAGCCCTGCATCGCTCCAAGGTCCCGTTCGAGATCCTCCCCTGCGCCGCCGGGATCTCCGGCATGGCCGCCTACGCCGGGATCGGACTGACGGGCCCCAAGGCCAAGCAGTTGCGGGTCGTCGACCTGCTGTCCGGCGAGGTCGACAGCGAGACGCTGGCAGACGCCACTGCGACGCTGGTGATCCGCAACGCCGCCGACTCCGCGGCAGCCATCGCCAAGGCCGCCCTGGCCGCCGGGCGGACCCCCGGGACCGGCCTGGTGATCGTACGCAGCGGGACGACCGTCGAACAGCAGACGCTCATCACCACCCTCGGTGACGCCGCCGCGGACATCAAGGCCGCGAAACTCACCGGCAACGGTGACGTCTTCCTCGGCGACGGGGTGTCCACTGCGGGAGCGCTGGGATGGTTCGAGAGCCGGCCCCTGTTCGGCTGGCGCGTACTGGTTCCGCGCACGAAGGATCAGGCCGGCGAGCTCTCGGCCAGGTTGCGTGTGTTCGGCGCGGTGCCGGTCGAGGTGCCGACCATCAGTGTCGAGCCACCACGCACGCCCCAGCAGATGGAGCGCGCGATCGAAGGGATCGAGGCCGGGCGCTACCAGTGGATCGCGTTCACAAGTGTCAACGCCGTGCGGGCGATCCGGGAGCGGTTCGAACAGCGGGGGCTGGATGCCCGCCACCTCGCCGGGCTGAAGATCGCGGCCATCGGTGAGAGCACCGCCGAGGCTCTGCGGGAGTTCGGGGTGCGTGCGGATCTGGTGCCGCCGGCGGAGAGCCAGTCCTCGGCCGGGCTGCTGGAGGTGTGGCCGGAGCGGGACGCCGAACTCGACCCGATCGGCCGGGTGTTCCTGCCGCGTGCCGACATCGCCACGGAGAAACTGGTGGCCGGCCTGGAGGGCCTCGGCTGGGAGGTCGACGACATCACCGCGTACCGGACCGTACGTGCCGCCCCGCCGGCTGCGGAGATCCGGGAAGCCATCAAGACCGGTGGCTTCGACGCGGTGGTCTTCACCTCGTCGAGCACGGTGCGCAACCTGGTCGGCATCGCCGGCAAGCCGCACGCCTCGACAGTGATCGCCGCCATCGGCCCGGAGACGGCGGCCACTGCGGTGGAGCATGGCCTGAAGGTTGCCGTGCAGCCTGCGCAGGCGAAGATCGAGCCGCTCGTGGCGGCTCTCGCCGAGCACGGCGAGCAGTTGCGGCAGGCCGCGCTCGACAACGGTGAGCGCACCTGGCGGCCGTCGAAGCGGCGAGGCGCCGGACGGCGGCGGGCCGCGAAGTCATGATCCGGCCCCGGCGGCTGCGGGCCTCGGCGGCGATGCGCCGTCTCGTCAGCGAGGTTCGCGTGCACCCGGCGCAACTCGTGCTGCCGGTGTTCGTCGCGGAGGGACTGGATGCGCCGCGACCGATCTCCTCGATGCCGGGGGTCTTCCAGCAGACGCTGGACACCCTGCCGGACGTCATCGAACAGGCGGCCGCGGCGGCTATCGGCGGGGTCATGCTTTTCGGCGTGCCGATCCACAAGGACGCCGTGGGCACCGGGGCGACCGACCCGGACGGAATCCTGAGCCGTGCGGTCGGGGTGGCTTCGCAGGTGGCGGCTGGAAGGTTGGTCGTGCAGGCCGATCTGTGCCTGGACGAGTTCACCGATCACGGGCACTGTGGCGTGCTGGACGGCGACCGTGTCGACAACGATGCGACCCTTGTGCGGTATGCGCAGATGGGCGTGGTGCTTGCGCGCGCAGGAGCGGACATGCTCGGCACCAGCGGCATGATGGACGGCCAGGTCGCCGCGGTGCGCGAGGCGCTCGATGCGGCCGGTTTCGTCGACACCACGATCCTCGGCTACGGCGCGAAGTACGCGACAGCCCTGTACGGCCCGTTCCGGGAGGCCGTCAACTCCTCGCTCACCGGTGACCGCCGCACCTATCAGCAGGACCCCGCCAACGGCAGGGAGGCGCTGCGGGAGGTTCGGCTCGATCTGGCGGAGGGGGCGGACGTCATCATGGTCAAGCCCGCGTTCCTCGACGTCGTGTCGGCGGTGGCAGAGGTCTCGGATGTGCCCGTCGCGGTCTATCAGGTGTCGGGCGAGTACGCCATGGTGGAGGCGGCCGCCGCCAACGGGTGGATCGATCGGCGGGCCATGATCCTGGAATCGCTCACCGGGTGTGTGCGGGCCGGCGCCGACATCGTGCTCACCTACTGGGCGCTGGAAGCCGCCGAGTGGCTCGGTTGATTGTGGCCGTATCGCAATCGAGACTCACCCGACTTCAGCCGATCATGGAAGCGTAGGCTCTGATTCTCAGAAATGAAAGGTGTCCGACCCATGCGTAAGCCCATTGCTCTGGCGCTGGCTCTGCCCCTGGCTGCTTCGCCGCTGCTCGCCATCGGGCCGGCATCGGCCAAGTCCGTGGTGAAAGAAGTCAAACTCGAGAACAGCATCCGTCGCGGCTTCAAGTCGCAGGCCGGCAAGAGCGTGACGGTGAACTGCCCTTCGAAGGTCACGTGGGTCAAGGGCAAGATCTTCTACTGCAAGGCCAAGGCCGCCGACGGAACCAAGTACCGCGTGCGGGTGAAGCTGGGTAACGAGGCTGCCGGCAACCTGCGCTGGAAGGTCGTCGCGTAGTTCGCAGTTCCGCGCCGCGTCAGCGGCGCTTCACCCGAAACTTCGCCTTGGCGGGTGACGGGTCCACGCCGGTGCCGAGTTTCGACCGCACCAGGAAGGTGTACTTGCCCTTCTTGAGCCGGTAGACCTTCGGTGAACTGCACTTGCGCCACTTCACCTTCGACGTCTTCTTCGGCTTCTTCGCGAGCTTGCACTCGAAGTTCGCTCCTGTGGTGCCTGTGAAGCGCACCTTGACCTTCGCCCGCGGCTTGCTGGTGCGCACCACCTTCTTCGGTGCCTTCGTGATGGTTGTGGTCAACGCCGGGTCCGGCGTGGGTGTGGGGGTTGGGGTTGGTGCGGGTGCCGGCTCCACCCCGGTGACCCGCCCGATCTTCTCGGTGAGGTCGAGAGTGACCCACAGGGTGTTGTTCGGGCCTGGCGCAAGGTGCCGCGGACCTGAGTTGGCCGGCATCGCCAACGTGCTGTAGTCCCCGTTCGGCGTCAGGCGTCCCAGGTTGTTCGTGGCGAACTGTGCGGCCCAGTAGGCGCCATCGGCCCCGAAAGCGACGCCGAACGGGTCCGTGCCCGGAACGAGCGTCTGTTGCTCGGCGACTGTCGCGGTCCTGCGCCCGATGTAGTAAGGGGCGACCCCCTGCTGGCTGTAGGCGACCTGGCCGTCCGGCCCCGCCGCGATGCCCTGCGATCCGCCCGCGATCGGGAAGACCTGACCGGTACCGTCCGTGGCCACCCGCACCACCTGGGCGACCCCGAAGTCGGCCAGCCAGAGGAAGCCGTCGGAACTCGTGGTGATCCAGCGGGCCCCGGAAAGGCCGGTTGCGCCGTAGGACGTGAAACCGGCGGGATTCGCCGGCGGGATCTTCACGACTTTGTCCGCCGATCCGGTCCACAGGTTGCCGTCCGGCCCTGAGGTGATCGCGCGCGGATCGGTGATCGCCGCGATCGTGAACTTCTGGGCGTTCACGGGATCCGCGGGCGCGAACCGGGCGACGCCGTTGGTCTGTGTGACCCACAGATTCCCGTCGGGTCCGGCCGCGATCCCCACCGGATTGGTCATGTTCGCAGAGTTGTACTCCGTGACCGTCCCGTCCGGGGCGATCCTGGCGACATCATTGGTTCCTGAGTCCAGGGTCACCCACATGTTGCCGTCGGGTCCGGAGGCGATCTGGTTGTTGGCACCCACTCCGCTGACCGGGAACTCGCCGTTCGCCACCGGATCCGCCGACGCCGGCGCCACCGCCAGGGGGACTGCGAGGGCTGAGACCGAAAGGAGGGTGATCATGCGCAGAGCCATGGGCGTAGTCAACCGTGCTGGTGATCGTTTGGGAACCCCCCGTTCGGACTTGCTGTGCGCCACGCCCGCGCCAATCATCCCCGGCATGTCCGGGGCGGAACGTACGATGAAGACCCAGCAGGTGGAAGAGGTTCCCGGTGTCAGTTGCGGTTGTGCCCAGGCACGCGACCGATGTCCGTCCGCCCGCGCCCGGCATGGGGTACATCCCGGGACTCGACGGGATCCGGGCGATCGCCGTGTTGGCGGTACTGCTCTACCACTCAGGGGTGGTTGCCGTTCCCGGCGGCTTCCTCGGTGTCGATGTCTTCTTCGTGCTGTCCGGGTTCCTCATCAGCAGCCTGCTGCTGCAGGAGATCGAGCGCACCTCGGCGGTCTCCTTCGGCCAGTTCTACCTGCGCCGGGCCAGACGCCTGCTGCCGGCCTTGCTGGCGACGCTGGCGCTGTCGAGCGTGCTCGTCCTGATCTTCGCGCGCGACGCGGCGGCGCAGTTCCGGCACGACGCGATCGCCTCGCTGTTCTACGTCACGAACTGGTGGTACGTCCTTCAGGACCTGTCCTACTTCGAAGCCATGGGCCGGCCCCCGATGCTGCAACACCTGTGGTCGCTGGCGGTGGAGGAGCAGTTCTACCTGCTGTGGCCGTTGGCGCTGGTCTTCCTGTACCGCTGGCGGGGCCGACCGGGTGTGGGACGCGTCGCTCTGACCGTGGCGCTGGTCAGCACCCTGTTGATGGCGATCGGGTCGTTCGTGTGGAACCTCCCCGCGGCCGGGGACGCCAGTCGTCTCTACTTCGGGACGGACACCCATTGCATGGGCCTGCTGCTGGGGGCGGCGCTGGCGACGGTGTGGCGGCCGGGTGCCCTGCCCCGGGACGTCGCACTGCCGGCCAAGGCTGTCCTGTGGGCCGCGGCCGCAGCTGCCGTGTTCGCACTCTTCGCGATCTTCCACAACGTCGGTGAGACCAGCGCATGGCTCTACCGCGGCGGCTTCCTGGTGGTCAGCGCGGTCACCGCGGTCATCATCGCCCTGGCCACCCACCCCGCGATCGGTTTCGGGAAGTTGCTCGCGGTGCAACCCATGCGCTACATCGGCGAGCGGTCGTACGGCCTGTACCTGTACCACTGGCCGATCTTCGTCGTGACCCGTCCGGGCATCGATCTTCCGTTTGACGGCCTGCCCGCCTGGATCCTGCGAATGGGGCTGACCTTCGGGGTCGCGGAGGTGTCGTACCGGTATCTGGAGATGCCGATCCGGCGTGGGGCCTTGGGCGCGACCTGGAACCGGTGGCGCGACGCCGGGGTGGGACACGCAGTGGCACGCGGCGCCGGGGTGCTGGCGGCCGCTGGTGCGGCGATCTTCATGACAGGTGCCGCCCTGGCCGCGATCCCGGCACCGAACGCCAACGACTACCTGGGTGGACTGACCGAGACCGGGCAGGACCTGCAGGCCGAGGCCGCTGCCAAGAAGGACGAGAAGAAGGAGGAGCCCGAGGCCGCCCAAACACCACCGGCGGTGGGCGCCGACCTGAGCAAGCAGCCCATGACCTCTATCGGTGATTCAGTGATGCTGGGGGCCAGTGGTGCTCTGGAGAAGGCCTTCGACACCACCGTGGACGCGGCCGTGTCGCGGCAGTTCCCGCAGATCATCGAGCGCATCAACGCCCGCAAGGCCGCCGGTCAGCTGGAGGACGTGGTGGTCATCCACGCCGGCACCAACGGCACGGCGTACTGGGACATGCTCAAGAACACCCTGGACGGCCTGCGCGACCGGCAGGTGGTGCTGGTCACGGTGCACACGCCGAACTCCTGGATGGACGACTCCAACCGGAACATCCGCGGGATGCTCAACCAGTTCGACAACGTCCGCATCGCTGACTGGGAGGCTGCCTCGGAAGGTCATCGGGAGTATTTCGTGTACGACGGCACGCACCTCACGACCGAGGGCATCAAGGCCTACGTGCAGACGATCCGCGATGCGCTCAAGGGCGATGGCTCGGCGCCGGAGCCATCCGGGCAGTCCGCCCCGCCAGCCTGATAGTTAGGCTCGTAGGCGATGGTCAAGATCGCGCTGCGCAGCCTGGGTGCGCACAAACTCCGCCTGCTGCTCACCGCGGCCGCGGTGTTTCTGGGCGTCGCCTTCGTCACGGGCATGCTCATGCTGACCAACGCACTGGACCGGACGTTCACCGACATTTTCGAGAGCTCGGCCCAAGACGTGCTGGTCAGCCGAACCGCGGCCGTGACCGAGGACATCACCCAGAGCACCGGCGACGACCAGGTGCAGCCCGTCAGCCAGAAGACCGTCGAACAGATCCGCGCGGTCGACGGTGTTGAGGCCGCAGATGGCGCGATCTTCCAGAACGGCGCCTATCTGCTGGACGCCGAGGGCGAGGTCGTGGGTGGCAATGGCCCGCCGTCGGCCGGGGTCAACTGGCAGCCCGATCCCGCGCTGGCGGTCGCGAACATCACGCAAGGTCGTGCGCCGGAGGCGGACAACGAGATCGTGGTCGACGAGATCACCTTCCCCAAGCTCGATATCCCCCTCGACCAGACCGTGACCATGGTGGTTCCGAGTGGCCGGATCAAGGTCACCCTGGTCGGGGTCTTCCGATACGGGGAGACCGGTGGGCTGGCCGGTGCCACCATCACCGCCTTCACGCCGCAGCGGGCCCAGGAACTGTTCACAGCACCCGGTGAGTGGCAGGCGGTGGAGGTCGCCGCCGCCGACGGCTTCAGCGACCAGCAGGTCGCCGACAACATCGCTGCGGAACTCGGGGACGGGTGGACCGTCAAGACCCGCGAGCAGCAGGTCGAGGAGGCCTCGGCGGCACTGCAGCAGGGTCTCGGGTTCGTCACGTACGCCCTCTTGGGATTCTCCGGGATCTCGCTGTTCGTCGCGGCGTTCCTGATCTACAACACCTTCGCGATGCTGGTGGCTCAGCGTGGCAAGGAGATGGCCCTGCTGCGCGCCGTGGGCGCCTCCCGCCGGCAGGTCCTCACGTCGGTGCTCCTCGAAGCCTTCGTGTTGGCGCTCGTCGCCGCCGCCATCGGGGTCGGACTCGGATACCTGCTGGCGCGGCTGCTGACCGCGGGACTTCAACAGGTGGGGCTTTCGCTGACCTCCGGGGTCGAACTGACCCCGCAGGCCGTGGTCACAGCCGTGGTGCTCGCGATCGTTGTGACGGTGTTGTCCGCGCTGCTGCCGGCGTTGCGGGCCGCTCACACCCCGCCGGTGGCCGCTCTGCGGGAGGCGACCACACCCGTGGAGCGACCAGGAAAGGTCCGCAGCATCATCGGCGGCCTGCTGGCGGTCGCAGCCCTGGTCGGGCTGGGGACCTCGTTCGGCGACGATCCCAGCGTCAGTCTGGTGGCTCTGTCCGCGCTGGTGCTGCTGATCGCAACTGTTCTGCTCGCGCCGCTGATCGCCAAAGGTGCAGCACGTGCCTCCGGTGGTCTGATGCGCGTGGGCGGGGTCTCGGGGCAGTTGGCCGGGCGCAACGCCGAGCGCGGCCCACGGCGGGTGGCGGCCACGGCCTCGGCGCTGCTCATCGGGCTGGCGCTGGTCACGACGGTGGCCGTGGTGGTGGCCAGCGCGCGCGAATCCATCAATCAACTCATCGATCGCGCTTTCGGTGCCGACTACATCGTCTCCACGCAGACCGGCAATCCGTTCAGTCAGGGCATCGCGACCAAACTGCGGGATGTCTCCGGCGTCGAGTACGTGCTGTCCCAGTCGCTCGGCCCGGCGCGGGTGGACGGTGAGGATCAGTTGATCACGGCGATCGGTGGCGGACCGGTCAGTGCGGTGTTCGAACTCGACGTGACGGCCGGCGAGGTGGGAGAACTCACCCAGGGTACGGCCATCGTCGATGAGGAATGGGCGGCCGACGCAGACGTCGGTGTCGGGGACCGGGTCACGGCATTGTTCCCCTCCGGCCAGAGCCGGGCCTTCACGATCACTGGTGTCTTCGTGCCCCCGGAGGCGGGCCTGCTCAGCGGCGTCATCATTCCCAAGGAGGACTACCGCTCGGTCGGTGGTGCGGCGCAGGACACCCTGCTGTACATCGCCCTCGCGCCCGACGCCGACCCCGCGACCGTGCTGCCCGACATCGAGGCGGTGACGGACGAGAACCCATTGCTGCAGGTGCTGGACCAGACCCAGATCAAGGAGCAGAACTCCCAGCAGATCGACAACCTGCTCTACCTGATCTACGGCATGCTCGGCCTGTCCATCATCATCGCCGCGTTGGGGGTGGTGAACACGATGGCGCTGTCGGTGCTGGAACGCACCCGGGAGATCGGTCTGCTGCGGGCGGTGGGTGCATCCCGCCGGCAGGTTCGCCGGATGATCCGGTGGGAGGCGGTGCTGGTGGCCTTCACCGGCGCGTTGGTCGGTGTGTTGATCGGGTTGATCGCCGGAGTCGCGTTGCGGCAGGCGCTGTCCGGGGATGGGATCGACGTGCTGGTCATCCCGATCGTCACGGTGCTGGTGATCCTCAGCCTGGCGATCGTGCTGGGTATCCTGGCCGCTGCTCTGCCGGCGCGGCGGGCAGCACGGTTGGACATCCTCGAAGCCATCGCCACGGAGTGAGGGCGAGGTGGGCTGGAACGGATTCCGCTCACCCAGTACCGTCGGCATCATGAAGCGCTCCCAGTTGGCTCTGGTCGCAGCGATCATCTTCGCGATCGTCTGCTTGGTCAACCTGTACGTGGGTCTCACCAGTGGGTGGTCGGGCTGGACCATCGCCGCTTTCGTGCTGTGCGGGCTCGCGGCAGTCGCCAACTTCTGGTCCTACACGAAGTTGCGGGATCAGGCCTAGAACTTCCGGGGGTTGGGGGATCAGATGCGGTCCGCCACCAGGTCGACCAGCGTCTGGAAGTCTTCGCCCAGCAAGTGGTCGTGTTCAGCCTGTCGCACGGCGCTGTAGGAGACATGCAGGTCACCCATCGCCTCGGCGAACACCGGCGACGACCGGAACCTGGCAAGAACCTCCGCGGGGTCGCTCGGCATCGCGTTGATGCCGAGTTCGGCGCGTTCGCTGTCGCTCAACAGGCCGGGATCCCCGACCAAGGGCGGCGGGAGTTCAGCGCCTGTCGCCACGCCGTCCAGTCCCGCAGCGAGCAGGCATCCCAACATCACGTACGGGTTCGCCGTCGCGTCACCCGCCTTGTACTCCACGTCCCGCGGCGGGCCGGCGTCGGTCGCAACCACCCGCAGCGGAGCCTCCTTGTTGTCGTTGCCCCAACCCTGGTAGGCCCCCGCCCAGTAGTGGGGCCGGAAGCGGCGCAGGGAGAGCAGCGATGGGGCGGTGGCTGCCAGTAGTGCAGGCAAATGGTCGAGCACCCCCGCGATGAACGGCGCACCGTACTGCCCGAAGCCGTCGTCCGGGTCACCGGTGAACGATAGGTGCACGTGCATCCCAGCGCCGACCCCGTCCGGCGCGTTCATCGGCAGGAAGCTCACGGTCATGCCGTGCCGGGCGGCAACGGCACGGACGGTCTGACGCGTCGCGATGATGGCGTCAGCGGCGCCCACAACCGGCAGGTGCTGCAACGAGATCTCCCACTGCCCTGGCCCGGACTCGGGGTGACACTGCGCCACCCCTACGTCCTGATCTCGCAGGGCCCGCAACACGCTCCGCATCACGTCGGCGTCGAGATCGAAGGCCGCGTCCTGCGCGAACGCGGCGTTGTCGATGGGGACCCCGTCGCGCAGCAGTGAGAACTCCATCTCCGTGCCTACCCTGATGTCCATGCCGGCGTCCCGGGCCCGGTCGTCCATACGGCGCAGGAACGTCCGGGGGCAGTGAGCCCACGGATGATCGCCGTCGACGATGTCGCACGCGACCACGGCCTGGCCATCGGAGATCTCACGCAGCGTCGTCCAGTCCGGGGCGAGGGTGACATCGTGCTCGGGCAGCAGTCCGGTGGCGAAGACCACGGCATCGGCATATACGGGAAGTGCGAACTGCGCCTGGGAGATCCGCACCGCCCGGTCGAGCGTCGACCATGGGGGTGTCGACCCGACCATCGGCACGGACTTGGAACGGATCACGTTCGCGTTGTCCACCCATAAGAACCGCAGAAGGTCCACGTCCTCGAGGTCCACCATGCCCAAATGCTAGCGGCGGGCGTTGCGGGTTCAGGCGCGTTGTGAGCCCGCCCACCGGTGGCGGTTCAGCTTCTGCTGGTGGTTTCTTCCTTGGCTTCCTCGGGCAGTGTGATCGAACAGGTCATCTCCCCGCGCAGCCGCACCATCAGGGCCCAGGTCAGCACACCCAAGCCTGCGACGGCGAGGTACGGCTGGATCGGCGCGAAGAACTGCATCGCTCCCGAGGCGCCCAGGGCGATGAGTACGAGTTTGTTGCAGACGGGGCAACCGATCGCGAAGTACGACAGCAGTGCGCCGACCGTCCCCTTCTTGTCCAGGCCCTCCTCGCGTCCGGTCGCGACGTACGTCGCGGTGAGCAGTCCCGTGAGCGCCGAGGTCGCGATCAGCACCTCCATCGCCCAATCGGTGGGGGCGACGCTGCGACCGAAGACCGGGTTCGGGATCACCGCAGTACTGAGTCCGAGGAGCAGGAACGTGGCCACCGCAGTTCCAGCGGCCACCAGCCAGCGGCGTGCGGTCCACGAGGCGAAGGCTGTCAGAGGACAGGTCGGCATGGGTCGAGTATACCCCTAGTGGGTATCTGCGCGGGTCGTTCGACGGCTGCCTTCCACCGCGAGGAGGCTGCCGGTCACGAACACTGCGACCACATTGGTGAGGATGATCGGTACGTCCGGACGGAAGATGCCGTACGAGAGCCAGAGCAACTGTCCTGTGAGCAGGAGGCCGAGCGTGGCGAGCGAGACCTCGGACGGCAGTCCGGCGCGCCGACGGCTCAGCGACTCGACCAGTTGCGGCACGGTGGTCAGCAATCCGCACGTGACCCCGATACTGGCGGACACCCCGGCCGGCAGCTGCAGCAGGAGGGCCACGATCGCCGCGGCCACCAGTGCGGGGACTGCGATCGCCGCCGGCCAGGGCCATGCCCGCTGCCTGACCAGCAGGAGCATGACGACCGGCAGCGTCGTGCTCAGGAACGGGATGTTTCCGACGATGATGCCCGGGGCCTGCACGAGCAGTCCGTACGCGAACCAACTGGCACCGGACAGCGCGAAGATCATCCAGGTCAGCAGGCTCACTCCCGCTGCGCTGCGGTCGCGCAGGATGCGGGCGATCTGCGGCAACGACATCGACGTCATCAGCACCGAACCCGCGTACGCGAGCCACTCGACGTTCACCGCCCTCACGATACTGATGGGGCGAGGCCCGGTCCCGCTCATGCGTGTCCATGCCGGCCAGCCACGGCCCGCGGCATTGCCCGGTCCCGCTCATGCGTGCCCATGCCGCCAGCGCGGCCCGCGGCATTGCCCGGTTGTTCCGGTTAGAGATCGGCATCTTGGTTAGTCGGCGGCAGGTTGGTTAGAGTCCCACGGCCGTATAGGACTAACGGGAGTGCTGTATGTCTAACCGAGATGCCGATCTCTAACCGGGATGAGCGGTGACCACCCCCGGCGCAACTGCTCCACCGCTCGATCGCAGGAGGTCCCCGGCAATCGGGTTGCTCTTGTCGTCGTGGATCTCCAGGTACGCCACCTGGGAGTTCCGCCGCCATGACCAACCCGCCTGGACATCACACCTAGGACTCACGGGACTGCCGCCCGAACTGTGATGGACGGCTGGCCCGCTGGAAGCGGCAAGGGTCAAGTCCAGTGAGGTGGTGTACGAACTGGTTGGGTTCGTGATCCTCAGGTGGGTTGATGTTACGCGCTGAGCGCGGCTGTGGTCACCTCCTGGACGTCGGTGTCTGCGGGGTCGGGGTG
>Ga0116151_10000190_pt1 | contig 53950 bp, 45 predicted proteins | sample AD_UKC117_MetaG_FD_89893 | JGI IMG/M metagenome (GOLD analysis project Ga0116151, IMG submission 89893) | Active sludge microbial communities of municipal wastewater-treating anaerobic digesters from Hong Kong - AD_UKC117_MetaG | ecosystem: Engineered > Bioreactor > Anaerobic > Digestate...
AACGGGCCGCGCCATATCGAGGTCGTCAAGACCAACCTGACTACCTACCCGGAGAAGCTGGAGGTGCGCATGGAGCAGCCGGCTGAGGGCGTGGTGCGCTTCGCCTACGGGCAGGCCGAGCCGGTTGCCGACGACGAACCGACGCCGGAAGCGTGGCTGTTGGAGTACCTGGAAGCGAATGGCCCGACGAAGTTCGCCGACCTGGTGACCGATGCCGAACGCGACGGTTTCAGCAAGGCCACCCTCTACCGGGCGCGCAAGAAGCTGGGCAGCCGTATTGTTGACAGCAGCGGCCGCCGGCGCCGGGACAATCTGTGGGCGCTGGCAGAGCAGTTGGAAGAAAGTGAAGAAGAGGTGGAAGCGGAAGCCAGCGACGACGACGTGTGAGTTTCAGAGTTTCACAGTTTCATGACAGCTTCCATTGCTACGTCACTTAGTGAGTGAAACTGTGAAACTCCGAAACTCAGTGAAGTGTTGCGTTATTACCACGAAGGGCACCTCATACGAGCGCCCCATGTTCAACAGGCTCCGCCAGCGACGACTCCGCCGATTCGATCGACAAAGTATCTGCACAGTGACCACTGGGGGTGTAATCATTCTGCTGCACTCCACAACTGTACCATCGACAGCTGGCGTAGTGATGCCGAGTTGTCGGGTCGGTGCAATGTGACTGTCTCTGCGACTTGAAACAGGCACTTGACAAAGACCATCAACTTCGTCATAATGGGCGTATAGGTATGACGTATGAGGTATGACCAGTTTGTCGCCTGATTGACTCCGCCCGAACTTTCCGAGCTTGTTCCAAACCGAAGACGCTCCAGTATGCCGCCTATTCGCGGCTATCCAAGTGAAAGTGTTGCCTTGTATGATCGACATCGCTCACGAAACTCTACTGGAAATGTACCGGCGCATGGTGCGCATCCGGCACTTTGAGAATGCCGCAAGCGACCTCTTCCGGCGCGGGCTGGTCAAGGGGACCGTCCATCCATATGTTGGCCAGGAAGCGTCAGGCGTCGGCGTGTGCATGGCCTTGCACCAAGACGATCTGATTGCTGGCACGCACCGAAGCCACGGACACAACATTGCCAAGGGCGCCGACTGCGCCAGAATGATGGCGGAAATCCTCGGCAAGGAGACCGGCTACTGTAAGGGACGCGGCGGCTCGATGCACATTGCCGCGTTTGAAACTGGCAGCCTTGGCGCGTTGGCGGTCGTTGGCTCCGGCATCCCCCTTGCGGTGGGTGCGGGGTTGGCCTTCAAGTTGCGGGGAGAGGAGCGCGTTGCAGTTCCCTTCACCGGCGAAGGCGGCACAAATACAGGCAACTGGCACGAAGGCATGAACATGGCAGCCATCTGGAATCTGCCTGTCGTCTTTGTACTTGAAAACAATCACTACGCCGTTTCGACCAACGTGGATGACGTCATCAAGGTCAAGGATCTGGCGCAGCGCGCTCAAGCCTACGGGATGCCCGGTGTGCGCGTCGACGGATTCGATGTGATTGCCGTCTACGAAGCGGCGGCAGCAGCGGTGGCGCGGGCTCGGCGCGGCGATGGCCCGACGCTGCTTGTTACGGAGTGCTACCGGCTCGAAGGTCATTATGCCGGGGAGCCGGAAGTGTATCGTACGCGCGATGAGGTGAAAGAGTATTGGCGCCGTGAACCCCTTGCCCGCTTCCGCGTCGACATGACATCGGCCGGGTTGGTCGCCGACAACGAACTGGATGCAATCGACAACGAGGTTCAGGTCGAGATAGCGGAGGCGGTTGAGTTCGCCAAACAAAGCCCCGCACCTGACCCCGCCACGGCCATGGATTTCATTTACGCATAAACCTACGAGAAGAAACGTATGGCGCCTACAGCAGAACGCGATTCCGTATCCCTGGGATCGGCAAAACCGACTCTCTCCTCTGATCTGATCGTCCAGGTGAGCCCTGGCGTGCCTGCCAAGGAGCTCACTTACCAGGAGGCTATCCGCGAAGCACTGCGCGAAGAGATGGAGCGAGATCCATCGGTCTTCTTGATGGGCGAAGATATCGGCAAACACGGTGGCGCATTCGGCGTGACACGCACGCTTTTCGATCAGTTTGGGGCCAATCGTGTGTTGAACACGCCCATCAGTGAGAACACAATTGTCGGAGCAGGCACCGGCGCTGCGCTGGTTGGGATGCGTCCAGTCATGGAGATCATGTTTGTGGATTTCTCCGGTCTGGCCATGGATCAGATCTGTACGCAGGCTGCCAAGCTGCGCTTGATGACAGGCGGCCAGGTGAAGGTCCCATGGGTGCTACGCATGCCACAAGGCGGCGGTGCAGGGAAGAGCATCGCCGCCCAGCATTCCCAAAGTCTTGAGGTATGGTATGCCCACATACCGGGCCTCAAGGTCGTCATGCCGTCGACGCCCTATGATGCCAAAGGATTGATGAAGGCGGCCATCCGCGACGACAACCCGGTCATCTTCCTGGAGCAGAAATTCCTCTACGCCTTCCGCGGGTTGGTGCCGGATGCAGAGTACGTTGTTCCACTCGAACAGTGCGATGTCAAGCGCGTTGGCGCCGATGTCACTGTCATCGCCAATGGGCTCATGGTCTGGTACGCCATGCTTGCGGCCAAGATCCTGGCGCCGGAAGGCATCGATGTGGAAGTGATTGACGTGGCGACCATCAGCCGCCTCGATCGCGCCACCATCGGTCGGTCAGCGCGCAAAACTGGCCGGGTCGTTGTCATCTCAGAGGCGTGCAGGTCTTATGGCCCGTCAGGGGAGTGGGCGATGTCAGCGATGGAGGAAGCGTTTGAGTATCTGCGCGCACCGATTGTCAGGGTCACAGGTCGTGATACACCGATTCCGTTCGCAGATAGCATCGAAAAGGGTGTCTGGCCGGAGACAGAAGATGTCGTGCAGGCGATTCGTTCCGTCATGGCATGGTAGGCAAGCAGCGCAATTGACGCAAGCAGATAGGTCTGGATAGAGATGGCCGTCGAATTCTACATCCACAAGATGTCCGAACACATGGAGACCGGCGAGATTGTTCAATGGCTGGCCGCCGAAGGGGATCATGTTGAGGAGCACCAGCCGATCGTCGAAGTGATGACCGACAAGTTCGCCGTGGAGTTGGAGGCGCCGGCGACTGGCGTTCTCGTTGGAATTCGGCCAGGCTGTGTGCCCGGCGCCACGGTTCCGGTAGGTGAACCGATTGCGTATATCGTGCAGCCGGGAGAAGTTGCGCCGCAGTTGCCTCCCTTGCCTGGCTTCAAGCCCGACGTGGAGGTGACGAAGGAATCTCACGCACCGGCGGCCATAGCTACTGACCAGCAGCCGAACGCCCGCGTGCGGTCAACGCCGGTTGCTCGCCGCATGGCCAAGGACCTGGGCGTCGACATTGAACTCGTCAAGGGAACCGGAATCGGCGGCCGCGTGACGGAGGCGGACATACGCGCTGCCGTAGCCAGTAGTGCGGTGGCTTCTCCGGTTGCGCCACCAATCCCGGCTCAAGCGCCGCCGGCGCCCGCGGATCTGGCTCATGCTGAGCTTCCCTTGCCTGGAAAACCACAGCCTGCAGCAACAGAGCGCGACCAATGGCTGGAGTTGACCCAATTCCAGCGAATCACGGGCGAGCGCATGCGAGAGAGCATTGTGAACGCGCCGCAGTTCGCATTGGAAATGACAGCCGACGTCACAAATCTGTTGTGGGTGCGGACCGCACTTCAAGATCGCGTGACACTGGAGGCGCGTGCACGACTTTCGTTGACGGGACTGCTCGTCAAGATTGTCGCCGCCGCACTCGTCCGGCACCCACGTGCAAACGCCAGTTTGGAAAACGGCCGCCTCCGGTTGAATGGCGCAATCAACGTCGGCGTGGCAATCGGCAGCGAGCAAGGCCTCGTCGTTCCAGTAATCAGGCAGGCCGAACAAAAAACGCTGGCCCAGGTAACAAGCGAGCTCGCTGATTTCCAGGAAAAAGCCAGACGCATGCATTTCCGTCCGGAAGATCTGAGCGACGGCACTTTCACCATCTCCAATCTTGGAATGTTCGGTGTCGAGCGTTTCGCTGCCATCGTGAACCCGCCACAGAGCGCCATCCTGGCCGTCGGCGCGGTGGTTAAGGCGCCGATTGTGCTGCACGATGGTCGTATCGAAGCGCGCTCCCAGATGGCGCTCTCTGTCACGATTGACCACCGCGTCATGGATGGGTTGCAGGGAGCGCGGTTCCTGAGCGAACTCAAGGAAAAGATCGAGACGCCGTATTTCCTGATCTGAGCGCTGCGCTCCAGAGGGAGGCTCCACAATGCGTCTGGCTGGCAAACGAGCAATCATCACCGGCGGAAGCTCGGGTATAGGGCAGGCTACGGCAGAGCTGTTTGCTCGAGAAGGCGCAGCGGTCGTCGTGGCTGATCTCGATGTGCAGGGTGGCAAGGCTGTTGCAGCCGGTATCGTGGCCAACGGCGGCACGGCGATCTTTGTGAAGGCAAATGTGGCAAGCGCCGAGGAAGTCGAGCGGATGGTGGAAGCGGCCGTGAGTGCATTCGGTGGTGTCGACATTCTCTTCAACAACGCGGCGATTCTGCTTTTTGGCAGCGTGGTTGACACCGAACCCGACGCGTGGCGGCGTGCCTTGGAGGTGAATCTGACCGGCACCTATCTGTGCAGCCGCGCCGTGATCCCATTCATGAAAGCACAGGGTGGTGGCGCCATCATCAATATGTCGTCTTCGACCGGTGCACACGACGGAAACGCCAACGCCGCCGCCTATGTGACGTCGAAAGGCGGGGTCACGCTGCTCACCCGGTGCATGGCCATCGACCATGCACCGGACGGGATTCGGGTAAATGCGATTGCGCCTGGGCCGACAGACACACCGATGTTGCGTTCCGTTCTGACCCAGGCTGAGATCGACGCATTTGCTGCAACCTTTCCTGCTCGACGCCTCGGTACACCCCAGGAAATGGCCGCGGCCGCGCTCTTTCTGGCCTCTGGCGATGCGTCCTTTGTTACGGGCAGCATTCTCGCCGTCGATGGCGGTCAAACTGCACAGGTATAGACGAGTCAGGGAGCTATTGTGGCACAAGGTGAAGGCGAGCCGGCAGAACTCTTTCAGACCGTTGGACCTGGTGACTCGCTCGTCGACCGGGTCGTCTCGAACATCCAGGGCTCGATTGTCGATGGACGCCTGCCGCCAGGCACTCGACTCCCGCCTGAACGTGACTTCGCCGATCGCATCGGCGTAAGCCGCACCGTATTGCGCGAGGCGGTGCGCATCCTGGTGGCGAAAGGCTTGCTCGAGACCCGTCACGGAATCGGCACGGTTGTTCGGCAATATGGCAGCGACCAGGTTGCGGAACCACTGTCGATTTTGTTGCAGATGAACGATATTTCGATCGATCAACTGCATGCCGTTCGCTTGATTCTCGAGGTTGGAATCGTCCGGTTGGCGACGCTCAACGCGTCTGAAGAAGATCTTCTGGATCTGCGCCGCGTATTGGACGCGATGGTCGAGCAACAACAGGATCGGATTGCCTTTGTTGAACTTGACGGTGAATTTCATGCAATTCTGGCACGGGCTACACAGAACACGTTGTTGCAAGTACTCTCTGCGTCCATCGGCTCCATCATGCGCGAGGTGCGGCTCAAGGTTCATCGATTTGACACGATCTACGCCATGGCAATTCCGGACCACTGGGAGATATTGACTGCACTGGCCCAACGGGATGCCGATGCCTCCGCAGCAGCAATGGGACGACACCTGGAAAATGCACGCCGACTTCAGCAGGAAATGGTCGCCATCGAAGACATGGGGGACCACGATCTGGGATCATGAACTGGCACCTCCGCTATTCAACACAATCCAGCGGCGGCAGGTTGAGATAGAGAAATCAATCAGCGAGAATCACAACAGCCGGAGTGAATAAGATGAGTAATCTCCGAATGGCGGTGTTGGGCACCGGTTTCTGGTCCCTGTTTCAAATACCAGCCTGGCATGAGGTGGGTGGCGTCGAGATCGTTGCCTGCTACAATCGGACAGTCTCTCGCGCTGAGAATGTCGCCGCGCGGTTTGGAATTCCGCGCGTCTATGCAGACCCCGAGGAGTTGTTTCGCAACGAAACACTGGATCTGGTAGATATCATCACCGAAGTCCCAGTGCATGAGCCGCTGGTTCTGCTGGCCGCCAAGTACCGCGTTCCCGTCATCTGTCAGAAGCCGCTGGCGGCAAGCTACGAGTCGGCGCGGCGCATGGTCGAGGCATGCCACGATGCCGGCATCCCCTTTTTCGTGCACGAGAATTATCGCTGGCAGGCGCCAGTGCGCGCTGCCAAGCGGTTGGTGAGTGAGGGACACATCGGGCGTCTTTTTCGCGGGCGCTTTGAGTTTCGTCATGAACTGCCGGAGTTTGCGTGGCAGAATCAGCCGCTGCTGAAGTCGCTTGAGAAGCTGGTCCTAGCCGACCAGGGCAGCCACCAATTTGATCTGGCACGCTTCTTCTTTGGGGAAGCACAAAGCATTTATGCGCAGCGCCTGCGCGTCCGCACCGACATTGCTGGTGAAGATGTCGCCTCAGCCCTGGTGCGCATGGGCAATGCAATCGTCAATGTCAACATTACCTTTGTCAGCAAGACAGAAGAGAAACGTTTCCCAGAAACAACCTTCTATCTGGAAGGCGAGAAGGGAACATTGGAACTGCGGACCGATTTCTGGATTCACATGACGACGGAAGCGGGCACACTGGTCAATCGCTATCCGCCGCCGCGCTATCCTTGGGCTGATCCTGCCTATGACGTGAATCATGCCAGCATGGTGCCGCTGCATGAGAATTTCTTGCGCGCGCTGCGTGGAGAGGAGCAAGCAGAAAACACCGGGGAGGACAACCTCAAGACCATGCAGCTCGTGTATGCCGCCTACGAATCGGCGGAGAAAGATCGGGTCATCGCGCTATGAAAGCGCTCATGAAACAGCGACCGGAGCCTGGGCTGACCCTGGTCGACATCCCGCAACCATCGATCCAGCATTCCGATGATGTGCTCTTCAAAGTCGATACGTGCGCAATCTGCGTCGGCGAGACCAAGGTCTACGACTGGAACGAATGGGCGGCCAATGATACGACGCTCCAGTTGCCTACGGTCCTCGGCCACGAGGCGGCCGGCGTGGTCGTGGCAGTAGGCTCTGACGTTACGCAGTTCAAGCCCGGCGACCGCATCGTGAACGATCCGCTCATCTACTGCGGTCACTGCCGGCAGTGTCGCGCCGGCTTCACCAATATGTGTGAGAACCGTGAAATCTACGGCAAGCGACGCGGCGCGTTTGCCGAGTATGCCGTCCTGCCGGAGCGCGCGCTCTGCCACTTGCCGGAAAAGCTCAGCCTTGAGGAAGGCACGGTGCTCGAGAATCTGGGTATCGCCGTCCACGCGGTTGAGATTGAGCATCATGATCCGGGCGACTGGGCTGTTGTCATCGGTGCAGGCCCCATCGGCATCCTGGCGGCCCAGACCCTGGTGGCCTGGGGTGTGAATACGATCATTACCGATCTCTCTGAGGCACGACTCGAGTTCGCCGACCAGCATAGCGGGGCCATCGCCGTCAATGTCAAGCGCGAGGACCCGGTAGCGGCGGTAATGGAGCATACAAAGGGTCAGGGCGCCGATTTCGTGATTGAGATGGCAGCCAATCAGATTGCCATGGACAACGCCTTTGACATGGTGCGCACACGGGGCACCGTAGTCACGATCGGCACGTTCAACAGCCCGATCTCATTCAACCCCTTTTTCAAGATGACGCGTCGAGAAATCAAACTCCAGTCGGTCATGGGGCGGACATGGGAGACCTGGCGACGCATGGTGCAGCTCGTCGAGTCGGACAAGGTTGACCTGAAGCCGTTGATCACGCACGTGCTTCCAATGGAGGAATATGACCGTGGCTTTGCCATGGTGAAGGGGCACGACGTTCAGAAAGTCCTGTTGCGACCCTAAGAAGGAGCAGAGTTATGGGAGATTTCAATCGAGCGCGGCTTTTGCTGCGCCAGTTCAAGGGTGACGCCTATCTCTATGGCATTGGTGTCCTGCCGCAGATCGGCGCCATTGCCGGCATGTATGGGAAGCGCGCGGTCTTTGTGCGCAATCGATTTGCTGGCAACACGCCTTATCTCGACATGATCCGCCATTCTCTGGAACAATCCGGCGTCGAGATTTATGCCGAAATCGAGGGCGCTGCGCCGAACGCGCCGCGCGAGGATCTCAAGCGCATCACCGATGTCGTGGTCGACTTCGAACCTGATGTACTGGTGAGCTTTGGGGGCGGCAGTACGATTGACGCCGTCAAGGCGGCCGAAGTTCTACGCACGCTGGGCGGTGACATCGAGGACTATTTCGGCACCGGCCTGGTCACGCACAAGACACAGGCTACCGGCAAGTCACTGGCGCCGCACGTGGCAATCCAGACTGCATCCAGTTCCGGCGCACACCTGACCAAATACTCGAATATCACCGATGTCCACACCGGGCAGAAGAAACTCATCGTCGACACGGCGATCGTGCCGCAGCGCCCCGTCTACGATTATGCAGTCAGCTTTGACTCGCCACAGGGCCTGACGGCCGACGGCGGCCTCGACGGTATTGCCCACTCTCTCGAAGTTCTCTATTCCGCTGTGGGCAAGGCTGAATACGAGCTTGCCGCGCAGGTGGCCGAAACAGGCATCCGCCTGATTGTCGACCATCTTCCGCGCGTGCTCGACCATCCGCATGACGCCGAGGGGCGCGAGGCGCTCGGTCTGGGCACCGATCTGGGCGGCTACGCCATCATGATCGGCGGGACGAGCGGGGCGCACCTGACAAGCTTCTCACTCATTGACGTCATGAGCCATGGTCGCGCCTGCGGTATGTTGAATCCGTACTATACGGTCTTTTTTGCTCCGGCGATCGAGGCGCCGCTGCGCCTCATTGGCGCAATTTTCAAGAGCGCCGGCTACACGAGGGCAGATTTGGAGCGCCTTCATGGTCGCGATCTGGGCGTGGCCGTCGCTGAGGCGATGATCGCCTTCGAGCAGGAGGTCGGCAACCCATACCGGCTTGCCGACGTGGCCGCCTTCACAGACGCCCATATCACTCGTGCCCTTACGGCCGCAAAGAATCCGCAACTCAAGATGAAACTCGAGAATATGCCGGTGCCGCTGACGGCCGAGATGGTTGATGACTATATGGGCCCGATTCTGGAGGCAGCGAAAACTGGCGATCTGAGCCTGATCCGCAATGTTCGGGTTCCGGCATAGAGGACACGATAGCAGGGGCATGACGCAATGAAGATTCATTTGGCATACGGGCGCGATGGGCTGGCTATCGATCTGCCGGACGCATGGCGCGTCACTGTGGTCGAGCCGCGCTTTGTCCCGGCCGTGCCTGATGCGCGGGTGGCTTTACAGGATGCCCTGCGCACGCCCATGGGCACCGCTGCGCTGGCGCAGACTGTTAAGGCAAGCGACCGTGTCGGTATCGTGTTCAGCGACATCACGCGTGCCACGCCGCATGGCCTGATTCTGCCAGCGGTTCTTGACGAACTAGCGCACGTGCCGCCGGAAAATGTCACGTTATTTTGCGCCCTCGGCACGCACCGCGCCAACACGGAGGATGAGCTGCGCAGCATGTTTGCCATGAGCGGGTCACCGGAGGTTGTCGAACGGCTGCTCCGGCACCGCATCGTGCAGAACAATGCGTTCGACCCGGCGACCCAGGTCATGGTCGGTGTAACCCGTCGCGGCCATGAGATCTGGCTCAACCGCGACATTGCAGCCTGTGACGTCAAGGTGCTCACCGGCTTCATCGAACCGCACTTCTTTGCGGGCTTTTCAGGCGGCGGCAAGGCACTGATGCCAGGGATGGCGGGTCAGCGCACGGTCCTCGGCAACCACGATGCCGGCATGATTGCCAACCCCAACGCGACCTGGGGGATGACGCATGGCAACCCCATTTGGGAAGAGGTGATGGAGGTCGCGCACAGCGTGGGCGGCGTCTTCCTGGTCAACGTCGCGCTCAACAAGCACAAGCAGATTACGGGCGTCTTTGCTGGCGATCTCGATCAGGCGCACGCAGCGGGCTGTGCGTTCGTACGCGAAACAGCGATGGTGCCCGTGCCGCACCCGTTTGACGTTGTGGTGACGACGAACTCCGGCTACCCGCTGGATATGAATCTCTATCAGGCGGTCAAGGGCATGAGTGCTGCCGCCCTCGTCGTGAAGAAGGGCGGGGCTATCATCTGTGCGGCCGAATGCTCCGACGGCATTCCCGACCACGGGCTATACAGCCAACTCTTGCGTGACTCATCAAGCCCGCAGCACTTGCTCGATCGTATCCTGTCACCTGGCTTTCTGGAACAGGACCAGTGGCAGGCACAGATTCAAGCCCAAATCCAGTTGCGCGCCGACGTGCACGTTTATGCCGGATGCCTGACTGACGACCAACTTCGAAGCGCGCTCTTCGCGCCGTGCCGGAGCATTGAACGGACACTGACTACATTGCACCAGCATTATGGCCCGGGCACTACCATTTGTGTGTTGCCTGAAGGGCCCCAAACGATTCCTTATCTCCAGTAGAGGTTTGCGTATGCACTATCATTCCGAAGCACTGATCAAAGATTTGTCGTTGAAGGCCCAGACCTTTCGCATTGAGGTATTGCGGATGGTCAACCGCGCGCAGACGGGGCACATCGGCGGGGCGTTTTCCGCGGCTGAGATCATGGCCGCGCTCTACTTCCACCACTTACGCATCGACCCGGACAACCCGACCTGGGAAGATCGCGACCGTCTTCTCTTCTCCAAGGGTCACGCGTGCGCCATGCTCTATACGTGCATGGCGCACCGTGGCTACTTTCCGGTAGAGGAGTTGGCAACCTTTCGCCAGATTGACAGCCGGCTGCAGGGTCATCCTGACCGCATGAAGCTGCCTGGCGTCGAAGTGTGCGCCGGTCCCCTGGGACACGGCGTCGCCATCGGCGTAGGCATGGCGCTGGCGCAGAAGAGCCGCATGGCGGGCGTGAAACCATCTGCAATGAGCGCACCGTCGGGCCGTGCGTCGATCGGCCGCACTTACGTAGTGCTCGGGGACGGCGAAATCAATGCCGGCGTCGTTTGGGAAGGCGCCATGGCGGCCGCAAAGTTCAAATTGGGCAACCTGGTCGCCATTCTCGACTACAACGGCATCCAGCAGACAGGCGCAAGCGCCGACGTGATGCCGACCGAACCGATCGTGGACAAGTGGGAGGCTTTTGGCTGGCATGTGCAGGAGATCGATGGCCACAACATGGCGGAGATCCTGAATGCCCTTGATCGCGCCGACGAGGTTCACGCCCGCCCAAGCATCATCGTTGCGCGCACAACCAAGGGCAAGGGCGTAAGCTTCATGGAGTATGACAACCGGTGGCATGGCATGCCGCCTGATAGGCAGCAGTTCGAGGCGGCCCTGGCCGAACTCGAAGAAGGAGTACGGTCATGGCTGAATTGATCAACATGCGCAAGGCATACGGCAACGCGCTCATCGCTCTGGGGCGCGCCAATCTGGATGTGGTGGTGCTCAGCGCCGATGTATCCAATTCTGACCACTCGGCGATGTTTGAAGAGGTCTTCCCGGATCGCTTCTTCAATGTCGGTATTGCCGAACAGTCGTTGGTCGACGTGGCAGTGGGGCTGGCCTACAGCGGCAAGATCGCCTTTGCCAACACCTTTGCATTTCTGTTTGCCACGCGCGCACTGGAGATGGTGCGCACACATCTATGCTACGGCGAGGCCAATGTCAAACTGATGGCCGCATACGCCGGCTTGTCCGACTCCTTTGATGGTCCAACGCATCACGCCATTACGGATGTTGCCATCATGCGGGCCTTGCCGCGCATGTGCGTGGTCATACCAGCAGATGGCATTGCCATAGACGGGTTGTTGCCCCAGGTGGCGGCCTGGCCAGGGCCGGTCTACTTTCGGCTAAACCGGAACGAAGTGCCCGTGATCTACGATGCCGCCTTCACGCCAACTATCGGCAAGGCACACGTGGTGCGGGAAGGTGACGATGTGACCATCATCAGCAACGGCATCATGCTGGCACGAAGCCTGGCGGCAGCCGAAGAGTTGCACGCCCGTGGCCTTGAAGCTCGCGTTCTCGACATGCACACGGTCAAGCCGCTCGATAGAGAGGCCGTACTGGATGCCGCCCGGCAGACGGGCGCGATCGTGACGGCCGAGGAACATTCGGTCGTCGGCGGTTTGGGCAGCGCCGTCGCCGAGGTGACGGGGGAGGACTTGCCTGTGCCGGTCGTGCGTGTCGGCATAGCCGACCGTTTTGCCGAGACCGGACCCTATGCGCTCCTGCTCGATCGCTACGGCATGGCCATCGAAGATGTCGTTGCCGGCGCCGAGCGGGCGATAGCTGCCAAACGAAGGGTCTTTGTCTAGGTTTGCTGAATCCTTGGGACTCAAGCATGAAGCTTGCCGTCGTTACCACAACGCCCGATGTTCAGAAGCCACCGCCGGTTGCACTGCTCTCCGGTGCGCTGGAGGACACGCTGCGCAAAGCTGCTGCGTTGGGCTTTGATGGTGTGGAGCTGATGCCGGTCGAGCCACTGCAGGTTGACGTTGTGACGCTACGTCGGATGCTGGGCGTCCATGGGTTGGAAGTGGCGGCTGTCGCCAGCGGGGCGCTGGCGGGCGGTGCGGGACTGACGCTGCTCGCCGCAGATGAGACGATCAGCGCTGCTGCCCAGCAGCGGCTGCGCGAGCTGATCGACCTGGCCGTGGAGGTCGGCGCGCCGATCGTGACCATCGGGGCGTTCCGCGGCCGGCTGGCGGCAGTGCCGGCGCGCGACGGGCGCAGCAGGCTGGTCGGCATCTTGCGCGCGGCGGCCGAGTACGCGGCAGCGCGCGGCGTTCGGCTGGCCGTCGAGCCGCTCAACCGCTACGAGAGCGATATCGTCATTACCTGCCAAGAGGGTTTGGAATTGCTTGAGGAGATTGGTCATGCCCATGTCGGGCTGCTGATCGATCTCTTTCACGCCAATATCGAGGAGCCATCCATCGTAGGATCGATCGCCGCGGTCGCTGCTGCAGGCAAGCTCTGGCACGTTCATCTCGGCGACAGCAACCGCCTGGCGCCGGGGTGGGGGCACATCAAGTTCGCGGCGGTGATCGCGGCGCTGCGGGACGCGGAGTACGATGGGTTCTTGAGCGGCGAACTGTTGGCCAGGCCGACCGGCAATGCAGCCGCTACACAGACGATTCAATACATGCGGCAGTTCTTGCCGCGCAAACGCAAGGAGCAAGCGCCGTGAAGCTGGGCATCGGTACCTATTGTTACATGTGGGCGATTGGCTTCAAGTTTGGCGACAAGGAAGCCAGGCCAGCGCAGCCAATGAGCGCAATGGCGCTCTTGGAGCGGGCGAGAGACCTGGGGGTTCACTTGGTTCAGTATGGCCCCAATCTGCCCATGACGGAGCTTTCTGACATGGAGTTGGACGCGATCGTGCGCAACGGGCAGGCCTGGGATGTGGAATTCGAGCTTGCCACGCGCGGCCTGGAGACTGAGCACCTGGCGCAACAGATCATGCTGCTCAAGCGGCTGGGTGGATCGCTGCTGCGCACGATCCCGGAGTTGGGCGGCAAGCCGGTCGAGGCGTCCTGCATCCCGGAATATCTGCAAGCGATCCTTCCTGTGCTGCAACGCGAACAGGTCAAACTCGGCCTGGAGAACGGCAAGGTGCCGGCCAAGGAGCTTGCTTGGGCGCTGGACAAGGTCGGCAGCCCTGCAGTTGGCGTTGTCTTGGATACGGCAAACTCGCTGGCGGTGCCTGAAGGCTGGCAATACGTTACAGAGATTCTGGCGCCCTACACCATCTGCCTGCATCACAAGGAGTTCGTGGTCAAGCGCGTGTGGTACATGATGGGCTTTACCGTGGAAGGGCAGCCGGCAGGCAAAGGACAGGTTGACACCCCGTGGCTGCTTGAGACCCTCGACAAGGCAGGCGCTCAATACAATGTGATCTTGGAGGTCTGGCCGCCCGAGGAACCGAATCTGGAAGACACGATCGCGACGGAAGATCGCTGGGTGCGCGAGAGCATCCCCTACCTGCGCCAGTTCATCAAGGATTGACGGATGTTGAAACCGCGCGTCGTCTTTGTCCATACTGTACCGCCACTCGTGGAGGTGTTCGGTGAGCTTGCGGCCAGAATGCTGCCGGATGTGTCCGTCATGCACATTCTGGACGAGCCGCTGCTCGAACATGTCCGCCAGCGAGGGGGATTGCATGCCGAGGATGGTGAGCGGCTGACTGCTCATGTGCAAGAGGCGGCAGCGATTGGTGCGGCTACGGTCTTGGTAACCTGTTCGACGGTTTCCCCCGCTGTCGAATGGGTGAGGCAGCGGGTCGCCATCCCTGTCCTCAAGATTGATGAGGCAATGGTCGCTGCCGCCGTGGAGATGGGCAACCGAATCGCTATCATCGCCACGAATCAGACGACCTTGGCGCCGACCGAACAACTGCTTGCCGATGCAGCCGCGCGCATCGGTCGCTCAATCGAAACGGAACTTGTCCTCGTGGAGCGGGCGCTGCCGGCGCTTCTGGCAGGCGACACGGCCCTGCACGACCAGTTGGTAAAGGCAGCCGTCGTCGCGGCCGCTGGGAGCGTCGACGTCATCGTGCTCGCTCAGGCCAGCATAGCGCGCGTGCTTGAGACGGGCGTTGCACGAGAAATCAAAACTCCGATCCTGGCGAGCCCGCCGCTGGCCATGCAACAACTGGCCGGAGTGCTGGCGCAGAAGAGTCAGGCAAAGGAAGATGCGCCCGCTGCGTACGAGCGGGAAAAGGGGGAGAGTTGACCACAATCGCACTTTTCGGGGCGGCCGGTAAAATCGGCACCCGCATCAGCAACCGCATGAGAGAGAACACCGACTACGCGCTGCTCTATGTTGAAGGCAGTTCAGCCGGCGAAGAGCGTTTGCGCGCACGCGGCGATGTCCCAACAGCGGGAGCCGTCGCGGCCGCCGCAGCCGATGTTGTGATTCTGGCTGTACCGGATGTCATCCTTGGCCGCGTGGCGCATGACGTGGTGCCCCAGATGCGGCCCGGGGCGCTCTGCATTTGTCTCGACCCTGCGGCCCCGCACGGCGGCGAGTTGCCTGAACGTGCCGACATTGCCTACTTCGTCACACATCCCTGTCATCCACCGATCGTGAACGACGAGACCGATCTGGAAGCCAAGTTCGACTTCTACGGCGGGATCAAGGCGAAGCAGCACATCATCTGTGCGTTGATGCAGGGCAGCGAAGGGGACTATGAACGTGGTGAGGCCATTGCACGCGAGATCTTTGCGCCGGTCATGAATGCCTATCGCGTGACCGTCGAGCAGATGGCGATTCTGGAGCCGGCGCTGTCGGAAACCTTTGTGCTGACTTGCATGTACATGATGGTCGAGGCGATCGACGAAGCCGTCAAGCGCGGCGTGCCCTATGAAGCGGCGCGTGAATTCATCTTGGGCCACATGAACATCAACACGGCGATTCTCTTTGGTTTCCTGGACATTCAATTCTCGGATGGCGCCAAGCTCGCCGTCGAGCGGGCCCGGCCGCTGCTCTTCAATCCGGACTGGCGAAAGATCTTCGAGCCAGAGAACGTCATGCAGCAAGTGAAAGCCATCACCGAAGGGCGCCGAAAGTAGCTGTGCCCAGCGCATTTGACCAAGGTGAAGAGATGACCATGGGAACACGAAATGTTCGGTATTACGGCGCTGTGAATGATCTTCCGGAACGGATCGCCCTGCGCGCCGGCCCGCTCAGCCTCCTATGGGAGGAGAGTGATCTGCGCACGATCAAGTTTGAGGGTGTCGAGGTACTGCGCCGCATTTACATCGCGATTCGTGACCGCAACTGGGGTACGGTGCCCAACACCCTCAGCAATGTACAGATGGTGGTCGAGCAGGACTCCTTTTTGATCACGTTCGACGCTGCCAACGCTGAGGGTGATATCGACTTCACCTGGCAGGGACGCGTCAGTGGCAGCGCGGAGGGCGAGATTACCTACTCCATGGTCGGGCGCGCCAACACGACGTTCTGGAAGAGCCGGATCGGTTTCTGCGTGCTGCACCCCGCCGACGCGGCAGGCGCCGCATGCCACGTTGAGCATGTTGACGGCTCGACAGACATGGCCGCTCTGCCTGTGCATCTTGTTCACGAGCAGCCCGTCACGCCCTTTGCCGAGATGGCAGCCCTGACGCACGAGATACGACCAGGAATATGGTTCGAAACTCGTTTTGCCGGCGACATTTTCGAGATGGAGGACCAGCGTAACTGGACGGACGCATCGTTCAAGACATTCTCGACGCCGCTGCGTATTCCCTATCCGGTGGAACTGCCTGCAGGGACAGCAGTGGTACAGACGTTGACGCTGCGCTTGATTGACAAACGACCAGAGGGCGGCATAGCGCAGTTCGTCGCCGAAGATCGCGGTGTGCAGTTCGGCCCGATCGCAGGTGCGCCAGCGACGCCACTGCCGGCAATCGGCCTTGGCATGGCGTCACACGGCCAGATGCTAACCGAGCACGAGGTAGCGGCGCTCACGACGCTCAACCTCGATCACCTGCGCGTCGATATCCATCCTATCTCCCCCTCCGCGCGTGATGTGCTGGTGGCAGCCTCGCAAGCAGCGCGGGCGTTGGGTACCGGTTTGCATGTGGCGGTGTTTCTGGATGTCCCTTATGCCGAGCAGGTGCAGGTGTTGGAGTCGATGCTGGAGGATGTGAAACCGCCAGTGGAAGCGTGGCTTCTCTATCCGGCACACGAAGACTTTCGCGGCGGGACGCCAATTGTGCCGGTGGTCGAAGCAGCCAAATTGGCGTTGAAGCGCTACGCTGATGTGCCGCTGGGGGCCGGCACCGATACGGACTTCATCTTCCTGCTGCGCAACCGGCCGCCGCTCCATTCCCTTGACTTCATCACATATGCGATCAACCCCCAGGTCCATGCGTTTGACAATACTTCGCTGATAGAAACCGTCGCCTGCCAGGCTGCCACCGTGCGCAGCGCCCGCCTGCTGAGCGATGGGCTCCCTGTCCACGTCAGTCCTGTCACGCTGCGCATGCGCTACAACCCATATGCGACAGCTGCACCGCAGCCACCACCGCCTGGCGAACTTCCCCCGCAGGTGGATGTGCGGCAGATGTCCCTGTTCGGCGCAGGATGGACGCTGGGCAGCATCAAGTACCTGGCTGAGAGTGGCGCTGAAGCCGTCACCTATTACGAGACAACAGGGTGGCGCGGTGTCATGGAGCAGGCAGGCGGGTCGCCCATACCAGAGAAGTTCCGGTCTATCGCCGGCGGGGTCTTCCCGCTCTTTCACGTTCTTGCTGACATCGGTGATCTGCGACACGCGCAGGTAATCCCTACCCGTGCAACGGATCCGCTGGTTGTCGATGGTCTGCTCCTTGAAGAAGGAGGCCGACGGACGGTCTTGCTGTATAACGCCACACCGTCGATGCAGGCAGCGCGAGTCGAAGGTCTCAGTGGCCATGTGGCGTGCCGCCTGCTTGACGAACGAACGGCCGACCAGGCAGCGCGTGAACCTGAGGCCTTCCGGGCATCTTTCTCTCCGCTGGCGCGCACAGGCGATGGCTACTTCGAGGTGCCCCTTTCGCCCTATGCGTACGCCCGACTCGACGTGAGCGAATAGTGGTTTCTTGGGCGACGCGGGCATGGAATGCACAGCCCTCGCCTGCGTTGCTCGATTCATGACAGGCGCATCTGGTACGAGAAAGATGAGGTGAAGATTCCCACGGAACGACAGATCGACACGAGCGGCACGCAGCGAACGTTGGACACGAAAGGAGAAGTGAGACTCGCCCAAGATACCCGGCCCGTCAGGGCATCACATGTTGGTTCGACACAATAGGGTGCTTCGCCGTTTGTCATCGAACCAAGGCGCTCTAATGCTTCCCAGGCCAGGCGGTCACAACCGCCAACACATTTTAGGAGGATCATGCTATGGAAAATCGACCTTTGAGCCGTCGCACGTTCCTGCGCTTCACCGCACTTGGCGCCGGCAGCCTGGCGTTGGCGGCATGCACGGTTCCCGCAGCGCCGGCCACTGCGCCTGGCGCAGGTGGCGGTGAAGCGGCATCTGCACCAGCGGCAGCCGAGATCGTGCTGGAGGTGATTGCTGACACCCCAGAGTACCAGAATCAGCACCAGCAGATTGCCGATCTCTATACCGAGGAACACCCCAACGTCAAGATCAACTGGATCACGCACAGCGAAGACGGCCAGGCGGCCTATGTGGCCAAGGTGGCAGGCGGTTACGTACCGGCCATGGAGACGTGCTGGGCCAGCGGCAACACGTTCGTGCTCAACAAGGATACCTACGATGTCGCTGTGGACCTCAGCACGATCGACTACCCCTATTGGGATCAGTTCTACTGGGACATCCAGAACACCTGGCCGTCGATGTATGAACTGCCTGGCCCGCGCTGCATCGACTCATTCCTGGGTGTCGTGATGACATGGCAGTTCCACGAAGACATGCTCGATGCGGCCGGCCTCAACCCGACGGGCAGCGTCAAGACATGGGAGGAACTGAAGACCTGGCTTGACGAAGGCACCAAGTGGGCCAACGCCGCCGACAGCCCCGTCGACCGCTTCTACGATCAGGGCTGGCTCAATCCATGGTTCGGCTGGCACCTGCAATATGACACGATGCCGCTCGCCTTCCCCGAAGGGCAGCGCGAGCATCAGCTTGCGTGCTGGAAGGGCGAGAAGAAGTTCAATGCTGAGGATTCGCCCTATCGCCGCTACCTGGAATTCTATGTCGAAGCCTATGAGAAGGGCTGGCTGCCGGAGAGCTTCTGGACGCGGACATGGGAAGCCGACATGGAGTCCAGCTTTGCTGCCAAGAAGAGCGCCGTCATGCTGCATGGACCGTGGACCTTCGACAAGACCATGTCGATCGATCCGACCGCAAAGATGGGTGCCTTCCCGGCGACCCCACCCGCCGAAGGGCAGTCGCAGTGGATGCAACTCCAGTCGGATCCGGGCATCGACAGCGGCTCGCAGGCGTTCTTCATGCGCGCAGGCAATGAGCAGAAGGCCGAGTGGGATACGGTTCGCGACTTCTTCGTCTGGTGGAGCAGCCCGGATACGGTCCGCCTGCGCTCCGAAGCGCTCGGCTTCATGCCGGGCATGAAACTCGATCCTCCGGCGGCGCTCAAGGGCGGGCAGTGGGATGCCATCACCAGCCAGATCGAAGTGCCGGGCGGCAAATTCGAGAATGTCAAGTGGGAGCGCTCGGTCTCAGGTGAGACTCAGATGAATCCCAAGCGCAAGGGCGGCAGCCCCGGCGTCTGGGACAAGGAGTCGGGCAACATTGCCAAGAACTGGGCCGACATGATGACAAAGAAGATCACCGTACAGGACTACCTGGACATCGCGCAGGGCAACTACGAGGCGAGCTATCAGTAGGTGATGCCGGCCGGCGGCTGCTTTGAGGCAGTGCGCCGGCCCGCGACAGCGTGTAGGCGGGGTTGACCCTTGCTGGCGTCAACCCCGCCGCCATGCATTTCTTCTGCTATCGAGGAAAGGTTTTTCTTATGGCGACAACGACGCAAGGCAAGCCGCGCAAGCGCATGGGGCGTCTCGAACGCCGGCGCATGTTTGGCGACTGGCTGCTCCTGGCGCCGCAACTGATATTGTTTGCGGGTTTGACGCTATTCCCGTTCGTCGTCGCCACCCCCATCCTCTTTACAGACCAACTTTCGTTTCAAGACGTTGGCATCGACTGGATCGGTTTCGACAATTTCACGCGCATCTTCACTGATCCAAACATACAGCGCGAGTACATTCCGGCCCTGCAGCGCACACTACTCTTTGTGGCGCTCAACTATCTGATGGTCTTTGTGTTTGGGTTGACCCTGGCGCTGCTGATCTACGAGATCGGTTTTCAGGGCTGGTTCTTCACGATTGTCTATCTGCCCATGATGGTCTCGGGGCTGGCAATGGGATATATGGCGACCATGCTGTTCGCCAAATCTACAGGGACCGTCAACCTCATGCTGGCCGAGTGGTTTGGCTTGAAAAACCTGATTGACATCCAGAATCCAACGGGCACCGCCATCATCCTGCCGATCATGATCGGCTGGCGCTATGCCGGCTTCAACGTCGCGATTTTTCTGGCCGGCTTGCTGGCGATTCCTACGGAAACGATCGAAGCGGCAACCGTAGATGGCGCCTCCTATTGGCAGCGGCTCTGGCGCGTCTACTTCCCACAGATGATTCCAGCCTTCATCATTGCGACCATCTTCTGCTTGATTGGCTCGTTTGGTGTGTTCGATGAACTCATCCCACTGGGAGCGCTGAGCAGCAACAACGAGGCAAGGCTTCTGTCAGTGCTCTTCTTTACCTATGGCTTCATGTCGCAGCGTCTTGCGTTGGGTTTGACACTCACGCTGGAGACCTTTCTGCCGTTGGTGTTTGTGGCGCTGCTGCTGCAGCGCTTGCAGCGGCGGCTTCAGTATTGATTGCCTGAGGTATCGATGACAGCCTCTCAGGAGAACATTTCAATGAACAAGAGTGAAGCGCTGGCAACGCAGACCGAAGTGACAAGCCAGAAGAAGGCCGCGTCCCTGCGGCGACAAAAGCGTACGTTTCGCACGTTCGCCTACCTGTTCATGGTTGCCTACGCATTGCTCACGCTTTTCCCATTCTATGTCCTGTTTGTGCGGACGTTTGTCAGCACAAAAGATGCTACGACGCTTCACTTGTGGATTCCGCGTGGCGAAGAATTGAGCATGCAGGCCGAAATCGGCAACCTGGCGGTTAACTACAACGTCGACATCAAGAAACTCAAGGATGACATGGGCATCAAGGGATACGTCAATCCACGCGATACCCTGCAGGAGATCGCCGACGCCAACAATATCCCGATCGAGCGCTTTCAGAGCTACTTCGGGAACTTTGGCACCTTCAATGGCTGGATAACGCTTCTCGGCAGACAGGACTACTGGCTGGCGTTGGGGCGGACGGTCGCCACGACGTTGGTCAGCATCACACTGCTCTGTTTTCTGTCCATGCTCACCGGCTACGGGCTCTCCGGGCTGCGCCGGCGCGACCAGATGATCGTCTACAACATCTACCTGTTGCAGATGGTGATTCCAACCGTGCTGATCATCATCCCGCAATTCATCCTCATCCAGTCCCTGATCGGCATGGTGCCGGGCAGCGGGCAGCCTGGATTTACTCGAGCCACTGCTCAGCTATTGGCGCTCGTTCTGATCTTCATCAAAGGTGGGGCGCTCTCGACGATGGTCTTTACGACATCAATCAACCAAATCCCACGCGAACTTGAGGAGTCCGCTCAACTTGACGGTGCAGGGCGTATGGCCTACTTCTGGCGCGTGCTTGTGCCCCTGATGAAGGTTCCGATTGCCACCGTCTCCGTGATCATGCTGCCGGTCTTTTGGAACGCCTTCTTTGAGCCGTATGTCTATCTGGATGCCAACAACACCACGGTGCTGCCCTTGATTGCGGCGTACGGCGGCACCTTCACCACCAACTTCCAGATCATATTCACGGGGGTCTTCGTTTCCGTGCTCCCGCTGCTTCTTGTCTACCTGCTATTGCGCAGACTGTTCATCCGCAGTGTCATGGCGGGCGCGATCAAGGGATGATCGACAGTCTGTTTTGCAGGTTCGTTCATGTTACATGTTGGCTCGTCTCGATGCCACACATGTTGCCTGATTGCGGCCTGCGGTTTCCGGTGTACCTGGATGACCGCCTGGCCAGCCGGTGCTGTGTGCTCTAAGCCACAGCCCGAACCCTGTGCGTCGATTCGCCAAGGAAGGAAACAATGCCTATGGTCTGACCCTTATCGCAACCGTACTACGCACAAACAGCGACTTGAAGTCTCTCAACTATGTTCGTATCAGGAGGGAAAAGTGAGAAAGCAGTACTGGTTAACTTTTGCGCTGTTGGCAGTGGCACTGAGCCTCAGTGCTTGTGTGGCGACGCCGCCTGCGGCAGCACCGGCTGGTGGCGAGCAACCGGCAGCGGATACGGGCGCGGCTGCCGAAGCGCCTGCAAGCGGCGACAAGATCGTGCTGCGTTGGGCCAACATTCTGGACGCCACCGGCCAGGAGCAATGGCAGGCCGTGGTCGATGCCTTCCAGGCGCAACACCCAAACATCGAGGTTTCCAGCGAGTCCACTTCGGGGAGCGGCGCCGCCGTCTATCCGGACGTGCTTAAGACATCCATGGCTTCTGGTAGTCCGCCCGACCTCTTTTTTATGTGGGGTGGCTCGGTTGCCCAGCCTTTCATCGATGCCGGCCAGGTTATGGATCTCCAACCATACTATGAGAAGTATGGGTGGGACGGAAAATTTGCGCCGTGGGTCGTCGAGCGCATCAAGTCGGATGGCACACTCTATGGTGTGCCCTACCACGCGCTGGGCATGGGCTTCTGGTACAAGAAGGATTTGTGGGACGAGAAAGGCTGGGTCGTGCCGACCACATTCGCCGAACAGGAAGAACTCTGCGGCAAGATGAAGGAAGCTGGCATGTACTGCGTCAGCATCGGCGGCAAGTTCGGCTGGCACACCATGCGCATTCTCGACTACTTCATCGAGCATCACTGTGGGCCGAAGTTGCACGACTCGCTCAACCGGCTGGAGGAATCGTGGGATCAACAGTGCGTTATTGACTCCTACGCCACCTTCCAGAAGTGGATTGACAATGGCTGGGTCGTGCCCGACTTCCTGACCGTCTCGCCCGATGACTCTCGTTTCCCCTTCTTTTCCGGAGATGCCGGCCTGGTGCTCGAAGGCGTGTGGTATGAAGGCGTCCTCAAGAACAACGAGCAGGATGTCGCCAATTATGACTTCTACCTGCCACCCACTGACCAAGAGCCGCTGCGCTTCTCGGCGTTTCCCGAGCAGTGGATGATCCCTGCTGGTGCCGCGCATCCAGACGAAGCCGCCGAGTTTATCAACTTCATTACCAGCGCGGAGACACAGAAGCAGTTCCCGATCAACGACTTCGCCAACTCGGCAACCGTAGGTGTCAATCCGGACTGCAACGAATGGCCGCTGAGTTGTCGATGGCGTGAGATCATCCTGACCGCCACGGATACGCATCCGCCCACAGACCAGGCCTTTGTCAAAGAGCTGATGGACGGCTTCTTCGAAGTGCAAGATTCAATTGTCGCCAAGCGCCTGACCCCGGAAGAGGGTGCTGCGCTGATGCAGCAGCGTGTCGAGGAGTGGCAGGCGCAGCAGTAACAGGCCTGTCACGTTTGCAATGAGTTGGCTCTACTCTCTAATCTTCCAAACTCACTCTTACCGGGGCCTGGGGGATTGGGGAGTAGAGCGAATCCTTGATGAAAGGGAACCGTCACTGGTGGCCACAGCACTCAAGTCTCAAGCCGGCGCAAAGCGGAAAGCAACGAACCGTCGACCGCGTTTTCGCTTTACCCCCTACCTGTTCCTGGCGCCCGCGCTAATCTGGTATCTCTGCTTTCTCGTATACCCTATGTACCAGTCATTGACGATCAGCTTCATGGACTGGGACGGGCTGTCGGCCAACATCCGCTTCATCGGGCTGGAAAACTACCGGCGCATCTTCTTCGAGGACGAGACGGCGCGGCGGGCGCTGTGGAACAATATCCTCTGGACGCTGGGCACGCTGCTGATTCCCACCACCATCGGCCTGATGCTGGCCGTAGCGTTGGATCGCAAGCTGCGCGGGCGCACGGTGTTGCGCGCGCTCTTCTACGGGCCGGCGGTGCTGCCGCTGGTGGCGGTCGGCATGATCTGGGCGTGGATGTACAACCCGCAGTTCGGCTTCATCAACTACGTGCTGAAGGCGGTCGGGCTGGGTTTTCTGGCACGCGGCTGGCTCTCGGTCTTCGAGACGGCACTGCCGGCAACCTTTCTCACGGCCGTGTGGGGCGGCGTCGGTTTCCCCATGGTGCTCTACCTGGCCGCGCTCCAGGCCATCCCGCAGGAGCAATACGAGGCAGCGAAGATGGATGGCGCCAACGGCCGCCAATTATTCTGGAAGATCACGCTGCCGTGGCTGCGCGAGGCGAACGTCATCGTCTTTTCGCTGGCCGTGATCAACTCCTTCAAAACCTTTGACCTCATCTACACCATGACCTACGGTGGTCCCGGCCGTATCACGCAGGTGCTCGGGACATGGATGTACTTCCACGCCTTCCAGTATTACAACGCCGGCTACGGCGCCGCCATCGCCTGGGTGATCGCTATCATCACACTGGTCATGGCGATCCCGTACATCCAACGCATGTCGCGCGATTGAAGTGTCACAGAGAGCCGCGAAGATGCGAAGGTGAAAAGGGACACAAAGGGGAAGCGTCGTGGTCCAAGGAGTGCAGAGAAGGTGACAGAAGATATGGAGTCTTTGGCAGGCAGCGTGGCGAACAAGGATATGAAGACAGACGCAAGCATGGCACAGAAATCGACGAGCATGAAAGCCCAGGAGCGGCTGACCAACACCGTGCTCTACATACTGCTGATCGGCATGGCGGTTGTCTGGCTGCTGCCCTTTGTCATCATCGTGCTCACGTCGGTGCGCAGTATGGGCGACCTCATCAACAACGGTGTCTTTGCATGGCCCGAGCAGATCGTGCTGGCCAATTTCGAGCGCGCCTGGAATATCGGCAATTTCTCCACCTACTTCCGCAACAGCCTGATCTTGATCATCCTCAAGGTGCCGTTGGGCATCGTCATCGCATCGCTGGCGGCGTTTCCCCTGGCCAAGATGCAATTCCGCTTCAGCGGCGTGATCTTCGTCTTCTTTCTCATCGGCCTGGCCATCCCGATCCACGTCACGCTGACGCCGCTGCTGGTGATGATGAAGCAGCTTGGCATCCAGGGCACGCTGGCCGCGCTGATCCCACCCTATGTCGTCTTCGGGCTGCCCTTCCAGATCTTCGTCATGCGCGGCTTTTTTCGCACCGTACCGTCGGAACTGCTGGAAGCGGCGCGGCTCGACGGCGCAACCGAATGGGGCAACTTCTGGCGCATCCTGATGCCGCTCTCCGCTCCGGCGCTGGCGACGCTCTTCATCATCGATGCGCTGGCAACGTGGAACGAACTGCTCATGGCGCTGGTGCTCATCAGCTCCAACGAGTCGCGCACGGTGCCCGTCGGTCTGTTGCAGTTCCAGGGACAATTCTCGTCTCAGTACACGCAATTGATGGCCGGTGTGCTCATTTCGATCACGCCGATCATCCTGCTCTATGTCTTCTTGCAGCGCTACATGGTCTCCGGCCTGACCGCCGGTGCGCTCAAGGAATAGAACAGTTCACCTGGTTAGGAACAGCGACCTTATGCCGGAACCGACATACAACCATCCGCCCAAACTCGCCGTCCATCCGGATGGCTACCTAGTGACCGAAGCGGGCCGTCCCTTCTTCTACCTTGCCGACACGGTCTGGATGGCCTTTCCCAACCTGACGCTCGACGAGTGGGCGCGCTATCTTGCCTACCGGCGAATGCAGGGCTTCACCGCGCTGCAAATCAGCATTCTGCCGGTGACGCACGACACCAGTTGGGGTCCAGAGAACATGGCCCCGTTCCTCGCTGACGGCGACGGCAACTGGAATTTCGGCGCTTACAGCGAAGCCTATTATGCCAAGGCCGAGACGATGGTGCAGATGGCCGTCGAGCAAGGCTTTGTGCCGGTGCTGGGCGTGCTCTGGTGCAGCTACGTGCCTGGAACGCGCTGCTCACAGCACAGCCCGGTGGCATCGGCTATGCCATTCGATGCCGTCGCACCCTACGCCGCGTATGTGGCTGAGCGTTTCAAACGCTTCGATCCCATCTTCTTTATCAGCGGCGACACACGTTTTGAGGCGCCGGAAGAGGCACACTACTACATGGCTGCGCTGGAAGCGGTGCGCGCCGTCTGCCCGGACGCATTGCTCAGCATGCATCTGCACCCGCAGGGCGACCTGCCGCGCGCGTTCATGGACGCCGTCGACTTCTACATGTACCAGTCGGGCCATGGCGCAACGGAGCAGCACCAGCCCTACACCTTCGCCGAGAAGTTCGCCGCCTATCCGGTCAAGCGGCCGGTCGTCAACAGCGAACCGTGCTACGAGGGCCACGGTCGCATCGGCACGCGCACGCGTTTCAACGCCTTCGACGTGCGCAAGGCCACCTGGCAGAGTCTGCTCGCCGGCGCCAAGATGGGCATCACGTACGGCGCTCACGGTGTGTGGAGCTGTCACCGCCGCGGCATGAACTTCCTGAACGTGCACGGCTCCTATGAACCTTTCGCCTGGGACGAGGCGCTGCTGCTGGACGGCGCCTGGGACGTCGGCTTCGCCCGCTACATCTTCGAAACCTATAATCTCTTTGCGGCGAATCCGGTCGCCATCGTACGCGGCGAGGACCCTGAGATTCGCTGCGCGGCGGCAGCGGACAGGTCAACGCTTGCCGTATACAGCCCGTACGCCTTCGATCTCGAACTGGACGTCGACCTCGCCGGCTACCACTGCGTGCTCTTCGACCTGGCATCGCGGCGGGTGATGCAGCCGTCGGTCCACACAGGGCAGCGTTCGCGCGTCGCCATGCCGGGCGTCAACGGCGATATGCTTTTCCTGGCTACCAGACCATCAGATTGCAATGAGGGAATGCACGAATGACAACGATTTCGCTCGCAGATTGCATTCAGGCACTGGATGCAAATGGTCTTCGCTATGCCATGCTTCCGGTGAGCGACAGCGCGCAGATGCTGATAGTCGAACGCGGTGGCAGACTCTTTGGCCCATTTCGACAGACCAGTGATCCGGGTTTGTTCTGGAGCAGCCCGGCCCTGGCAAGCCCTGCTGCACTCGAAACTTTCATCCATTCGGGCCACTGGAATCTAGGCGGCGAACGCCTGTGGATATCGCCGGAGATCCAGTATCTGGTGGCTGACCGCACCGATTTCTGGGGAACGGTTGCCGTGCCGCCTGCAATGGATCCGGGTACGTGGACGCTTGATGTCTTCGAACCCGGGCGGGTGCGGCTGAACCAGGAATTGACGCTAGCTGCTTACAATCTGGCATCTGGGCATAAGGCTTTGACTGTCGAGCGCGTGTTGCGCGCCGCACCGGATCCTCTGGCATCAAGCCGGCACTATGCCCAGCTACTGAGCGATGTCGCCTATTCGGGCTACGAACAGGTGGTCACCCTCAGCGACGCGACCACCGACGCAATTACCAGCCAGGTATGGAATCTGGTGCAGCTAAGAGCTGGCGGTCAAATACTGGTGCCCTGCACGCCGAAACTTGAAATCACGGACTACAACGAACCGATCGACGACGCGCATTGCGCGCAGAACGAGCACTGGACAAGCTTCCGCATTACCGGTGTGCGCCGCTATAAGGTGGGGTTGCGCGCGGCTCAGACCTTTGGCCGGATGGGCTACTTCCACCCAGGGGATGGTACCCGCGCCTACCTCATCGTACGCAACTTCTTCAATAACCCTTCCAGCCTCTACAGCGAGGAGCCGGCGCATCTACCCGGCTCCCATGGCGACTCGATCCATATCTACAACGATGGCGGCATGTTTGGAGGGTTTGGCGAACTGGAGATACAGGGGCAGACCATTGGCGGTGCCACGCACCGCACCAGCGTAACGGACCAACAACTGCTCTGGATATACGAGGGGCCGCCTGCCCGACTGGCTGAAATCGCTGCGCATCTTCTGGGTATCTCCCCGGATAGCCTTGCCTAGAGTGACTGTGCCTGGTGAGAAAGGAGTGCAATGACCCGATTCATCTATCCGAACTAGCTGTCGTAGATCTTGCGGTTTTGAGAAATTTCCTTGTCTGGAGGAGAAGAACAATGCAATTTCGAACGTTTCGCAAGTATGCAGCACTCGTGCTGGTCGGCAGTTTCGTCTTGCTGGCCATGACACAGTGTGCGCCCGCTGCTGCGCCGGCGCCGGCCGCCGAGCAACCCGCTGCCGCACAGACCGGACCGGCGGCGACTGTCGAAGACTCGTGCACCAACGCCGTGGAGCAGGCGAAGCAATTCGCCGGATCCACCATCAATGTCGTCTGGGAATCTGGCCTGCAGCCTGAGGACCCTAAGGTTTTTGGGCCGAAATTCACCGAACTGACCGGTGTCAATGTCACGATCGTCGAGATTCCCTACGTGGACATGTACACCAAGCAGTTGCAGGATTATGTCACCGGCGGCGGCGCCTATGACGTGCTGACGCTGGCGCCCATCTGGCTCAAGGACCTGGTCAACGCCGGCGCACTGGAGCCGCTGAACCCGTATATCGACAAGTACATGAACAAAGCTGACTTGGACGACTATCTCGATGTCTATGGGTCAGATGGTTACGCGCGCATCGGCGACACCTGGTACGGCCTGCCGGACGATGGCGACGTCTTCGTCATGTATTACCGCAAGGATCTCTTTGCGGACCCGGGCAATCAGGAAGAGTTCAAGGCCAAGTTCGGCTACGAGTTGGCGCCGCCCAAGACATACCAGGAATTCGACGATATCGGGCGCTTCTTCACAGAGAAGTACAGCGCCGAGGGCATTTACGGCGGCGCATTCCAACACCTGGAAGGTCAGGCGTGGGATTGGTTTGTTGGGCCATTCAGTGGCGCCGGCGGACAATTCTTCGATACCGAGACGATGGATGCGACCATCAACAGCGCAGCCGGCGTCAAGGTGCTGAGCGACATGGTAAAGGCCAGTGAATGGATGCCGCCTGGCGTGCAGAAGTGGGGCTTCACCGAGGTTCTCAGCGCATGGCTGGACGGCAAGCTGGCCATGATCATCACCTGGCCGCCAGTTGGCCGCTGGTCCGAAGGGATCGGCAAAGGCACAGACCAGTTGAGCTGGGTGCCGGAGACGAAGGTTGTGGGGAACGTGGGTTATGCACCCGAGCCGGGCGGACGGTCGGCGCTGGCAGGTGGCTTTGCGCTGGGCGTATCGCCAAACAGCCAGAACAAGGATGCGGCCTACCTCTTTGCACAGTGGATGAACTGTCCGGCCACAAGCCTGGAGCGCGTCATGTTGCCCTTTGCACTACGCGACCCCTTCCGCAAGTCGCACTTTGCGTCTGAGGAGTACAAGGCGCTGTGGCCTACCGCCGGCGAATATCTACAGACACTCGAATCCGCGGCCATGCAGGGCCAACTCGAGCTGGGCATTCCCGGTGGGCGTGAGTACATGGTAGCACTCGACCAGGCCATCACCGCGGCCTACGCTGGCGCCGATCCCCAGGCTGCATTGGACGAGGCTGCCGGCAAATTCAACGCGATCACGGACCGCCTGGGCCGCGACACTCAGAAGGAAGCTTACAGCCAGTGGCTCCAGGGGCAGTGGGCTCAGCCTGGGCCTAAACAGTAGACAACACCTTTCCTCCTTTAGATGGTGGCGCCTTGCCTGCGGCATCAGGTAGGGCGCCATCATCAGAAAGCGCTGTGGTGCTGCGTGGCGACTTCGACAGCCCAAGAGAGGACCGGAAGGATCGGGGGACGGTGGACGCCGTGGCTATTTGTGGCGCCAAGCCTGGCGATTGTAGTTGCTGTCACGATCTTTCCTACGCTCTATTCACTCTATCTTAGTTTCTTTCGTTGGGAGCCGACGCTGGCTGACAAGCCGTTTATTGGCTTCGGCAACTATCAGGAACTTTTCAGTACCGGGCGCTTCGTGAATGCGCTGGCGGTTACCGCGCTGATCACGATTGTCGGTGTGGCGCTGGAATTGGCTGTCGGCTTTTGGTTTGCTGATTTCGTCTTGGCGGACCGCCGCGGCCAGCGTCTCGTTGTGGCGCTGATGCTGCTGCCGGTCATGGTCATGCCGGTCGTGGTCGGCTATACATGGCGGCTCCTGTGGGACGCCGCCTATGGGCCGATCAACCAGATTCTCGGCTGGATTCTGCTGCGGCCGGTCGAGTATACCTGGCTGGGGCAGACCTCTACGGCACTCCTGGCGATAATCGTCACTGAAGTGTGGCAGTGGACGCCTTTCATGTTTCTGATCCTATATGCCGGCATGTCTACCTTGGATGGCGAGATCTACGAGGCGGCAGAGATCGATGGTGCGGGCACATGGCAACAGTTCTGGCGCATGACCGTGCCGCTGATGTTGCCTATCGTCATCGTGGCCGTGCTCATCCGCGCCGTGGATAGCATCAAGATGTTCGACGTGATCTACACACTGACCGGAGGCGCCCCCGGCACATCGACGGAGACGGCGTCCTACTACATCTACCAGGTCGGCTATCAGTTCTTCCGGCTGGGTTACGGCGCCGCCGCCTCCATCGTGCTGCTGCTCATTCTCAGTGTGCTGTTGACCTTCCTGCTGCGTGCGCTGCGCAGCCGCATGGCATGACGAGGAGATGGGGAGATGTTTGCTCGACGCCGCCCGCTTTGGAAACGCCTGCTGCGCTGGATCATCTATGCTGCCGTGCTGGCATTCTTTCTCTTCCCAATCTTCTGGATCTTCATGACCAGCATCAAGTCGGCGTCGGAGTACATGCATAGTCCTCCCATCTGGTTTCCGGCTGCGCCCGATCTGAGCTCATTTCGCCGCGCAGTCGAAGTCGGCGGGCTGGATGCCATGCGCAACAGCATCATCGTATCGTCGGTGAGCACGCTGCTTGCTCTGCTGGTTGGTTCATTTGCGGCCTACGGGCTGGCTCGCTACGAGGTTGGCGGCGAGAACCTGCCCTTCTTTTTCTTGTCGCAGCGCTTTCTGCCTCCCGTTGTCGTCATCTTTCCTTTTCTGCTCATGTTCAAGACGCTGCGCTGGATTGACACCTATCAGGCGCTCATCGTGGTTTACCTGACCTTCAATCTACCGTACACAATCTGGATGATGCGCAGTTTTTTCAAAGAGATACCGCGTGAAATCGAGGAGTCGGCGCTGGTCGACGGCGCGTCGGCTGTTGGCGCTTTCTGGCATGTGGCACTGCCTCTGGCCGTGCCCGGCCTCATCGCCACCGGCATCTTCTGTTTCATTTTCAGTTGGAGCGAGTTCTTCTTTGGCCTCACCCTGACCAATATCCGCGCCACGCCGCTGTCGGTCTTTCTGCCGGGTTTGTTTGGGAAGCAGATGATCATGTGGGGTGAAGTCGGCGCCCTCTCGGTGATGGCCGTGGTGCCGCTTTTTGTGTTGAGTTTCCTTGTACAGCGCTTCCTTGTTCGAGGTCTGACCATGGGCGCCGTCAAATAAGAATCTATCCGGAAATTGGTTGCGGCATCCCGCTACATTGTTTTGGCGCGAGATCGCTCGCAGAAATTTCCGGATGGACACCAAGAGATCGAGGTCAATATGAAAGTGGGCCTGGTAATCTGCGGGCCGGACGTTGCGTATGGACCGCTTGCGCTGCTGAGCGGTACATTTGAGGAAAAGGTACAGAAGGCCAGGGTGCTTGGCTATGATGGGGTCGAGCTGATGGTGCGTGACCCGGCCGAGCTTGACTGGCCGCACCTCAGGCACACGCTGGAACGCACCGACCTGGAAGTGCCACAGATCGTTACCGGCGAGCTCTTTGGCGCGGATGGCCTGTGCCTGGTGACGCCGGATGAAGATCTCCACCAGCGTGCACTGCTGCGCACCCAAAGCGTAATCGATCTGGCTGCCTATCTCGACCATGCCATCGTGAACGTCGGTCGGTTGCGCGGGCGGCTCGACTGGCTGGTCGGGTACACCGAAGACCCCTGGTCATTTGCGGTAGAACGCATCGCGGAAATCACCGCATATGCCGCCGCTCGCAACGTGCCCATTGCGCTGGAACCAATCAACCGCTATGAGACCGATTTCATTGCCAATGTCGATGACGGCATGCGGATGATTGCTGCTGTTGGCGCCGCCAATCTCGGGCTGATGCTCGACGTTTTCCACATGAATATCGAGGACGTCTCCATCGAAGATAGCTTGAAACGCGCCGGCCAACGCTGTCTCCACGTACATATCGCCGATTCCAACCGCCGGTATCCGGGCGCAGGTCATCTGGATTTCGTCAGCATCTTTGCGGCACTGCGCAACATGGGCTACCTCGGCTATATTTCGGCGGAGCTGTTTCCGTGGCCAGACCCGGACACTGCCGCTGCCAAGACCATTGCATACATTCGCACCGTCACACAGGAAAGTGGACAATGAAGGTCGCCGAGGTTGTTGTCAATATTCTTGAGGACGAGGGGATAGAAGTCGCCTTTGGGATCCCCGGTGCTGCCATCAATCCAGTCTATGAGTATTTGGGAGCATCACAGCGAATCCGCCACATCCTGGCACGGCATGAGGAGGGCGCCGTGCATGCCGCGGATGGATACTTCCGGGCCTGTGGCCGGCTGGCGCTTGCCATTTGTACATCGGGACCCGGCGCAACGAACTTTATCACCGGGCTGTACACGGCCCAGATTGATTCCATACCGCTTGTCGCCATCACGGGCCAGAATGTGCGCGCCCAACTGGCGAAAGAGGCGTTCCAGTGCGTGGACATTGCCAGCCTGGCGCGCCAGTTCTGCAAAGCAACATGGTGTGTCACCGAGCCGGCCCAGACGCCGGCGATCTTGCGCCGGGCCTTCCAGGTTGCGCGTGAAGGTCGTCCGGGACCGGTCCTCATCGACCTTCCGCTGGATGTGCAGCTTGCCGACATTCCCTTTGATTCGGCGGTCGATGCACGTCTGCCGGTGCACAAACCGGCGCCCGACTCCAGGCAGATCGAGGCAGCACTCGACCTGCTGCTTGCAGCTGAACGTCCTGTGCTCATCATGGGCGGCGGGGTGGTGCTGGCCGGCGCGCACGCCAAATTCATCGAGTTTGCCGAATACCTGGCCCTGCCCGTTGTGACTACCTACATGGCAACCGGCGGGATCCCCGGCAATCATGCGCTGCATGTGGGGCACATCGGCATTCAGGTCGGGTCTCCATTCGGCAACCGCTTCTTTCTCGACTCGGACCTGGTGCTGGGCATCGGTTGCCGCTTCAACGACCGCCATACCGGAAAACTGGATGTCTATACGCGGGGCAGGCGCTTCATCCACATCAACATCGAACCGGAGCATATCGGTCGAATTGTCCCTACAGAACTGGGTATCGTAGCAGATGCCGGCCTGGCGCTGGACGCTTTGCTGGCGAACGCCAGAAAGCGCACGCCGCAGCGTTCGCCCACGGCGCGGGTCGCAGCAATTCCTCAACAGCGTGCCGCCTTACGGCGCAAGACCCATTACAAAGAGTCACCACTGAAACCACAGCGCATCTACGAAGAGATCAACAACCACTTTGGCGAGCGGACCATCTTCACGACCGGCTGCGGTCTGACCCAGATCTGGTCCGGCCAGTTGCAGGAGATTTCTCGCCCATGTACCTACCTGGCATCCGGCGGCGCCGGAACTCTCGGCTTTGACCTGCCGGCCGCGATTGGAGCCAAGGCTGCGTGCCCGCAGGAGACTGTCGTGGCGGTGGTGGGCGATGGTGGTTTTGGGTTTACAGTCGAGGAACTGGCAATGGCCGTGCAACATCACCTGCCGGTCATTGTGCTCATCATCAATAATGGCTATCTCAGTCTGATTCGCCAGAATCAACGCTATGCCTACGAATATGAGTATGCTGTCGACCTTACCTACGGCGGCGGCGGGATCGACTTTGTGCGCCTAGCAGAAGCGTTTGGCGCATATGGCGAACGCGTGACGAAAGCGAACGACCTGCGTGCGGCTTTTACGCGTGCGGAGCAATGTGGGAAACCTGCGGTGATCGATATCGTCGTCGAACGCGATACCGACGCTTCCATGGGCGCGGCGCTCGACGCGATCCGTGAGTTTGTGTGATAGGATTGCCTACTAGGGCGATGCGGCCTGACTGAACAATGAAAGCACTCCTACTCGCCGAATACAATCGGCTTATCTATACTGACATCTCCCAGCCACTCCTTGCCCCAGGCGAGGTATTGGTCGCCGTAGAGGCATGCGGCATCTGCGGCAGCGATGTACATGGCGTGGACGGCAGCACGGGGCGCCGCGTCCCGCCACTCGTGATGGGCCACGAGGCATCGGGCGTTATCAATGCGCTTGGCCCAGATGTACAAGGCTGGGCCGTTGGCGACCGGGTAACCTTCGGGTGCGTCATTCACTGCACGCACTGCTACCACTGCCGTCGCGGCCAGCCGCAGCTCTGTGACGGCCGCCGGTGGCTCGGGGTCTCCATCCCAGGTGTACGCAAGGATGGCGCCTTTGCTGAGTATGTTGCGGTACCGCAACAGATACTCTTTGGCGTGCCGGATGGGGTCTCGTTCGAGCGCGCGGCCATGATGGAGCCGCTCACGATCGCGGCACACGCCGTGGCCCGCACGCCCTTGGACCTCTACGACAGTGCCGTTGTTGTTGGCGCAGGGATGATCGGATTATTGGTGATTCAACTGCTTAAAGCTGCTGGCTGCGGTCAGGTTATCGCTGTCGACGTAAATCCGGCTCGGCTTGCGTTGGCAGAGCGCTTTGGCGCCACAGTGCTTCTGCGTCCAGATCTGGACGATGTGCCTGCCGCGGTGGCGCGCCTGTGCGCAGGGCGCGGTGCAGACGTCGCGTTCGAAGCGGTTGGTACAGGCGCCACAGTCAACCTGGCCTTGACCTCTCTGCGCAAAGGCGGTTCGCTCACACTGATCGGCAATCTGGCCCAACGCGTCGACCTCCCCCTGCAGGAGATGGTGATCCGCGAGCTGACGCTGCGGGGCACAACCAACGCCGCTCACGAATGGGATGCCTGTCTGCAAATGCTTGCGCGTGGTGTGGTGGAGGTCGATCCGCTCATCAGCATGATTGCACCATTGAGAGAAGGCGTGGGTTGGTTTGACCGATTGCTGAAAGGCGACCCTGGGTTGATGAAGGTGATACTGAAACCATGAATGCAGCGCCGGAGACGGTGGAATCCAGCCGGCTGGTGCGCGAAGCACTTCAAAACCTCTACGATCACGTCTATCTGCAGAACCTGCGCCTAGCGGAATTGGCGTCGATGCGCGTGACGGGCAGCCATGCAACACGCGCTCAGCTCTTGCGCCGTCTGCTTCTTGACGCGATTGAGGCGCTGAACCCCGGCGACAGGGTGGCCCTGCGATCGACCGAACGTCGTTCCTATGCGATTCTGTTCGGGCTGTACGTGGAAGGGCAGACGCAGGAGAAGGTGGCGGCCGATCTGGGAATCGGCGACCGCCAACTGCGCCGCGACCTGGCGACAGCGGTGGAGGCCGTGACAACGGTCGTTTTGGATCGACTTGGGCTGACCATGGAGCAATTCGATGCGATGCTCGAAGGTAGCGCGCATTCTGTTGCCGAATTTGAAGGAGAGCAGGTTCAGGAAACCGGCGAGTACGTGTCCTTGACCGAACTCTACCAAGGGCTGCTGCCTGTCCTCGAACGGATGACGCTTCAATACAACTGCCAGGTGGAGATCTCAGCACAGCCGGAAACGCCTGACCTATTCGTCAATCGCGGCCTTCTGCGCCAGGTCTTGCTGAGTATGTCCAGTGTATTGTTGCGCGAGCCAGGCGTCCACAAGCTGACCTTTTTGACGGCCGACCAGGGCGAGCACGTCAGGCTTGGCCTTCTGGCGCAGGTGAAGGCAGAGTCGAAAACATTGCTTGACGCGGCCGTGCACTCTGCGTATTCCTTGACCGAACTGACTCACAGATTGGACGCAACGGTTACCGTGCACGAGATTGAGGGTACGTCGGTCGTCATCTGGTTGGACATGAAGAGCAGGCGCGATACCACGATCCTGGTCGTGGACGACAACACGGAGCTGTTCGTGCTCTTTCAGCGCTACCTGGTGAATCAGCCGTACCGCCTGGTACACGCTGCGACGGTGGATGACGCCCTGACAATGCTTCCCACGCTGCGACCGCAAGTTATCACGGTCGACCTCATGCTACCGGGGCGTGACGGATGGGAGCTTCTACTTGCACTCCTTTCGGAGCCGGCGGCGACAGACACGGCTGTTGTCGTGTGCAGCGTATGGGACGAGCGCGCACTGGCCGAGACGCTCGGTGCAGACTTCTATCTCAGGAAACCGGTAACGGCGAATGACTTGAGGGAGGTCTTGGCATTGGCTTGCCGGCAGCTATCGGGTCAGGCGCCGGTAGCGTCTCCAGGATAGACTGAACTGTTCGGAGCATATTCGAGATTGTATAGCGCGGCGGCATGCGAAAAATGAGATCGCCGAAGATCGGCATGGACAAGTCGGGTGCAACGAGTTCGCGTGCCGACACAATGATGATCGGAACACTGGCCAGACGATGGTCAGCCCGGAACTGGCGAAGCAGATCGAGGCCGTCAACCTGGCCTAGCATCAGGTCCAGTAATATGAGGTCGGGGATCTGTACCTGCGCCCAGTCGAGTGCTTCGGTCGCAGTTGACGCCACCGTCGCTTCATAAGGCGTGGGCGCCGAATCGATGATTCTGACAAACAACTGGGCAAGCTGGGCGTCGTCCTCGACGATGAGGATCTGCCGGATCGATCGAGCGGCAAATTGAGAAATTGCGGTGAGCAGTTGTTCGCGCCCCACCGGCTTGACCAGGTAGTGATCCACCGCAAGCTCGGTGCAAAGATGATGAAGCCCTGGGATTGGGCAATGGATGATCGGAATGCCATCCGGAATCGAATGACCCGGTCTGCCACTACCGCTGGATTGCCCGATGACAGAATCCGCGATGATGGCTGCCGGCAGGTACTGTTCGACAGCGCCCGCTGCATCACGTTCGGACGCAATACGGACGTCGAACGAATGGAGATGCCGTTTGAGCAGGTTGGCAGTCAGCGGCTCGTTGGTGACAACAAGCACGGTTCGTTCGGTGCGCGCTTCTTCTTGGGGGCTGACGGTAAGGATGTGAGTCGGCGCACTGCCTAGGGAATGGGTGACTCGGCTCGTTGGCAAGGTGAAATAGAACTTGCTGCCCTGGCCCACGACACTCTCAACCCACATGCGTCCGCCGTGCAGGGTGACAAAGCGGCGGCTCAACGCCAATCCCAATCCCGTACCACCGTAGGCTTGGGTAGATGCGGCGTCCAGTTGATGGAATTCTTCGAACACTTTGTCGATTTTGTCGGGCGCAATGCCGGGTCCGGTGTCGGCGACACAGACCAGCAGATGATCGCCTTCTTCATGGACAGTGATTGTGATGCCGCCAGATGCGGTAAAGCGGACGGCGTTGCTCATCAGGTTGAGCAGCACCTGCCGGATGCGGAGGCGATCAAAGTAGAGTGCCGGCAGGTCGTCGGGGACGGCGAGATGGAGTGCAAGCCCCTTATGCTGCATCATGCCGGAAACCAGGTCCGCAACTTCGTCAACCACGCCGCCGATCGTAGAGCGCTCAACCAGCAGGGGCATCTGGTCGGCGTCGATTTTTGCCAATTCGAGTACATCGTCGATGAGACTCTTCAAGTGCAGCGCGCCGCGGAAAATCCGGTTCAGGTCTCCCATGAATTGGCGCGGGACGCCGACGACGCCATAACTCTCCGGGCTGAGGATGATGGTCTCGCTGAAGCCGACGATGATATTCAGCGGGGTCCGCAATTCATGGCTTACATTGGCCACGAATTGCTGCTTGGCGCGGCGCACAGTTTCCGCTTCCTCGCGGGCATGCGCAAGCTGAACACTGAACTTTTCAAGACGTCCATAGGCCTCGCTCAGGACTTTGTTGGTCTTGGAGAGTTCGGCGCGGTGCTGGCGAACTATTTCCGTTGTCTCGGCTGCCTGTTGATAGCTGGTCCATGCCCACTGGGTGGCCGTCTGCAGCGTGCGCAGGGTCAGCCAGGCAACGGTAAAGGTCAGCCAGATCGAGGCAAGCGGCGCTACAAGTTCAATGCTGGCAAGTCCGCGCTGGTCGTGGGCAATAAGTACTACTGCGGTCGAACAGAGTGCAATCGCCAGCGATGTGCGGACGCCGTTTAGACTTGCGGACACGATGATTAGGATTGGAAAGAGTATGAGTGCAATTGGCAGATAATGAACGAGTACCAGGAGCATCGTGAGCGCCGTCAAGCCGGCAGTGTAAAGCAGCGCAGCGCGGCGGGGGTGTGTGCGCACCAGACGATGCGCGCCGAGGCAGATTGCCAGTGCGGCAAGTCCTGCCCAGATATGGGCAAAAGGAGCCTCTTTGGAGGTCCAACTTATCAGCAAGCTTGCATAGAGCGCGCAGATAGCGGTCGGTGCCAGTAAAGTTGACAGCAAGTCGTCGCGCAGTTGCGTGAGCATTCCCTGATAACCGCTGTCACCCCCCATGGCGCTGGTGGCAGACTCGTTTGACACGGTTGACGTAGCAGACATCGTTGTACACCTTGCGGATAGGTATCGACACGAATGGTTGCCCGGTGGCGTGTAAATTATACCGCGCAAGACAGGATGTCCACATCATGTCCGAGATATGTCCAAAAAGCAGTTGTCAGCAGGCAACCGGCATGATAGGTTTGAATGGCTTCCCGGCCGCATCCAGTCATGAGTTTCCGCGTGCGTTGCCAACCAAGTAGTTGGGCAGTGGTGCCGGCGCATGGTCATGTGGATTGCGTTTCGCATCTAGAAGACGGCTGCGCGATCAGTACTGCTGCAAAGAGTTTCGGCCATCAACTGAAAATCAAGGAGTCAAGCAACCCATGAACACACGTCATCTGTTGTCCGTCATGTTGATTCTAGTTGCAGTTCTCAGCATGGCAGGTTGCCAGGCTGGTGCGCCGGCGCCGGCCCCGAGCAACCAGCCTGCTGGGGATGTCGCAGTCGATCCATCGGCAAAGTACGACCCGCCGATCACCATCAACATCGGCCGTTGGCAGGACTCGGGATACAAGTTCATTGAGGGCGAGGATTGGGAGAACAACAAGTGGTCACGATACTTCCTCGACAAGCTTGGGATCGAGACGGACTATGCATTCGTTGTCGACCAAAGCGAATACGAGAATAAAGTCAATCTGGCAATTGCCTCGGGAGACATCCCCGACACGATGATTGTCAATTGGAAGCAGTTGGCCATGCTCGTGGAAGAAGGGCTGATCGAGGATATGACGGATGTTTTCGATCGGTATGCTTCTTCGGTCAGCAAGGGCATTTATGCGCCGACCATCTTTGAAGCTGCCAAGGTGAATGGCCGGCTATGGGGCATCCCGATGTCCGGCTCCATTTACGATCAGACCAAAGTGATCTGGATCCGCAACGACTGGCTGAAAGCTGTTGGACTGGAACCGCCCAAGACCTACGCTGATCTGAAGAAGATCGCGGAAGCGTTTGTCACGGGCGATCCCGATGGCAATGGCCAGAACGATACCTACGCTTTCTCGGTCGATAAAGAGCCGTTCGGCACATACAGTTCGGCCCCGCAGTGGCATGAACTGACCGGTCTCGCCAACGCCTTTCACGCCTACCCCAACATCTGGGTGAAGGGAGACGACGGCAAACTCGTCTACGGCAGCACCACGCCCGCAATGAGAGCCGCACTGGCCGAGATGGCCGACCTGTACGCGAAGGGCTATATCGATCCCGAATTCGTCGTGCGTGATGAAGCCAAGGCCACCGAATTCATCGGCAGCAACAAGGCCGGCATTGTCTACGGCGGTGTCTGGGCGCCGTTTTGGGGTCTGGGCGACCACATGGCCAAGAATCCCGACGCCGACTGGCGGCCCTATGCACTGGTGTCGAATGATGACCAAATTGCCGCCCCGCAAGCCAATGTTCCGCTGGGCAACTTCGCGGTAGTACGCAAAGGGTACGAACATCCGGAAGCCGTCGTGAAGATGTTCAATCTCGTAAACGAGATCTACTGGGGCCCCCCCACGGCTGAACAAGAGGCGTTCTTGCAGGAAGAATATGGTCCCAAGTATGCTGACTTTGGCGCCATGCCCTTCCTCAATTCGTACCCGTACATGGAAATTCCCACGATCAACCTGATTTCGCATCAGCAGATGACAAAGGCGATCGACGCTGACAGTCTGGATGTTATCGATGAAATCGTCGCCATGAACAAAGAGATGGTGAAACAGACTTGGAACTACCTCAAAGATGGCGACATCGCCTACTGGTGGACAAATGTCATCTTTGTCGGTCCGGACTCCGGCCAGGCAATTCACCAACGCAACTACGACACCAACAACGTCCAACTCAATGAGTTCTATGGCCCGCCGCCGCCAACAATGATTGAACGTATGTCCACCCTGGATCAAATGCAGCAGGAGACCTTCACCAAGATCATCACGGGCGCCTTGCCGCTCGAGGCATTCGATGAGTTCGTGACGCAATGGTACGAGCTGGGCGGGCAGGACATTACCGACGAGGTGAATGACTGGTCAGCTTCGAAATAAGCAACACTGGCCCTGCTGAGGCGTGGCGAAACCCACGCCTCAGCAGAATGTGAGTTATCGTAGCAATCACCCTTTCCGTCTATCGAGCAACCATGTCTGCAACTACCAAAAGGCACTCAAACTTCATGCGCCAGCGCAATAGATCGTTGCACTGGATGTTGATGCCCTCCGTGATCGTTGTGCTGCTGTTCAGCTACTATCCGCTGATCGGCAACATCATGGCGTTCCAGAAATTTGTGCCTGCTAAAGGCATCATCGGCTCGCGCTTCGTGGGCATGAAAAACTTCGAGTACATCTTCAGTCTGCCCAACACGTGGCAGATCATCTACAACACGTTTTTCATCTCCTTCATGAAGATCGTTGTGTTGATCACGGTGCCGATCATTTTTGCACTCCTGCTCAATGAGGTCAGGCATCACTTCGCCAAGCGTTCAATCCAGACTGCCGTTTATCTGCCGCATTTCATGTCCTGGGTGATCATGGCGAGCATTCTGATCGACATCCTCTCCCCTTCTGAGGGGATCGTCAACCGGTTTTTGATGGCGCTCGGCTTTCAGCCGATCTTCTTCCTGGGCGACGAAAAGATCTTTCCCTACGTCATGGTGTTCACTGATCTGTTGAAGGAATTTGGCTTCGAGTCGATCGTCTTCCTGGCCGCATTGATGGCGATCGATCCAACCCTCTATGAGGCATCTAGCATCGACGGCGCCAATCGCTGGCAGCAGACGCTATTCATTACACTGCCGGGCATTTCCACAACGATCATTCTCATCTCCACCTTGAGCATGGGCTATGTGCTCAACGCAGGGTTCGATCAGATCTACAACCTATATTCCCCCGTTGTTGCTTCGACAGGGGAGATTCTCGATACATACATCTACAAGCTGGGCATCAAGGATGCACAATATAGTGTCGCAACGGCGATGGGCATCTTTCGCTCGCTTGTGTCCCTCGTTTTCATCGCGGTTTCGTACAAGATAGCCAACAAGCTGGTTGGTTATGAGATTTTCTAGGATCGCGGTGCGACTATGCGCTTCCGTCTGAATTCGGCCACGCTTTCTCAGGGCGTACTGTACCTGGTGCTGTTCGCCGCAGCCTTCCTCTGCGTGTTTCCCATCGTCCATGTTCTTGCACTGTCGCTGAGTTCGCGCGCTGCAGTCACCAATGGATTGGTGACCTTGTGGCCGGTCGACTTCTCCGTCCGGTCGTACGAATACATCCTCAGCCGGCAGGAGTTCTATCGCTCCTTCTATGTATCGATCGTGCGTACGGCCCTGGGCGTTCCGATCAATCTGTTCTTCATCGTCACGGCCGCTTATCCGCTTTCGAAGTATGCGCGTGAGTTTCCCCAACGCACCTTCTACGCCTGGTTCTTTGTGCTGACGATCATGCTGACGCCGGCGCTCGTCCCGTGGTATATGACCATCCGCCAGTATGGGTTGATTGACTCAATCTGGGCGCTGGTCCTGCCCGGCGCAGTACCGGTGTTCAGCATGCTGATCGTGATGAACTATTTCCGGGCGATTCCCAAAGAGATGGAGGAGAGCGCACTGGCGGAAGGCGCCAATCACTGGCAGATACTCTTTCGGATTTACGTTCCGCTGGCCATGCCGGCCATCGCTACGGTCACGTTGTTTGCCATGGTGACGCACTGGAATGCATGGTTCGACGGTCTGTTGCTCATGAATGACCCCAATAACTACCCGCTGCAAAGCTACCTGCAGACCGTCGTCGTTCGTCCCGATGCCGCACTCATGTCGGCCCGCCAGATGAAGGAACTCGCCGAGGTGAGTAACCGCACGGTGAAGGCCGCACAACTGTTTGTGGCGATGATCCCGATGATGCTCGTCTATCCATTCATCCAGAAGTATTTCACCACCGGCATTCTGCTTGGTGGCGTCAAAGAGTAGTTCGACAAAGGAAGGTTCTCATGCAGTTTCATGGTCCTCTGCGACGTAACCCCGTCAATCCGCGCTACTTCACCGATGACCGAGGCCAGTCCATCTATTTGACCGGCTCCCATACCTGGGCGGTGATGCAGGAGATGTGGCCGGAAAATGAGCCGCGCCACGATATGGACTACGACGGCTTTTTGCAGATGATGGCGGACTACGGGCATAACTTCTTGCGCTTCTGGTTGTACTCGCTCTACACCAGGAATTGCCCTTGGAACAATATTTCGACGCTCTTCGACCCCATGCCCTTTGAGCGCACCGGACCCGGTCTCGCCAATGACGGGCTGCCGAAATTCGACCTCACGCGTCCGTCACAGTCCTACTTCGACCGGCTGCGTGCGCGTGTTGAAAAAGCGGGCGAACATGGCATCTACGTCAGCATCATGCTCTTCGAAGCCTGGGGGCTGAAGTGGGCGACTCCGGATCAACAGCCGTGGGAACACCATGTTTTCAACCCGCAGAACAACATCAACAACATCACGGATCAGCCGCTCGCTACTACCGGCAAGTACGCCGGCAACTATACGGGTGTGTTTTCGCTTGCGTGCCCGCAGATTCTCGCAGTACAGGAATCCTTCGTGCGCAAGGTCGTCGATACGGTCAATGACCTCGACAACGTACTCTACGAGATCTGCAACGAGATTCCGAATACGCCGGAGGCGCTGGCCTGGCAGGAACACCTGTGCAAGTTTATCCGCACCTACGAACGGTCGAAACCCAAGCAGCACCCAATTGGCATCACGGCGGAGGGTGGCGACCAAATCAACGAGGAGTTGCTTGCCTCGCCCGCTGACTGGATTTCTCCGTCCAATGGCAGGGCGTTCGAATACCGCTATAACCCACCGGCCGCATCCGGGCAGAAGGTCATCCTCAATGACACGGATCATCTGTGGGGCCACGGCTGCGAGATAGGCTGGATCTGGAAGAGCTTTACGCGCGGTATGAATGTTCTCTTCATGGACCCATGGGAACCAATCCCGGGCGATCTCGACTGGTGGCAAGACGGGGATATCACCCGTAACCAGCGCTACTACTATGCCTGGGATGACATGCGGCGCAATCTTGGCTATACCCGCAACATTGCTCGGATCTATGATCTCAATCAGTGCGTACCCGACCTGAACTTCTGCACATCCACCTACTGCCTGGCCAACCGCGATCGGCAGTATGTCTGCTTCTTCCCGGCCGGCGGCAGCGAAGGGTTGGACTTGACCGGCCTTACCGGTGAATTCCAGGTCGAGTGGCTCAACCCTGCCACCGGCGTCACGGTCAAGGGGGCTGCCGTCCCTGCCGTGTCGCCGACGCCACATGCCATGCACCAGCGGGTGGCACTGCGCGCGCCTTTCGAGGGACCTGCCATCTTGCTCTTCTACAAGGAGCGCACTGTCCTCCCACGCCGGCGCCAAATATTCGTAGCGGGAAGATAGTACGCTCGCAAGCAACCTTGGAGGTTGACCATGTATGCAATGCAAGAGTCACGAACGCTGCACGAACGTGCCGCCGCCGTCATTCCAGGGCCGCACAGCAATCTGCCCGGCTATGAGCTTTTTGCCCCGATCTACATCACTCACGGCCAGGGCATGCATCTGTGGGATGTCGACGGCAACGAATACCTGGACTACATGTCCGGCCTGGGCGCCGGCATCTTCGGCTACGGCCATCCTGTCTTGACCGCTGCGATCAGAGAGCAGGTGGACGCCATGTATTACCTGGATGCGGCGCGCCACCATGTGCTGGAAGTCGAGCTGGCCGAGAGGATCGTTCAACATGTGCCTTCCGCCGAGAAAGTGCGCTATCTGCTCTCCGGCACCGAGGCGGTGCAGCTGGTGCTCCGCCTGGCGCGCGCCTACACCGGTCGCAACCTCTTCCTCCGCTTCGATGGCCATTACCACGGCTGGGTCGACAACGTATTGGGCGGCAACGTCAACGCGGGCCTGACGGATCCGCCCTACGGGTTCGAAAAAGAGGGCGATATCTTCCGAACTGTGGGTCGCGACCCGCTTGCCCTGCAGCAGTCCTTCAAGATACCGTGGAACGACATCGGCCATCTTGAGGCAGTGCTGGAGCGCTGGGGTGAGCAACTGGCGCTCATCATCATGGAACCGGTCAACTGCAACGGCGGTTCCTGCTGGCCAAAGCCGGGCTACCTGCAGCGCGTGCGTGAGCTCTGCGACGAGTATGGCATTGTGCTCTGTTTCGACGAAATCATCACCGGTTTTCGCATGGGGCTAAGCGGTGCGCAGGGGCTGCTTGGCGTTACGCCCGACCTGACGACGTTTGGCAAGGGCATCGCCGGCGGCATTCCCTTCTCGGCAGTTGCGGGCAAGGCGGAAATCATGGATCTGATGACGGCGCGCAAAGTCGTTGGCGCCGGCACCTTCAACGGCTATCCGCTGGGCGTGGCTGCGGCGTTGGCCAGCATCAAGTTGATGGAGGAAGAGGACGGCGCGCTCTACCGGCGTTGGGATGCCCATCAGGCACGCCTGGTCAGCGGGTTGAAGGAGATCGCTCGCCGGCATAGTGTGCCTATGCTGCTGCAGGAAGTGCGGGGCTGCATCTTCTATCAGTTCACGGAGCTGCCCGTGGCCTACAACATGGGCGAATGGATGGCCGTCGCCGACCATGCCAGACAAGAACAACTGCGCTCAATCCTCTTCCAAACCGGTGCGCTGATCCTGTTTCGCGGGCGCTGGTTTGTCAACAGTGCGTTGGGCGAGCCTGAGATCACGCGGACGCTCGAATTGACCGACGCCGCAATGAAGAAGATCTGCGCCGGCTGACGATGACTCACGCCGCCACTCCGGCGTTCAAGGGCCAGACCGGCGTGGCGGCGATTCGGCAGCGGAAGAGCGCTGGGCTCGGTCAGCCGTTCATGAACTCGCCGCCTGACACGACGAGATACTCGCCCGTAATGTGGCGGGCCAGATCGGATGCCAGAAAGAGCGCTGCGTTCGCCTGGTCCTGCACGGTGCCCAGGTGGCCGAGCACAGTTTTTGCGATCAGCTCTTGGCGAATGCCAGGAATCGTGGCGAAAACCTCATGCAGCATGTCGGTCTCTGTCGCACCCGGCAGGATGCAATTGGAGCGAATGCCGTGAGGCCCGCCCTCGACGGCCAGCACGCGATTCAGCGCCAGCAGGGCTGCTTTTGAGGAGGCATAGGCCGCCTGTTTGCTGCTGGCCGTCCGTGCCGCGGCGGAAGAAAGATGCAGCAGCACGCCGCCGACACCCTGTTCGACCATGATGCGCATGGCAGCCTGTGAGCAGAGAAAGACGCTCTCCACGTTGACCTGGTAGATCGCACGCCACGCTGCCAAGGGGAAGTCAACGACCGGATAGCCGGCGTGGATGCCCGCATTGTTGACCAAAATGTCGAGGTGGCCGAAGTGTGACATCGCCTGGGCAAACACCTCCGCAATCTGGTCGGCGTCGCGCACGTCGAGCGCAAGCGGCAGGGGTTCTGGCCAGCCTCGCTGCACGAGTTCATCGGCGACGGCCCGTGCCGCAGGGAGCCGCGTGCCTGTGACGACGACGTGGGCGCCGTTGGCTGCAAACGTTTCGGCGATGGCACGGCCGATCCCGCGCGTAGCTCCCGTAATGATGGCGACGCGGCCGGCTAGCAATTCTGGTGACATTTCCTACGTGCCCGTTTCTCTTCCAGCATCCTCAAGGTACAGATGTTTGGCTTTCACTGGGCGCAGCATGTACGGCAGGCGCCACATAGCGTATCTTCTGCGCGTCGATCAGCATGGCCACGAGGATGATGGCGCCGCGGATCGTCTGAATCCAGTACACCGAGACATTCATGAGATTCAATCCAGCATTGATGGTGGCCAGCAGCAGCACACCACCCAGCGCGCCCAACACTGTCCCTTGCCCACCCTTGAGACTTACGCCGCCGATGACTGCGGCGGCGAAGACCTCGAAGATCATACCCTCGCCCATGGAACTCATGGCGTTGGTCAGGCGGGCTGAAAGCATCCAACCGGCAAATGCGGCAAGCAGGCCGCTGATGACATAGACCTGCAGAATGCGACGGTCCGGCCGCACGCCTGACGCCAGAGCCGCGTTGCGGTTTGCACCCACCGCGTAGAGTTCGCGGCCAAACGGCGTATAGGCTATGACGACATGTGCGCCCAAAAAGAAGAGCGCCATCAGGACCACGGGAACGGGTAGCGAGCCTATCTTGCCCAACCCGATCCAGTTGTATGTCTCCGAGATGCTATAGGCAGTCTGGCCGTTATTGAGCACCAGCGTTACACCGCGCACGATGATCAGCATGGCGAGTGTGACGACAAAGTTGTTCATCTTCATGGCCGTAATCAACCAGCCGTTGATCAGTCCAATCAGGGCCCCAACCGCCAGCAGCAACGGCACCGCCAGCCAGACGGAGAGCATCAGGCCGCTGCCATAATAGGGCGTCCCGGCGGCCGTGATCAGCCAGATGCCCAGCAGCCCGCACAGCCCGAGCGTCGACTCCAGCGAGAGGTCGAAGTTGCCGGTCAGCAGGGTGAACGTCTGTCCGATGACGAGGATTCCCAAAACCGACGCATTGAACAGGATATTGATGAAATTGGGCACAGTCAGAAAGGAACTCGTAGTCAGCGAGAAGAAGACGATGACGGCAGCCAGCAAGATCCAGATCAGGTTCCTGAGTAGCAACGAGAAGACTCGGTCCATGTTCATGACGTCTGTCTCACAGCAGGCGTCACATAGGTGGAATTGGCAACCGGAGCGCGGTAGCGTGCTTTTTGCGCATCAATCAGCATGGCGAACAGGATGATGAGCCCGCGGATCATATTGATTGCAAAGCCGGAGACGCGCAGCAGATTGAGCCCGGAGTCGATTGTAGATAGCAACAGCACGCCGCCGAGCGCCCCCACCATCGTGCCGCGGCCGCCAAAGAGGCTGATGCCGCCAATCACGGCCGCAGCCTGAATCTCAAAGATCATGCCTTCGCCCATGCGCGTTGCTCCGACCCCGAGTCGCCCAAGCATGATCCAGCCGGCAAAAGCCGCGAGCAGACCGCTGATCAGGTATACGTGCCGGATTCGCCGGTCGGGGTTGATGCCGGAGGCGAGCGCAGCATTGCGGTTGCCGCCCACAGCATAGAGGTCGCGGCCAAAGCGGGTGCTGCGCGTGACGAGCGAGGCCGCCAGGAAGGCAAGCCCGACGACGACGATGCTGATCGGCACCACGCCCATCGAAGCTGCGCCCAACGCTTTGAAGGTCTCCGGCAGGCCGGTGATCGTCCTGCCCTCCGTTATCACCATTGTCAGCCCGCGCAAGATGATCAACATTGCCAGCGTGACGATGAAGTTGTTCATCTTCAGGCGCGTGATGAAAAGGCCGTTGATCCAGCCAACCGCCAGGCCGACAGCAAACATGATTGGCACGACGAGGAGGGGGGAGAGCTGCAGCCCGGCGCCAAAATTGGGTTCACCGGCCGGAACCAAGAGAAAGGCCCCGATGATTGCCGCAAGGCCCAAAGTTGACTCTGCGCTCAGGTCGAAGTTGCCGGTAAGCAGGGTGAAGCTCTGGCCAATCACCATGATGCCCAACACGGTCGAGTGGACAAGTATGTTGGTCAGGTTCCCCACGGTCAGGAAACGCGGCGTCAGGAGCGAAAAGGCGAGTAACGTCAGCAAAAGCAATATCCAAACCAGATTGTCGAGCAGGAACTGGATGGCGCGAGAGCGGTCGATTTTCATGCATTCACCGGTGTACCTTCTACAGCGCTCAAGATGCGCTCGACCGTTGTGCCAGGGTCGCCGACTTCAAATTCATGCACAATTTTGCCCTCAAACATGACGATGATGCGGTCGCTGATGTCGAGCAGTTCGCGAATGTCTTCGGCAATCACGATGACCGCCGAGCCTTCATGGGCCAGTTGGTCCACGATCTTGAGAATCTCCAGCTTGGCCTGCACGTCGACGCCCTGCGTGGGCTCGTCCAGCAGCAGCACCTTGGGATTCGTGCTGCTCAGCTTGGCAAAGACGACTTTCTGCTGGTTGCCGCCGCTCAGATACTCGACCGGCTGTTCCTGCGTCGGCGTCTTGATCCTCAGCTTGTCAATGTACTCGCCGACCACATGCCGCTCACGCTTGCCTGCGATCAGCCCCAGTGCGGTGCGCAGCCTGCGCAGGATCGGCAGGGTCACGTTCTCCCGCACGGGCCGGATGCCGATGATGCCGTAACCGTGGCGGTCGCGCGGCAGATAGGCGACGCCCTGGTCGAGCGCGTCGCGTGGATCCTGCGCATGATAAGCCTTGCCATCCAGCCGCACATCTCCATCGCCAAGTGGCTCCAGGCCAAAAAGCGCTCGAGCCAGCGCGTCTTTTCCGGAGCCCTCCAGACCGGTCAACCCGATGATTTCGCCCCGACGCAGTACCAGGTCGACCGAAGAATAGGCGCCTTGACGCTCCAGTTGATTTATCGCGAGGACTGGTTGGCCTGCCTCGGCTGGGCGTTGCCGCGTAAAGGTATCCAACTGTGTTCCGCTGATCAGGCGAATCAACTCTGGTTGCGTCAGATCACTGACTTGGCGATCAGCAATATTCCGCCCGTCACGCATGACCGTGACCGTGTCGCACAGTGCGAAGATTTCTTCCAGGTAGTGCGAAATGTAGACGAATGCCACACCACGCGCCCGCTGCTGGCGCACAAAGCTAAAGAGCATCTGGACTTCGTTTTTGGGCAGGGGCGCCGTGGCTTCGTCCAGCACGATGACCTGGGCCTCGGCAAAGAGAGCCTTGGCGATCTCGATGATCTGGCGTTCGGCCACGGTCAGCCCCTCGACTTTGCGCCGCACATCGATCTGCAGACCCAGCTGGCGCAGACGCGTGTCTGCTTCGCGATAGACTCTGTCCCAATCCACCAGCCTGCTGCGTGATGTGGGCAAATCGCCACAGAAAATGTTCTCAGCGATCGTCAAGGGCGGTACGAGCTGTACGTGCTGGTGCACACATTGGATGCCATGGCGCGTCGCCGTGGTTGTATCCCAGTTCGTTACCAGGCGTCCTTGGACAAGAATCTCGCCGGCGTCGGCTGGGTATACGCCGGTCAGCACATTGACCAGGGTCGATTTCCCGGCGCCATTCTTTCCCACCAACCCGCGCAGTTCACCGCGCCGCAGGCCAAAGTCGACATGGTCGAGTGCCCTGACCCCGGGGAAGCCTTTGACGATTCCCTTCACTTCGATGACATAGTTGCTGTCGATTGGAACCTCTATAGTTGCGCTCATTGCCGGAGAAACCTGCCAGCCGAACTGGATGCATTGATGCCGACCAGTGGAGAGGAGGTCTTGTGGCGCCGCGCCAGCCAAGCCGCGGCGCCACAAGCCAAAAGGAGACCGTAGAGGTAGAAACGCAGTGTGAAAGCTGCCTGTCCTCAGGGCGCCGGTGTTGGCATGACGAAATTCTTGTCCATGTTCGTCCAGATCACCGGATTGCTGATGTTCTCCGCCGTGACCTTGGTTGTGGCCAGGAAAAGCTCCTTGGTGCCGTCGGCATTGGTCACGATCTTGGCCGGCGACCAGGTGGCGCCGTCTTGAATCACATCGCCTTCGGCAATCGTCTCGCCAGCCAGCTCCTTCTCAATCCAGTTGACGACGATGCCGAAATCGCTCACTGGCTGTGAGCCGGTGCCGTCGGCAATCCCGTTGAGGATCGCCTCCAGCATCCAAGGGCCGCCGTCGACGCCGGTGATGATAATGTGGCCTTCCTCGCCCCGCGGGAAGAAGCGTCCGAGCTGATCCATCGCCGCCTTCGTACCGGGGCCGTAGACATTGTCGGAGTGGATGTAGATGCCATCCAGATCCGGATTTGCGGTCAGCACGTCAATCGCGATCTGTTGGCCCTTGGCGGCGTCCCAGTCCCCGACCTTCTGAATAACCTCAATGTTCGGATACTGGTCGATGACGTCATGGAAGCCATCTCGGCGGAGCTGGCCGACGTTTTGACTCAGGTTGCCCGTGATTTCAAGGACTGTACCCTTCGGCTCACCGTACTTCTTGGTCAGTTCGTCCACCATCACCTCTCCGGCCTGTTGGCCAGCCAACCGGTTATCAGAGAGGACCGTCATATCGATGGCGCATCCCTGCGGCGAACGATCGATGGTATAGAACGGCACGCCTGCGCTCTTGGCCTTCTCAACAGCCGTGCAGATGCCGGCACTGTCTTCTGGCACGGTGACAATTGCCTTGACGCCAAGGGCTATCAGCGAGTCGATGTCATTGTTCTGCTTCTGGGGATCGGCATCGGCGTTGGTGGTGACCACCTCCCATCCCTTGACTTCGGCATTGCTGACCAGGCTCTGTTGGATGAACTGTTGTCCGCCGTAGAGGGCGGGCGCGGCAAAACCGATGGTGATCGCGCCATCACCACCGGCGGCTCCGGCTGGCTCGGGTCCAGCCGCTTGAGGCGCAACGCCCGTACAACCGGCAGCAACCATTGCCAGAATCAACAGACATACCATAAGCACAACACTGCGGCGCACCATGACCTGTAGCTCCTTTCAATTCTGAGGAATCGATATGACGTTGAAAGACGAAAAGCACAAATGAAGCGAGAGGAAATGGTATTCCCGAAATTGGTAATACCATATGATGGTATTGTATAATTGAAGAGTCTGAATGTCAACTGGTTTCCGGCCGGCGATTCAACCCGTGCACGACCGGTGATAGAATCAGGCGGCTGCTGCACGGTGTGGTGAAACTAAGGAGAGACTATGGGTGCGTGCTTTCGTGTGGGAATCTCGCGGAATCTTCTCAACGCTGACGGCACCGCAGACACTCATCTGCTGGGTCTAGACGAGTTGATAGACGCCGCAGGCATTGCATTTGAATTCCTGGAGGAATATACACCGGTGCTGGCGCCCCATCAGGCCGGCGGATACGACGCGCTGCTGCTCGAAAACACGGCCGTGAGCACCGCATCGTTGGCTGGTTTGGAACGCCTTGCATTGATAGCCCGCTTTGGCGCCGGATTCGACAGCATCGACTTGGATGCATGCACCGAGCGTGGGATCCTCGTCACCAACGCGCCGGATGGCGTACGCCGGCCGATGGCCGTGGTCAACCTATCGCTTATCCTGGCGGTGACACAGCACGTCCTGATCAAGGATTCGCATGCCCGCACCAATCAGTGGGACCGCTGCATGGAGTACATGGGGATGGGTCTCACGGGGCGCACGCTGGGATTGGTCGGCCTGGGCAATGTCGGCCGCGAACTGCTGGCGCTCATCAAACCCTTTGGGATGCGTCACATCGCCTACGATCCGTTTGTGTCCCCGGCCGCAATGGCCGAATTGGGGATCACTGCAGTGGACCTGGATGCGCTCATGACAGACTCGGACGTCGTGTGCATCACCTGCGCGTTGACGCCAGAGACGCGCGGGATGATTGACGCACGCCTGATCGACCGGATGAAGCCGAGCGCGTTCTTTGTCAATGCCGCGCGTGGCCCGATTGTCGATCAGCGTGCATTGACGCGGGCCTTGGTGGAGCGTCGGATCCGCGGTGCGGGACTCGACGTTTTTTCACCCGAGCCACCGGAACCTGACGATCCGCTGCTTGCACTCGACAATGTCGTGTTGTCGCCGCACAGCCTTGCCTGTACAGACGAATGTTTCCGCGGTATCGGCCTCAGCGCCACACGCAGCATCCTTGCCGTCGCCAGAGGTGAACTGCCGCACTTTGTCGTCAATCGTGCCGTCCTGGATCAGCCATCGCTGCACATGCGTCTCCAGAGTTTTGCCAGGACGGCCGGTCTTTCATCTATTGAATCGATTGAATCTGAGGAGTGAGCAATGTTTGCCAAGACACTTTCATCCGATGTCATAGAAGCATATCTGCATGTCGGTGTCCCTACGGTATGTGATGTGTTGGACTATCAGTATGGCGTTCGTGCGTACATGCACCATGCGATCAAGCCGGTATTCAAGGCGCGCATCGCCGGGCAAGCAGTGACGCTGAAGGAAATCCCATGCCAGGGGCCACAACCGCATGATCTTGACCATCTCTTTGCCGCTGTCGATGCAACCGGACCGGGCTGTATCCTGGTCGCCAATATCGAGAGTGATCAGACCATTTCGTTGATGGGTGACCTCGTCGCGACTGCGCTCCACGTGCGCGGCTGCGCCGGCGCCGTGCTGGATGGTGCGGTGCGCGACATTGAACCCATGATTCAGATGGGATTTCCCGTTTTTGCCTCGAGCGTGAGTCCGGTCAACTGCACGAACAAGACAATTGCCATTGGCCACAACATTCCCATGCTCTGTGGCGGTGTCCATGTGAACCCCGGCGATCTGATTCTGGCCGACTGGGATGGCGTCGTTGTCGTGCCGGTCGAACTGGCGGAGGAAGTGCTCGCAAAGGCGCAAAAAATCGAGGCCGACGAACGGGTGCTCGTCCAGCGTATTCGCGCCGAAGTGAAAGAGCGCAAACTGGCTGACATATTCGCAGAAATGGAATGACCACCATGCATCCTATGGCTCCGTTTCAGTTCAATGCTCTAGCGCAGCGCCTGCAGAACAAGCGCATCCTCGTTACGGGCGCGGGCACGGGAATCGGTCGTTCCGCCGCAATCCGGCTGGCGCAGGAGGGAGCGCTGGTCGGGCTTGTTGGCCGGCGCGTCGATAAGTTGGAGGAAGTTGCCGATGTCATCCGCCGAGCGGGCGGCGTCTCACTTGTGCTGCCCGCCGACGTATCGGACGGGGAGCAGATCGCACGCGTCGTCGATACCGTCGTTTCAACTTGGGGGGGGCTGGACGTATTGGTCGCAGTAGCGGGCATCGAGTTGTACCATCAAGGTGACAAGCGCGTGCATGAGCTGGATCTGGCGACATGGCAGAAGATCATGGACATCAATCTCACCGGCATGTTCCTGAGCTGCAAATATGCGGTGGGAGCCATGTTGGCCGGGGGCAATGGGGGCTCCGTGATCATTACCGGGTCACCGACTGCGCAGTACGGACATGGTCAGACCGAACATGCCTACAGCGCCTCAAAAGCGGGATGTCATGGGCTGGTCCGCGTCATGGCCAATGATTACGCGCCGGACGGCATTCGCGTCAACTGCGTTGTGCCAGGTTTCATCGATACGGCTGTCAATGATCTGGTTTTTGCCGAGCCCGCTGTACTCGAAGCCGCATGCCAGACAATCCCGGCGCGGCGCGCCGGCCACCCGGATGAATGCGCCGGCATCTATGCCTGGCTGGCCTCGGATGACGCCTCATACACGACAGGCGCATTCTTCGTGGTTGATGGAGGGCAGACCGCGGTTTGAGGAGGCAGCTCAACTGCGTGCCTAACTACAGTGAACTTTGGAGCGCCGAACAATCGCTTGCGCTTCAAAAATAGTGGCACATCTTCGTCGTCGGCACGGCAGTGCTGGCGCACCTATCGCGCGAGTGGTTGAAGATGTGCCTGGCCATCGGTTGACGGTTGGTCCCGTGGTCGTCCAGATGGAAACCGCAACCAGCCTACTCTTCTGCAATCGAAAGCATGCGGGCGGCCGACTGCAGCGTCTGTTCTGCCTCATCCATGTGAGCGGTCATTGCGGCGCGCGCCCCATCGACTGAACGATCCACAACCTGGGCGAATATCTCTCTGTGGTACGACAGGGCGCGTTCAGGTGTACCGGGCACGGCGCGCCCAGTGCGACGCGAGCGAATCAGCGTTTCGCGCAGGGCAT
>Ga0116151_10000192_pt1 | contig 53769 bp, 42 predicted proteins | sample AD_UKC117_MetaG_FD_89893 | JGI IMG/M metagenome (GOLD analysis project Ga0116151, IMG submission 89893) | Active sludge microbial communities of municipal wastewater-treating anaerobic digesters from Hong Kong - AD_UKC117_MetaG | ecosystem: Engineered > Bioreactor > Anaerobic > Digestate...
CAACCAAACCGAATTGCAGCGCACGCTGCGCGCGGTGGAAACCGACATCAACAACACGCTGGTCGCACTCGGCCCGACGCTGTTGGCCGCGATCAACCAGCAGCTCGACCAGCACGCGCAAGCGGCGCTCGATGCGGCCAAAGCCAAAGAGGAACGGCTGCGCGCCCTGGTCCCCCCCGCACCCCCGCGAACCCGGCTTTAGGAGGTCACATATGTACGGTTCCATTCCCTCGCAACCCTCTCGTCCGCAAACCGCGTGGATTTACTGGATCGGCTCGTTCGCCCTGCTGTACGGCGCGCTGCTGTACGTTTACCTGCACGCGATTTGGCCGCTGGGCGGCATGACCGCCGGGGTCGGGCGTCACGCCGGCTACTGGTGGCAAGGGGTCCGGGCGGCGTTCGGCCACGATCCGGTTTCCGCGCGCGTTTGGGCGGGCTACGTGGCGCTCCTGACGCACCACGAACTCTGGTTTCCGCTGCTGTGGCGCGCGGCCGGCGCGTTCGTGGCGCTGCCGCTGGCAGCGGCATGGGCGTTGTCGCGGTTTTCTTTCAAACGGGAGACCGAGCAGCACGTTCGCGGCCTGCAATACGAACCCGACGACCGGCGAAGCGCGGTCTTGGCCGGTCGCCAACTGGCCCAGTACGGGTACGGCCAGCCGGGGGCCGGCTGGCTGACGATCCACCCCGCCCTCGCGTTACCCCCGGCGCTGACCAACACCGGCGTGCTGGTGATCGGCGCCACCGGATCGGGCAAAACCAACTTTCTGCTGCCGGTCTTGCAGCAGATCGTCGCCGGCCCGCACCGCAGCCTGATTTTGGACGTGAAGGGCGATTTCACCGCGATGCTGGCCTATCCCGGCGAGCGGTTCATTCTGGTGGCGCCGTGGGACCGGCGCGGCTGGCGCTGGGACATCGCCCGCGACGTGACCAGTCTCTCGCAGGCGCGGCTGTTCGCCGAGAGCTGCATCCCGCCGTCCGACGAGCCGATCTGGTCCACCGGCGCGCGGCAGATTTTCGCCGGGGTGATGAATTACCTGTGCCTGACCCGGCCGGGCGCTTGGGATTTGATGGATTTCATCGAGCTGACCCGGCGGCCCGACGATCAATTGCTGCAAATCGTGCGGGAAGGCAACCCCGATGCCGCGCGGGTGATCGCGCAACTGGAAAAGGAAAACCGCACCGGGCAATCGATCCTCATCAACGTGGCGGCGTTCATCGGCCCGCTGGCGGATATGGCATGGGCCTGGAAGACATGCCCGGACGCGCCGGCGTTCAGCATCGACGAGTGGCTGCGGGACGGGACGGCGTTGCCGGGCGGGATGCTGCTGCAATCCCGCCGCCGGTTCGGCGAACTGTCGGAGGCGCTGACCAACGCGCTGGTCACGCTGCTGACCGACCGGATGGTGGACACCGCTTTTCCCGAAGCCGACGCGCGCGGCGCGGACTGGCGGCTGTACCTGGTGCTGGACGAGATCGCCCAGAGCCGCAAGATCGATGCGTTGCAAAGCCTGTCGTCGGCGGGCCGCTCCAAGGGCCTGCACCTGTTCGTCGGCGTCCAGTCCGTCACCCAGCTCAAGAAGATTTACGGCCCGGAGTTCGCCGACCTGCTCTATACGAACTTGCTGACGCGCTACGTCGGGCGCACGCCGGACGGCGACAGCGCGGAGTGGCTGGCGGCCAAGTTCGGGGAGCGGGAGATCGAGCGGCTGGCGGATTCGCTATCGCATTCCGCGTCCGATCAAGGACCGTCCGAACAGCGCAGTTGGAGCTGGCAGCGCGAACGGCGGGCGGTGCTGCTGCCGTCGCAACTGGCGTCCGAGCTGGGGCCGGATTTCCGGCGCCACCGGATTCGCGCGCTGCTGGTGGTGGCGGGCTGGTCGCACGTCTTGCGGCTGGCATGGCCGAAGGTCCACACGCCGAATCGCCGGCCCGCCTTGCTCGAAGCCGATTGGGCGGCGGGCGTACCGGCGGCGAACCCGCCGGCGGGCGCGACGGCGGCCGGGCGGCGGCCGGCGGACGACGGACCGGACGGGCTCGACCCGGACCGCGCCGCCTTGGCGATGTGGGACGCGGTGGCGGGGGCCAGCGAGCCGCCGTCGAAAGCCGCCGGGTAGGCCGCCGTGCTGTCGTTGCACGGGTTGGGGGCCGCCGCCGGCGGCGCGAGCCGCTACTACACGGACCTGGCGCGCGACGATTACTACACCCAGGGCGGCGAACCGCCCGGCGAGTGGCTGGGGCAAGGCGCCGCCGCGTTGGGATTGGCCGGCGCGGTGGACGCCCCCGCCTTGCAAAACGTGCTGCGAGGCTTCGACGGGGCCGGCGCCCGCGCGCGGGCGCAAGGGGCGGGCGACGACCATCACGCCGGTTGGGATTTGACGTTCAGCGCGCCCAAATCGGTCAGCGTCCTGTGGGCGACGACCGGCGATCCCACGGTGCGGGCGGCCATTCAGGACGCGCAGCGGGCCGCCGTCGCCGCGACGGTGGCGTTCGCGGAACGGCAGTGCGCTTTTACGCGGCGCGGTCATGACGGGATGGACCGGGAGCGGGTGGCCGGCCTGGCCGTCGCCACCTTCGAGCATGCCACCTCGCGCGAGCAGGACCCGCAGTTGCACACCCATTGTTTGGTCGCCAACCTCGCGCCGCGTCAGGATGGCACGACCGGCACCCTCGATGGCCGCCACCTGTACCGCTGGAAAATGGTGCTGGGCGCGCTGTACCGGGCGGAGCTGGCCGCGCAACTGCAAAACCGGCTGCCCGTCCAGATCGGCCGGGACGGGTCCAGCTTCGCGATTCGCGGCGTGCCCGAGGCGGTGCAGCACCACTTTTCCAAGCGGGCGGAGCAGGTTCGGGAATGGCTGGCCGCGCACGGCGCCGAGGGCGCGCAAGCGGCGGCGGCGGCCACCCTGAGCACGCGGGCGCACAAGCCGGATATCGACCGCCCCGCCCTGTTCGACCGTTGGCAGGCGGACGGGCGGGCGCTGGGCTGGGGGCCGGAGCAAGCGGCCCAGCTTTTGGAGCGGAGCGCGTGGGCGCGCGACCGGCTGGCCGAACCGGCGCTGGCGGACGTGCGCGAGGGGCTGGTGAAACGGCAATCGACGTTCGCCGGGCGCGACGCCTGGCGGGCGCTGGCCGAGGGGATGCAGGGCGTGGGCGGGATTCGGGACATCGAGGCCCGGATGGACGCCTTCCGGCGCGATCCCGAGGTGGTGCGGCTGGGCGAGGACCGGCGCGGCGAGATGCGCTGGTCCACCGAGTCGATGCGGCAACTGGAGGCGATCGCCCTCGCGCGGGCCGAGATCGGGGCCGAGGACCGCTCGCATGCGCTGTCGCCCGCGCAAATCGAGCCGGTCTTGCAGTCCCGGCCCCACCTGAGCGCGGAGCAGGTCGAGGCGGTGCGGTATCTGTGCGAGCGCGGCGGGGCGGTGGCGACGGTGGAGGGCTTGCCCGGCACCGGCAAATCGCTCTTGCTGGATACGGCCCGCACGGCGTGGGAAGCGGCGGGTTACCGGGTCGTCGGCGCGGCGCTGTCGGGCAAGGCGGCGCAGGGGTTACAGGAAAGCGCCGGCATTCCGAGCGACACGCTGCACGCCCGTCTCAAGGCGTGGGCACCGGAACCGGGCGCGACGGCCGGACAGCCGGACGGCGGCGGCGCGCTGCCGGTCGTCAACGACGGGATGTTGTTCGACCGGGGCGGACGGCCCGCCGCCGGCGCGCTGGACGCCCACACCGTGGTGGTGGTGGACGAGGCCGGCATGGTGGACAGCCGGAAGCTGGCGGCGCTGATCGAGGCGACCCGCGAGGCCGGCGCGAAGCTGGTGCTGGCGGGCGACCACCGCCAGCTCCAACCCGTCGAGGCCGGCGGCCTGTTCCGGGCCGTCGCCGAACGGATCGAGACCGCCCACCTGGCCGGGATTCGCCGCCAGGCCGATCCGTGGGCGCGCGAGGCGGTCCACGCCGTCGCCGAGGGCCGGGCCGGCGAGGCGCTGGCCGCCTACGCGTCGCGCGGCCTGCTGCACGTCGGCGACGGCAAAGCCGGGACGGTGCGGGCGCTGGTGGCCGCGTGGGCCGAGGCCGGCCGGGACCATCCGGGCGCGTCCCGGCTGATGCTGGCCGGCGAGCGGGCCGACGTGCAGGCCCTGAACGCGGCAGCGCGCGACCATTTGCGGCAAACCGGACAACTGGGCCAGGGCCAACCCCTCGCCACCGCCCACGGCCCGCGCGAGTTCGCGGTCGGGGACCGGGTGGTTTGCACCCGCAATTCCACGCCCTACGGCGTCAGGAACGGCCAGCTCGGGACGGTGGAGGGGATCGAGGTCCGGCGCGAGGGGGCCACGCTGCGGGTCCGGCTGGACGAGAGCGGGCGAGTGGCGGCGCTGCCGGCCGCGCGCTACCCCCACCTGGATCACGGCTACGCGCTGACCACCCACAAGGCGCAGGGCGTCACCGTGGACCGGGCATTCGTGCTGGCCGGCGGGCGCATGGCCGACCAAGAACTCGGGCTGGTGCAACTCAGCCGGCATCGCCAGAACGCGCAGGTGTTCGTGGATCGCAGCTTTTACGAGGCCCAGCAGCCGGAACACGGTCCCGAACGCGCGGTGCGACACGCGCCGGCCGCACCGGCTCGGGAGGCGCCGCAACCGACGCAAACCGCCGCGCCGGAGCCAACGCCGCCGCCCGATCATGCCGCCCGCGTGCGCGAGGCGATCGAGGGGCTGGCCGCACAGCTCCGGGTCAGCCGGCAGAAGGACACGACGCAGGACTACCACCCCCGGCAACCGAGCCAGGGGCAGGGGTTGGAGTAATTAATTACCAGTAGTGGCGTGGTGCACTGATTACCAAAAACATAGCGAGCAGACCGCCCAATAGGAACACGAGCGTTAATAACCTCAACAACGCCTCGAAAAGTTGGCTTCGAACGGCGCGGCCATAGCTTTCGAACTCCTCCACGCCGGCCGCATTGGTGCGATAGAACTGTCGGCGACCGATGTACAAGTGAATACCGACGTAGCCGACGATGCAAAAAATCCAAACCGCGAGCGCGATCCAAGCAGGACGCATAGCGATCTCCTCTTGTCGGTTTTTAACAATTAGCGCGGCCGGCTTTTCAGCCATTCCTGGTACTGCTTCGGTTCGCGATATTTCATGATCGAGGGGCCGTCTTCGATCAAGCTGGAGAGCCACGGATAGCGGGTGTAGTCGAGAAATTGCAGGCCGTTCTCGGGCCAGCGTACACCGGGCTGTGGCGTGCAGCGCCAACCCTCCCAACGCAATCGGGGGTCTTCGATGACCAGCGTGCCTCCTATCCATATTTGCGTGTTGTTCGTCGAATAAACTTGGCGCGAGGAAGGCGAAGGATCACGGATAATCAGTTGTTTTCCATCCCAATGATAACCATAAGTAAAACCCTTGTGGACGGGGCTATAAAAAACATCAACCAAGTGTTTATTCCGATCAAACGTCCACGCACTGTAATAGTCCCGCTCGATTCGGTTTTTGTATTTCAGAAAATGGCACCACCACGTCCCGTCGAGGTCATCGTAGTCCGTGGGATCGACATTCTTGATCACTTGCCGATCATCGTCGGGCAAAGAGAAATCAAACGAATCGGCCCAAACGATACAGCTAACCATCCATAGAAGCGTCAGGGTCGTCGCCCTCGTTTTCCGAACCATCGAAATTCTCATCGTCAACCTCCTACGCATTCCCTCGATTCTTGCGATTCCGCCACCATTCGCCGATTTTCTTGCCGACCGGGCGCGCGACGCCGACCGCTTTATCGCCCGTGCCCGGCACCCCGCGCCCGCCGCCTTTCAGGCCCGCGCCGGCCTCGTCTTCCGCCGATCCGGCCACGCTCCCCAGGGCCACGTCGATCCAGCCGAAAGCCATGTCCGGGATCAAAGTGATGGTCCGCAGGCAGAGCGTGGCGAGCGCGATCACCGCGACGACGTAGAGGACGATCAGGCCGAGGCACTCGAACACCGAGTTGGGCGGATTCTGCAAGGTCGTGCCCAGAGTCTGATCGATGAACCAGCCGAGGATATAGACCAGCGCGATGCAGGCGAACAGCCCGAAGATCAGCAGGACCGGGCGGAGCAGCAAAGACAGCAGCATCCCGTAACCGGTTTGGGCGCGCGCCCCGGCGATGCCGTCGCCCTCGCCGCTCAGGTGCATCAACATCCACAGCGGCATCCCGAACGCGGCGACGACCGCCGCGATCAGCCAGGCCATGAACTGGAAGAGCCAGATCAGCAGCGGCAAATAGCTCAAGTAGATCGAGAGCGTCCAGCCGAGCGCGTACAAAAAACCGCCGACGCTGGCGACCAGCAAGCCGCCGGTGGTCGAGAACAGGCCCGCGCCGACGCCGGCGAGGATGGCGGTCACGCCCAACTCCATCAACGTATGGCCGAAGCGATACCAGGTGAGCAGCGGAAACTCGTTGGTCTCGCTAGGACGAGACCAGCGAAAGACCTCTTGAATGCCGGCGCTCAAATTTTTGAACAGCTCGTCGGTCAGCTTCTCCTCGAAGACGCGCCCGCCGCGCGGGACCGCGTAGCTGAAACCGGCGGAGTCGTTTTGCACCGCCCGCCAGCTCGCGAGGTTCCGGGTGCCGGTCGCCGCCGCCGTCTGGAGCGACTCGACCATCGCATCGTTACGGGCGACGGCCATGCGCACCTGATCGGCGGTTTCCTTGGTGAGCGAGGTCAGCTCCGACTTGAAGCCGGTTTGCTCCGCCATCATCTCGTTTAGGGCGGTGGACACCGACAAGCTCGCCTCGGACAACTGCCAGAACCACATCCCGTAGGTGGCCCAGCCGTCCTTGGCGGCGGCTTCTTTCCATTTGGCGATCATTTCCGCCTGACGGGACCGGTAGGCGTCCATCCCGGCCCGAAAAATCGTTTCGGCGTAGTCTTCGACGAGTTGCGCGTAGCGGTCGCGGGCCGCCACCTCGTCGCCGGACTGCATCAGCGCCACCACGTCGCGCATCCCCGCCAGCATCCGTTCGTAGGCGTCCAGGTGGGCGGCCTGCACGTCGTTGCGCATCGCCGTCTGCACGCCGTTGGCGGCGGTGTCGTCCGAGGCGGTGCGCACCGGCACCGGCACGTCGCCGCACAGGTCGGCCGGGTACTTGCCGCCGCCGAACCGGTAGTGCCGCAACGTGGTCCCGGCCACTTCGCCCGGCAGGCCGCCGCCGAGGCGGTTGTAGTTGCCCAAGACCTTGGCGACGTAATCTTGCGTTTCCCGGTAGGGCGGAATGCCGCCGTACTTGTCCACCGCGCCCGGCCCGGCGTTGTAGGCGGCCAGGGCTTTCGAGAGGTCGCCGCCGTAGCGTTGTAGCAGGCTCGCCAGATACCGGGTGCCGCCGTCGATGTTTTGAGCGGGGTCGTAAGGGTTCGTCACACCCATATCCTTAGCGGTGCCCGGCATTAATTGCATCAAACCTATTGCCCCGGCACCACTTTTCGCATTTTTGTTATACCCCGACTCCTGTTGGATGACCGCGTGAATCAGCGCGGCCGGCACGCCGTATTTTGCGGCGGCCGCCTCGATCAAATCGTTGTACTCGGCGCCTTGCGGGCTGCCGCGAAAAGAATCGCCGAGCCAGTCCCAAAGGCCCTTTTCGGGCGCCACGTCTTGGGTGGTCACGCCCAACGGCGGATAGCCGCCGGGGATGGATTCGACCCGGTTGATGGTCTCCACGCAGGTCAACGCATTGAAGGTATTGCGGGCCAACCGGCTCGCCAAGGGTTCGGCGGTCAACGTCGCCGCGTTGGCGACGAAGCCATCGGCGGTGGTGGATTCGATGCCCGCCAACCCGACTTTGTTGGCGAAACCCGTCCCGATGGCGAGCACCCAAAACAGCAGGGCGTGAATCCCCGCCAGCCCCCCCAGCGCCGGGAGCGGCAACAGCAGCATCCAGCCCAGCACGGCGCGCAGCGGCACCCACAACGAATGCCAGCGTTCGCCGAGGAATTCGCCCGAGTGGGCGCTTTGCGCGGTCCCGGCCAGGACCAGATACAGCGCCATCAAAATCGAGACGACGAACACGCCCACCAAAAAGTAGCCCGCCGTCTCGCCCAGGACGGCGGGGTTGGCGTTGGCCTCGAAACCCGTGGCCGCCGTGACGGCCGGACCGAACAGGGAGGCGATCTGGGTCATCGCCACGTCGGTCGAGGGCGGCAGGAATGCCTTGACTCGTTCCCAAAACGAGCCGGTGGAACCGCCGGCCGTCGATTGGGCGGCAGCGGCGACGGCCCAGCTACCGCCAACCACTCCCATTATTCTGATTCCAATAGTCATTAAAGATGGATTCAAGACAGCCTCCAAACTATTTATGGATAAATATTTCATATATTATGTTGATTTCATCATTATTGAATGATATTTAATGATATTAATCGACCTATAGCAAGATCAGTCACTATGAATCGACGATTGTTGTATTTTTTGTGTATGACGTGGATAGGGATCGTCCCGGCCTATGGACTGGATTTGCACCTGCAAGAGTTGCCGCCGGCGCCGGGTTTGCGGCCGAGCGAACCGCTCGATCCACTGGCGGGCGTGCGGGACGCGGTGAACTGCGGGCTGGATTTTTTGAACGAGGCCAAGGCGTGCGGCCTGAGCGCGCCGTCCGAGACCGCCTCCCCGTTTCTGGTCCGCTTCGATCCGATGTTTTGCCGGCTGACGATGCGGTTTTCCATCGGGGAACTGATCGACGGCCTGCTGAAACAGTGGATCGCCGGGGCGTTCGCACGGCTGGACAGTCCCGCGATTGGGGCGCTCTGCCTGTTGGGGATCGGGCCGCAACTTTGTAGCGGCGCCACGACGACCCCGACGCTGTTCGAGGCCGCCGTCCGGCCCGGCGCCGCGTCCTCGAAAGCGGCCTTGCCGGCGACCCGCGCCCAGCCGCAACGGCTGGACGCCATGCGCCGGGATGCAGCCCAGGACGGGGCCGCGTCCGCCTTGCCGGCCCCGCCGGTGGCCAACGGCCCCACGCCCGATATCACTTCCCCGGAGCGCGACGCGCATGAACGGACCGGACTCGATAGCCTTACCCGCTGACCCCACGAACCCCGACGCGACGACCGCGCCGCCGGACGAGACCGATCTGCTCGTCGCATCCGGCATCCGGTTCGAGTGGTATCGCGACGGGTTCCGGTTGCTGTTGGGTTTGCTGCTGATCGACGCGCTGCTGCTGGCGGTGTCGCTGGGCTTGAACGTGTTCCTGCTGGCCCATCAACCGCCGCCGCGCTATTTCGTGCAGACGGCGGATCATCGACTGATTGGGGTGGTGCCGCTGGACGAACCTTCGTTTTCCGACGAACGGGTGACCCAGTGGGCGACCGAGGCCATCGTGGCGGCCAACAACTGGACTTTCGCGGACTATCGCGAATCGCTGCAACGCGCCTGCAACCGCTATTTCACCCCCGCCGGGTGCCAGGAATACCGCGACGCCCTGATCCGCATCGGCAATCTGGAGTCGGTGAAGACCAAACGGCTGACCGTGCGGGCGGTGGTCGTCAAACCGCCGGTCATTCTAAACAAGGTGATTCAGGGCCAGACGCAGCGGTTCGCCTGGCACCTGCAAACGGAGATCGTGGTGAGCTATCTCAGCTCGTCCGAGCAGACCACGCAAAGCCTGATCGTGAACGCGGTGGTCGTCCGGCGAGCCACGACCGAGACCGAGCAAGGGATCGGGATCGAGAAATACGTTGCGGCCGTGGGCGGAGGGCGCTAGCCGTGCGAGACCGTTTTAACGCGTTTTCGTTGGCGCTTTCGCTGGCGCTGGGGTGCGTCGCCACCGTCGCGGGCGGCCAAGGCAACGACTTGGGCCAACAGATCGAGGGCGCACCCGCCGCGCCGCCGGCCGCGCCGGCCGCGCCGGTATCGCCCGATGCCGACGCCGCCATCCAGGAGACGTTGCAGTTGACGCCCGATGAAATCCGGGCCTTGAAAGCCCAGGCGGCTGGCGTGTCGAAGGCGCTGGCGATTCCGCCGGGCGCCCCGCCGCGTCCCCTGACCTCCAGCGTGCCGGTGAAACTCGCGCCGGGTCATGCGCCGCCGACCCTGTTTCTGGCCAGCGGCATGGTGGCGAACGCGACCTTTTTGGACGCGACCGGCGCGGCCTGGCCCATCGAACGCTGGGCGGTCAGCAACCAGACGCCGCAAACCGGCACCTTCAACGTCACCCAGCTCGGCGTCAACATCCTGAGCCTGAGCAGCCCCAAGCTGTTCACCGTCGGCAACATCGCGATCAAGTTCAAGGATTTGGATACCCCGGTCGCGATCACGCTGGCCCAAGGGGCAAGCCGGGTGGTGGATTACAACAAGGAATTCCAGTTGCCCGGACGCGGCCCGCTGGCGAAACCCGCCGCCGCCGCGCCCGCCGCCGCACCCGAAATCGAACCGGCGATGTACGACTTTCTGGACGGGATACCGCCCGCTGGCGCGCAGGCCAAACGCTTGACCGGCGCGACCGGGACGGTCTGGCTCTACCGCGACCGGTATTACCTGAAAACCACCGCGACGCTCATCAGTCCGGCGTGGCTGAATCGGGCCGATGCCAGCGATGGCACCACCGTCTACCAACTGACGCCCATTCCCGTGCTGGTCCTGAGCGACCGGGGCCGGGAAGTGCGCGCTCGCGTTCGCTAGGAGAATCCTGATGACCCCTTTATTGCGCGTGGCCGGCGTGGGCGCGGCGGGGCTGGCCTTGTTGTTGACCGGCGGCGGCGTGGCGTACTACGTCGCGCGCCACGTCCCTCCAGCCGACCCGGCGCGCAGCCGGGTGGCGAGTTCGCCCGCCGCACCGCCCTCGCTGCCCGGCGACCGGATGGTGCCGGACGTGGAAACCGCTTACGACCGGTCGGAGCAGCAAAACCGTGCCGCCGCCGAAAAAGCGCCGTTGGCCGGGGCGTCGGTGCCCCCGCTCGACACGCTGCAACCGGCGGACACGCCGCTGGCGTCGCACGCGCTGCGGCCCGGCGAGGCGTCGGCCTTGGAACGGCAACGCCAAACGCAAATGCAGGCCCAGGAAAAGGAACGGGAGCGGCGCGTCAAGGAAAAAGCGCAGGGGATGACGAAGGTGCTGGCGGCGTGGGGCGGCATCCACCAAACCGCCGAGGCGACCTTGCAGCTCCCCGCCGCCGCCGCCGCGCGCGAGACGGCGGCGGACCTGCCGCTCGACGGACTGGCGAATTTGCCGGTGGATCGGGTCTATTACGGCCTGCTGCGGGTCTATATCAGTTCCGACGAACCCGGGCCGGTGGTGGTGGCGATCCAGGACGGTGCGCTGAACGGCGCGCGGCTGATCGGCAGCTTCAAGCGGGCGGACGAGAAAGTGGTGATCCACTTCGACCGCATGACGTTCCGGGGGGCGTGGTACGCCGTCGAGGCCTACGCCATCGATCCGGCCAACGGCCGGCTGGGGCTGGCGACCGACGTGGACCGGCGCACCTTCACCCGGTGGGCCGCGCTGTTGGGATCGGCCATTTTACAGGGCGCGCAACGGGCCTATCTGAGCCAGGGCACGCAAAGCAGCTACTGGTGGGGCCAGACCTCGACCCACGATGTCGACGACCGCGAGATTTTGGGCATCGCCTTGGGCGAAATCGGCACCCGCACCCGGCAGGCCGCCACCGCGTATTTCGACCGCCCGCCGACCGTGTACGTCGATCCTGCCATCCAATTGGTCGGGGTGCTGTTCATGGGGCCGCCCAGCCGGAAACGCGATGCGACGCCGGCCGTGGCGCTCGATGCGCGCGCTGCCACGACAGTCCTACCGAGCGCGGTGCGCCAGGCGGCCACGGCGGCGATCCAACCCGCCGCCCCGGCCGATCCAGGCGCGACCGTCCAGAATTACGCACGGCCGGCCGCCGCGTGGCCACCGGCGCCCGCTGCGGCTACGACCGGCGAGTAACGCGCCCGTGGACAGCATCCCGAGTCTGGAAACGGTGGCGGCGCTGGTCACGCAGGCCGCGCGTCATGTTCATCTGCTGTTCGAGTATGCCGGGTTCGTCGTCGGTTTCCTGCTGGTCGGGATCGGTGGCTATCGCGTCTACGCGTGCGCCCGCGATTCGCAGCGCAGCCCGTGGGCGCCGCTGTTTTACGTCGTGGCCGGCGTCGGTCTGGTGTACGTCAACCAATGGTACCGGTCGGCCAGCCTGACGTTTCTCGGTCTCGACGACACCTTGTTGTACGCGCCGCCGACGAGCGACTGGTCCACGCTGATGATGGGGGCGTGCCTCGCCATCGTCCAGTTGTTGGGCCTGATCGCATTGTTGCGGGCGTTTTGGTTGTTGCGTCTGGTGGGTTCGGGCGAATTGGGCCGCTTCGCGATGGCGCGGGCGGCCGTCTTTTTCGTCGCGGGCGTCCTGGCCCTCAACATCCTGCAAACCGTCCGCGTGGTCTTCGCCACGCTGGGCACCACCAGTCCGTTGGACTGATTTCAAGCCGAAGGAGGTTGTCGTGTCTCTCGTTCAAAACACCCGCTCCCGATCCCGCCGCGCGCTCGCGCTCGTGGGCTTCGCCTCGCTCCTGCTCGCTGGCGCGGGCGTGGCCGTCGCCGCCGAACCGCTGGGCACCATCGCCGACAACGTGCGGGGCAATCTGGACGAAACCCTGAAACTGGGCACCGCCGTCGTGTTCGTGATCGGCTTTTTGCTGGTCGGGGTCGGCTGCTTTCTCATCTGGCGGATGGGGCGGCACCAGGGCATGCACTCCCCGGCCACGCTGTTTACCTGCATGGCCGCCGTAATCGCCGGCGCGCTGATGGTCTACCACTCCACCGTGGTCGGCGTCGGCGGTGCCACCCTGTTCGGCAGCAGCGGCAACGACGTGACCATCGAGGGGACCGTGGAAGTCCAGTAAACGAAAGCGAAAGCAACCGGTTTTGCCGGTTGCGCTTCGCCTCGAAGTGTCATAACGTCATTTGTAGCTATTCCGAAATCACTGGATACCGATTTTAAAAGCACGATGACCCGACGAACTCGAAAAGACGCCAACGTGCGCGTGACCGGCCCCGGCCCGGTCACCGGCGAGGACTATTTGCGGCTGCAACAGAAGCTCCAGCTCGAACTGGGCGACTACCAGGCGCTGATGGGCGTCTCGATGAAAGAGCACTACCTGATCGCGAAGGACCCGAAAACGCCGATCACCGATCCGGGGTTGTGCCTGCACGTCCGGCTGCTCGACGAGTATCCCGGCCTGGTCGCGCCCGGCCCGGACGTGCTCGAACTCACGCAAACGGTCAAACAGATCAAGCACGACTACCCGGCCGTCGCCCTGCCGATGCCGGCCTCGTCCAACTTGATCGGTTTGATGCTGGGCCGCAACGCCCCCACCGCGACCACTTGGAACCAGGGCCGGGCGGTGCCCGCGCGCAAGATTCTGGCGCTGGTCGAACACCTGCAAAAACTCCTCGATACCCACGACGCGCCCGACCGGGCACTCGTCCGCTACTGCGAGCTGATCGATGCGGAGGCCCACGCACGGGGCGTCGAGAACATTTTCACCAGCCGGAAGTGGTCGCGGGCCGGCCCGGACGGCGAGGACTGAACCCTTCACGCCGCCGCGCCGGCGACCACCTCGTCCGCCAATTCCTGAATGAGCAACCGGTGGTCGGCGTCCCCGATCACCGTGCCGCGCGACCGTTCCAGGCGTTCGGTGCGCTCGCGCAGTGCCGCCACGCACGACCCGCCGGGGAAACGCCGCGCCAGCGCCCGCCGCGCGGCGGCGGCCGGCAACCGGGCCATGACCTGCACCCGCAGCGCCCGGTCCTGTTCCACGGTGGTTAAAGCCCAACGCTCTTCCACGCCCGTGGTCAGATACACCAGTTGGGTGAACCGGCCGCGCGTGGTGTCGACCGACAACAGCATCGGCGCCCCATCCGGCGCCGGGCCGTGCAGGAACTGGCGCATGGCGTGCCGTTCGGCGGGATTCAGGCCGAAGCGTTCCGCGATGCGGTCGCCCTCCTCTTCCGAGGCCCCCAGGACGATGCGGGTGGTCGCGATCCGCAACAGGCCGTCGGGGAAATGATCGAACAAGGGACTGCAAAACGCCATTTCGACGCCGTGTTTGCGGCTCTCCATCGCGTCGGTTTCGAGCTGGGCCATCGTCGCGTCGGCCCCGCCGCGCAGCCGGTGCATCTCGTCCAGGCACACGCGCTTGTGGTGCGCGCGCAGTTCCAGAATGCGCCGGCGCTGATAGGGCCGGTACGGCGGCGGCCAGCGCGCCACGTCGTCCTCGTGCAGATAGAAGTGGGCGACGGCGACGTGGCGGGCCAGCATCAGGGCGACGCTCGCCTCCCAGGCCGAGAACGAGCCGCCGCGCGTGGCGATGTCCGCCACGTCCAGCGCGATGACCCGCGCATCGCTCAGCTCCACCGCCGTCGGCGCGGCCAGGATCGGGAAGACGTTGAGCGCGTAGGTCCACTGCCGCACCACGAACTCGATCAAGGGGCCGCGATCGGTCACGACCACCGTGCCCCAGGTTTTGCGGATCGATGCCGATTGCGCCAAAAAGGCGATGCCATCCACCAGCAGCGGCGCGGCGAACCGGTTGGCGCGGCGGGCGTTTTCCACGTCGCCCGCCGCAAACAGGGCATCGGCCAGACGAAACCACGGCGTCGTCGCGTCGGCGGCGATCCCGTGGGTGGCCAGCGCCCGGTCCACCCGCCCGTCGCGGCGGGCCTCGTACCGCTTGGGATGGCCGTGGGCATCGTCGGCAAAATGCGGATAGAGGCCCGCCACCACTTCCGAGACCACTTCCAGCACGCCCGCCGGTGGGCGTGGGTCCCCCGCCGGCGTGGCGAGCACGGTCAGGACGTTTCGCGCGAAGGCCCGCTCGGACGGCAACAGATCGCGCAATCCCAATTGCAGATCGAGCGGATTGATCGCGTCGGCCGCGCGTTGCTGCAACCGGCGAAACGCGAACTCGCGTTGGCGTTCGGGCGGAACTTCGGCCCGGCACAGCTCGATCAAGCCCTGGCTGCTGGCCCCCGGCTCGATGATGCTCAAATACGGCACCTCGCGTTCGCCGTTCAGCAAATAGGCCAGGTTGTCGTGGTGCATCGTCAGGCTTTTGCCCGAGCCGAGCGTCCCGGCGTACAGGGTGATCCAGGCCGTTTGCAGTTCGGACCCCGGCCGGAAGGGCAGGATTTTGCCGTCGCGCGAACGAAACAGGATCGCGCCGCGCGGCCACGGCAAGGCCGGCCGGGTCAGCGGCAGCAGCCGCACCGCATCCGACAGCGGCGCCGCGTGCGGTTCGCCCGGATTCGAGTCGGTCGCAAAGCCGGGTAGCGAGGCCAGCACCGCGCGGGGCGGCGCACCCCGCTCGGTGCGCCACTGTTGCGCGCCCCAGGACTCCAGCGCCGCGCGCAGCCGCGCCACGCGGGCGCGGGCCGTGGGCGCGTCCGGCCCCCAGGTGGTCGCGCAAACGCGCAGGCGCGGCGTGGGTTCCGTCCGCTGCACCGCTTCCAAATCGGTGAAGGCTTGGCTGATCCGCCGGTTGTAGTCGCCCGCGAAGGCCCAGAAATCGGCCAGAAAGCGGCGCAAGCGCCAATGGGTGAAACCGCCGTCGAGCTGAAACGCGATGCGGGCCGGCAAATCCCGGTCCAGTTCGGCGAACAGGTCGGCGAACGCCCGCACGTCTTGCGGGCCGGTTTCCATGTAGTTCGTGCCGTACCAGCGCTCGCCCGCCCGCACCAGGCCGTCGCGCTCCGGCCGCTCGAACGCGGTCTCGGCCAGTTGGTAGCCAATGCGGGGATACCACAGCTCCGACAGGTCCCGTTGGCGCCCCCACGCCCGACGGGGCACCCGGTCGCCGGGAAGCACCGCGCGCCAGCCGTCGGTGGTCCCCGGCTCCAGCGACCGCCGCAGGTCGTGGAGAAAATCGTGGCCCGCCCGAATCGTCAGAAACAGGCCGCAGGCGTCGAGATCGCGCGCCAAGGTCTGCACCAGGGCCGCGTGGGTTTCCCGCAGCGGCCGGTATACGGCCATCGCGTTCTGGCCGTCCAGCGGGGGAAAAGGCGGGTGCAACCGCTTGAAGCCCTTCTGGTATAACCGGCGTTCGTGCCGCAATTCGGGCGCCGAGAGCGCGCGGCGGTGCGTCCAGACCGCCAGCGTCGCGCGCTCGCTGACGCAGGTGGCCGCCAGCCGGTCGCGGGTGTCGTCCAGCAGGGCGCCAAAATCCATTCCCAGCCGTCGCGCCGCCCGCCGGGCCGGGGCCAGCAGCGCGTCCAGCTCGCGCCCGGTGCGCCCGGGATCGCGCTCCAACACGATTTGGAGCGTATGGGCCGCGCGGTTCGCCGCCGGCGTCAGCGCCAGCGCCACCCCCGCCACCAGCCGCTCGAACGCCGCCGCGTCCAATTGTTGGCGCAAGCCGTGAACCGCGAGGGCCGTCATCAGACCGCCGCCCGTCGCCACGAAGTCCGTCGCCGAGTCGGCGGCTTCCAGCTCGCAGATATCTTCTGCATAGACCCCTGCCGCCCGCGTCAGCGCGTGCAGGATCATTTCGGCCCCTTCCAGCATCGAAACCCCCATTTTGACCGGATTAAATGGCTTGTAAAATGGCTTGATCGATATTAAAAACGATTATAATCTAATCGACAATAATATTATTTTTATTTTATTGGAGGTTTCGATGCGTCGTTGCCGTGTTGCCGCGCTCGCGTTCGCCGGTGCGCTGGTTCTGGCGCCGCTCCCCGCCGCCGCCGCGCTGCCCGAGTTCGTCGCGTTGACGTTGTACTTCTATCTGTTCCAACAGCCACAGATGATGGACAACACCCAAGACGTGGTGGACGCCAACCTCCAGGCCGCCGATGCGGTGAACCGCAAGCGGCTGGAAATCTGGCAAAAAGAGGTGGCGATGGCGATGCTGCCGCCGCCGCAAAGCTGCGTGTCGCTCACCTTGGCGAAAGGGTTGCGTTTTCTGGACAGCTTGGTTCCCGGACTCGTCGAGGCCCAACTGCAACGGGGCATCGCCGGGATCATGGGAAACCAAAACCCCGTGCAGGCCGTGGTGGACCGGGTTCGCCGCCACGAAAACCGCTATTGCGCCGAACCGGATCGAGCGCGGGGCCGCTGCACTGCGACCGGCGCTTTACCGAACGGCGATTTGGACGCCGGCCTGTTGCTGGACACGCGCGGCTACACCGCCGAACAGGACGCCGCCGCCCAAGCCTTTCTGGACAACCTGACCGCGCCGGCGCCGCTGCCGGCCTTGCCCGCCCACCTGGAAAAATCCCCGCAGGCCGACCAGCTTCGCGGCTACCTGCTCACTTACGGCTCGCGGAAAGCCATCGCCCGCAAGGTGCTGGCCAACGCCTACGCCGAGCGCAAGCGGGCGGCCGGCATCGACACCGGCACCGGCCAGACCGCCGAGAAAAGCGCGCAGGAACTCATCTTCGACGACTACGAGCGGCGCTTCGGCAGCCAGGAATGGGTCGATCAAGTCTTGAAAGCCCCGCCCGGCGCGCTGGAGCGCGAGAAGCTGATGATCGAGACCTGGACGATGCAGATGGCGATGCGCCAGTACCGGCTCCAGCAAGACTTGAACGCGACGATGGCCGCCCTCTTGGACGTGCTGACCGAACAGCAGGGCGAGGAACAAATCGGCCGGCTGACCGAGGCAGCGATGCGCGCCAAGGTGGGTGATTGATGGCTCGCCTCGTCCGGCGGGCCGGGTCGTCGGTCTGGCGTTTTTTCGGCGGGCAGTCGCTCGTGTGCAACGGGCCACCGGCGCGTCGCCGCCCGTCGGCGCCGGACGAGATGCCAGCCGGCGACGACGCCCAACGCTTTCGGGCCGCCGTTCGCCAGTACCGGCTCGACGAGGCCGCGCTACGCCGCCGCTACCGGCGCGAGGCCATTCGATGCCACGTCCTGCTGGGCGGTGCGCTGTTCGCCGCGTCGTTCGGCGCGACCAGCGCCTACCTGACGTTCGGCGGCGCCTTGGCGATGCTGGCCATCCTGATGGCGCTGTGGTTCGTGGCCGGCGCCGCCGGCAGCGCGTTGCGCGCCTGGCAAATTCGCCAGCGGCGGCTTTGCGCCTTCGGCGAGTGGGCCAAAACGCCCGCCGCGTGGTTTCCGTCCCTTTTTTAGCGAGAAAAACCCATGCGTTCGACGACATTCGTTTTCTGTGGCCTGCTGGCCGGTTGCGCGACCGCGCCCGACCCGGCGCCCGATGCCACCCCGGTTGCGCTGGCGCTGCAACGCGCCGCCCAGGACGCCAAAGCCGGCCTGTGGCAACTGGCCGCCATCCGGCAGGCCCAGACCGGCACCGGCTTGGCGGAATCCGGCGGTGTCTGGACCACGCCAGCGGGTTTGGACGGGCCGGTTTCCATCGCGTGGGTCGGCCCCTATCACGAGCTGATCGCGACCGTGGCCCGGCAAACCGGCTACGGCTACGAGCAGAACGGCCAACCGCCCGTCAACGCGCCGATCGTGCGGGTGAACGCCGAACAAATCCCGGCCATCGTCGTGCTGCGGGACGCGAGCTGGCAGGCGCGGGACCGGGCCTCGCTGGAGATCGACGAGCCGCACCGGCTGCTCCGGGTGAGGTTTCACCATGCCGATTGACCGCCGAAAATCGCTCGCCCTCGCGCTGCTCGCGGTTCTGCACGCGCCGCTCGCGGCCCGCGCGTTCGACGCGAACCACGCCATCGCGGCCGGAACGGCCGGAACGGCCGGAACGGCCGGAACGATCCAGCGCCCGGCCGGGGAACCGGCCACCGTCCTGCCGACCCGCCAGGAATTGGCCGGCTGGCGGCCGGCGATCCGGGCCCAGGTCGAGAACGCGGAGCCGTCTTTGCGCGAGCGGGCGGTGCGGGAGACCGCTTTGCAGGTCGGTAGCCAAGCCGCGCTCGCGCAGCGCACCCGCGAGCAGAACGCCGAGGTCGAGACCCTCGCGCCGTGGCTGGACGAGATTTACCGCTTCGACCAGCTCTTGATGGAAAAGGGACTCGTCTTGCCGCCCGTCGTGATCGAGGCCCGCCGCCACGCCGAAGTCGATGGCCTCAAACTCGCCAAGATCGAACAGTCCTACAAGATGCTCGACAAGGCGCGGGTGGTATCCGCGCCGCCGGCGTGGCGCGATTACCTGATCGCGTCCGGCTACGAGCCGCCCGCCAAGCCGGAGGGGGCGCTGCTGCCGCAGAATGCCGAGGAAGAACGGTTGTGGGCGGAAATGATCGACCGGGGTTGGGAGCAAGGCGCGCTGCAAGCGGACCTGGCGTTCGAGGCGCGCGTCGGCGAGCTGCATCGCGCCTTTTTGGGCCGGGTCCGCTACCTCGTGTTGCTGGAGCGCGGACTGGTCACCGCCCCCGCCGTGCGGGTGGCCCGGCGCGGCGTGAAACTGAACCCCGACGAGCTGCTGATCGGCCGCACCGAGGTCGTGCTGTCTCGCCTTCCCCGGTTCCGGGGACCGGTGCGCCAGGGCAAGCTCCCGTGGAAAGCCCTGCCGGAAGTCCTGACGACCTACGACGACGGCGGTTCGGTGCAATAGGAGGAAATCGCCCTTGACGTCTACCCCCGACCACCCCGCGCGGTTGGCCGATTGGCCGCCGTTGCCGATCCGCGCCGCCCAAGCCGATTTGGATGCGTGGTTGCTGGCCGCTGCCCGCTGCGGCGTGACCGATGTGCACGTTCAAGCCTTCCGGCCGTTGTACGTCAATCTGGACGGCCGGTTGTATCCGGTCTCCGACCGCCGCCTGGAACTGAGCGAAGTGCTGGAGCTGGCGAGCGCGGTGCTGGGCGCGCATGTGCCCGCGACGCTGGGCCGGGGCGAGGACGCCGACGGCGACTACTCGATGGTGGTCGAACGCCAACGGTTCCGCTTTCGCGTCAACGCGACCGCCACGCAGATCGACGATCAGACCGGTACGCATCTCGCGTTTCGCGTCCATCCCCATGTGCCGCCCCCGCTGGCCGAGTTGGGGATTCCCGATGCGCTCGCCAAGGTCTTGCTGGCCGTGCGCAAGGGGCTGGTGCTGGTCACCGGCCCGACCGGCAGCGGCAAGACCACGCTGCTGGCGGCGACGGTCCGGCACATCCTGGAAGACCCCGACCGCCACGACGTGGTGTTGACCGTGGAGAGTCCCATCGAGTTTTTGTACGACGACGTGACGATCCGCAACAGCGTGGTGGCGCAAAGCCAGATCGGCCGGCATTTGCCGTCTTGGCCGCGCGCGGTGCGCAACGGTCTGCGCCGGGGACCGACCACGCTCTTGATCGGCGAGTCGCGCGACTACGACACGATGGCGGCCACCCTGGAGGCGTGTCTGACCGGGCACTTGACGTTCACCACCTTGCACACCACCGGCGTGCCGGCCACGGTCTCGCGCATGGTGCGGATGTTTCCCGCCGACCAGCGCGATACCGCCTACGCCGACCTGATCGAAGCCACCCAACTGATCGTCTCGCAACGGTTGTTGCCGGGCACGGACGGGCGGCGGGTCGCGGTGCGGGAATGGCTGGCGCTGGACGTGAACCTGAAAACCGCCTTGCTGGATTTGCCGCCGGACAAGACCGGCAACACCTTGCGAACCTTCGTGCACACCGGCGGCCAGTCGTTCAAGGCCGACGCCGATCAACTGTTGCGCGACGGCCGCATCGCCGGCCCGGTCCATGCCGAATTTCTGCGGAGTTACGCGGCGTGAGCGACGACGATCGAATCCCCTCGGTACGGTGGTGCGACACGGCCAAATACCCCAAAGCCTTTTGGGTGCTGGACGCCCGGCTGGCGTGGCCGCTGGTCGCGTGGCTGCTGCACATGACCCTTTGGACTTTTGCCGCCGTCCTCGCCGCGTGCGCGCTGAACGCCCTGCTGGCCCACGTCGCCATGCCGCCGGCGATGGCGTGGCGCCGGCTGAAAGCCATCTTGCGCGGCGGGCCGTGTTGGCCGCGCCGGCCCAAGCGGCTGTTCGCGCGGTAGGCGCGCGTGCCATGCGATTTGCGTTCGCGAGCGTTCGCGTTCTGGCGGTGCTGTTGGCGCTCCCCGCTGCCGGCCGGGCCGAAACCGCGTGGCTGGACGCCGAGGTGCGGGCGCAGGAGGCGCGCTGGGCGGCGCAGCAGCGCCAAACCGCGTCGCCGCCGGCACGTCCTCGCCCGGCGCGCGACGGCTCGACCCCGCGCCGGATCGCCGCGAGGTCGCCGGTTTCGGCGTTCGCCCCGCCCGTGGCCCGTTCCGTTCCGGTCCCGCCCGTGGCCGTTCCGCCGTCGCGCGTCGAGGCCGGCGACCTCGCGCGGACCCTCCTCGACAGCGCCCGCCGGCACGGCGTCGATCCGCTGCTGGTGAAAGCGGTGATCCTGGCCGAATCGGCCAACCGCCGCGGGGCCACCAGCCCCAAGGGCGCGATGGGGTTGATGCAACTGATGCCCGCCACCGCCCGCCGGTTCGGCGTGACCGATCCCTACGATCCCGCCCAAAACATCGACGGCGGCACCCGCTATCTGCGCTGGCTGCTGGATCGCTTCGACGGCGACGCGACGCGGGCGCTGGCGGGCTACAATGCCGGCGAGGGGGCCGTGGATCGCTACGGCGGCGTCCCGCCCTACCGGGAAACGCAAGATTACGTGAGAACGGTACAACGCAACCATCGTCTGCTAAACCAACGGGTTGCTCGCCTTCTAGCGGGGAAGGCGCAACAACTCAAATAGATCAGGTTTTCGCTTGGAGGGTTCCATACCACTATAGATAGTAGATAAATTAGCAATTAAAACAATACATAGTAGTGTGAAAGCGAAAGCCCTATTGATATAATTAAATTGTTACATTTAATACTATTAAATGATATTATTATGCTTTATTCGTACAAGCATTTCGTATCGGTAACGCTACTTAGCTTGTCCGCTTCGATCACGGTTTCGGCGGGCGACGCGAATCCTTTCGAAAGCATCGTCGGCAACGTCGAGGTGGTTGCTGATCACGTCTCCATCGCCACCGGCTACAGCCAATCCATCCAAACGGCCCCGGCCGTCACCACCGTGGTGACGGCTCAGCAAATCCGGGACACTGGCGCTCGCGACCTGATCGATATCCTCAAGTTCGTGCCGGGATTCTTCGTCGGAAGCACCGCGCGCGCGCTCGAACCGGTGATCGCCGTTCGCGGTTTCACGTCTTCCTACAACCAAACTGTGCTTATTCTTTTGGACGGCATCCCGCAAACCGAATACGTTCTCGGCGATCGGTTGGCGCTGCTCGGCATCGTGCCGCTGGACATCATCGACCGCGTGGAAATCATGCGCGGTCCCGGTTCCGCGCTGTATGGCGCCGATGCGTATTCCGCCGTCGTCAACGTCATTACCCGCCGCGTGCCACCCAAGAAAACCCAGGTGGTCGTTGGGGCTGGCTCCCAGCAAACCCGCGATGCTCGCTTGTTCGGTGGCGGTCGCGCGGGCGACTTCGACGTGGTGGGCGCGCTGGAATACCGGAAGACCGACGGCGCCGAAACGTTTATTGCCGCCGACTTGCAGACGAATTTGGACGCATGGCTTGGCACGCACGCCTCTTTGGCACCGGGCAACGCCAATACACACGAAGGCCAGTTCGGCGCGCACCTGAACGTCACGAGCGAAGACACCGCCCTGACGTTGCGCGCCGCGCTGGGCCGCGACATCGGGATGAACGTCGGCTTGGGTGGCTCACTCGACCCGTTCGGCCATATCGACACCACCGCGGTCGAAGGGTTGTTCGAAAAAACGATGAAGGGCGCGAACTGGACGGCCAAGGCGTCCGTCGATGGCGCATTTCTGCGCTACGAACAGCACGACACGCATTATTTTCCGCCGGGCGCGTTCGGCGTTTTTCCAGAGGGGGCCATTGCGGACACGCAATTCGACGAATCCCGCGTGCGGCTACAAGGCCGGCTGGAATACACCGGGCTGTCGCGCCATCGCCTCACCGTGGGGACCGGCGCGGAAAGCGGTGCGGTCCGCCTGAAATCCGAGCGCCGCAACTTCGAAGTCGTGGGCGGCGCGGTCGTGCCGACTGGTCCGCTTCAGGATACCGGCGATGAGCTTGGCCTCGGGGCCTCGTCCTTTTCGCGCGATTTGCTGTTCGTCTACGGGCAAGACGAGTGGGATTTTGATCCCGACTGGACCCTGACGTGGGGAGTCCGTTACGACCGCTACAGCGATTTTGGCAACATTTTTAGCCCGCGTCTCGCTTTGGTCTGGAACGCTTCGCCCTACCTCACGGCCAAGCTGCTCTATGGGCGCGGCTTTCGCGGCCCCTCTCTGCTCGACACCGACGCCCGCCACATTCCCGCGATAGCGGGCAATCCCGATTTGAAACCCGAAAAGCTCGACAGTCTCGAACTCGCATTCGATTACCGCCCTTTAGAACAGCTTACCGCGCACCTGAACGTGTTCTACCAGCGGACCGAGGACCAGATTCGCCTGCAAAACGTTGGCGGGCCGACCTCTCGGCCCGAAAACGTGGGCCAGCAAAAAGGGTACGGCATGGAACTCGAAGCTTGGTGGGACATCGACCGCAATACCCAGCTCTACGGCGCCTACGCCTATCAGGACAACACCGACGAAACCACCGGCGCCGACGCGGGCTACACGCCGCACCACCAAGTCTTGGCGCGGCTCCAGCACCGGTCGCGACCCTGGCTGTTTTCGGTGCAGGCCCGCTACGTGGGGCACCGCGACCGGATCGCCGAGGACGCTCGGCCGACGGCGGATACCTACACGCTTGTCGATGCGCTCGTTCGCCGCGAAGTCATGCCCAGTTTGGAGGCCAGTTTGGAGGTTCGCAACCTGTTCGATACCGATGCGGAAGAAGCCGGTTTCGGCACGACGTTTCCCGGCGACCTTCCGTTACCCGGCCGCACGTTCTTTTTCGAGGTAACCGCCCAATTTTGAGTGCCGCGCTACGGCGCAGTGCGCGCCGGTGGCGGCGTTTCGGCGGCGGGCGAGGCGGCAGCGCGCACGAGCAGCAGCCCCCGCTTTTTGCCGGTTTCCGAATCCGGCGTATCCATCGCCGCGTACAGCCGGTCAGCGGGCACCAAAAAAGGCTTGTACTCGTCCAGCACGTCCAGCACGAACACCAGGTCGGAATCGGCCAAATAGCCGCCGAGGGGCGAAAAATGACCAATATCGACCCCGAACAAAGGGCGACGGTCGAAGTTGATCAAATAGCGGACCGTCGGATCGTTCGCGCGTTGCAGGTGCGCGCGAAACGCCTCGCGCGTCAAATCGCGCAGCACCGCGACCTCCAGATCGGCGTTGGACCGGATCAGGCCGGCCAGCTCGTCGAGGGTCAACCCCATGAACCGGGCTTTCCAGCGGCTCACCTCGGCGCGGTCGAACAGGCTCTCTTGATCGTACCGGTCGATACCCAAGGATCGGAACAGGTTGACGGCGGCGGCCGGGCCGCAAAAAGCGCCGTTGATCTGGTATTCGAGCGGATTCGGGTAGGTTCTCGCGACGGGCAGTTGCCAGGCTCGTTCCAGCAGCGCCGGGTCTTGGTAGTATGGCGCCCGCGCGATCGAGTCCACGGGGGCGGGGGCGGGGCCGCACGCCGCGACCAGAAAGAACCAGAGAAGCGTCGCCAATCGAACGAAATGCAGCCTATCCTTCGCCATCCTTTCCCCAACTGGATCGTTGACCTTGCCAACCGGACGCGGGTACATGGAATCGACCTCCGTTTTCGTGCGCCTGTTGCTGGTGGCGTTGCTGTGGGGCGGTGCGCTGGGCTGGGCCGGCGCCGACCCGGTGCTGGTGCTCTACCCGGAGGCGCCCGATCCGTACCGCCAAGCATTCGACCAGATCATGGTGGGCATCGCGCGCACCACCGGCAGCGCCCTGGATCGCCGGATGGTAACCGCCGCCACGGAGCGAGGGCAAATCCAGAGATGGCTGGACGAGGCGAGTCCCGACGCCACCGTGATCCTCTTGGGCCGGCCGACCACCGCCCTGTCCGAGATCGGCCGGAATCGCTTTGGCGGTCGTCGGGTCTTCGTCGGCGGCATCAACGCCCTGCCCGGCCAAACGCCGTTACCGGGAGTGAGCTTGATCGCCGAACCGGCGCCATACCTGCAAACGCTGCACGAGCTGCTGCCGAACATCCGGCGCGTGATCGCGTTTTATCACGCGCAAGATCGGGAGTGGGCGCCGCTGGCGACGCGGGCGGCGACGGCCATCGGATTGCGCGTCGAGGCCGTCGCGGTGGACGATGCGCCGTCCGTCGTCCGGCGCATCGCCGAGGCGCTGAAAACGCTCGATCCCGAAACCACCGCGCTCTGGTTCGCCGCCAACACCCTCGACCTGGACCGGGAACTGATCCTTCCTTGGGTGCTAGAGCAAACCTGGGATCGAAAGATCGCGGCGTTTTCGGACACGGCCGCCCACGCCAAGCGCGGCTTGTTGTTCGCGCTGTATCCCGACTACGAAGCCGTCGGCGCCGAGCTGGGCCGATATATCCGCCAGGGCGCGGCCGGAACCGGTTTGGGACTGGCGCTCACGCGCGCTGTCCGGTTCGCGCTGAACGGCCGCACCGCGCGCCACCTGGGGATCGCGCTCGGCGACGACCTGGTTCGACGCGCCCAACCGCTGTACCCCCAACCGTGAGGTTTTTCACCATGCCCTCGGCACGATGGACCCCGACGCTGCGGCAGTTGTTAGGCGGCACCTATCTCGCCGGCACCTTCCTGTTGGCCATCGGCGTCGTCTTTGCAATCGGCCGCTATCTGGACGACCACTTTCGCCGGGAGTTGTTGGACCGGGGCCGCATTCTGGTCGAGCGGCTGGCCGAGGACAGCCGCTTCGCTCTGATTCAATCCGAGTCCGACAGCCTCCGTCCCCGCTTGGAAACCGCTCTCGTCGATCCGAACGTCGCCGGTATCGTCGTCGCGACCGCGCGCGGCACCGCGCTCGTCTCGGCCGGCCAAAATCCCGTCCCGCCCAACCTATCGTCGTCGATGGGTGCGATGGAGGAGGCTCCGCACGTCGTCGAAACCGACGAAACCCTGATTCTCGTCGCGCCCGTCCGGTCCCTCGCGCCCGCCCCGGACTTTTTCGCGCGACGCGCGCCCCAGTCCATCCCTTCGTCTGCCGACTCGCTTGGCGTCGTGGCGCTGACGTTGACGAAAGCCAAGTCGCGAGCGAATTTGCGCGCGATCGACCGCCATATCTTCGCCGTCCTGTTCGCCGGCGCCGCACTGCTCACGGCGCTGGCGTTGGCGATGCTCGGGCACGGCACCCGCCCGCTCAAGCGGCTGGCGCACGCCATGTCCGATCCCGAAACGGTCGAGCATTTTCGGCGCGTCGAGGTGCGGGGCGTCCGAGAGGTCCGGCTGCTCGCGACGGCTTTCAACGAACTGATGGCGCGAATCGCCAACTCGCAAGCCGACTTGGCCCGGCAGGTCGAAGATGCGGTTCGGGAAGTGAAACAACAAAACGAGGAGCTGGCGCGGGCGCGCGAGCAAGCGGAAGGGGCCAGCCGCGTCAAATCGGAATTCATGGCGAACATGAGCCACGAAATCCGCACGCCCATGCACGGTTTCATGGGCTTCATCGGCCTGCTCGCCAAAACTCCACTCGATCAAACCCAGCAGCGTTATCTGCATTTGCTCAAACACTCCGCGAGCAGCCTGTTGGTCGTCATCAACGGCATCCTCGATTTCTCCAAGCTGGAGGCCGGGAAAATGCCGTTGCGCGTGCATCCCTTCCAGCTCGATGAAATGGTCAGGACGACCGTTCGATTGTTCGCCCCCAACGCCCGCGCCAAAGGGTTGACGCTGGAAATCGACATCGATCCGCACTTGCCCGAGACGGTTTCGGGCGACCGCCAGCGGTTGGCGCAGGTCATCCACAATCTGGTGGACAACGCGATCAAGTTCACCGAGCGAGGCCATGTGTTCGTCCGGGTCGGCGGCGGCGTCGAAAACGGCATACTCCTCTGCCGTCTTTTCGTGCGCGATACCGGTATCGGCATTCCGCACAATCATCGACGTTCGATTTTCGACGCCTTCAATCAAGTCGATGCGTCCACCACTCGCCAACAGGGGGGAACCGGCTTGGGACTGGCGATTTGCCGGCAATTGCTCGATTTGATGCAGGGCCGGATCGAGGTGCGCAGCCAGGAGGGCGCAGGTTCCGAATTTCGAGTGGAGGTTCCGTTACACGTCGCCGAAGCGATGGCATCGGACAACGAACCGTTGTCCGATGCAACGGCTTTCGAAGACGATTTTAGGGGCGAGCTACCGGTCCCGGCTCCGCCCGTCGAGCGGTTCGGTACGGCACCGTGTTCGGCGACGCCACGGAGCGGATCGCCGCGCGTGTTGGTGGTGGATGATAACTTTACGAATCGCGTTTTCGCCAAAACCGTGCTCGCGCAACTCGACGTCGAGGTCGAGATGGCCGAGAACGGCCTCGATGCTTTGGAAGCGTGTCGGCAACGGCGTTTCAACCTGATCTTGATGGACGTTCGGATGCCGGGCCTGGACGGATTGGAAACGACCCGCCGGATTCGCCGATGGCACGCCAATCCGAATCGCCGAGTTCCTATCGTCGGCTTGACCGCCGACCTCTTGAACGTGGATCGTCCAGACTGGCAGGATGCGGGGATGAACGATTGTTTGTTCAAGCCATTGAGCGACGAAAGCCTGAGCCGGGTCTTTGCGTCATGGGGCATCGACCAACGGCCCGCCGCGCTGCCGGCGCCAAATCCTTGGAGGAATTCGTCATGAGCTTGCCCGAAGAAGCCGCCGCGCTACTGGATTTGGAACACCTGGATCGTCTCGGTCACAACCCGAAAGGGCTCCGCGAGCTGATCGACGCCTTCCTCCATACGACCGAGCCGATCCTGGACGAGCTGGAACGAGCCACCCGCCGGCAAAACGAAACGGAGTTTCGCCAGATTTTGCACGCCTTGATCGGGGCGGCGACCAGCGTGGGCGCGCGGACGCTGGCGGACGGATGCAAGGCACTGGCCCAACGGCGGGAGCCGGAAGGACGGGCGGCGACCCTCCGCGACCTCGCGGCGTGTTTCCGGCAAACCCGCGTGGTCCTGATGACTTTTGCCAACGCGCTACCGGCCGAGACCGGCCGATCCGCGCGCGACGGCGCGGCGCGAAAAACGCTGTTGCTCGTGGAGGACAACGCGACGGCGCGGGGACTGCTGCACGCGATGCTCGCCGACGAGTACGAGCTGTTCGACGCCGAAACCGGCGAAACGGCCCTGAGATTTTGCGAGGGCGAGGTCTTGCCGGACGCCGCCATCGTCGATTTGAATTTGGGGCGCTCCAACTGCTCCGGCTTGGATGTCCTCCAGCAATTCGACGGCCGGATTCCGGCCATCGTGCTGACCGTGGATCGCTCTCGCGATTCCATGCGGGCCGCCGTCCGGGCCGGTGCGTGGGCCTACCTGATCAAACCGCCGGACCCGGATCTCCTGGTTGCTGCCGTCGAGGCGGCCATCGCGCGGGCAGGCGGCATCGCGGATCGCTCCGCACCGGATGCGTTCGACCTCGCGACCGGCGTGGTCATGGCCGCCCACGCCCTCGATCCGCCCGAGGCTCAACGCCTGATCGCCACTCAGGCGATGGCTCAGCGTCGAAAACCCGTTGACTTGGCCGAGGAGATCGTGGCGGTACAGCAGTTTCATAATCGTATGACGCGCGCCGCGCGGTCCTTACCGGGGCTTGCCGACGCATTGCCTTCTTGACAGGCGGAGAACGAATCACTACCTTTTCCATCGTTGTCGCTTGCTCTAGCCGGGAGACAACGCCCTCGCTGCCTGATCAAAAAGCCGGCGAGGTTTACAGCAGGCTATACAACGGCCTTTCCCTGGTCCAATCCCAGACGGGCGTTTGATGCCGGTCGTCCCTCACCCTAATCGGCGGCACGACTCCTTTACCTTGGTCCGCTTTGCGACTCGTCGCGAGGCGATAGGTGAGTTGTCTCTGTCGAGGGGTGGTTTTATGTTTTTGATCGTTCTGCATTTTTTCTTTTCGACCGCCAAACGGCGGCCCATCGCGCTCGACCCCTTCTTTTCCGTTTTCTTCGCCGGCCCGAACCGTGCTCGCGCCCGCCGCGCGACCGGGCATCTTGCGTCCGGCGTGGATCGGGCTATGATAGAAGGAAATTCCCCAACGGAAAAAAGGCGGCCCCCACCACTTTATGCGGTGAGGACCTGACCACGACCGCAACAGAGGTGCAATCATGGCTACTCACCGCCCGCATGATACGGGTTTCGCGCCCGATTTCGACTTCCAACTGACCCTCGACGTGCTGGAAGCTTCTGAGCGGTTCGCCGCTAGCCGCCGGCCGACGACCCCGGCGGCCCTCGCCCGCCAGCTACGCACCCACTCCTCCCCGCCCAGACCCACGATTTCGCAAATCGAGGCGGCGCTGCGCCGAATCGACTGCTGGCGGCAGCACGTCCTCACCCGCGACCTGCTCGGGCACTGCCGGCAGCTCGTCGCGCTGCGCGGCCGCGTGGAAGCGGAACAATGCCGGCTGGCCGAGGACTGGGTGTACCTGAACCGGATGCTGCAAGAGGCCCAAGCGTTGCTGGAGAACGCCGCGCCGCCCGTTGGTCGGGGGGCGGCTGGCGCAAAAGAAGCGCGACCACTACAATAACTTTCAGTTCCCAGAACCATTCATGGATGTTTGCATGAACGCGAAAATGCAAACGCCCTCGAACCCCGCATTCTGCTTGCCGGCGAGTAAAGGGTTCAAGGGCGCTAGACGCAGGCTGCGGGAGCGGATGCGCGAGGCGAAGTATAGCCGCCCGCGATCCCGCTTGCCAAATTTTACCGTGGCACGAGAGGGACGCGGGCATGAACGCCGCTGACCGCTCCCGTCCCGTTTCCGAGACTCTCGCCGAGCGGCGGCCGCCATCGGCGCGGCACCGGCCGTCTTCGGGCAACCGCTGCGGTCACGACCCTTTGCGCCCGCGCTGGTTCGAGCCGCCGGCGCACCACGCCCCGCACCCCCGGATCATCACCAGGCTGGAAGAGGCGGTGCGGGCCTACTTCGCCGACCCGGCAGTGCTGCCCAGCCTGAACGCCGCCAACGGCTCGGCGCGGCAGCAGCGCAGCGAGCGGCGGGAGGGGTGCCTGGCGCTGCTGGGCGCCCTGGTGCACTACCTCGATTTGGTCACGCTGCGGGTCGGCATTCCCCAAGCCGACGGCACCTTCAAGGGCCTGACGCTGGAATTTCTGGCCGGACGGGCCGGACTGGGGCTGCGGCGGACCGAACGCGCCTGCCGCGACCTGCGCAAAGCCGGGCTGGTCGAAATCCACCCCATCGCCCAAAAGACCGGGGACGGCCGCCACCGGGGGCTGCCCGCCGTGCGACGGCTATCGATCTCGCTGTTCAAAGTGTTCGGGCTCAACAAATGGCTCCAGCACGAGCGGGACAAAGCCGCGAACCGGCGGCGGCGGCAGCGGCGGCGGCAAGAGGCCGCCGCGACCGACGCCGACGCGGGCCGGCGCGAACTCGCCCTGGACGCCGCCCGGCTACGGGCCGAGGCCGGCGGCGCGCCGGAAGCGACCGACGCGGCCGCGAGCGAAACGGCGCGGCGGGCGACGGCGCGGGCCGCGCTGGCCGGACTGCGCAGCCTGCTCAAAGGGCGACCGCCCGCCTGAACCGGGGCGAAACCGCCCCGAACCGAACGCCTCTCTCCCCTTTCTCTCCCCTCGCGCCCACGGCGCCGGACCCGCTCGGCCCGGCGGCCGCCGCCCGGCCCCTCGCGCCGCCACGCGCCGCGTCCGGCCCCCTTTTTCCCCGCCGGACCGGCCCGCCGCGCGGTCCCCGCCCGCGAATCCGGCCCGAACTGCCCCCATCGCCCGCCCGCGGCGTCGATTAGCTGTCGGGAGATCGAAAGGTAGCTGTCGGCCTTCGCGTCCGGCCCCCGCCCGGCCCAAAACACGTGTCGGGCATCCCTTCGCTTAGGTGGCGACGCTTCCCTCCGAAGCGCCTTTTCAGAACGGCCGCTCAAAAAAAATTTCGAAATCCTCCCGCCAACCAACGACCGAAACCGCGCCGGAGCCGCCCATCGTCAACGCGAAAACCGCCAACGCGAAAAACCAAAGCGCCAGCGGGGAGAAGGATTCGTTCGACGCGCCGTTTTGAGTATCCTGATAGCGAGAAGTGCCGACGTCCGACGAGAGGAGCCATGAGCCAGACTGACAAGCGGGCGGTCAACGCCGTCCACGCCATCCTGATAAAACGCTTTCCCCAAGCGTTCCCGAAGGGCTACGACGCCATCCGGCCGCTCAAGATCGACGTCCACGCCGACCTGATCGCGCGAGCCCCCGACCTCGATCCGGTCCTGCTGCGCCGGGCTTTAGCCAACCACACCCAACGGGACGGCTACTTGCTGGCCCTGATCCACGGCCGGGGCGATCGCCGCTACGACCTGGACGGGCGGCCGGCCGGGACCGTAACGCCGGAAGAACGGGCGGAAGCCCAAAAGCGGCTCGATGCGTCCACGAAGCGCGGCCAGGACAAGGCCGAACGGATACGGACGCACGAGGAGCGAGAGGCGAAACGGAAAAAACAGCGCGAGATCGAGCGGAAGAACCGCGAGGCCAAGGCGGCCCGCAAGGCCGAGCACGAGCGCATCCAACAGGAGATCGCGGCCCGCAAGGCGGCCCTGATCGCGCAAGGCATCACGCCAGAGTCGCGCTCCGAGCGCAAGCGCCGTTTGGCACGCGAGGCGGCCGAACGGGCAGCGCGCAGGCATCAGGGACCGAGGCCGGCGCCCGACCGGCCGGCAGGCCAGGGATCGCCAAGGCCGGCGCCGGGGCCGCCAAAGGACGTGACCGACCCGGACCAGCGCCCCAGGCAGCCGACGGATCGGGACGAGCGCCCCGCCCAGGCACCGGATCGCGCCGAGCCCGCGCCGGACCGGCCCATGCCGCAGGTCGAGTTCAGGAAGAAACGCCGGGTCGTCCTGCCGCCGGACGAGCGATGAGCCGCCAGACCCGAAAACCGGTCCACGTGACACGGTTTGGGGTGGATTCTATATTTTTTTCTTATAATATAATTTGTTATAGTTAGTATGGGATACGCGATTGTCTATAGGTGTAATACAACTGGATAACGGTGATTATAGCCTTCGCGACCTGCCAAGCGTTCCTCTAGCCGATCATCGCTATCTCTTTCCCGCCGAAAAATATCAGCTAGACCAATTCGATATAAATGCGTTTATTTACATAGATACGTAAATATGGATTACAATAAAAAAGTATTTACGTTAATGCGTTCATAAATCGCTTTTTCGAGCAGCGTGGCGCGATGGTCCTGCGTGGCGCGAATCTCCAGCATCGCGGCTAAGCGATCAAGGACAAATCCCACTGCTCGTTGAGGCGCGGGCGACGCGGGCATAAACCCGCTACCATCAAGCACGGCTCCTGAACAGAACTCGGCCGATCAGCCGGTTTCCGCCCAGCGTCGAAAGCCGGGCCCGTAACGTGGAATCCGTCGCGGACAAACTGGCTTCCCGCTGCCCGATCACCCTTACCGCCGTCGAGCTAGTCAAGTTCGATACTCAAGACGTGATGACCCCCAAAATCTTGGGAACCGGGTAAGCAAGCCAAGTATAACTGGACCTAGTAGAGCCACGCGAAAACCCGCTGGATCAATGCCGCTTGCGTGGGCGAAACCGGCGAGCGGGCGTCGATACTCGACGGCTTCAAGCCGCTGGGCATCGTCACCAAGTGGCGAGGCACGCGCCAAGTGACGCGGACGGATCGATACGGTTTCCCGCGCGGCAAGGCTGGTCAAATCAAGCGGGCGCAAGGTTTGATCACCCGCAATATCGCCGGACTGGTGCAGCTATTTGGGAAGTACATGGGCGTTCACGTCGGTCGGTTGGCGGGAATTTGCGCCGACGGTCGGCTGGGTATCGCGGCTAAGGCCGAAAAGATCGCAGCCAGCCACAAGAAATTTTCGCTGCTCCAGCAGAGCCGATGGGTACGACTATGCGACCTAGCTGCTGGCGAAAAGATGGCGGCGACAGCAAAACGAGGAGGCTGGTCGCCTTGCTCCGGGCGGTCGCGCCGCGCTCTCGGATTAAAGCAGACGAGATTGGCCCCCTACGCGACGGTGCAAGCCCACCGGGTCGTCGCGCATTCGTGCGCTCTTTCGTAGCAAGTTATACGTATATACGTGTTAATATATCGCCATACTGAAATATATACGTAAATACGTATAATGCCGAATCAAGTCACTTCGGTAGCAAGCCTTATTCAACAATCGGTATAACTCAGCCTTGTTGAAAGCAGAAGCCAGTGATATTGGCTAGTAGTTTTGCGTACTTACGTACTACTATATCGTCATATTTGAGGAGTTACGTAAATGCGTACTTTAGTGGTGGCAAGCCAGAAGGGAGGTGTGGGAAAGACGACTATCGCTGGGCATCTTGGTGTGATGGCCGAGTTGGATTCTGGACCAGTGGCGTTAGTTGATACCGACCCGCAGGCTAGTCTCGCAAGTTGGTGGAATCAGCGGCAAGCGGAAACCCCGTTATTTGCGGCCCTGGACATTGCCAATCTGCGAAATCATATAAAAAAGCTAGCCAAAGCAGGGGTCAAACTCGCGATCATCGATACCCCTCCTGCTGTCACAGACACCATCCGTGCCGTTATCGCAGTAGCCGACTTGGTTTTGATTCCAACCAGACCAAGCCCTCATGATCTTCGAGCGGTGGGGTCAACGATTGATTTGGTTGAGCAGGCAAGAAAGCGATTGGTTTTCGTAATCAACGGCGCAGCTCAACGCGCGAGGATTACGGGCGAGGCGGCGATAGCATTATCGCAGCATGGGACTGTTGCTCCAGTGACGCTATACCAACGGACAGATTTCGCGGCATCGATGACCGATGGTAGAACGGTTCAGGAGCTTGACCGGAATAGCCGGTCAGCGATTGAGGTGCATGAGTTATGGAAATACGTTTTTACGCAGTTACGCAAAGTTTCTCCATAATTGTGTAAATACGTATTTAAGGAGTTGCGTAAATGGCTAAAGCAGCATCTATAACGGCTGGTTTGGTAACGAAAAAAGGTCAAGCAGCACCATCGGTCGGAGTCCATGACACGGCAGTGGTGTTGCCAAAGCAGGCTATAGAGAAGGTACATGAGTATTATAAAGCGCTCACGGTGAAGCTAGATCGCCCACGCTATGAAGCTTTGAAAAACGCGGGGGTCAAGCTAGATAAAAAAAGTCAGGAAATCTTGGTGGAGGCACTCGATCTTTGGCTGCGAAAACAAGCGGATGGCGACAGCTAAATAATGCCCATCCACCCCGACCTTCGCCCGCTGTACCCGCCCGACTGGCGGGCGCTGGCGGATTGGGTAAAGTTCGAGCGGGCCGGCGGGCGTTGCGAGCGGTGCGGCCGGCCGCACGGCGTGCGGGTGCTGGTGGTCGGGGAGGGCGGCTGGCTCGACCCGGAGACCGGCGAGCGGTTCGACGAGCGCGGGCGGTCGCTGGGCCTTTGCCACCGGTCGGACTGGCCGGCCGGGCGGTTCGTGACCACGATCCTGAGCTGCGCCCACCTCGACCAGAACCCGGCCCACAACGACCCGGCCAACCTGGCGTCCCTGTGCCCGCGCTGCCATTTGCGCCACGACCGGCAACAGCATGTCCAGAGCGCCTACCGCAACCGGCGAAAACAGTGGGCGGTCCGGGATTTGTTCGATTGAAGGAGACGAGGCGATGAGCGACCCGAACCTAGCCATCGCCGAACCCGGCCCGGCCGCCGTGCCCGATCCGGCGCCGGCGCCCGAACTCTTGCCGCTGGCCGAGCTATTTCCCGCCTGCTTCGATTGGGAACACCCCCGGCCGCTCAAGATCGGCATCCACAAGCACCTGATCCGGGCCGGCCACGACCGGGCGGCCGTTATGCGCAGCCTGAAAGCCTACTGCACCGCCCCGCCGTATCGGGCGTCGTTGCAGGCCGGCGCCGCCCGGATCGACTTGCGCGGTCAACCGGCCGGGGTGGTGTCCGACAAGGATGCCGCCCACGCCCGCGAGGAGCCGAACCCACGCGCCGCCGAGCGGGCCGCCAGACGGGCCGCCGCTCGCCAGGCGCTACCTCCCGACGCCACCCCCATCCCGAAGGAAAACCTCGTGCCCGGCCGCCTCGAACTCACCGCGAAATTCTCGGAACTGCCGCAACCCCTCCCGGTCCAGGGCGGCGTCAAGATCGGCGTCCAGACGGCGGAGGGGACCGTCACCGCGATCCTGCCGGCCAAGGTCTGGCGCAAACTGGAGCAGGCGGCGAAGGACTACCCGCAGTGGGTGGCCGCCCTGAGCGGGTCGCTGGCGCGGTTCGCGGAGGGCGAGATCGCCCTCAAGCATCCGGCACTCCAGATTTTCGAGCGGAAAGCCCGGCCCGAGACCGAACCGGCGCGGGCGGTCGAGGCAGCGCCGACGACGCCGAAACCGGCCGCGACACCGGCACCGGCACCGGCGACGACGCCGAAACCGCCGGAGGCGAAGGCGCCCGCAGCGCCCGCTTCGAATCCGAACATCCTTCGCGCGACCTTGAGTTTGAAAGAGCAGCGGAAGCCTTGACGGTTTTCGTCCGGCCGGTCGCCGCGCTGGCGCGGCGCTTTGCGCGGGCGACGGGGCCAACGCGCGGCGCGGCGGGTGACGGCGTACAAATGTACGCCAACGATGGTCCCGGCCCGCGCGACCGCCGAATGGCGCGGTCAGTGCCGGATCGAGGGCGATCCGGGTAGGGTGCTCGCGCCTTCCACGACATCGACGATGGAGGCCACCCGGTAGGCCGCGTCCAGCGCGGTGGCTTCGCCCGTCAGCAAGTAATCGCACAGGGCGCGCAGCACCACCGGCAGGTTGGCCAGCAGTTGCTCGGGCGTGGGGTAGGTTTCGCCCTCCCGGTGGCTTCGCGCCATCGCGATCAGCCGGTCGGTGGTGGCGCTCTCGGGGTCGAGGTCGGCGAGAGTCGGGCGGTGTGGGTCGGGATAGGTTTCGTCGGGCATAACGGGCGATTCGGCGGTTGGGATAATGGATTATCCTACGGCCGAGCGAAAAGATGCCGGATCGGCGTCTAAAATGAACCGAACGCGCGATTCCACGTTTCCGCCACGAGGTGCTCGATGAAAATGGCCACTCCCCGACTCGGCGTTGTTCTGGCAACGATTTTGTTCTCGCTCGCGAGTTCCCTGCTCGCGAGTTCCCCCGCTTCGGCCGCCGTCCGCTACGTTCGCCACTGCCACGGGTCGCACGGCCATCGCCACTGTCACGACCACCGCCATTACTACCACCGCCATTACCGCCATTCCTACTGCTACGATCACCGCTGCTACTATCGCCACGGCTGGAACAACCGGTAGCTTTCCGGTTTGGCCGACGACGAGGTCGATGCGCCGCGATGCGCGCGAGCCGGTAAAGGCGATACGTCGCCGGTCGGGTCGTGGACGGCCGAAGCCGGGTGGCGTGCTACCGGCATAACGTCGCGCACGGTACGCCGTCGCCGTCCCGATCCAGGCTCTTGACGCCGCATTCCGTCAAGTGAAACTTCGCCTCGTCGCACGAAGCCATTTGCCCGCAGGTGGACTTGGTTCCGCAGGTCCAGCCGGCCGGGTTCGCGGCCGCCGGCGCGGCGGGCGGCGGCGCGGTTGGCGCCGGTTCCGCCGCCACGGGGACGGTCGTAGCCGATGGCGTCGCGGGTGCGGCGGCGGCCTTGCCGAAGATCGCGGCGTAGTCGGCCACGAAGCGGTTGCCCTTGCCCTGAATGGCCTCGATCCGCCGGGCGCGCTCGATCTCCCACGCATCGGGCGGGTCTTGCCGCGACCAGGCGGTGAAGAGCTGCTGGTCCTGTCGGGAGAGGTCGAAACCGTAGGTATCGGCCATATAAAACAGGGTTCGGGCGATGTCGCCTCGAATCGCCTCCGGCGGCTCGACCCGGCGGAGGCCGGAATCGACCTCGAAATCGCAGCTCCCGAACTCGCGCTTTTCGCCGGGGATCATGCCCCAGTTGAAGTCGCTGCGCTTCCCGTTGACCTCGCCCACGGCCGGCACCAGGTTGAACAGGTCGTCGTGGGCGGCCTCGAACACCGGGTCCACCCGCTGGCAGCATTCCCGGCCGGAAAGGGTTTTGCCGTCGCTTTTCGCGCACTCGGGGAAGTCTTTGGGCGCGCGCCAGCAGGGGCGGAAGTTGCCGAACTGGGCGGCGGGAAAAATGTGCTCCGCTTCGATCCGTTGGGCGCGAGGTTTGTCGGCCAGCGCCTCCAGCCCGCAGCTCGCGAGATCGATTCGCCGATCCGCGTCGTAGGCGCAGCCGCAATAAAACGTGATGCGGTGGTCGAAATACACCCGGTCGTACAGCGCTTTCTTGGCGGCGGTGAAGGTGCCGGGGGTGTTCGGTAAATTACCGGGCGGGGCCGGGGTTCGCGCGGCCGACGGGCGTTGCGTGGGCGGGGCGGACGGTTTCCCGTGGAACCAGTCGGTTTTGATGCCGAGCGCCCCGAGCAAGGCCAAGACGATGGCGGCGATAGTGCCGGCCAGGGTCTTCGTTTTCGGGCGGGTCGCGGTGCGAGTCGTGCGTCGGGCCATGTCGGAAAGAGTCGGTTGGTGGGCAACTTCGAAAGCATAACGCTTAGAGCGGCTTGCCGCTGCGTTGCCGCGCGAGTTCTCGCGCCTTCGCCAGCTCCCCGTCGCTCAATTCTACCCGGAGATCGGCTTCCAACCCGACGGCATCCCGCTCGCTTTGGGCCAAGGCCAGCAGGAGCCAGGCGTAAGCTTCAACGCGGTCTTCGGATACGCCCGCGCCAGCGAGATAGAGCATCGCCAGGCTGGTTTGCGCCGGGGCGAAGCCTTGAAGGGCGGATTTTCGCAGCAAGTCGGCCGCGCGCCCGTAGTCCCGATGCGGCTCCAGGGTGTAGTAGCTGCCCAGCTCGAACTGGGCGGCGGCGTTTCCCCGTTCGGCGGCTTGGCCGATCCAGCGCCGCGCGGCTCGCTCGTCGGGTTCGGTTCCCCGTCCGGTGACGTAGCGCATTCCCAGCTCCAGTTGGGAATCGGGGTCGCCGCCGGTCGCGCGCCGGTGCAGTTCGGCCAGGGCGGGCGGAACGACCGGGTCCGAAGGCCCGCAGCCGGCGAGGCCGAGAGCCAGGCCGAACGGGGCAAACGCGAGGAGGCGGCCAAAGGCGAGATGGCGCAGCGGTGCGGCCCGGGCCGGGCGGGCGTCGGGGGCGGATGGTTTCATGTGGGCTTTAAGTATAACATTTGTGAGGATTCGCGCTGATCGGCGCGACGGCCGGTTTGCACCGCGAAGAAAACCAGAAAGGGCGAACGGTTAGGCTGGCGAAATCCGGCCCGACTCCGCCAGACGGCGCGACTCCACCCGCAATCGAGGGAGGCGTCATATCGCCATCGCCGCCGCTCCGGCGCGGTTCGGTTCGCGGACGCTCGTTCGAGGCAGGGCCGGATCGGGCGGCCGGGCGCGGTCGAGGAAAGCCAGTTCGAGACCGAAGCCGACGCCATCGAGGCGGGCGCGAAGGTACGGCAGCGAAAGAAAAAGCGCGGGTATCGGGTGTTGGCGGATACTAAAAATCAAAGGAATCCATCGTGTCCAGACGACAATCTGGCCTAACCGCTCTGCTGGTGGCGCTACCGTGGTGGGTCGGCGTGATCTTGGCGGCTATCGCCTACGTGGTCTTGGCCTACGGTGCGCCCAGCCTGAACCTGTCCAACCCCTTCCTACAACCCATCGCTAAAATCACTGCCCCCATTTTGGCATTGCCCGCCGCGTTGCTGCTGCTGGCGCTGGCCGTCGCATCCGCCTTAGCCGCGTTGTACCGTCGCCGATTACTCGATCGCCAGCGGGACTTGGAAAGCTTGCGACAGACGACATGGCAGGACTTCGAGCGGCTCGTTGGCGAGGTCTACCGGCGACAGGGCTACCGAGTCGTCGAAACGGGCGGCGGCGGCGCGGATGGCGGCGTCGATTTGAAGTTGATCAAGGACGGCGAGACTTGGCTGGTGCAGTGCAAGCGCTGGCGGCAGGAAAAGGTCGGGGTCAAGGTGGCGCGCGAGCTGTTCGGGGTGGTCGCGAGCGAGCGGGCGACGGGCGGCATCCTGATCACCACCAGCACCTTTACCGCCGAAGCGGAGGACTTCGCGCGGGGCAAACCGCTCCGGCTGATCGCGGGCGAGGAATTGCTGCGCATGGTCGAGGGGGTACGGAAGGGCGGCGGTTCGCCAGATGCTTCTCCAGCGCCGGCGGCGACACCGACCGAACCCAAGCCAAAGCTGGCTCCGAGCGAATCGAACGCGACCGCGCCGGTCGCGCCGGTATGCCCGCAGTGCAAGGCGCCGATGGTGCGGCGGGTAGCCCGCCAAGGCAAGAACGCGGGCCAAGCGTTTTGGGGCTGCTCGCGGTTCCCGGAATGTCGGGCGACGCAGCCTGTTCAATAGCGTTACCCGCTAATACTCATTTCCAAACAACCGAATTGCGTCATGGCCGACCTCATCGAAAACCCAGTCATCAACTCCCCGTTCGAGGAACTCCGGCGACATTTCCGCTTCGACGACGACGGCATCACCGACGAGATTGAACCGGGCCGGCGCTTGAGTGTGTCAAGGTACCACCATGCAAGCGCATGAAAATCGCTTGCGGCAGTTGCTGGACTCCACCCAGCAATACATCGTCCCGCTGTTCCAGCGTTTCTATGTCTGGGAGCGTAACTACTGGGACACGCTCTGGGATGACCTGGTCGACCTGATCGAAGACGACGACCCACAGCGCAACCATTTCTTGGGATCGGTGGTGGTGATTCCCGCCACCGATTCCGCGCCGGGCTTGCCCCGCTTCATCCTGATCGATGGTCAGCAACGCATCGCCACCCTGCTGGTCATGTTGGCCGCCCTGCGTGACGGTGCCCGCCAAGCCGATGACCCAGAATTGGCCGCCGAAATCGAACAGCGGTTTTTGGTCAACCAATTCAAGCACGGCGACGACGCCTACAAGCTGCTGTTGTCGCAAAGCGACCGGATCGCCTTCCAGCATCTTATCCAGGCCAAGACGCCGCGACCCGATCATCGCCTGTGTCAGTGCTACGACTTTTACGCCAAGAAGGTGAACGCGCCACACGCACCTGATCGACGAGCCTTGTTAAGCGCGACCATGGACCGGCTGGCGCTGGTCACGATCACCCTGGCCCCGACCGATAACCCCTATCTAGTGTTCGAAAGCCTCAACTTCAAAGGTCACAAGCTCACCGAGGCGGACCTGATCCGCAACTATCTGTTCATGCGCATCCCGGCCGATCAACAGGAGGCGCTTTATCGGCAGTACTGGTCGCCGATGCAAGACGCCTTGGGCGACGACCTGACGGAATACGTGCGCCATTTCCTCATGCGCAGCGGGGCCTTCGTCAAGCAATCCGAGGTGTACGTGACCCTCAAGAACCGCTTGGCGCAAAGCGATCCGCGAGCGGCGCTTGAGGAACTGGCGACGTTCGCGCGCTATTACGCCAAGTTGTTAGCGCCGGAGCACGAGCCGAGCAAGACCCTGTCGGCGGCACTGGAACGGATCAACCGGCTGGACGTGACCACCGTTTACCCGTTCCTGCTCAACGTCTACCACGACTACGCTCGACATGTCCTGAGCGAAGCGGCCTATGGGGAGGTGTTGGCGACCCTGGAAAACTACCTGGTGCGTCGCTTCGTCTGCGGGCTGGCCACCAACCAGCTCAACAAGATTTTCCCCACGCTGTACGTCCAGACCCAGCAACAGAACACTGCTGGCTTCTTGCCCGCATTGCGGCGATTCCTGCAAACCAAGGGCTACCCCAGCGATGCCCAATTTCGGGCCAAGCTGCGTGAGGTCAAGCTCTATGGGCGTGGCGCGTTGGAGCAGAAGGCCCGCTTCCTCCTGGAAACGCTGGAGCACAGCTACCACCATCAAGAACCAGTGAACTTCGCCACCCTGACCATCGAACACGTCATGCCGCAAAACCTGAATGACGACTGGCGGACGCACCTGGGCGAGGATTGGCAGACGATCCAGGATCTGTATTTACACACCCTGGGCAATCTGACCTTGACGGGCTACAACAGCCCCTTGTCCAACAAATCCTTTGCCAAAAAGCGCGCCCTGTTCGCCGACAGCCACTTGGAATTGAATCACTACTTCAGGACCGTCGAGCACTGGCGCAAGGAAGACATCTTGCAACGGGCGGCGGTATTGACCGAGCAGGCGCTCCGGTGCTGGCCGTATTTCGGCGACGCCGCCGAGGCGGTCGCAGTTGGCGACGACGTGACGGGCACCAAGCCAGAGAGCGTGACGGTGCTGGGGTCCACGCACCTCGTCAAAAACTGGCGCGAGGTGTTGACCCAGACTCTGGAAACCCTGGTGACTGCCGAACCGGCGAAGTTTGCCCAGGTGCTGGAGAAGTATCCCCACTACATCGCCGCCAGCCCCCAGGGATTTCGAGGGCCGAAACCGCTCGGCACCGCTTATTTCATCGAAACCAACCTGGCCGCGAGCAGCATTGTCCGCTTTTGCCAGCGGGCCGTGGCGACCATGGGTTTGCCGCCCGGGGCGTGGACAGTGAAGGTGAAAACATCAGCGATGAACGCATCATGACGACCGCATACGCTTCACGCGCCAACAAAAAGCAGCGCGAAGCGATCCTGCACACTGACGGGCCGTTGCTGATCATTGCCGGTCCCGGTTCCGGCAAGACCTTTACCCTCGTGGAGCGCGTCGTCTACCTGATCACCGAACTTCACGTCGCACCGGAAGAACTGCTGGTCGTGACTTTCACCGAAAAGGCGGCCCGTGAGCTGATCACGCGCGTGTCGAACCGCCTCAATGAGATCGGGGTGCGGTTCAACCTCAACGAGATGTACATCGGCACCTTCCATTCCATTTGCTTGCGGCTCTTGGAGGATCACCGGGAATTCACCCGGCTCAAGCGCAACTTTACCCTGTTTGATGAGTTCGACCAGCAGTATTTCCTGTACCAGCGGATCTGGGACTATCGGAAACTGCCGGATTACGAACTGGTGACGGGCGACGGTAGCTCGTGGGCACAGTCGGAAGAACTGCTCAAATGGCTGAACAAAGTCACGGAAGAGGCGATTGATCCGATGGTATTGGCCGGTGCCCGCGACCGGGAAGTGCAAGCGTTGTCTTGGTGCCACACGCTCTATCAAATGCAGTTGGAGGAGCATAACGCCCTGGATTTCGCCAACATTCAAGCCGAGGCGCTCCGGTTGCTGGAAAGCCGGCCCGAAGTGCTGGCCAAGCTGCGCGGCCAGTTAAAGTACTTGATGGTGGATGAGTATCAGGACACCAACACCATCCAGGAGCGCATTCTGAGCCTGCTGATGGGCGAGGCGCGCAATTTGTGCGTGGTGGGTGACGACGATCAGGGCCTGTACCGCTTTCGCGGAGCCACCATCCGCAACATCCTGGAGTTTCCCCTGAAATTTCCGGCGGGCCGGTGCCATCCCGTCACGCTCTCGATCAACTACCGCTCGCACCCGGACATTATCGACTTCTACAATCGCTGGATGGCCGACGGGACGTGGGAGGTGAACGGCCAGCGTTTCCGCTATGCGAAGACGATCAAACCACCAGAGGATGAAGACTTTCACGCCTTGCCGACCGTGGTGCGGATCAATGCGCCCATCGGCGATGCGTGGATGGAAGAGGTTCATGCCTTTCTGCTGCGACTTCAGACCAGCGGCCAGCTCAGCGACTGGAATCAGGTCGCGTTCCTATTCCGCTCGGTGAAGAACGGCCACGTCGTGGCGCTGGCCAAGTACCTGGAACAGCACGGCATTCCGATCTACTCGCCGCGTTCCAATCAGTTTTTCGACCGTGAAGAGGTGCGCCTGCTGATCGGTGCGTTCATCTTCCTGTTCCCGCAGTTCCCGGAGGTGCGCAAGTGGGATGCGAACGCACACCTTGACATCTGGGACTACTACGATGAGAACTGTTTCCGCCCGTTCGCCGAGCAGTTGCGTAAACCGGAGAACCGTCCGTTGCTGGCCTGGGCACAGCCCTTGATCAAGCGGCATGGCACCTTGGCACAGCCGGCCGACTATGCCTTTTCCGGCCTGTTTTATCAGTTGTTGCAGTTCCCGCTGTTCGCGCAGCACTTGGAGGAGGAGGCCCTGCGCGGGGTGGACAAGGGCCGGGCGGCGCGCAATTTGGCGACGTTTTCCACGCTGCTCAACAAGTTCGAGTACTTGCACCATATCAGCGTGCTCAACCCGGCCTACCTCGATAAGAACTTGCGCGATCTATTCAACCAATTCCTGCGGTTCCTGTACGACGGCGGCATCGGCGAGTACGAGGACGATAGCGAGTATGCGCCGTCGGGCTGCGTGTCGTTCCTGACCATCCACCAAGCCAAGGGCCTGGAGTTTCCGGTAGTGGTGGTCGGTTCTCTGGAAGCGGGGCCGCGCAAGCAGTACACGGATCTGGATGCGATCCTGGAGAACGGCTATTTAGCCAAGCCACCATTCGAGCCGCTGGACTACACCAAGTACTTTGATTTCTGGCGGCTGTTCTACACGGCATTCTCGCGGGCGCAAAACCTGTTGGTGCTGACCAGTTTCGAGCGCGGCGGCACCCAGCCGGCGCCCTCCAAGTATTTCAGCGACCGGTTCTATGCTTTGCCCGACTGGCGTTCGCCGGCCTTTCAACCGGAGCAGATGACTTTCGAGCGGGTCAAGGCGATCAACCTCAAGCGCGAGTATTCCTTCACCTCCCATATCACCCTGTTTGAGAACTGCGCCGAGCAGTATCGCTTTTTCAAGGAACTCGAATTCACGCCGATCCGGGTCAGCCCGATGCTGTTCGGGACGCTGGTGCATCAGACCATCGAAGACGTGCATAAAATCGTGCTGCGCGGCGAGGCGCACCGGGTCACGGCCAAGCAGGTGGAGACGTGGTTCCAGGCCAACTATCAGAACCTGGCCAAGAAGGAGCGCGTCTATCTGGCGCCCACCACGCTCAAGGCGGCGTTGGGCCACGTCATGCGCTACGTGCAGCGCGAGTCCAGCCGCTGGGATCGGATTCAGGAGGCGGAGGTGGACATTTCGCTGGTCAAGGACGAGTACATCCTCACGGGCAGCGTGGACCTGATTCGCGGCGAACGGGGCACGGTGGAAATCGTGGATTTCAAGTCGGAGAAGAAGCCGGACTTGGAGAAGGAACGGGAGCGGTTGCAACGATACCAGCGCCAGTTGGAGGTGTACGCGCACTTGGTGGAGGAGCGCACCGGCCAGCGGGTCAGCCGGATGCATCTGTACTACACCGGCGAGGACTCGGGCAACCCGTATGTGAGTTTCGAGAAGAACGACAAAACGATTGCCCGTACCATCGCCGGTTTCGATGCCGTGGTGCATCGGATCGAGCGCGGCGACTATGGCATGGTCGCCCGTCCGCACAAGATGTGCCCGGATTGCGATATCCGGCCCTATTGCGACAACAAGACCTGGAAATTTAAGCAAACGCCATGACGTCATCCAAGCCACAACCCGCCCTTGACCTGAATCAGCCCACCCAGCCCACGGATCGCGTCGGCGATTATGAATTTGAACCTATCAAGGGCTATCCAATGCTCAACTGGCGTGGCAAGCGCCCGTTCACCTCCACGCAATATTACCCGGCGCAACTGAAAGAGGTGCATGGCGACGAGGTGGACGGTTGGCGGAACAGGATTTACTGGGGGGATAACCTTCAGGTGATGAGCCATTTGTTGAAGGAGTTTCGGGGGAAGGTTGATCTTGTTTATATTGATCCGCCTTTTGATTCTAAAGCAGACTATAAAAAATCTATAAGTATTTCTGGATCTTCGATATTTTCTAACCTCTCTTCATTTGAAGAAAAACAATATTCAGATATTTGGAATAATGATGAATATTTGCAATTTATTTACGAACGTGTTCTTATTATTAGAGAATTACTTTCAAATAAAGGAACCCTATATTTTCATGTTGGGCCAAATATTAGTCATTATGTTAAAATTATTCTTGATGAAATATTTGGTTCATCTTACAAGAACTATGTTAATGAAATAATCTGGCGTCGGGCTTTCGCGCATAGTGACTCATCGCGATGTGGAATTATCCACGATGCAATCTTTGTGTACGGTAAGACATCTGAGCGAATTTGGAATACAGTTCGTTTAGAGGCTGATCAAGAATATATAGAAACTTTTTTTGATCAAGTCGACCAAGTAACTGGTAAACGCTATCAGCGTATATCTCTTACGGCTCCTGGAATAACTAAGGCCGGTGAATCTGGAAAACCTTGGAGAAACATTAATCCAAGTGATACCGGAAGACACTGGGCTAAATCCCATGCTGAGCTTGAAAGATTAGATGCTGAAGGCAAAATTCATTGGCCAAAAAAGGGGGTGCCTCGACTAAAGCGTTTTGAGGATGAATATGAAGGATTAGTGCTTCAAGATATTTGGACTGATATAAATAAGCTACATAACCAATCTCAAGAGCAAACAGGTTACCCCACCCAAAAACCAGAAGCCCTCCTAGAACGCATCGTCTCAGCCTCCTCCAACCCCGGCGATCTAATCTTCGACTGCTTCATGGGCAGCGGCACCACCCAAGCCGTTGCCATGAAACAGGGTCGTCGCTTTATCGGTGCTGACATCAACCTCGGCGCGATTCAAACCACCACCAAGCGCCTGCTGAAAGTCGCGGATGAACTGAAGCAACAATCGCTGGACCCCAACGAGCGGCGCTATACCGGCTTCGAAGTCTACAACGTCAACCATTACGACGTGTTCCGCAACCCGGTCGAAGCCAAAGAACTGCTGCTGGAGGCGCTGGAAGTCAACAAACTGGACCAAGGCGCGGTGTTCGATGGCGAAAAGGACGGTCGCATGGTCAAGATCATGCCGGTGGATCGCATCGCCACCCGCGCCGACCTCAACGCCCTCATCACCGGCCTGGACTACAAAGCGTTCGAGCGCCGCCAGCACGAGCACCCGACCCAGCCGGTCGAAAAGATCACCCTCGTCTGCATGGGCCACGAGCCGGACCTCAAGGCCCACTTGGAACACGAAGTGAAGCCCTACAAGCTGGACGTGGCCGTGGTGGACATCCTGCGCGACAAGGCTAATCTCCAGTTCAAGCGCGAGTCCGAGGCTCGTGTGACGCTCCAAGGCGGCGAACTGGTCGTCGACCGCTTCTATCCGATGAACCTGTTGCAGAAGCTCTCGCTGCAAAAAGAGGCCGTCGGCGATTGGCGCGAGTTGGTGGAAAGCATCATGATCGACTGGAACTATGACAGTGCCGTGCTGCAACCGGCGGTGGTAGACATCCCCGGCAAGAATGCGCTGGTCGCGGGCCGCTACAAAGTCCCCGCCGAGGCTGGCACCGTCCGCGTCAAGATCACCGACCTGCTCTCGGAATCGTGGGAAGGGAGCGTTGAAAATGGCTAGGACGCCGCGACGCCGCGTGGAAGTCAGCCTCGACTTCGCCTTCTTTCAAGCCCTGTGGACCTTCTACCGCGCTCACCGGGGCACCATCCGCAGCCGCTACCGCGAACTGACCCGCAAGTTCCTGGACTACAACAATCCCGAGCGCAACCCCCGCGCCTTCCTGCGCCAGCCGCAGTTCGAGGCGCTGGAAGTGTACGTCTTCCTCAAGGAATTCCTGGCCAACGCCCAAGTCCACGATCTGTTCAAGGACTGGCACGCGCGCACCGGTCGCTTCGCCGACCGCGTCGAGGGCGGTATCACCGGCGCTACCGGCCAAACCAGCCTGTTCGATGCCCTCACCGGGGAGCAGTACAAGGTTGTTTTCGCGCAAATGCGCAAGAACTCACGGGTCTATCCCAACTATATCTTTGCCCTGACCATGGGGACGGGCAAAACCATCCTGATGGCCACCTGCCTGTTCTACGAATTCATCCTGGCCAACAAGTTTCCCAAGGAAAAGCACTACTGCCATAACGCGCTGATCTTCGCGCCCGACAAGACCGTGCTTCAGGCCCTCAAGGAAATTCAGGAATTCGATCTGGCCCAGGTGGTTCCGCCCGAGTACGCCAACTTCCTCACCACCCACTTGCAGTTTCATTACCTGGAAGAAGACGGCGTTTCGCTCAACACTCTGGACCGCTCGCGCTTCAACGTGATCGTCTCCAACACCCAAAAGATCATCCTCAAACGCCAGCACAAGAGCAAATCGGCCACCGAACAACTGTTCGCCGCCACCAAGCCCATGTTTGAAGCCGATAGCGTCTATGCCGAGTTCGCCGATCTCTATGAATCGGACGCCCCGGAAGACGAAGGCGACCTTACCACCAACCAGCGCTTCGAGAAGCTGACGCGCCTGGAGCAACTGGGCATCTACGTGGACGAGGCCCACCATGCGTTCGGCAAGGCGCTGGCGAAAGACATGGGGGTGGAAGCGAAAGAGAGCGACACCAGCCTGCGCACCACCATCGACAAGCTGGCAGTCAAGCTGGAGCGGGCCGGCACCCACGTCGTCGCCTGCTACAACTACACCGGCACCCCCTACGTCGGCCGCGAAGCCTTGCCGGAAGTGGTCTACGCCTACGGCCTGCGGGAAGCGATTGAGAAGCGCTATCTCAAAAAGGTCACGCTGCACGGCTACACCACTACCAAAAGCGAGGAATTCATCGGCTTGGTGGTCGCTCACTTCCTGGACGCGGTCAGCGGCCTGCGCCCGGAAGGCATGATCCCCAAGCTCGCCTTCTTCGCCGCCACGATTGACGAATTGCAGAACGAACTGCGGCCAGCGGTCGCAGCAGCCCTTGCCCGGCACGGGTTGCCCGCGTCTTCGATTCTGGTCAACGTCGGCGACGACAAGCTGACCTCCAACGACGACATCCGCGAGTTCAACCGCCTCGACCGTCCCGACTCCGATAAGCAATTCATCCTGCTGGTCAACAAGGGCCGCGAAGGCTGGAACTGTCGCTCCCTGTTCGGTGTGGCGCTGTTCCGCGAACCCAAGTCCAAGGTGTTCGTTCTCCAAGCCACCATGCGCTGCCTGCGAGCCGTGGGCGACGTGCAGCACACCGGCCAGGTCTATCTCACCGAGGAGAACAAGGCCATCCTGGACGCCGAGCTACAGGAGAACTTCCGCATCACCGCCGAGGAGCTGCAACAGTCGGGCAGCGCTAGCCAACCGCTCCAAGTGCGCGTCCTGCGGCGCGAGAAGATCACCCTCCGGCGCGTCCGCAAGCACTACACCCTCAAGGACAAGGTCCTGGCCGCCAACACCCGGCTGTTGCCCGAACGCGCCGACCCGAATCAATGGGCCGACCTGACCAACCGCTACCGCCTGCTGCACACCGAGCAGGACGGCTTGACCACGGTGCTGGCCGGCCACGTCACGGCGGCCAAGGTGGAGAACCTGACCCACCGGCGAGAGAAGATCGCCTTTTCGGAATTGATGCTCGTCGCCGAGATCGCCCGCTACCTCAACCGCTCCCCGCTGGACATCGAAGACCTGATCGGACGCACCGACGAACGGTTGGACGGCCTGCTGGCCGCCGTCAACGAGTTCAACGAACTGCTTTACGACCAAGTGATTCCCCGGCTGTTCCGCGCACTCTACGACTTGGAGGAGCGGGAAGAGACCGAGGCCCACGATGTGGAACTGATCAAGCTACCGCCTACACCGCCCGGCTACTACGGCATCACCGCCAAGCCGGACATGACCGTCCGCCCCACCGATGCGGGCTATCAGCGTTATGCGGACAAGAGTTTTCACCTGGACGCCTACTGTTTCGACTCCAAACCAGAAGCCGCACTGTTCTGGGATTTGCTGCGGGATGGCCGAGTGCAGCAGATTTTCTTTACCGGGATGCTCACCCACGGCCAGAGCGAGTTCTTCATTCAGTACATCGATCCCGATTCACATACCGTGCGGTGTTACTACCCCGACTTCTTGGTTCAGAAGGACGACGGCACCTATCTGATCGTGGAAGTAAAGGGCGACAACATGATTGATAACAACGTGGTTCAAGCCAAAACTAGCTATGCCCAGCAGATCGCCGGCGCCAGCGGCATGGACTACCGGATGATCAAAGGCACCGACGCCGAGAATCACTTGTTCGGCGGGTTGTTGTCGTGAGAGGTCCACAAATGACGGACACAGATCCACAATCGCCCTGCACCGCCGACTTCCCCCGCCCCGTGGAACCACCCCCCGAGAGCCCCGCCGGCTTCAAGTTCAAGCAACGCGAACACCTGACCAGACGGCTCCACTATCTGGCACGCAGTTACACGAAGGGCCTCCCTCTCATCAAGGAGTTCCTGCAAAACGCCGACGATGCTGGCGCCACCGATTTCCGGATCGTCTACGACCGCCGCACCCATACCGGCGCATTTCCCGATCACCCCGGCATGGAAGTGGCCCTCGGCCCCGCCTTGCTCTTCTACAATGACCGGGGATTTACCGCACACGACTTTGAAGGCATTCAGCGGATCGGCGAAGGCAGCAAGGCCGACAACGCCGGCGGCACCGGCCGTTTTGGCCAAGGCTTCAACACCTGCTACAACGTCACCGACCACCCTAGTATCTTGACCACCATCTGCGAGGATGGCCAAAAACAATCAACGCGCATTGGCTGGTTCGACCCCCACGAATGGATCGCTTTTGAAGACGGCTACAACGCCTGGAATCTGGAAGACGCCCAGCGACGCTGGCCCGACTGGGTCAAAACCTTTGCGCCAGCCTTTCCGAAACATGTGTTGTCCGATCCCAAAGCTCAATACACCGTTTTCCGTCTGCCCTTACGCACCAGTCAGGACGCCCAGCGCAGCGAGATCAAAAAAGAAGCATTCCTGGATGAAGACTTTGACCGCATTCTCCGGGACATCCAGAACATCGGCCCGGCCCTTTTGGTGTTCTTACGCTCCATCCATAGCTTGGAAATCCGCGAAATTGACCAACACACCATCGGCGACGACTACGCCTTTCGCTACTGGATCGCCAGCCTTGACGCCCCGGAGATCACCGACAACAGAACAAGCTTGTGCAACGCCGTCCAAGGCATCCCCCAAGAACTGTTAGCGCGGTGGCAAACCTCATCCGTCCCGTTACCGCTGATGACCTTTGATCAAACCTTTCTGATCAAGGACACCGACGGAACCGACTGGGAAGAAACCTGGGCGGTCACCACCGGCCTGTTTCGCGGACCCCATAACGAATTGCTGGACGCCGCCTTGACCCTCTGTTCCCACCAGGAAAAAGCCATCCCCTGGGTAGGCGCCGCCGCATGCAAAAGTCTAACCACGACGACGACCCGGCATGGCGGCTTATCCTGCTTTCTCCCCCTTCCGGAGACGACCCGCTGGCCGGTATGGCTGCACGGTTGGTTTGATATCGACTCCAACCGTATGGGCATCACCCGCACCGACGACGTCGGTCCTGAGAACCAGGCTCGCTATGACTGGAACCTAGCGCTCATGGAACACGCCGTCGGTCCCGCCTGGGCGCTACTGATTGAACAAATCCGGGGATCAGCCGAAGAGCAAACCAAACCTTACGAGTTATGGCCAAGAGTGGAATATACCCGCGATGAACTGGACGAAGCCTTGCTGACCGGCTTCTATCGCACAGCGGCCGAATTGCCCGTCATCCGTGGGCGCGATGCTAACAGCTACCGCTGGTGTGGCCTGAACGACGATGGCGTCTACAGCCTCCCCTACGTTTGGCACAACCGCCTCCTCAACCCCCTCCTGGCTGAAGGCTGGACCCTGATCGACCCCCTGCTCTCCTCTTGGGCCAGGAGTGGCTTTGAAAAAGTCCATGCTCACCACACCGTCCTAACTCCCGAAGACCTCCGCGACGCCTTGCGCATGGATCACGACATCGCCTGTACGCTGGAGCAGGCCCCTCGTCCGGCTTTGCGTCGGCATGACTGGATCTGTGTACTCGGCGAATTCTGCGCCGAAGGCGAATGGAACCGGCTCTACCGCCTGCCCTTTGCCCTGTTAGCCGATGGCCTGCTGCACACTTTCACGAAATGCGGCCCCGTCTACTGCGTCGGCCCCGACCAACGCCCGCTCCTCGAACCACTCCCGACACGGCTTCTCAACGTTGATGAATATCAAAGCAAGTTCAGCTTCCCAGATACCAATACGGTAGGCGTCTACCCATTAAAGCTGGATAAGCTCATTGACTGCATTAAAGAAGTTTTTGAAAAAGCCCAGGACAAGCCTAATGCACAATGGCTGAGCGCCGTTTTTAACTATTTGGCGACCTGTCCACCTCACGAAATGGATCGCCACAGCGGACATCTGAAAGAGTTAGCCATCATTCCGGATCAATTTGATCAATGGTATCAGATGGGCTTTCCACATACCCCACTCATTGCAACCGACATCAACAAATTGTTGCAACAAGCCCTAACTCGTATCGGTATTTCTTTAGTCAGCGGCCCGGCAGAGCTTGTACAGGCGATCACACGCTTTGCAGAACAACACCGACCAAAACTGCTAATTAAGCATCTAACCCCTCAAGATTTGGTCGGTAGCCTGACGACCATCAGGAACGATGATCCAAAAATAGAAAAGGCGCTTGATAATCTCCATGTTCTTCATCCAATACTTGATTTTTTGACATGGAAACCGTGGCTGGTTGGCAGCACTAGCCGATGGTTGTCAACTAGGAGCCTACGCATCCTGCCGACCCGTTGCAACAAGCGGGTATCTGCAGAAACAGAAGGTGTTTATATTCCCACCAGTGATTTTCAACCGCCCGATGGAGTCATCAGCGATCAGTACTGCCTGCTGGATACCAGCCAAGAGCGTTGGCGAACTTTTTATGAAACGCTGGGTGTTCCAGCGCTCAACGGCAAGCAATTTATTCAAGATATCTTTTTACCTTTTCTGACGCAAAGCATTGCCAACGAGCGACGCGCAGATTGTTTAAGATGGTTGCGTGACAACTTGCGTCGCATCGAGAGCGAGCTAAATCACACCGAACGCCAGAACCTGCATCACAAGATTCGCCAGTTGCCTATCCTACCGGTCAAAGACGGCGGGTTAGCCGCACCAAACCGGGTTTATCACCCTGAGGCGAAAGAAGTCGTCGCCCTGCTTGGCGAAGACGGATCGCGCTTCCCTGATATGAGGATCCTCAAACATCAGCGCGATCTGTGGCTCAGTTTCTTCACTGAAATCAGCCTGCCGAAAGAACCATTGCCTGATGACGTCCTGACAGCGATCCAAAAGCGGGTAGCCGACGCTCAGAAAGCCCGAGGCGTTGGCACCGTCCGGGAACGCATTAAAAAGCTGGTTGACCATCTCAGGAAAAACTGGTCAACCTTGGCTGCTGAAATAGTGGCCGATGGTAAAACACTAGCCAACACCCTAGTCGACTTAGCCTGGCTCCCGGCCCTGCCAAGCAGGGAAAGCAAAGCCAAGTATGCGGCCGCCCGCGAGGTTCCCGACCGTCTCTGGAAAGCCAACGAACTGATCCCCCCCGGCCGGCCAGCCTACTTGGTTGCCTCCCAATATCCTATTCTGGACGGCCCGGAACTACCATTCGACATGGCGTCCGCACTCAGGATGCACACCCTATCCAATATCACCCTGGCCGAGGTCCTAGAACACTTCGCCAAGGTCCGGGACGACTCATCCCTTTCCCGGGAGTCAACGCGCCAAACCGCCATCGAATGCTACCGTTTTTTTGGCGAACACGCCGCCTACCACTCCCAGACCCTGAGTACCCTCAGACAGCAACCGTGTGTTTACGTCGCCGGTCAATGGCATCACCCGGATCGCTGCTTCTTTGAGACCCTCCCCTTCACTACCCGTTGGGCCATCAGCCTCAATAGCGCCCACTTGGATCAAACGACCCCACTGGTGCGCAACGGTCTGAGCAGTATTGGCGTCCGGCCAGCGCCAACCCATCATGACTGGTCGGTGCTGCTTAAAGAACTGAAAACCGAGTATGGCCAGAACCCGCTCAGCCCCGCCGACCTGAAAGAAGTTCGTCACGCCCTCCATGAAATTGTCGGAAAAGCGCCTACGGAATGGCTCAAACAACGTAAAGGCCTACTGCTGCCGCTGATCGATGGCCGACTGGAAGAAGCGCAATTGACCTTCATTCCCGATGACCCGCGCTTGGACCGGCTGACCCCGCTCAATTTCCTGCCTCTGATTGAAAACAATCACGACGCCCAAGAGATCGGCCGCATCGTCGGCGCTCCATCTTTAAGCGCCGCACTGAAAGATCGGCTCAAGGAAGTCCAACCGATTGAGGAAGACACCAAAGATCGGGCGACTTACATTGCAAAAATCCAGGAACAGATCAAAACCGATGAATTTTATGAATGTCTGCGTCGGCTTGCCTACCACGAAGCCCTGAAAAGAAAACAGGCGAATGCGGTACAAGCCGCCTATGCCGACTCTCTAAAACAGATCAAATCGCTCCGTCTACAACCCGCTAGTGTCATCACCGTTGAAAGTTTCGTCCTTCTAAACCGGGAAGAATTAATCGTCTTTCAACAGAAAGTGCCCAGTTTCTTTGATGACCAGCGATTTTTGGTATGGTTATCCAGCAAAGGTGCCAATCGGCGTATTGGCGATGAGCTGATCGAAGTCATCTGTCAGTTCACCCACCTGACCGGACAGCTCCAGCTCCGGCGTCTGCTGGACGTCTCCCCCCAGGACATGCTGGCCAGCTTCAATGACGACGACATTGCCCGCCTGCCCCAGGCAGAACAGTTCATTCCTGACGATTCCCCACCAGGGCCGCGCCCTGAACCGGGGCCGCGCCCTGAACCGGGGCCGCGCCCTGAGCCGGGGCCGCGCCCTGAGCCGGGGCCGCG
>Ga0116151_10000193_pt1 | contig 53643 bp, 45 predicted proteins | sample AD_UKC117_MetaG_FD_89893 | JGI IMG/M metagenome (GOLD analysis project Ga0116151, IMG submission 89893) | Active sludge microbial communities of municipal wastewater-treating anaerobic digesters from Hong Kong - AD_UKC117_MetaG | ecosystem: Engineered > Bioreactor > Anaerobic > Digestate...
GATCTGGCGGGAAACCGACGCATAGGCGGCAGCCTCCACGTGGCCGGCGGTGACATCCACACCTTCCGGGTGAATGCCCAGCACCATGGCGGCATCCTCCTCATTCCCCAGGATAATGTCGGTGCCGGCGACCATTTCCGGCATCACCTCAGAGGCTTTCTTCCCGTACTTCCAAAGGTTTTTCCGGAAGTTAAGATCGCAGGAGACGGTGATGCCTTTTTCGTTGGCTTTTTGGATGGCCTGGAGGCAGGTGTCGGCGGCGCTTTGCGATATGGCGGGCGTGATGCCTGTCCAGTGGAACCACCCTGCACCTTCGAAGATCTGGTCCCAGTCGACCATGGAGGGTTCTATCTGGCTGACGGAGGAGTGGGCGCGGTCGTAGATGACCTTGCTGCCCCGGCTTACCGCACCGGTTTCCAGGAAGTAAATTCCCAGACGTTCTCCACCCCGGAGGATATGGCCCGTACCCACCCCGAACTTCCGCAATTCCATAAGGCAGGCTTCCCCAAGGTCGTTCAGGGGTAAACGGGTCACGTAATCAACGGGGATGCCGAAGTTGGCCAGGGAGACCGCGACGTTGGCTTCGCCGCCGCCGAAGGTGGCCGTCAGACTCTCCGATTGCCCGAACCGTAAAAAGCCGGGGGTGGCCAGTCGGAGCATGATCTCCCCGAAAGTGACTACTTTCTTGTTCATCGATCTGATTATTGCAGGTTTATGTTTGTTTCATCACGGGACCAGGCCGGCATCCATGACAGGCAGACCTGGTTGTTTGTGGACTTTTCAGAATCCGAAATAGTTTTTGGCGTTGTTAAAGGCGATGTTTTCCACCATTTGACCGAGCAATTCCATGTCGGCCGGGATTTCCCCCTTTTCGACGTCGTGGCCGAGGAGGTTGCAGAGGGTACGCCGGAAATACTCATGTCGGGTATAGGAAAGGAAGCTGCGCGAGTCGGTGAGCATGCCCACGAAGCGGCTGAGCAGGCCGAGGCTGGAGAGGGCCTGCATTTGTTTTTCCATGCCATCTTTCTGGTCGAGGAACCACCATCCCGAGCCGAACTGGATTTTTCCGGGCACGGTACCATCCTGGAAGTTGCCGATCATGGTGCCCATGAGTTCGTTGTCACGGGGATTCAGGTTGTAGAGGATGGTTTTGGCCAGCTGGTTGGTGGTGTCGAGGCGGTCGAGGAGGCGGGAGAGGGGTTTCCCGATCTCGAAGTCGCCGATGGAGTCGAAGCCGGTGTCAGGGCCCAGGGTGCGGAACATACGGCTGTTGTTGTTGCGCAGGGCGCCCAGGTGGTATTGTTGGGTCCATCCCTTGCGGTGGTCCATGATTCCGAATTCGTACAACATGCACGATTTGAATTTCAGGAGTTCTCCTTGTGTAAGCTCCGTGCCGCCGCGCACTTTCAGGAAAAGGGCATTGATTTCAGAGGGGGTATAGGCTTCTGCGTAGGCGGTTTCGAGGCCGTGGTCGGAGAGGCGGCAGCCGTTGTCATGGAAGAACTGGTGGCGTTCTTCGAGGGCTTCCATCAGGTCGGAAAAGGAGGATATATCCCTTCCAGTGACAGCGGCGAGCTGGTCGAGGTAGTGGTTGTAAAGCTGCGGATTCTCGGCAGCCATGGCCTTATCGGGGCGCCATGCCGGCAGAACGTGTACCTCGAAGCCGGAAGCTTTGATGGCCTTGTGGTGTTCCAGGGTGTCGACGGGGTCGTCGGTGGTGCAGATGGTATGGACATTGGCCATGCGGATGATGTTCCGCACCGAATACTCCGGGGTGTTGAGTTTGGCGTTGCAGGTTTCCCAGATTTCACGGGCCGTGGCCGGGCTCAATAACTTGTCGATGCCGAAGAAGCGTTTCAGCTCGAGGTGCGTCCAGTGGTACAGGGGATTCCGGAGGGTATAGGGCACCGTCATCGCCCACTTTTCGAATTTCTCCCAGTCGCTGGCTTTCCCCGTGCAGTATTTTTCATCCACGCCGTTGGTGCGCATCGCCCGCCATTTGTAGTGGTCGCCGTAGAGCCATATCTGGGTGATGTTGGCGAACTGGCGGTCGGTGGCGATATCCTGTGGCGGTATATGGCAATGGTAGTCGAAAATGGGCATTTTCGCCGCATGCCGGTGGTACAGCTCCTGCGCCGTTTTGGTCTGCAGAAGGAAATGATCGTGTATAAATGAAGCCATTTTTGGAAGATTAGAAGGTATGAATAATCTGGAATCTGGAATCTTGAGTCTTGAGTCTGGAATCTTGAATCTTGAGTCTGGAATCTTGAATCTTGAGTCTGGAATCTGGAATCTTGAGTCTGGAATCTGGAATCTGGAATAACCGGAACTCAACCTCAACCTTGTTATGGCCGGGCAGAGCGAAGGCCTTAAAGGTTAAAGAGGCGGCAGAGGTGGCGGTCGTAGATGTTCTCCTCCACACACTGGCCGATGATCTTCTTGTGTTCCTTAAGGAGGTTGGTGTAGCGGTCACCCATTTCTGCGGCGACTTTGTATCCCACGTGGATAAGTTGCCGGAAGTGGGGGTTATAGTCGGGGTGGCCGGGGATGTGGCGGAGGGTATTGGCGAATTTCGCACTCTCCCAGGCGGCGACTTCTCCGGCTGAGGGAAGGCGGCTGTCGTCGATGTCGATGACGTCGGCATAGGGGGCGCAGAGCTCCTCTTTCCGGCCGAGGGCTTTGGTATAGATTTCCTTTGCGGCTTCCAGGGCATCCCCTCCGGCCACGGCCAGTCCGATCACCTCCTCGAGCCAGGTGGTTCCGGCGGTCTTCAGGTGGAGTCCCTTGTCGTATTTGCGGATGATCTCCGCCATAACCGGATAAATGGTGAACTTGTCGCTGCCCGAATGGACACTCAGTTTGAGATTCCCGGGAAGGCCGAAGTTTTTCACGGCATAGTCGATGACCAGTACATCCTGTTCGAACTCACGGGCGAACTGGGTGACGTCACCCACATAGTCCACCCCTTTGTTAAAGCGGCCCGTGAATTTCGGAGCGATGGTCTGCGCAGGGATCCCCAGGTCGGCGATCATCTTGAGGATAAAAAACATGTCAATCGGGGTCTGGGGTGCTTCCACCTCGTCCATGGAGACTTCTGTCACGAAGGTCCCGGGGCCTTTCCCCGATTCGATGTGGCGGTAGATCTTTCCGGCTTCCTGGATGGCGGCCAGGTATTTGGCGGCTACCTTGTCCAGCAATTCTTCTGTAATGACGATGGGGTCGGGGATGCCTGGGATACGGACTTCGGAACCGAAGACGGCGCACGACTGTTTAAATGCGGTGACCGCTTCCTCTGCAGCCGGCTTGTTGATGTACATGGCCACGTCGAGGGTGAAAAAGTCTGAAACGGCAATAAACCGGTCTACATTTCCCAGGTTGATATGGTCGGCATCGACCAGATACTGGCCGGTCCATCCCAGGGCGGCCACGGCTGCATCGGCTTCCCTGCGGGTACCCGTGGGTTCAGAGTGAACGATGTTGTGTTCGCGGTTGCTTTTGTTCCACACCGTGGTGATCTCCACCCCTTTTTTGGCCGCCCGCATGACCGCCCTGAGCTGCGCTTCCCCCTGGTGTTCAAAACGGTCACCCGTTCCGATACTGAATTTCCCGATTTGCATAGCTTATCAAATTATGTTAGTAATCAATGAAATCCTGTTTCCGTGTACGAACACGAAAATAGGTAATCTTTTTTATTCAGCCAAATAATAGGGCTATATATTCGGAGGTCATGCGTGAAATTATCGCCGGGGTCTTCATTGCAAAATATCGCCGGGGTCTGCATTGCCCATAAATCCCGGGATCTTCATTCTCCTTCCGGGGGGGCGTCGTCTTTCATTCTTTTGAGGAATTCAGCGGCATAGGCCCGGCCTACTGGAAGTTTTTGCCCTTCGAGGGTGACCTGGTCACGGTTGAAGGATTTGATTCCGGAGATAGCAACGATAAAGGATTTATGGATTCTGCAGAAATACTCCGGGGGCAGCAGGGAGGAGATGCTTTTCAGGCTCTGCAGGGTGGTATGGACTTTTTTTCCGGTATGGATTCTGACGTAATTATCCATCGCTTCGATCCAGAGGATGTCGGTCAGTTCGATTCTCACGTTCTGGTAGCCCACTTTTACGGTGATGGAGCCATGGAGCCCTGCCCCGGGGGGTGGGCTTTGCATCGCTTTAACGGTATCCAGGGCCTTGTGGGCGGCTTTGAGGAACCGCTCGAAGCTGTAGGGTTTGAGGAGGTAGTCGATGGCGTTGAGGTTAAATCCCTCGACGGCATACTGGCTGTAAGCGGTGGTGAAAATGATATAGGGAGGATGACCTGAGGTCTGGGCCAGCTCGATACCCGAAATTTCGGGCATCTCAATGTCGAGGAAGAGCAGGTCAGGGGGATCTTTGCGGATGAGGGCCATTGCTTCCAGCGGGTCGCTGGTGGCAGCTTCCAGAACAAGAAAGGGGACCCTTCCGATAAATTCCCTGATCATCTCCAGGGCGAAAGGTTCATCATCGACGGCCAGACATCGGATGGGCATCATATACGGATCAAAATTAAGGATCCTGTTCATAAAACGGCCTGCCGTTGACAGCGACTTTCACGCTGTTTACCCACATTCCGGCTGAAACCGGGAAACAGTTTATAATTTTGATGTCAGGGTAACGTTAACCCGGTGTTTTAAACAGAAAAGCCATGATCCAATTATTCAGAAAACCGTTATTTACATCCCTTCCTGACGCAGTTCTGGCGACAGGTCTCATTCTTCTGATGGGGATGTGGGGGTGTCAGGAGCCGTCGTTAGAGGAAGAGCTGGAGGAAAACACTTCGGTGACCGTTGACGAAGCCGTAGCCAAGAATGAGGGGGACCATGAAGAGGCCTCCGATTATATTTGGGAAAGCGGCTCGGAGGTTTCCATCATACTGAGTGATGGGGTTATTGTGGAGAACAGTGATCAGGTCAAGGTGAGCGGGAGTAAGGTAACCATCACTGCTGCTGGCAATTACCGGCTGACGGGGAAGCTGAGCGACGGGCAGGTGGTTGTGGAAGCACCGGAGGGCGCTCTGGTCAGGCTTATCCTGGCAGGGGTCACACTTACCAATTCCAGCGGGGCTGCCCTGGTGGTCAACAGTGCCGGCAAGGTGATCCTCGTGTTGCCCGACGGGGCGGTGAACAGTATCACTGATGGAACGGGCTATACCACGACAGCCGCCAGTGACGTCCCGAATGCCGCCCTCTACAGCACCGCTGACCTGTCGATATTTGGAAACGGGATCCTTCAGGTCAAAGGAAATACCAATGATGGCATTGCGAGCAAGGACGGACTGATCATTAAAAGTGGAAATATCACCGTGGAAGCAGTCGATGACGGCATCAGGGGCAAGGACTACCTGGTGGTCAGAGCGGGTCATCTGTCGATAACCTGCGGGGGTGACGGCCTCACCTCCGACAATGAGGAGGAGAGCAAAAGAGGATACATCAGGGTGGAGACAGGAGAAGTAAAGGTGGTGTCGGGAGGCGATGGCCTGTCGGCCCAGACCGACGTGCTGATTCAGGACGGGGTGTTTGACCTGACTTGTGGAGGAGGCAGCAGTAAACTGGTCAGCGCACTGGTGTCGTCAAAGGGCATCAAGGGGCTGGTCAGTGTCATTATTGAAAAGGGGACCTATACCATAAGCACGTCAGACGATGCCCTTCATTCGAACCATACGCTGATCATCAGCGGGGGGACCTTTGTGATTTCCTCGGGTGATGACGGGATGCATGCCGATGCCTATCTGGCCCTGAAAGGGGGGGAGTACAGGATCGACAAGAGCTTTGAAGGGATAGAGAGCGCCAATATCCTTCTGGAGAGCGGTAAGATACGGATTGTTTCGTCTGATGACGGCATCAATATTGCCGGGGGGAATGATGGCTCTGGTATGGGCAGGCCCGGACAGGGGAGTTTCAGCAACTCGGCCAACCAGTTGTTGCAGATCAAAGGCGGGGATATCGTGGTATATGCCGTGGGTGATGGCATTGACATCAATGGTTCTGTGGAGATGAGCGGCGGCACTTTGTTGGTGCACGGGCCCACTTCCAACAACAACGGGGCGCTCGATTATGATGGCTTTTTCAATATCACCGGAGGGCTTCTGGTGGCTGCCGGCAGCGCGGGGATGGCCCAGGCCCCGGGAACCGGTTCCAAACAGAATGTCCTGCTTATCAACTTCTCCGCGGTGAAGAAGGCCGGCACCCTCTGCCGGATTCAATCGACCGACAGCCAGGAAATCGTCACCTTTATACCCTCCCGGAATTACCAGTCGCTGGTGTATTCCTCACCCACACTGGCGCGGGGGACGACCTATGATGTGTACACGGGAGGATCAACCACTGCTACGGCTAATGAGGGGCTGTGCCTGGGGGGAACTTATACGCCCGGAACTAAATACACCAGTTTTACCCCTTCTTCGGTGGTGACGCGGATCGGACAGGGGGGCATGGGCCCCGGGGGCTGGTAATCTTGGCGGCCCTTATCCCCAGACCATTCTCACGGCCCCAATCCCATTGAAGGACGGGATTTCATGTCATATCGCCGATAGATTGGCTGCTGCCTCATGATCCTGGTCCCGGTCGGGCCGGGTAATATGGCCACATCGTACCAGGCCGGGACCTGGGAGGAGATGTAAATCCTTTCATGCATGCCAGCCGGTGTTATGATGGAGAGATCATCCCAGGTGGAGGGTGAGCTGCACCGTGAAATCCAGCTCAGTTTCGGTCAGGTCTAGGACATGGTCGCGTGGATAAATGAGTTCCAGCCGCTGCCTCACATTCCTGATGCCAGTCCCGGTACTCTCTTCTATCTTATGTAAGTGAACCTTCTGGTTGACCACCACGAACTTCAGATCGGGAGCGTTGTGGGTGAGTGTGATGGAAATGAGGGTGTTGGAGGTAGAGCTGACGCCGAATTTAAAGGCGTTCTCCACAAAAGGGAGCAGCAGCAGGGGGGCGATTCTGACGTTCTCCGGAACGGGATCACATACAAAGGTAACCTCTGTTTTATCGGTGAGCCGGAGCTTTTGAAGGTCGATATACTGTTGGATCACCTCCATTTCTTTTCCCACGGCGATGGTTTCCAGATTGGTGTCGGTGAGGACGAATCTCATCAGGTCAGAGAGTTTAAGTACCATTTCGGCGGTGGAGTCCTCTTTTTTTCTGGCCAGGTAATAGATGCTGTTGAGCGTGTTAAAGAGGAAGTGGGGGTTGACCTGAGCTTTCAGGGCCGACAGTTCAGCCAGTGATTTTTCATATTCGGCCTGTTCTTTTTTCCGTTCCGACTCGCGCCAGTAGGTGATGACCCGGGTGCCTGTGCTGATGATGAAAACCAGCAGGAAGGTAAGGGTGGCACTGAGGGGAAAATGAAAGCCGATTTTATGATAAAGGATTTTCTCCCAGAAAGGAGCATGCCCCGGGAGCATGCTTTCTCCGGGAGGCATAAGCTTTTCCGGAGGGGGATTGCCTGAAAGGGGGGCGCCCGGGGGGGGCGGTGCTGAAGAGAGGGGTGGTTCGGAGGTGAGGGGTGGGGTGGAGCCCAGGGGAGGTCCCTGGCTGCCGGTCCAATCCCGGGGTTTCATCCAGTCGAGCTGGTCGGTGAGGTAGGCGTAGACCACCAGCAGCAGGAGGCTGATCAGGGCAAACAGCCAAAACCGGCCCCGGGCAAGGAGGCGCGGAACCAACAGATTGGAGTTGAAGTAGTAGTAAGCGATCAGAAAACCATACATCCCCAGGAACAATACGGGAGTATGCCGCATTCCCATGTCATAAAAAGGCATGAACAGAAGAAGAAACAGCAGGAAAGCCCCCCAGATCAGGGAATGGATCACTATTCTGACCGGTTTTTCTTTCATAGGGTAAAGATAACAGTTCCGGAACGATCCCCCGATATTTTGGTCCCTGTTTTCAGGTTGTTTACCCATCGGCCGCAATGCAGACCGGGGAGGTTCGTTATTTTTGCATGGCAGGTGGATTCCTGCTGAAATGGAGCCGTTCTCACCGTTAAATGGTTATGTTTGTAACAAAAATGAAACAATTCAAATTGTATTTTATTTCGTGAGTTTTCAGGAGCAGCAAAATAGGGTGGATGGTCAGGAAACCAAGGGAATACCAGATTGGTCGGTTTTGCTTCCTGAAATGGAATCTATATCACTGGGCAGTATGGATGGGGTCAGGCTCATGAACCGGTGTGACACAAAATTCGTTCTGCCGCTCCATCAGCTTGCGGAAGTGATGCAAAGAGTGGCCGGGCACTATTTTATCCTGGAAATCGAGGGCCGGCGGATCGCAAGCTACGAGACCGTATACTATGAAGGGCCATCGGGCCGGTTTTACCTCGATCATGTCAACGGTAAGCTGAACCGCGATAAAGTGCGGATCCGGAAATATGTAGAGAGCCGGATTCAGTTTCTGGAAGTCAAAAGAAAAACCAACACCGGCAAAACCAGAAAATTCAGGATGAGCCTCGAGGAAGGGGTATCCGGCCTGACAGAAGAGGGCCTGACCTTTCTCAATGGATATATCTCCGGCGATGTGCGACAGCTCCATGCTGTGATGGTCAATCGTTTTAGAAGGATCACCCTGGTCAACCGGGAGATGACCGAGCGTGTAACCCTTGATGTGGATCTGGGGTATGCTGACCTGACAGGGAACAACTCCTTTACATTACCTGGACTTGTGATTGTGGAGGTCAAACAGGATCAGTTCAGTTCCTCCTTTATAAAGACGATTTTGAGGGACTTGCGTATCAAAAGACAGGGCATCAGTAAATACTGCCTTGGTATCACGCTCCTTGGACTGTCGGCAAAGACAAACAATTATAAACGTAAAATCAGGATCATTCAAAAAATCACCCACAATGGAATTACTGCTTGATATCCTTGACCCGGAAGCGGTCGCCTCATCCACCACCTTTTCCTACGGCATTTCCGGGTTGTTGCTGCGTTTTCTGGCCAATCTCCTCATTACCGGGGGCATCATCAGGTTTCTTTATTACCCGAGGTCCAAACGAAGAGATTACTTCTTTTCCTTTATCCTGACCAGCACCACGATATTCATGCTTCTGTATCTGCTTGACAATGTGAAGATCCAGGTGGGATTTGCATTGGGGCTGTTCGCCATTTTCGGGATTTTACGTTACCGCACCGACACCCTGCCCATCAGGGAGATGACTTATCTGTTCACGATTATCGGAATTTCGGTCATCAATGCTCTGGCCAAGGAACTGGGATACCTGGAGCTGGGCGTGACCAACGCGATTTTCATCGGGGTGATCTGGTTGCTGGAAAGCTCAAACATACTGAAGCATGTCTCCAGTAAACATATTATTTACGAGAAGATGGAGCTGATCAGGCCGGAGCGATCGGCGGAACTGCTGGCCGATCTAAAGGAGCGGACCGGACTGAACATCACCAAGGTGGAGGTCGGAACCATTGATTTCCTCAAGGATACGGCCCTTTTATATGTTTACTATGACAGCCGCGATACCAACCTGGCCGACAGTTTTTTCAGAAGAAGAACAGAAGTGGGGGGAGAATAGCATGGCCCCGTTTACTTTAACCAGATTTCATATGTACAGGATAAAGACGATCATTTTTACAGGGCTGATCATGGGGTTTCTCTTTGCAGGGGTTAAATCCGGTAACGCCCAGGAAACCGACTTCGGCGCATGGGTAGCCCTGGATATTAAAAAGGATATCACCAGGAAGTTCAGCCTGGAGCTGGAGGAGGAAGTCAGGGTTTTCAGGGATTTTGGGGAATTCGACCGGGTGTCGACCTCCCTCTCTGCTGAATACGCCCTTGTAAAATGGCTGAAAGCCGGGGTGGGGTACGCCTGGATATACAACCACAAGGTCAAGAGCGATACCTGGGATCACCGCCACCGTTATTTTCTCTTCCTGCAGGGGAAATATAAACTGGGACGAATGGATGTCTCTCTCCGTGAGCGTTTTCAAAGTACATTTTATGATGAGGATGTGTCGGGGTTTGAGTATGGTCATAAGAATTACCTCCGGTCGCGGCTTCAGGTGGCGTATGATATTCCTGCCAACAAGACGGAACCCTATGCCTCTGCCGAAATGTACTATTCCCTGAACAAAACAGGGGGGAATGAAGTCAATGCCATGCGGTATACCCTGGGTGTGGAGTTTCCTGTTTCCGGGAAACTGGATCTGGATACCTATCTGCGTCTTGACCAGGAGCGGAATGTCAAAAACCCCATCTCCCTTTTTGTGGCGGGGGTAAACTTCAAGCTGGACCTGTAGCCGCTCTTTATGAAGCCACCAACATATTGGGAATTGGGGTTTTGCCCTGCATAAAGAGAGCCCCTGCAGGCAAAGAAAAGCGGGTGCTTTCCCGGCCGCAGGGGCTCTCTGCAAAGGCGTCCGGAAAGCTTATTTCCCGAAACGGTACCCGAGGGTCAGACCAAATCCGGTGTTGGTGACTTTGGAGTCTGCCATATCGTTTTCAGCAATGTTGATCAGCCCGGTTGAAGCATTCAGGGCGACAGAGACCTGTCCGCCAAATTCAAATCCGAACATGATTTTTCCGCCCAGATCAAAGGGTTTGTAAGCGTCTTCCTCGAACATCTCGCCACTGATGCCATAGGCCAGGTAAGGGCCGAAGCCGAGCAGGACTTTGCTTTGGCCTAAGGCACCCTTGTAAAGGAAGAGAACCGGGACTTCGAGGTAGGAGAGGCGGATTTCCTCATCGAGGAGGGTCATCCCCAGGGCGTTGAGTTCATAGTTGGCCCCTTTACGTGCGAAGGAAAGCTCAGGGCGTATAAAAAACTCAGGTGCCACCGGGATTTCATAGAAAACTCCGGCATCAAATGTGGGGAACATTTTTGTATCCACTTTGTTGTCATTCACTTTTACTGCAAGGTTGAACAGGTTGAAGGAACCTTTTACCCCGAAACCCTGGGCAAAGGTGTCGGCGGCACCGAAAAGAAGGGCGGCCGCCATCATGGTGATCATTAATTTCTTCATAGTATTGAATTTTTTATTTGTTCTGCACAATCATTTACGCGTTCCGGAACAGGGGGCAGTGCTTACGTCACTCCGCTAACGGTCGGTTACTCCTGCCCGGCTTCTTTGAGGGCGTCCTCTTTCATTTTTTCATTGGGAACGATCACGAAGGAGACCCGGCGGTTTTCACTGCGCCCTTCCGCGGTGGTATTGTCTGCGACAGGGAGCGTTTCCCCGTATCCTACAGCAGTCAATCTTTCCGCATTGACGCCATTCATCTTCAGGTAGTTGGCCACGCTGGCGGCCCGCTTTTCGGAGAGGGTCTGGTTATACTCTTCCGGTCCGGTGCTGTCGGTATGTCCCTGAATGGTCAGATCGGTGTCGGGATACTTGTTCAGGATCTGGGCCAGATCATCGATGGTTGCTTTTGATTTGTCATTCAGGTCCGATTTGTCGGTTCCGAAGAGCACCTTCGAATTGAAGTTGACCACGATCCCCTGTTCTCCCTCCTGATGGATCACTTCGGCATTGGGGATTTCCCTGGCGATTTCCTCGGCCTGTTTGTCCATCTGGCGGCCGATGATGGCTCCGGCCACACCGCCCACCGTGGCCCCGATGACGGCCCCGGCGGCCGTATTCCCGGCGGTTTTGCCAATAATTGCCCCGGCAGCCGCCCCGGCACCTGCTCCGATGGCAGCTCCCCTCTGTGTGCGCGTGGTCTTGCACCCTGAAAATACCAGCGCTACCGTTACTAAAAGAATAAATGCTTTTCTCATTTGTATAATTTTTAGTGAATAAATTGCATTTCAGTTATATATCGAGATGAAGCCGGTTGTTGTGCTTCACGCCCATGGAATTGGCTCCGCATTGCTCCGCCGAACTCCGTTTCGCATGGGGCAGGTTTTCATGTCCTGATGTGGTCTGAACACCAGGTGACTTGTATCTGTGTAACTTATTTTTGTTCAACTAAACTCATTTTGGTGTGGGGAACGTTCACCTGATTTTCTTACTGGTTTAAACAAAATTATGAAACAAATTCCTATGTTCGCCTTTAAAAAAGGTTAAATCGGTACATGGTAATAATCCATTGTTATAAATAGTTTCATTTCAGATCTTATTACGTGGAGCCATTTACAAAGGTCATACCATTTTTTGTGGAAAATTTCCCGTCATGGCCGGTCCTGATGGTGGGGTCGCCACTGTTTCTGGTGTGGACATGGTTATGTCTGGCGGTGGCCGGCTGGTTGAAGCGTGGGGGAATGCGCACCGGATATACCCGGAAGGTGTTTCATTTTCTCATATTTGCCACCGTGGTTCTGTTGCAATGGCAATGGGGAACGCCGGTGGTGCTGGTATTCGGGGCCATGTGTTCGCTGATGGTGTTTTATAGTGTATGGCGGGGCCCCGGGAATTTGTTTTATGAGGCGCTGGCCCGCGAAAAGGATGCTCCCCGGCGGAGCTGGTTTGTGCTTTTACCCTGGCTCACCACTCTGGTGGGGGGTGTGGTCGCCAATGTCTGGTTCGGGCCGCTGGCGATTGCCGGTTACCTGGTGACCGGCATGGGTGACGCCATCGGGGAGCCTGCAGGGACCCGCTTCGGCAGGCACCCCTACCGGGTGTGGTCGCTGTCGGCGGTCAAGGCCACCCGTACCCTGGAAGGATCCCTGGCGGTTTTTTTGGTCTCTTTTCTGGCCCTGTGGCTGACGGTACTCCTCTTTCCAGGGCTGGGTCACAATCCCCTCTGGCTCTTCAGGATTGCAGCCATAGCGGTCATTTCGGCGGCCGTGGAAGCTGTAACACCCCATGGCTGGGATAACCTGACCATGCAGGTCATCCCGACTGCCCTGGTAAGCCTCTGGCTGGCTCCCTGATTCACGCTCCCCCAGGGGTGATGGACTCATCGCTTCGGATGCACGAAGACCTCAGGCCGGCAGGCTATTGAGGATTGAACCGGATAAGAGAATTGACTTACCTTTGTAAAATGCAGATGATGGAACAGGAGAAGCTTCCCGGAAACATCAGGGCGGTCTTGTTTGACCTGGACGGTACCCTGATGGAAACCGACGACCATATGGTGGAAAGGATGGCTAGGGTACTGAGGCGGTTATGCTTCAGAAATCCGGAAGTGTGGGCCCGGCGCATCGTCATGAAAGCCGAAACTCCGGTCAACGGGCTGATTACTTTTTTTGACCAGCTGGGGATGGACCGGGTATTGATGGCACTTTTTCGTCGCCAGGGGCCAAAAGGGTCGTCCACCCGAATCGCAGGCATAAAGTACACCCATCCGATGATGGCGGGTGCTGCGGAAATGATGGAACGCCTCAGCAGGGCATACCGGTTGGGACTGGTGACCACCAACAGCAAGGAGGAAGCGCAGGCGTTCCTGGAAGAAAACGGGATCGCCGGCTATTTTGGGGTGGTGGTTACCCGCCATTCGGTCACACGGCTGAAGCCCCATCCAGAGCCGGTACTTTTTGCGGCTGCCTGCCTGGAGGTCTCCCCCGGTGAATGTATCATGGTGGGAGATACTACGCCCGACATGCGGTCGGCAGTGGCTGCCGGTGCTTTTCCGGTGGGGGTCCTCTGCGGGTTCGGCACCCGTGAGGAACTGCTGAAAGCAGGTGCCCGCATGATCTTCGACCGTACCTGCCAGGTGGCCGGATGGCTGCTCCCGGAAACAGATTAATTTTCTGCTCAGGTCGTTTTTTTTCTTCTTTTATGGCTGAGAGGTTCCCCCACCCGGAGGCTTATTTTATCATTTTGAGAAGGGTGAGGTGTTTTTGATAAACACCGGCAGGCCGGGGGCAAAGGCCAGGCGTGGCCTGATTCAACTTTTAAGGCCGGGCCATGGCCATTTTTTTCATGTCGGGCGGCATTTTTTCGATGGCGTAGCGCAGGGCAGTGCGGGGCATCACCTTTTTGTTTTCCATGACGAAGTCCAAAACGGCGGTTTGGGTAGCGGGGCCCGACTGGCTGGCCACCTTGAGCATCCAGCCGTAACCTTTCTGGACCATGTCGTCCGGGTCGGTAAGCATTATCCGGGCGATTTCAAAAATGTCGGGCAGGAATAATCCTTTCCGGGCCGGAACGATCAGGGTCACTGCGGCGGCACGCCGCACCCACCGGTTGCCCGAGTGGGCCCACTTCTTCAGTTCTGCAAGGTAAGCGGGATACATCTCCATGAAAGTGCCGATGGTATGGTTGCACAGGGTGTCGCAGGTTGCCCAGTTGGAGACATTATGGGTGACCCACTTCTCAAACACGGGGAAGTCGTCAGGTTCAAAACTCCTCCTCCGGGTGTAAGCCCATTCGCAGGCAATGGCGGCTTCCTCGAAATATCCGCTTTCCCAGAGATCGTCGCACAAGGCGAATAACTCCCGCTTAGCAAGAGGTGTAATCTCCTGGGAATAGGCTTTGGCGATCTGGATCACCATCCGGGCTTTCATCCCGTATAGCCTGATTTCTTCCCTGAAGAAACGTTCCCCGGAGAGGCGTTCTTTTTCATTGGCGTTTTCACGCAATGCGCGTCTTACCAGTTCCAGAATGTTGTCCATGGCTGATGGTTTAAAATGTGGCCGATCCGTCAGGTGCGACGGGCGTCTTGAAATTCCGGAAGCCGGCATGAAGCGTTGCGCCGCCAGTGACCAACTTGCCGTAATGGTAAATCCAAATGTACAGATAAAATCGTAATTTTGGATTCCGGAACTGGTCCCGGAATTTGTGGGATCTGCAGCCTTTACGGCTTCCCCGGGTGATGAAAGGCCAGTTAAGCCTGATCAGGGCAGGTTGCTGTAAGGCGTGAGAATAAAAGGTTACTGAACAATTAGCGAAAAGATGAAGATATCAGTTATAGGAACAGGGTATGTAGGGCTGGTCAGCGGGACCTGTTTTGCCGAAACGGGGATCGATGTGGTGTGTGTAGACGTCGATGCACGGAAGGTGAAGATGCTTCAGGAGGGCAGGATTCCCATATATGAGCCCGGGCTCCATGATATCTTCCTGAGGAATGTGACCCAGGGGCGGTTGTCTTTTACCACCAGCATCGGGGATAGCCTGAAGGATACGGAGGTGGTTTTCATTGCAGTGGGGACGCCCCCCGGGGAGGACGGGAGCGCCGACCTGCAGTATGTGCTGGAGGTAGCACGCGAGATTGGCCGTCAGATGGACCATTACCTGGTGGTGGTCACCAAGAGTACCGTTCCGGTGGGTACGTCCCACATGGTAAAGGCCGCCGTCAGGGAGGAGCTGCAGAACAGGGGATCGCAGCTGACCTTTGACGTGGCCTCCAACCCTGAGTTCCTGAAAGAGGGGAGTGCCGTCGACGATTTCCTGAAGCCCGACCGGATCGTGGTGGGCATTGAGTCGCCTGAAGCCGAGAAGAGCATGAAGCGGCTCTATCATCCTTTTGTGCTCAACGGCCATCCGATTCTATTCATGGACATCGCCTCTTCGGAGATGACCAAATATGCTGCCAATGCCATGCTGGCCACCCGCATCTCCTTTATGAACGACATCGCCAACCTCTGTGAGATCGTAGGGGCCGACGTGGGGATGGTTCGCCGTGGCATCGGCGCCGATGCCCGCATCGGGAGCAAGTTTCTCTACGCCGGAACGGGCTACGGCGGCTCCTGCTTTCCCAAGGATGTGCAGGCGCTGATCCGTACGGCCGACGAAAAAGGGTATCCCCTGGAAATCCTGAAGGCCGTCGAAAAGGTCAACTACCGGCAGAAAAGTGTTCTTCCGGCGAAGATAAAGGCCCATTTCGGGGAGCCGCTGAAGGGGCGTCATTTTGCCCTGTGGGGGTTGTCATTCAAGCCGAAAACCGACGACATGCGGGAGGCACCCGCGCTGACCGTCGTCCATGATCTGCTGGAAGCCGGGGCTACGGTGACCGCCTACGACCCGGTGGCCATAGAGGAGGCCCGCAAAATCCTGGGTGATGGCATCGGTTATGCCAGTGACGCCTACGACGCCTGCATCGATGCCGATGCCCTGGTCATCGTCACCGAATGGCCCGAATTCAGAACCCCCAACTTCAGGGTGATCGAAAAGCTGATGAAAAGCAAAACCATTTTTGACGGCAGGAACATTTATGATCCTGAAGAGATGCAGGAACTGAAATTTGACTATTACAGCATAGGAAGGAAACCGGTTGCGCGAAGAGCTGCAGACACTTTACCTGACCTTCCTGCATAAATGAGATTTGCTGGTCCGATTACAAAACAGGGTATTGTGATTGTTTTATTAACCAGCCAGAATATGACAACAGATACCCGAATGATATAAAAGATACTTATGAGGAGGATACTGGTCACCGGGGGCGCCGGTTTTGTAGGATCTCACCTGTGTGAGCGCCTTTTGAAAGAGGGAAACGAGGTCTTCTGCCTTGACAATTTCTTTACCGGCAAGAAGGGAAAGATTATCCATTTGCTGGATCATCCCTACTTTGAGCTGATCAGGCACGATGTGACCGTGCCCTATTATATCGAGGTGGATCAGATCTACAACCTGGCCTGTCCGGCCTCGCCGGTCCATTACCAGTACAACCCCATCAAGACCATCAAGACCTCGGTGATGGGGGCCATCAACATGCTGGGGCTGGCCAAGCGGGTCAAGGCAAAGATCTTGCAGGCCTCGACCAGTGAGGTGTATGGTGATCCCACGGTGCATCCGCAGCCTGAAGGCTACTGGGGGCATGTCAATCCCATCGGGGTGCGTTCCTGTTATGACGAGGGGAAGCGTTGCGCCGAGTCTCTCTTCGTGAATTACCATGTACAGAACAACGTCAGGATCAAGATCATCAGAATCTTCAATACCTATGGCCCCCGGATGGAACCCGACGACGGGAGGGTGGTCTCCAATTTTATCGTCCAGGCGCTGCAGAACCGTGATATCACCATTTTCGGCGATGGCACCCAGACCCGGAGTTTTCAGTATGTGACCGATTTACTGGAGGGGATGATCAGGATGATGAATACTCCCGATGATTTTCTGGGGCCGGTAAACATCGGCAACCCCGGGGAGTTCACCATGCTGGAGTTGGCGCAGCACATCCTGGATCTGACGGGTTCCCGGTCAAAGCTGGTTTTCCTGCCCCTGCCGGCCGATGATCCGGTACAGCGGCAACCCGATATTTCCCTGGCACGAGAGAAGCTGGCCGGCTGGGAACCGGTGGTTTCCCTCCGCGAAGGCCTCACCCAAACCATCGGCTACTTCGAACAGCTGCTGTCGGAAAAGTAAATGAAATTCGCATGGTGCTTCGACCACATTAGGATATGTATATTTGCTCCATGCGAAACGAAGTTCGGCGGAGCACCGCGGAGCCAATTCCATGGGCGTGAAGCACATCAACTGGCTTCATCTTGAAATACAACTGAAGAGCAAGTCATTAACAAACAAACATACGAATGAAAAAAGCGCTTAAATCATGGATTTAAGCGCTTTTCGTTTTTATGTGCCCAGAACAAGACTCGAACTTGCACACCGGAACCGGCACCAGCCCCTCAAGCTGGCGTGTCTACCAATTTCACCATCTGGGCTTTTCAGCGGGGCAAAAATAGTAAATTTTCCGGAAAAAAAGCTGTGGCCCCCCAAAATGTAAATTGGCCTCTCAAAATATTCAGCTGTTTGCGGAATCACTCCAGCTCAAAGAGATCTCCCTGGGCAGGGATTTCCACGTTGGTGAAGCCGGCTTTTTCCATCACCCCTTTGTAAAATGTCTGGGCTTCAGCGTCGCCATGCACCAGAAAGACCTTTTTCAATTGTTGCTTGTCCTGGCAACTGAGGTAGTCCAGCATTTCGTTGTAGTCGCCATGTCCCGAGAAGGCCTCTATGCGTTCGATGTCGGCATTGACTTCATGCTGCTCCCCGAAGATGGAGACCGTGCGGTCACCGCGCAGGATCCTGGCGCCCAGGGTAACGGGTGAGCAATACCCCACGGCCAACACAGTATTCCGGGGGTCGTCGATGTTGTTGGCCAGGTGATGCTTGATGCGCCCGGCCTCCATCATCCCCGATGCTGAGATGATTACACACGGCTTTTTTGATTTGTTGAGTTTTTTTGAATCCTGGACTTTGGTGATGTACTTCAGTGATTTGAATCCAAAGGGATCTGGGTCGTCCTCCAGTACCCGCTGCACATCCTCATTCAGGCTGTCGAGGTGCATCCTGAAGATTTCCGTGGCATTCACGGCCAGCGGACTGTCGACAAAAACAGGAACCTTGGGCAGTTCGCCCGAATTGAAGAATTTGTTCAGAGAATAAACCACTTCCTGGGTGCGGCCGATGGCGAAGCTGGGAATGATCAGCTTTCCCTTCTTATCGACGCAGGTGCGGCGCATTACCCTGAGCAGCTCGGTCTCCGCCTCTTGCAGCTGGGGGTGGAGCCTGTTGCCATAGGTCGACTCGGTGATCAGGTAATCGCACTGGGTAAAGGGCTCGGGCGATCGGAGGATGCGGCTTGATGGCCTGCCGATATCACCGGTATAGCCGATCCTGAAGGTCTTTCCGTTTTCCACAATTTCGAGCGACACGGAACTGCTGCCCAGCATATGCCCCGTATTGTGGAATTTCACCCTGATGGTATTGTCAATATTGAATTTCCGGTGGTAGGGTACCCCGATGAAAAGTTCCATGCTGGCCCGGGCCTCCTTTTCGGTATAGATGGGATCTATGGGAGCTTCTCCCCGGGCAACCCTCCGCTTGTTGAAAATCTTGACATCACTTTCGTGGATATGGCCGCTGTCGGCCAGCATGATGCTGCAAAGGTCGCGGGTGGCCATGGTGCACACCACCGATCCCCGGAATCCCCGCTTGTAGAGATAGGGTATCAGTCCCGAGTGATCGATATGGGCATGAGAAAGAATCACATGGTCGATCTCCGTGGGCTCAAAGCCCAAATTGCGGTTCATCTCTTCCGTTTCCATCCCTTTCCCCTGAAACATCCCGCAGTCCAGAAGAATCTTCTTCCCGTTCTCAATGGTGATGAGGTGCTTGCTCCCGGTCACTTCACGGGCGGCTCCCAAAAACTGAATCTTCATGTATAAGGTTTTAAAATGAATAACACTTTTGCGGATTCTTCAAAAGTAATCAAAATGTTTTCCCCTGAAAAGGATATTTCCCCGCAGGGGGGGTCTCTTCTGTTTTCTCGCCGGAAAGCGTTATTTTTGGATGATGATGAAAAGGGGTTTTCCATATGGCAGGGTGCTGCTGGTGCTTCTGGTTCTGTGGCTGACATGGCCGGTCACGGGGGGTCCCAGGGTATGGTCTGTGCGGAACTTTTCATCTTTTGGCTGGATGGATGCCCTGGCGGATACCCTTTCCCCAAAACCATCCACAGCCGTGCCGGAACTCCAACCCTCCCCTGAGTTGATGGCCGACCCTGACAGAAAGTATATCCCTGAAATGAAGGCCACGCCTGACCTGACCGCCACCCCTGAAATGAAGGCCACGCCTGAAATGAAGGCCACGCCTGACCTGACCGCCACCCCTGAAATGAAGGCCACGCCTGACCTGATCGCCACCCCTGAGATGATGGCCTCGCCGGGAGGGCCATTTCTTCCCGGGATTTCTCTGACAGGTCCCTTCCCGTCGGAAGGATTCCTATACTCCGGGGCAATCGGGCAAACGCCTGAACTGCAGGCTTTCGACTTTACGGAGTATCTTACTTCCCGCTGGAAGGTTGAAACTCCGGGGAGCCTGTTCTCTGGTTTTTACGGAAACGCGCGGCTCTTCCCGGGTGGTATGCCCCTGTTTTATGGCGGAACAATGGCGGTTTTCAACCAGGCCACCTACCAGTTCAGCGACCGTCTCAGGATGGGGGGCAACAGTTTCGGCGTGAATCCCCCCTGGGTTGCTCCAGGTATGCCGGGTGGCCAAAACCGCTATGACTTCAGGGGGGCTTCCCTCTTCATGGAATACAAGGTTTCCAAAAACTTCCGGATTGAAACCCGCGTCTCGGTCTCGGGAAGCCCTCACTCACCCTGATACAGCAGCGTATGTTAACCATCTACAAAGCCTCTGCCGGTTCCGGAAAAACTTTCCGGCTGGTGGTCGAATACCTCAAGCTCGTGCTGGCTGATCCCCAGGCCTTCCGTCACATTCTGGCCGTGACCTTTACCAACAAGGCCACCGCCGAAATGAAGGAACGGATACTGGAGCACCTGGGCCGGATGGCCAACGACCGCACCTCGGGTTACATGGAGAAGATCATGGAGGAGGTGGGCTACCCCGAGGGGGAAATCAGGGAGCGGGCTTCCAGAGCGTTAGGACAGATACTCTTTGATTACGACCGTTTTGCGGTGAGCACCATTGACAAGTTCACCCAGCGGGTGTTGCGGGCTTTTAACAAGGAACTGGGGATCAACCCGGCCTATCAGATTGAAACCGACAGCGCCCTGCTGGTTGCCGAGGCTGCCGACCGGCTCATTGCAGGGGTGGGAGAGAATAAGGGGCTATTCCATTGGCTGGAAAGCTTTATCAGGGAGAAAATCGGAAACAACCGCAGTTTTGCCATCGAGAAGGATCTTCTAGACCTGGGGGGAGAACTCTTCCGGGAGCGGCTCCAGGGCCGTTTGGGCCTGCTCACCGCCTTCTTCGAAGAGGGGAACGCCCACCGCGACTATCTCCGCATGCTGCAGGGGATTGTCGGTCAATATGAGCATACCCTGAAGAAAATGGCCGGGGAAATGGTCAAAGTTTATGAAACTGCAGGTCTGACTGTAGAGGATTTTGCCTGGAAGGGGAGTGGTGTGGCCGGTTTTCTGGTGAAGACGGCGGCCGGGGTGGTTCCCAGGGAGATTCCGGCCCGCACGCTTCTGGCCGCGGAGCAACCGGAGGCATGGGCCACCCGGTCGCATCCCCGCTCCCGGGAGGTCACGGCCCTGGCCGCGGCCCGTCTCCAGAACGACCTCACCAGCTTACTCGGGTTTTATCATGGCCAGGGGCGCAGCTACCACACCGCCAAAGTGATCCTGGCCGAGTGGTATACCGCTGGCGTCCTGGCCGACCTGAACCGGGAGGTGGCCGCCCTCTCCCGCGAAAAGGGCATCCTTCCCCTGGCAGGCTCCAACCTCCTGCTCCGGGGGGTGATCGACGGAAGCGACACCCCCTTCATCTATGAGAAAACAGGCAACACCTACCGCCATTTCATGCTCGATGAATTCCAGGATACCTCCGAAATGCAGTGGGGAAATTTCCGGCCTCTGGTGGGCAATGCCATGGCGGGTGGCTCCCATAGTCTGGTGGTCGGCGATGTGAAGCAAAGCATCTACCGCTGGAGAAACAGCAACTGGGATATCCTCGACCGCCAGGTGGCTGAAGACCTGCAGGCTTTCCCGCTGGCCGTCAAATCCCTGGCCGTCAATTACCGCAGCCGCCGGGATATCATCCGTTTCAATAATTTCTTCTTCGGAAAGCTGCCCCTGGCTTTTTCCCTGCCCCTGGCCGAGGGCGGTTTCCCGGAGGAGTATATCCGCCGCCTGCTGACCATTTACGGGGATGTACAGCAGCAATATGCCGGTCTCCCCGGGGAACAGGGGGGGTATGTGGCCATAGAACCGGTGGGGACGGAAGAGGACTCCTTTATGGAAAGCTCCCTGGAGCGCCTCCCCGGCCAGATCAGGGAGCTATACCACCATGGATACCGGGCTGGAGACATCGCCATCCTGGTCAGGAAAAAGGAACACGGCGCGCGCATTGTCAGCCATTTCCTCACGATTGCATCTCTTCCCGAATACCGGGACCTTGACCTGAGGGTGATCTCTGCCGACTCCCTGCTGCTGAAATCCTCCCCCGGCGTCCAGTTTATCATCGCCCTCTTCCGGCACCTCCAGGACAGGGAAGATCTCCTGACCAGGGCTGTCCTCCTTCACCTTTGGAAAAACCTCCGTGGTGAGGGCGTTTTTGTCAGTGATGCCCGGGAGGAATTCGACCGGATACTGGCGCCCCGCGTAGCCGAGGTGGAAGCCAAACTCCCTACCAGTGGCCTCGATGAAATGGTCATCCGCATCGCCTCGGTGTTCGGACTGACCCTGATCGCCACAGAGCTTCCCTTTATACGGACGTTGGCCGACAAGGTCTCCTCCCTGCGGCTGACCCTGACGGGCGGCATTCCTGAGTTCCTTACCTGGTGGGAGGAGACCGGCAGCGAGGTGGCCGTCAGTGTCAACGAGGAGACCGATGCCATCAGGCTGCTGACCATTCACAAGGCCAAGGGTTTGGAATTCAAGGTGGTGCTGATTCCCTTTCTCGACTGGAAGGTCATCGATGGCAGTAAGAAAAATATCCTCTGGTGTGTGCCGGGGGAACCCCCTTTTGACCGGGTTCCCCTCGTGCCGGTCAATTTCTCCTCCAAACTGGCGGGGACCCTCTTTGACGGGGAGTATTACAGGGAGTATTTCAGCTTGCAGGTCGATAACCTTAACCTGGTTTATGTGGCTTTTACGCGGGCTGCCGAGGTGTTATGGGTCAACATTCCCCGGAAGAGTGGCCAGGGCCGTGTCGGAGCTTATATTGAGCAGGCTGTGTCTGATGTGGCTGCGGAGGCCGGCTTTGAGGGATCTCTGGACCCTGAAACGGGAGTCTTTTCCCTGGGAGCGCTTCCCCGTTCGGGGGCTCCGGCGGAGACCCCCCCGGCACCGGAGTCGCGGGGATGGATCTTCCATGATTTTTCAGACCGGCTGCAACTCCGGACCGGCAGCGACGATTTTCTGGCGGTGACCGCCGGGGGCAGCTCGGGCAAGAATCTGGGTAAGCTGGTCCATGGCATCCTGGCGGGAATCCGCCATGCCGGTGACCTGGAACCCGCCTGCCGGAAAGCCCTTGCCGCCGGGGAACTGCAACCTCATGAATACGACTCCGTCAGGAAGGAACTGACCACCATGCTCGGGCATCCCATCGCAAAGGAATGGTTCAGCGGAGGCTTCCGCATTCTCAACGAAGCCACCCTCCTCACTGCTCATCTCACCCTCCGCCCCGACAGAATCATGGTGACCGGCGACAAGGCCATCGTCGCCGATTACAAATCGGGAGAGGTCAAAAGCCCGGCCCACCGGAAACAGGTTATCCGCTATTGCGAAACCCTCCAAAACGCAGGCTTCCGCGAAGTGACCGGCTACCTCTGGTACATCAGGGAGAATGAGCTCCTGCAGGTCTTTCCGCTTGAAGAAGCGGAGTGATTTTTTCGGCGCCTGCCCGTGCCAAACCCCCGGTGCCGGAACCGCAACCCGAATAAAACGTTACTTTTGCAGAAAAAAAGATGATCCAACGCATTCAGACCCTTTTCCTGCTGGTTTCCATACTGCTGCTCGGTTTGCTGTTATGGCTCCCACTGGCCGACATCACCAGCGGTACCGACCTCTACCAGTTTAACATCAGGGGGATCTTCCGGGGCGAAGAGATGGTGTTTAACGGCAGGCCTTTTATCGTCTTCCTGTTTATCGTGGTGGCCCTCCACCTTTTCGTGATCTTCCAGTATAAAAACCGCATCAGGCAGATCAGGATCCTTGTTTTTTCGATGGTTTTGCTGCTGGGGCTCTTCGGTGTTTTTTTCTATTTCGCCTATGCCGGTTTTGATGGTGCGAAAGCCAGCTTCCGGATTCCCGTGGCATTTCCCCTGGTAGCGATTATCCTCGACTACCTGGCCATCAGGGCGATTGGTAAGGATGAGGCGCTGATCAGGAGTCTCAACAGAATCAGGTAACGCGTGTTCCCATGAAGGCGATGGTTTTCGCGGCCGGACTGGGCACCAGGCTCTATCCCCTGACCAAAGAGGTGCCCAAGGCCCTGGTGGAGGTGGGTGGCAGGCCCATGCTCCGCCTGGTCCTCGAGAAGCTGGTGGCCGCAGGCATCAGGGAAATCGTCATCAACGTGCACCACTTCCCGGAGATGATCCGCAGTTACCTCCACGACCATCCCCTGCCCGGAGTAACCCTCCATATTTCCGACGAAAGCGGTGAACTTCTTGACACCGGGGGAGGATTGATGAAAGCCGCCCCCTGGCTCATGGGCGGTGAACCCGTGTTGGTTCACAATGTCGACGTGATCAGCGACCTGGATATCGGGGCATTGCTTGCCTTCCACCGCGAAAAAGGGGGCGTGGCCACCCTGGCGGTAAGGGAACGGGAAACCCGCCGATATCTTCTCTTTGACAGGGATATGCGTCTTACCGGCTGGATGGACCGCCAGACAGGCGAAATCCGCCGCCCGGAACCGGCAGCAATGCACGACCAGCCCCCACTTCCATCCACCCTTCCCGCTTCACCCGAAACCACCTCTCCCAGTTCACCTGAAATCCCTTCACATCCTTTACCTGAGACCACCTCTCCCGGTTCACCTGAAATCCCTTCACATCCTTTACCTGAAACCACCACTCCCGCTTCACATGAAATCCCTTCACATCCTTTACCTGAGACCACCTCTCCCGGTTCACCTGAAATCCCTTCACAGCCTTCACCCGTAACCACCTCTCCACCCGTAAATGAGTTTCCTTGTCAGACTACCCCACATCTGAAATCAGATATTCCCCTGGCGTTCAGTGGAATTCATGTAGTGGACCCCGTCGTTTTCAGTCTGATTTCCCGCAGGGGAAGGTTCTCGCTCATTGACGCTTACCTGGAACTGGCCGCCCGCTACCCTGTCTATGGTTACCACGACCGCTCACCCCACTGGATGGACGTGGGAAAACCGGAACAACTCGCGCAGGCCAGGGAAGATTTTGGAAAAGTACGTTGAGCGCGTTACCGGCACTGGTGGAGGAGGGTGAAGCGAATCTTTGAAGCATGCCATGTTCAAAGCAGGAGGCGTCCTTCCATGAAGCAAATCCACCCGGGGTGATCCTGTCAGGGGCAGGGCTGTTCTGCGACATGGAGGTCATCTCCTGGCTACTCCCTTTTGAGCAGGGTATAGTTCCGGAATTCAAAAGGCCTGATGCCTGTTAGTTTTTCAAAATAGTAGAGCATCAGGTAGCGGAGGTTCATTCTTTTTTCAGTGATGTCAACTCCTGCCTCCCAGTTAAGACGTTTGATTCTCTCCTCCATCACCCGGGGGTGGCTTCCCCTGAAACGGGCCAGAGCGTCATAGTGGCCGCCGTAGTCGAACTCCTGGTCAATGGCTTTTCTTTCAGCCTCCTCTGCGGAGATGCCGCTGTAAAACCGACTGACGGCATCGACTTTACGCTGCATGTAAAGGGGGTGGCGGACCCACCCATAATGGTAGATGGCGGCATCGGCGGGAACCGCTTTGATCTTGCGCCCTTCCCTGCGGAATCCCTGGGCGTCGCGGTACGACCTGATGCTCTTGTCGTTGCGGATCACCCGCACCTCTCTGCGGTACCAGTGGCGCGAATCGCCCACATGGTCGAAATTGCCGTAGAAATGAAGATAGTCAAAGAGCAACCCCTCCACTTCCCGGTCATCGGCCCAGCGCTCCATGGCCGCCTTCACTTTGGGGAGGTCATTCTCATGGAGTACCTCATCCCCCTGGATGTAAAAACACCAGTCGAACTCCACGGGAATGGCATCAAAGGCTTTGTTGGTTTCACAGGCATACACTTCTCCCCCGTGGGTCAGGGTCTCATCCCATTCGGAGGGAATGATCCGGATCTTGTCCCCGCTGATGCCCCTGAGGAGTTCTTCCGTCTGGTCCTCCGACCGCCCCAGAGCCACCACAAAAAGATCGCACAGCGGCAATACCGACGTGATGGCTTCCACCACAGGAAAGTCATATTTCACCGCATTGCGGATAAAGGTGAATCCGGCCACCTTCATTATTCAGGAATTGAGGGGATTGTTCTTTTCACCGGCAGGCACTTTTTCTGCAGGGTTCTTTCCGGCAAGTTCTCTTCGGATCCTGTTTCTCCGGAAATAGACCACCATTTCGATGCCGGCTATAAACAGCAGGGTGTACCCCAGGAGTTCGATACCTTCCTCGCCGGCATTTTTGGCCCAGCGGTGGTAATGCGCTTCGAGGAGGGTGGTCCAGAAACTGGTTTTACCAAAGAGGCGGCTGAAGATGAAGGTGACCAGGAAGCCGGTCACAAACCAGGCGATGAAGGGCAGTTCTACGAAGGCATGGGTGGCCTCCGCAAGTTTTTTCCGGTCGCGGAAAGCCAGCCAGAAAAAGAGGAGAATCAGGGGCAGCACCAGGTAAAACCAGAAGTCGATCTGGTTGTTGAATTCCCTGATGAAGGCCATGAAAAAGAAAATGGCGGCCAGCCGGGTGAAGGGGGCGGTGCCCGGGTTCAGCCGGCCGGCATAAAGAAACATCACCCCCAACAGGAAAAGAAAGAGTTCCTGCATGATCTCGGTGAGGGAGTTCTCCCCGAACTTGCCGGTGGAGGTGGCTGTGGCGGCATCGTGCATAAAGACCAAATAGAGGAGCACCATGACGGCAGCGTAGGCCAGGACCCTCCCGGAGAAGCGGAGCAGATATTTGACGGAATCATTCATGGCATGGGTCAAATGATCTGCAAATATGGGCATTTTCTCCGTGAGCCCTATGATTGAACCTATATTTCCTTACCAGGAGGGAGGGTGTGTCATCCAGAGGCATCAAAGTGCTGGTTTTCGGGGTGTGCCCGGTTTGGTGGAAATATCAGGTTAAGATGAGGAAATCCCTGGTTCGGTGCTGATCAGGCGCCCGATAGCCGTGTGGGTGCGTTCGCTGGTCAGAGCAGGGGGGCTACGGCATGGGCAAAGGCATCTTCTTCGTTGGTGGGAACCAGCCTGAAGCCCGCTTTGAGACTTTCAGGGGCGTTGTCGGTCAGAAAGGAGTGTTCCGTGAATTCCAGCAGGTCAATGTCGTTATAGTCGTTGCCGATGCCCAGGGTGTGTGCAGGATCGATACCCAGCAGGTTGCACAGGAAAAGCACACCGTTCCCCTTCGACACGGAATGGTGGAAGATCTCCATCCAGATGTATCCTGTGTTGAGGGGTGAACTGGAGCGGATCACGCGAATGGCGGGGCTGATGGCTTCCACTTTTTGCTTCATGGCCAGGAACCGTGTCTCATCATTGGGGATCACCACCAGAAACTGGCAGAGGTCAGATCCGACTTCCCCCGAAGGGGGCAAAGGAAAGGCAAAGGAGCGGTGGAATTCAAAATAGCGCTCGAATTCTTCGCAGGGTTCGCTGCCCCGGTGGTACCAGAGGTGATGGTTCTCGGGGGCAGCCATGAAAGCGTGGAAATTGACATCTTCCCTGAGAAAATAGCGGATCAGGCGCGTGGCGGTCTCCTCCGGAATGTTGCACGTGTAGAGATGGCGCTTTTCACTGGCATGGTAAACGCCGGCTCCCGAAGAGTATATGAAATAGTCGAAGGGGATCTCGTCGGGGATCACCTCGTGGACCTTTTTGAGGTTCCGGCCAGTGGCGGCCACACGCACAATATCCTTGCGGCCCAGGGCGAGCAGCGCCTCCAGGTTGGACCTGCTGATGCTTTTGTTGTCCCTGAGGAAAGTTCCGTCCAGATCGGTGGCGACCAGTCTGATGTTCTCCATTTTATGCAAATTGCCGCAAAAATAGTAATTGTCACCGTCAAAAATCAGCCATTTGCCGAAAAATGAAGCCGGTGCCGGAGCGATCTCCCTACTTTTCGGCTGTTAATACTATCTTTGTGGCCTGCCGGAAAAGGGCTTATGGCTGAGCGGTCAGAGCGTATGGTAATGCGGCACCCTTTGTGGCCTGATGGCCCGGAGCCGCAAACCGTTGCCGGGAAAACCGGGATGCCGGGAGAGTAAAAAGGAGAATTCAGATACATCACCGGAAGAGGAATGAAGATTGGACTGATCGGTTACGGAAGAATGGGCAGGGAAATTGAGCAGATGGCCCTGGAACGGGGGCACGTGGTGCCGCTGATCATCGATATGCACAATATGGCGGAGCGGACTCCCGATAACCTGGCGCAGTGCGATGCCGTCATCGAGTTTACCGTTCCCGCGTCGGCGGTCGGCAATTACCTGGCCTGCTTTGAGGCGGGGGTTCCCGTGGTCAGTGGTACCACCGGCTGGCTCAGCCACAAGGAGAGGGTGTACGAAGCTTGTGCCCGCCATAAGGGTACCTTTTTCTATGCCAGCAACTTCTCGGTGGGGGTCAATCTTTTTTTTCTCCTCAACCGGAAACTGGCCGAAATGATGGCTTCCCATCCCGCATATCAAGCAGAGGTGAGCGAGGTGCACCACACCCGTAAGCTGGATGCTCCCAGCGGAACGGCCATCACCCTGGCTGAGGATCTGGTCAGGCTGATTCCCGGAAAGAGGGGGTGGACCATTGCCGGAGAGGCCCTGCCCGAGGAGGTGAAAATCGTTCCGGAGCGGCGAGGGGAAGTCCCAGGCATCCATACCATCACCTGGGAGTCGGAAGATGACCTCATTTCTATCACCCACAGCGCCAAAAACAGGAGGGGTTTTGCCCTGGGGGCCGTCCTGGCTGCCGAATTCTGCCTCACCCACCACGGTATCCTGTCCATGAATGACATGTTGAAATTTTAATACATATTCCTGTTATGAAGGAGATTCTGACCAACAAATGGTTTAAATTCGGAGTGGTCGCCACCCTTTACCTGCTTTGGGTGATCTGGCTGAAAAATTACTGGTGGCTGGCCGGAGTGGCCGTGATTTTTGATATTTACATCACCCAGAAGGTGCACTGGGCTTTCTGGAAAAAGAAAAATCCGCCTGATGGCAGGCAGACGAAACTGGTCGAATGGATCGACGCGATCATATTCGCCGTTATTGCCGCCTCCTTTATCAGGATGTTCTTCATTGAGGCCTACACCATCCCCACCTCCTCCATGGAAAAATCCCTGCTGGTGGGCGATTACCTCTTCGTCAGCAAAACAGCCTACGGTCCCAAGACCCCGAACACCCCCCTGAGTTTTCCCTTCGTCCACAATACCCTTCCCCTTTCCACAAGCAAATCGTATGTGGAGTGGATCAAACGCCCCTATAAGCGGTTGACCGGATGGGGAAAAATCAAAAACGACGATGTGGTGGTCTTCCATTTTCCCGAAGGGGATACCGTGGCCTTCAAGGTGCAGAACCAGAGCTATTACCAGCTGATCCGCTCGTACGGGAGAGAGCGGCTATGGAATGACGAGGTCAACTTTGGGAAGATTGTGGCCCGGCCTGTCGACAAGCGCGAAAACTATATCAAGCGGTGTGTGGCCATTCCCGGCGATGAACTGGAGATCAGGGAAGGCCATCTTCTGGTCAACGGAAAACCGCAGACGTCACGTGAGGGCTTTCAGTACAACTACATGGTGAACACAACCAGCTCCATCAATCCGAGGGCGCTGGACCGGCTGGGTATCGCCAATGACGACCGGCAGGAATACAACAGTCTCCAGTACATTCTTCCTCTCACCGATAAAATGGTGGAAGAGCTGAAGGGATTCACCAATGTGACCGAAGTGCAAAAACTTCTTGACGCTCCCGGAAGATGGGATCCCAACATTTTCCCTGCCGACAGCCGCTTCCCCTGGAATGTGGACAATTTCGGCCCCCTGAAGGTTCCCGCCCGGGGCGAAACCGTGCAGCTGACCACGGACAACCTCCCTCTCTACCACAGAATCATCGATATCTATGAGGAGAATGACCTGGAGGTGAAGGACAGCACCATCGTGATTAACGGCCAGCCCGCCACCAGCTATACCTTTAAGATGGATTATTACTGGATGATGGGCGACAACCGCCATAACTCCGCCGACTCGCGCTACTGGGGATTTGTCCCTGAAGACCATGTCGTCGGAAAAGCCTCCTTTATCTGGCTTTCCCTTGACAAGGACAAAAGCTTCCTGAAGAAAATCAGGTTCAACAGGCTCTTCCGGGGTATTCACAACGACTGAAAAACTTAGACCGGGTACAGATGGAGAGAAACCTCAACAACGGGAACCGCAGTTATGGGGCTAGTCCCCGGTTGGTGGTGATCCTGGTGCTGGCTGTTCTACTGGTGGTCTTTACCCTCCAGAACCAGGAGAAGGTCTCTCTGCGTCTTTTTTTCTGGACTGTTGGTCCGTTTCCGGTGGCTCTGCTGATTGTGGTCAGTATGCTCCTCGGATACCTGATTCCCTTCTTCGCGGGCCTTTCACGGTGGTGGCGGAGCCGTTGGAACTCCGCCCCCGGGGGGAATATTTCCGGGGGAGGCCGGTCGCGTCAGGATGCCTCAGAAGCCGGGGAGGAAGATGATCAGGAAGATCAGGATGAGGAGGAGGGACAGGAGGAGGATGACGGGGAGCGGGATTCCGTTCGCCGGCCGTCACCCAAACCTCATCCCGAGGGCATCGCCTTTGACGATGACCCCGGAAAGGAGGAACCCTCTTTCACCAGGAGATTTTTCAGAGAGTGAAAGTCGCTAGGTGCTCCGATCACAAAAGGAGATGAATAATTGCCCCATGCGACTTCCATGGGCGTGAAGCACTTTATATGGCATCACCTTTATATGTAACAGAATTACAGGTTATTAACTAGCAATTATACCCGTGAAATGTGCCGTCTCACCCGCCGTTTTGCTGGCCACCACCTACTGCGGGCCGGTACCCTGGTTTGCCGTCCTGGCACACTTTGACCGGGTGTACCTGGAACATCACGAGAGCTATCACAAACAAACCTACCGGAACCGCTGCGTGATCCTGGGTTCCAACGGCCCCCTGACGCTGGTCATTCCTGTGGAGCAGGGCCGCAAACCGGGCCTTCCCCTCCGCGATGTGCGCATCGCCTGGTATGAACGGTGGCAAACCAACCACTGGAGGGCCATTACTTCTGCCTATCGCAACTCTCCCTTCTTCGACCATTATGCCGGTGAAATCCATCCCTTCTTCGAGAAGAGATGGACCTTCCTCTTTGATTATAACCTTGAACTTATGGCGACCCTGATAGAGCTGACGGGGTTAGACCGGCAGGTGTTGCCCACCGCGGCATTTGAAGAGCTGCCCGAATCCTTTCTCAACCTGCGGGAGGTATTGTCTCCCAAAGTGCAGGCCAGTGCCGTCCTGCCGGAATACAGGGAAGTGCCTTACACACAGGTTTTTGAGGATAAATTTTCTTTTGTGCCTGGGTTGTCGGTGCTCGACTTGCTCTTTAATGCGGGCCCAGGTGCGGAGGAGATCCTCCGCCGAAGCTGGACCTGATCCCCACTGTCAGACGGTAGCCCCGAAGACCCGCTTCAGCAATTCTGTGACCCGTGCCACCGGATCGGTGCGGATCTTTTTCTCCTCCTCTCCGACCTTCAGAAACAATCCGTCAAGGGCTTTCCCGGTCAGATAGCTGTCAAGCTGAACGTTGACCGGCTTGAAACCCGCCATCTGCCCCACCAGCGAGTTGGCAATCTTGTTCCATTCCGTGGTGAGTTTGTTCCAGCTTTCCGCCGTGGAGATATTGCCGATCAGTTTCTTGTCGATCGAGTTTTTGATTTTAGGCTGGTAAAGGGCGAACAATTGGTCATAGGTATTGCTCCGCAGGTAGTCGGTGGCTGCGGTGGGGTGCCCCTTGAGGATGGCGAGCCCATCCTGTATGGTCATTCCCGTGACCGCGGAAGCAAAAATGGGCAGTGCTTCCCTTGCGGCGTCTTCCGCCGCCCTGTTGATTCTGAGCACCACATCTTCCACCAGTTTCTCTCCACCGGGAATGCGCGCAAGGTTGTCGGTGATGGTTTTGGCTTCCGGGGGTAAAAGAATTTTAATCAGTTCATCGCGGTAGTAACCGTCGGTTTTGGAAATTCTTTTCAGGGAGGAGTCGGCGCCGATGGTCAGGGCCTGCTTGAGGCCGGCGATGATTTCGGTTGTAGTCAGCGGCTGCCCCGCCATCATGGTGCCCATGATCTGCTGCAGTTCAACACATCCGGTCAATGAAACCGCCAGCACCAGGATCATCCATTTTGTGGTTAACTTTTTCATAAAGAGTTATTTAGTAAATAATTTCCTGATTGTTATTTCGGGTTTTCCCTGCCAAAGAGCCTCGGGATGAGGTCACTGCGTCCTATCTTCTTTAGCTCCAGAGTGATGGCCTGGCGATACTCTTTTTTATACCAGAAGAAGAATTGCCGTTGTTTTTTCCTCTCATCGGCCGAACGAGCGGTGAAGACTTTCTCGAGGGTGTAGGGATGATATCCTGAGTAGTAAATTTCTGTGGCCAGGGTCATGGGGGTAGGGGTGAAATCCTGTACCTGTTCCAGCTGGAAGTCGAGTTCTTTGGTTTTGACGGCCAGGTCAGCCATGTCGCCCGGGTGACAGGCCGGATGACTGGAGATGAAGTAAGGGATAAGCTGTTGTTTGAGGTTTTCCTCCCTGTTGATTTTCCGGAATTCGTGGTTCAGGGCGTTGAAAAGCTGGAAAGAGGGTTTGCGCATCAGTTTAAGGACGTCGGCGGAGGTGTGTTCGGGGGCTACTTTAAGCCGCCCCGACACATGATGGCGGATCACCTCGCGGAGATACTCCCGGTTTGCGCGGTCGGTTTCGGGCCTGCCCGTGGAGTGGAGGAACAGGTCGTAACGTATGCCGCTGCCTATGAAGGCTTTTTTAACGCCGGGGTGGGTTCTCACCTGCCGGTAGAGGTCGATCAGGGGTTGGTGGTTGGTGTCGAGGTTTTTGCACACCGCCGGCCATATGCAGGAAGGGCGGGTACATCGGGCGCAGAGGTCCAGGTTAAGGCCTTGCATCTGGTACATGTTGGCTGAAGGCCCGCCGATGTCGGAGATATAACCCTTGAAATCATCCATGCGGGTGACGGTTTCCACCTCGCGCATTACCGACGCGGGCGACCGGCTGGAAACGAATTTCCCCTGATGGGCCGAAATGGTGCAGAAGGCGCATCCCCCGAAGCATCCCCTGTGAATGTTGATGGAGTGACGGATCATCTCATAGGCGGGAATAGGCCCCTTGCCCTGGTATCGCGGGTGGGGCATCCGCGTGTAGGGGAGGTCCCAGATCTGGTCCATCTCCTTCTCAGTCAGGGGGGGCCAGGGAGGATTGATCACCACCATCTCTTCTCCGATGGCCTGGGTCAGCTTCCGGGCTTTCATCTTATTGGATTCCTCCTCGATATGCCTGAAGTTGCGGGCGTAGGTTTTCTTGTCGGCAAGGCATTCCTCATGGGAGGCCAGTTCCAGCACCTCCCATCCGGGTTGTGTGGCATAGGCGCTGCCCTGGGGCACCATGAAGGCGGTCTGTGGCAGATTGGTAATTTTTGGAATGGGGACACCCCGTTGGACCAGCCTCACAAATTCGGAGAGCGATTTCTCGGCCATGCCGTAAAAGAGGAGGTCGGCACCCGAATCGGCCAGGATGGAGGGCATCAGCCGGTCGGACCAGTAGTCGTAGTGGGTAACGCGGCGCAGGGAAGCTTCAATGCCACCGAGGATGACGGGTACTTCAGGGTAGAGGGATTTGAGAATCCGGGTATAAACGGTGGTGGCATAATCGGGGCGGAAGCCCGCCTTGCCGCCGGCGGTGTAGGCATCATCAGAGCGGCGCCGCTTGCCGGCGGTATAATGGTTGACCATGGAGTCCATATTTCCGCCGGTCACCCCGAAGAAAAGACGGGGCACACCCATTTTTTTGAAATCCCGCAGGTCATCCTGCCAGTTGGGCTGGGCCACCAGGGCTACCCTGAGTCCCGCGGCCTCCAGAAGACGCCCGATCACTGCTACCCCAAAGGAGGGATGGTCCACATAGGCATCCCCGGAAACAAGAATCACATCGGCCTCCTCCCAGCCCCGGAGTTCCATCTCCCGGCGTGTGGCCGGCAACCAGCTCACTATGTCGGGTCCCTTATTCATGGCATTGAAATGTCAAAGTAACAAATAAATATTATTTTTGATCGGGAAATGAACGATATTGCCTATTTTTAACACATATCCTGAGGCTGATCTGACATGGATTTAATTAAACCCAAAGACCTCATCAAAGCCAACCCCGCACTCCATTATTTCGGAGGAGAGTTCTTCGCCCGTTTCCTGATGCACATCCTTCGTTTTCGTAAACTCAACAAACTCTACTCCCGGATTGAGGATAAGCAGGGTTTGGAGTTTATTCGTGAAATGATTAATGTGCTGGAGTTGAAGCTTCAGGTAGAAGAGCAGGAGCTGAAGCGTATTCCCGCCACGGGACCGGCGATGGTCATCGCCAACCATCCTTTGGGTGGGCTTGACGGGTTGCTGCTGATCCACCTTATTGCGCAACTCCGGAATGACATCCGGATTCTTGCCAGTCCCCTGCTGAAGAAGATAGAACCTGTGTCGGAGTTTTTTGTGGACGCCAATCCATTTGAGAGCTCTCCCGATGCGGAGGAGAGTGCCTTTTCAGGATTGAAGGAGGCGGTGGCCCACGTGAGGGGGGGAGGCATCCTTTGTGTTTTCCCGGCAGGTGAAACCAGCACCTATGACGCGTCAAGCCTGGTCATCGACAAGATCTGGCGGATCCCGGTGATCAAATTCATTAAAAAGATGGAAGTCCCGGTGATCCCGGTGCTCTTTCAGACCAGTCACAGCAGGCTGTTCCGGGTCATGGGACAGATTCATCCGGCTCTTAAGGAGGCACGCCTTCCGTCGGAACTCTTCCGGAAGCGGTACAAAAAGATCCGCATCAGGATCGGCAATCCCATTAAGCCCGCTGATCAGGAGCGGTTTTGCGACATCTACCAGTTCAGCCGTTATCTTCGGGCCAAGACCTATGGCATGGCCACCCCTATCGAGGTCAGAAAGTTTTTCAATTACTCGCTGAAACCCCCGGTGAAGGTGAGTCCCGTCATCGATGCGGTACCAAAGGAACGGATCCTCAAGGAAATACAGGAGATCAAACATGACTACCTGCTTTTCAAACTTAAGGAGTATAATATTTTTGCCGTCCCCAGCAGGGAAATCCCCGATATTCTGACCGAGATCGGCCGCCTCCGGGAAATCACCTTCCGCGAGGTGGGGGAGGGAACCAACCAAAGTATCGATATCGACGAATTTGACTTGTATTACCATCAGCTCTTCATCTGGGATGAGAAGGAGGAGAAGATCGTGGGGGCCTACCGGGTGGGAATTGGCAAGGAGATCATGGAACAATACGGGAAAAGGGGTTTTTATATCAACACCCTTTTCCGCATTGACGACTCGGTGTCGGGAATTCTTTACCAGTGTCTTGAATTGGGGCGCTCCTTCGTGGTGAAGGAGTACCAGCGAAAACCGATGCCCCTTTTCCTTTTGTGGAAAGGAATCCTCTATTTTCTGCTCAGGAGTCCCGAATACCGGTATCTGCTCGGCCCGGTAAGCATCAGCAACAACTATTCCCGGATCAGCAAGGACCTGATCATCAGGTTTATCATGGAAAACCATTACGACAGCCACCTGGCCCAGTTCATCAAACCCAGGAACAGCTATAAGTTCCGGAGTGAGGACCCCAATATCAACGTGCTGATGGAGAGTGCAGGAAAGGACATCAACAAGCTGGACAAGACCATCGGTGATGTGGATGCCCTCAATTCGGGGTTGCCCGTGCTGCTTAAAAAGTACATCAAACTGAATGCACGGATTGTCAGTTTTAATGTGGATCCCAAGTTCAACAACTGTCTCGACGGGCTGATCGTCCTCGATGTGTTTGATGTGCCGCAGGCTACCGTGGAGTCCCTTTTCAAGGAGGTGAACGACGGCTCCATCCTGGAAAGGTTCTATTCGAACCGCGAGTAATTCATGCGCGGAAAAGGCTCTGTTTTGTTGTTTCAGAGGAAGTTGCGGTCGAGGAACTCCTGGAATTTCTCTTTGTACTGGTCGCTGACGGGGATGTAGGTTTTCCCGAAGACGATGCGGCTTCTTTCTACGGTGTGGACCTGTCGGAGGTTGACGATAAAGGAGCGGTGCACCCGCATGAATTGCTCCTCCGGGAGTTTTTCGGTGATGGCCTTCATGGAACTGAGGGAGAGGAGTGGTTTTTCGTCGGAGCGCAGGTACACCTTGATGTAATCCTTTAATCCTTCGATATAAAGGATGTCCTCGAAGTTGATTCTGCGGATACGGTATTCCGATTTCAGGAAGAGGTAATGGTCGCTGGCTTCGAGGCGGTTTTCGCGGGCCGGGGCCGGTTCTGCGGGGATTTGGCGTGCTGCCCTGGCTTCGGTGATACGCTTCCGGGCCTTTAGCGCCGCCTCCAGGAACTCCTCGTAACTGAAGGGCTTCAGCAGATAATCGACCACGTTGAGCTTATAGCCCTGCAGGGCATACTGGGAGTAAGCTGTAGTGAAGATGACCCGTGTATTCTCATCCACCAAACGGGCGAATTCGGTGCCCATGAGGTTGGGCATTTGGATGTCAAGAAAAAGGAGGTCGACCATTTCTTCTTCCAGAAAGGCGGCAGCCTCCAGGGGATTTCCGAAGGCCCCTGCCAGCTCCAGGAAGGGGGTCTTCCCGATGTAGTCTGTGATCAGCTTCAGGGCCAGCGGTTCGTCGTCGACGGCTACGGTACGGAGGTTCATGGGTGTTAAGTCTCCAGGGTGATATCCAGAAATATATTGAATTCTCCCTCTTTTTCAGAGATTTGCAGGTGGTGCCGGTGAGGGAAGAGCAGATTCAGCCGTTTGCGGACATTCTCCAGTCCGATGCCCGAATGCTGGCCATCTCCTGGCTGACTGCTTTCGCCCACACTGTTGAGGCATGTGAAGAGGATTTTTCCGGAGGTGAGCTTCAGTGCGATGTGGATAAAGGAATGGTTCCGGAAACTCAGGCTGTGCTTGAAGGCATTTTCAATAAAGGGGATAAAGAGCAGCGGCGGTACCTCAAAATCCTCGAACTTCTGAGGGAAATCGATGGCCAGGTCGACGCCTGGACTGAGCCTCAGTTTCATGAGCTCAATATAGTTCTGCATAAAGCCGATTTCATGGGAGAGGCGTGTTGTGCCTTGTTCAGACTCGTAGAGGAGGTAGCGCATCAGTTTGGCGAGGTTCAGAACCGACTGTTGGGCCAGGGGGGCATCCATGCCGATAAGGGCATAAATGTTATTCAGAGTGTTGAAGAAGAAATGGGGACTCACCTGGTTTTTAAGGAAAGCCAGTTCAGAGTTGAGTTTTTCCTTTTCCAGCTCTTTCCGTTTCTGCTCATTCTCATTCAAACGGGTCAGCACACGCAATCCGAACGAGAAACCGGTAATAAGCACCGACATGGAGAAAAAATTAATCAGCATCAGGAGCTGGAATGGAGGGCGGGGCAGGGGATTGGGTTGACTGGGACCGGGGATACCGGGGCCCCTGCCGGGACGGGGCATTTCATTAAAGGCGAAATAATTGACCAGGGCATAAAGGGCGAACATGACCAGAATAAGCCCAACGGCCGCCAGCAGGTAAGCGCTCTTTTTCTCGTGGAAATAGAGGCGGGGGATCAGCAGGGCGTAATTTACATAAAATATGATGCCGTAAATGCTGAGGAAAAGGTAGATGTGGGAGAGGTGGCGCAGGCTTCCCAACCCATACAGGGTGTGGATGATGTAGGGAATCAGCAGGATCAGGATCCATGCGGTCACATGGAGCAGGGTGTAAAGCCGTTTTCCGGAGAATAGCGTTGGTCTCATCTTTTCTGTTTCTTGGCGCTGAGGTTCAAATATAAGGAACATTCAGCATAATGTTACCTTCATGTGGAAGGGGTCATGGTGCTTGGTTTTCTGTTTCATTCTTTATGAAGGGCAGGCGGTTATTCATAGCGGAGGGCGTCGATGGGGTTGAGGCTGGAGGCTTTACGGGCGGGATACCAGCCGAAGAAGATGCCGATAATGGAGCAGACGACGAAAGCCAGAACCACTGACTGGGTCATGACCACCACGGGCCAGCCCATTATGGAGCCGATGGCCGCGCTGGCGCCGTACCCCAGGAGGATGCCGATAAGGCCTCCCGTAACGCTGAGCATCGTCGACTCGATGAGGAACTGGAGCAGGATATCGCGGCCCTTTCCCCCGATCGACATGCGCAGGCCTATTTCCCTTGTGCGCTCCGTCACCGACACATACATGATGTTCATGATGCCGATGCCGCCTACCAGCAGGGAGATGCCGGCAATAGCCCCCAGCAGGGTGGTGAGGATGTCGCTCACGCTGGTGAAGGTGCTCACTAGTTCGGCCTGGGCCATCACCCTGAAGTCGTCGTTCTGGGGATCGGTGATTTTATGCTGCCTGCGCATGATGGTTTCCACCTCGAGAATAGCGTCGTTGCTTTTCTCCTCGCTGACGGCCGACATCAGGATCCCCTGGATATGGTCGATGGCCAGGATTCTCTTCTGGACGGTCGTATAGGGGGCGATGATCAGGTCGTCCTGGTCCTGCCCCATGGCATTCTGTCCCTTCTCGCCCAGGACCCCGATGATTTTCAGCGGGATGTTCTTAAAGCGGATGGTCTGCCCGATGGGATCTGATCCCTCTCCGAAAAGGTTTTCCACCACCGTGGGCCCCACCAGGCAGACCTTGGCCAGGCTTTCAATTTCGGTCGGAGTGAAAAGACGGCCGCTGGCCAGGTCGATCTTTTTGATGGCCAGATAGTCGGTGTTTCCCCCGTAGATGGTGGTGGGGGCATTCTTGTTGCTGAACACCGCCTGCCCCGATGAGCGGAGTTCAGGGGAGAAAGCCACCAGATAGCGGCTTTCATTGCGCAGGGCTTCCAGGTCGGCCAGTTTCAGCGATTGCTGGCTGGAGTTGTCGAACCTCACGCCACCTCTCTCCTGGCTTCCGGGCACGACAAACACCAGGTTGGAGCCCATGCCGGCCATCTGGTCCTGGATGCTCTTCTTGGATCCCTGACCTATGGCCAGCATGGCAATCACCGAGGCTACCCCGATGATGATCCCCAGCATCGTGAGAAAGGCCCTGAACTTGTTGCGCATCAATGCCTTCCGGGCTATCCTGATTAAATTGGCGTAATTCATTTTTTCAGTAAGTTAATGATCATGTACCAAAAGGTTACTTTAAAACATTCCCACATTCAAGACTCAAGACTCAAGATTCCCTCATTCCAGATTCCAGACTCCAGATTCCCGATTCCCACATTCAAGACTCAAGATTCAAGATTCCTCATTGGGCAGGGAGGCCAGCATGTCAGAGGCCATAACGCGGTTGCTGACTACCGTTTCGGTGATGATATGTCCGTCGCGGAAGACGATGTTCCGTTTCATACAGCGGGCGATATCGGGTTCGTGGGTGACGAAAACGATGGTTTTGCCCTGGTTGTTGAGGCGTTGGAAGAGGTCCATGATTTCGTAGGAGGTGCGGGTGTCGAGGTTTCCTGTGGCCTCGTCGGCCAGTATCACCACCGGATCGTTGACCAGGGAGCGGGCGATGGCTACTCTCTGCTGTTGCCCCCCCGAGAGCTGGTTGGGGGTATGGTGCATCCTGTCGGCCAGTCCGACCGCCTCCAGGGCCGCCTTAGCCCGTTCCTGCCGCTCCCGCGACTTGATCTTGCCGTTGTAAAAAAGCGGGAGCTCCACATTCTCCAGGGCGGTAGTCCGCGCCAGCAGATTGTACGACTGGAAAACAAATCCCAGTTTGTGGTTGCGCAATTCTGCCAACTGGTTCTTCGTAAGTCCCGATATGTCCACCCCATCGAGTTGATACACCCCGGAGGAGGGTTTGTCGAGGCATCCCAGGATGTTGAGCATCGTGGATTTTCCGGAACCACTCGCCCCCATGATCGCCACGAAATCACCTTCGCTGATCTCCAGGTTAATGCCTTTCAGGGCATGGACCGCCACATCACCAACCTGGAAATCTTTTTTGAGGTTGCTCACCTCTATCAGTTTCTTTTTCATTTTGTTCTGTTTGCACCGGGACGCTGCGGCATAAAGGGACTGCTGGCGGTGGGTTCCTCTTTTTTAGCAGTGGCCTGGCTGTTGAGTTCCTGCAAGGAGACTACAAGCTGATCCCCCTCCTGTGCCCCGGAGAGCAGTTCGTAGTTGATCCCGTCGGTAGCTCCCAAGACCACTTTTATCCGGCGGAGTTCTTTCCCGTTTTGTATCCAGAGGTAACTCACTTCCCCTTTGACGGGTTCCGCGAGGCTCTGGCCTGCGGTGAGCGTCTTGTCACCCGAAGGCGATGAAAGGTTTCCCGGGGCAGGAGTACTTCCGGATACCGGAGCACCCGAGGCAGGTGGATTTCCGGAGGAGAGAGCCGGACCTGGGTTAGATGCATTTCCGGAGGATGGAGCATTTCCTGTCGTTAAGTCGGCGGCTTCTGCCCCTATGGAAGCATCACTTCCGGAGGTAGGGAGGTTATGGGCGGCATTGTAGGCCTCCAGGAGGTTCTGGTCGGGCGTGAAACGGGTGGCCTTTCCAGGAACCACCAGGATGTTGGATTTCTCCTCGGTGTAGATGGTGATGTCGGCGGTCATACCGGGCATCAGTTCCTTGTCGGGGTTGGGAGCGTCGACGACCACGGTATAGGTGACCACATTGTTGGTGGTTACCGGCTGGAGCCTGATTTCGGTGACCGTTCCGTTAAAGATACGGCTGGGATAGGCGCTGACCTTGAATTCGGTGCGCTGACCCATTTTCACCTGGCCGATGTCGGCCTCGTCGACACTGGCTTCCACGCGCATGCGGGTGAGGTCGTTGGCAATGGTGAAGAGGGTAGGGGTGTTGAAGCTGGCGGCTACCGTTTGTCCTTCATCGACAGCCCTGTCGAGGATGATCCCGTCAATGGGGGAGTAAATGGTGGCATAGGCCAGGTTAATCCGGTTTTTCTCGTAAACCGAACGGGCATTCTTCAGACTGGCCACTGCTTTCTCGTAGTTGTACACCACCAGGTCGAAATCCGACTGGGCGATCAGTTTCTTATCGGCAAGCACTTTGTTGCGTTCGAAGTTGGCCTTCTGGTAGTTGACTTCTGCCTGAGCCTGGTCCACACTGGCCTTGCTTTGCTCGAGCTGGGCGATTAGCGGCGTCTGGTCCAGTTTGGCCAGCACCTGCCCTTTTTTTACTTCACTATTGAAGTCGACCAGAAGCTTTTCGATCACCCCCGAAACCTGCGTACCCACTTCGACGGTGGTGATGGCCTCCAGGGTACCGGTCGCCGTCACCGTGTTGCTGATGGTTCCCCGGGTCAGCGTGACCGTTTCCACCGTAACATTTCTATTATCACCCTTCAGTCCCCGCAGGAGGAAAAAGGCCGCCAGCAACAGTACGGTTACAGTCGCGGCGATGATATAATTTTTCTTCTTCATCTGAATAATTTTTACGTCGTTATGTTTTATGCTTTTCTTTTATCAATTCCTTATTGTTGAAGGATTCTCTTATTTCCCGGAAGGATTTCAGAGGCTGATGGGGATTCCCTTGTAAAAATCAACCACTTTCCAGGCGAAGATGAGGGCATATTTCGACTGGAGGAGTTGGCTTTCTGATTGGATCAGGTTGGTTTTTTCGAAGAGGAAGTCGACCGAGTTAAGGAGTCCGAGTTCATATTTTTCCGTGGCCACCTGGTTGGATTCCGACTGGGCCTGGTACTGGTCGAGGCTGGCAGCATACTCTGAACGGGCAGCCGCTAAGTCGGTGCACGCCTGTTCGACTGCTTTACGCAGTTGGTTTTTGGTGTTGATTTCCGAGAGTTCCGCATCGGCCACGGAGATTTGGGCCAGGCTGATGTTTGTTTTGGCCTGTTTTTTCTGAAAAACAGGGATGGAGAGGGTAACTCCGGCCGTGGGGGTGATTTTGTTCGTGAGTTGGTTAGTGAAGGCTGCCCCTGGCAGAGTATTGGTGTAGCCCGTGCTGAGGCCGGCGTCGAGGGATAGGGTGGGCAGCAGGTCGGCTTGGGCCAGTTCTATATCGACGCGGGCCGCTTCGGTATTGAGTTCCGCATTTTTCACCTGGGGTTTCACGGCCAGCGCCTGACGGTAGACTTCGGTAGACTGAGGGATCTCCCCGTTGGTAAGCAGGCTCGACAGGTTGGGCGCTACTACTTCAAAATCAGGGACCACCGGAAGTTCCATCAATTGCATCAGGCTGACCTTGGCCATGGTGAGCTGGTTTTCGGCATTGGCCAGCGTAAGCTTCTCAGCGGCCAGTTGTGATTTGATCTGGAGGTAATCTGAGGTGGAGATGGCACTCAGGTCAAGTCTTTCCTGTGCCAGGGCCAGCTCCTGGGTGGTAGCTTCCATCTGCTTCTGGCTGTTCTTAACATTCTCAGTGGCGTAAAGGACCTGAAGGAAGGCATCCAGGATGTTCAGCGATACCGACTCTCTGACGCTCTGATCATAATAGCGGCTTCCCTCCAGGTCAAGCGTGGCCTGGCGGATCCGGTTGTTCAGCTGGTTGCCGTTATAAAGGAGCAATGAGCCGTTCATGGCTACCGAGGTGTTGCCTGCACCTTCATAGCTGTTCCAGTTTCCTGTGGAGGCTGTAAAGCTCTTGCTCCAGCTGAAGTTTTGCCTTACCGAACTGTTGACCGAGGGCAACCGGTTGTTCACAGCCTGTTGTGCGTTGAGTTGGCTGCGGTCGGTGTTCAGTCCCGCCTTGCGGATGTCGACATTCTGTTCCAGGGCATACCCAATGCAGTCGTTGAGACTCCAGCGCTTTGCCTGTGCGTTGACATTTGTCCCTGCCAGGAGCAGCAGGAGAACCATGAGTGAGATATTTCTTGCCATAATCGGATTTGTTTTACTTAACCTTCCGGTATGGCCACAAAAATATCCCCGGGGGTAGGGGCGGGCAAATGATTTAGACGTTTGCCCTCTTTTTGACGACAAACAGCCTGATTTTATCCCTTTCCCGGCCTGGGTTCACCTCCCGGGCCGGTTTCAGAGTCTCTTATTTTTTCTGGATATCCAGTTCTCCGTGCATCGCCTTCTTAAAGAATTCGCCGCTTTCGGTGAGCGGGTAGTTCTCCCATGATTTCAGCAATTGGGGGCCCCATTCGGGGTCAAAGACCCAACAAACCCAGCTGATGCCTTTTCCTTCGAGGTAGCCAATGATTTTATTTCCATAATGCTCTTCCCCGATGCTCTGACCAGGTCTCACCCCGAAGCCGAATTCCGTAGCTACGATGGGGTATTGGGCGGCGGCGAACCCGAAATTCTCTTCCCATTTGGGTTCCCACGGTTGTTTTCTCTTATGCTCGTAGGGGTGGGTGACATATCCGATTCCTTCGGCCCTGACAGGATCCTCCAGGAGCGGGGTGAGATCGTAGGCCCAGTCAAATCCTGCCACCAGGGGAATGGTCTCCGTATCAAACGACCTGATCAGATGGATGATTTTCTCGTTGATCTCCCGCCACTCGGGCCAGGTCATGGTGCCCAGTTGCCCCCTGTAAGTGGTCGGCTCATTGAAGATTTCATAGAAAGCCACGGTATTATGACCCCGGAAATGCTGGGCGATGCTCCTCCAGAACTGGTAGGTCTCCTGTTTGGTGGTGTTGTACATCGGATTCTGGAAGAGTTCCATTCCCAGGTTCCCGATAGAATGCCAGTCGATCATCACATACATCCCCAGATCGGTGCACCATTCCACCGCCTGATCGAGCAACTCCAGATATTTCTCAGGGGTTCGCTCGCGCCACGCCACGGGGTGCACGGGAATGCGGACTACCATAGCACCGGTTTCTTTCACCTTTTCAAAATGGGTCCTGTTCCAGTGCCCCTGCCTTTCTACCTTGTCGGGATCAGAAATGGAAACTCCCCTGAAAAGCACGGTTTTACCTTCCGGGTCCACGAATTTATTTCCTTCTACCCTGATCAGAGGAAGAACTTTAGCTTTGGGATTGGGCGTGGGGAAACGCCAGGGGCCATCCTGATACCAGGGCCTGGTTTCCTGAGCCGAAAGCATTTGTAAGGTCATGGCCATGAATGCCACTGCCGCAAGAAGATTTCTCTTAAACATAATAAATAGGTTTGATTTGATATAGTGCATGCTAAGTTATACAAAAAAGGCATATTTTAGACCCATGATCAGCACTTCCCATGCCACCGGACAAATCTATTCGTATCTGGCCCTGCGGAATACCGTGGGGTGGATTGGTATTTTACTTCCTTTCGTACTGATGAGCGGAAGTCATTTTATTTTTGGAGAGGAGGTGCCTCTCTTCGATATCAGCATGTATTACTATTCAGGGATGCGAGATGTCTTTGTCGGAGCCATGTGTGCAGTGGGGCTTTTCCTCTTTTTCTACCGGGGGTATGATATGCTGGACAACCTGGCGGGCGATGTGGCCGGTTTTTGCGCTATTCTGATCGCCTGGTTCCCCACCTCCAAAGTGGGGCCGCAGGATCTGGCCGGACAAATACACTTCGTGGCAGCCGGCATTTTCTTCGCCGTACTGGCCCTCTTCTCCCTTTTTCTGTTCACCCGTACCGGTGACGCCCCCACACCCCGCAAAATCCAGCGCAACCTCATTTACATCACCTGCGGAATAGTCCTGACGATGGCCTCCCTGGGGATTTTTATCTATTTTCTTTTTTTGCAGGATCGTTTTCCGGACACCCGCTTTGTCTTCTGGGCAGAAACCGTGGCCCTGATCGCCTTCGGGATCTCCTGGCTCACCAAAGGAGGGACCCTGCTGCCCGACAAGAAACTCCTGATGTCGGACGATGAAATCGAAGCCATCTGACTCCTTGGAAACTGCATGATAACGCCTCCCATTGGGGGTGTACTTAATGGCCATTTTATGAAAATTTCACTTATATCGCTTGCGATATAAAAAATTGGTGTATCTTTGTGTCGTGAACGATATAATCTAAAGCGATAAAAAAATGAAAAACAATTTTTATGATTTTTCGGCCGTCACCCTGCAGGGGAAAGAGGTCGGTATGGATACTTACAAGGGAAAGATGGTATTGGTAGTCAACACGGCGAGCAAATGCGGGCTGACACCCCAGTTTGAAGGGTTGGAAAACCTGTATCAGAAATATAAGGAGAAAGGGCTGGTCATTCTGGGGTTTCCGTCCAACCAATTTGCCAACCAGGAGCCGGGCGATGAAAAGTCGATTGCCGAGGGGTGTGTGATCAATTACGGGGTGACTTTCCCGATGTTTGCCAAGGTGGACGTGAACGGGGAGGGAGCGCATCCGCTCTTTCAATATCTCCGGAAGTCGCTGGGAGGTTTTTTTGGTGACAAGATCAAGTGGAATTTCACGAAGTTTCTGGTCGATGCTACTGGTAAGCCCATAAAGCGTTTTTCTCCCTTTACGAAACCCGAGAAGATCGACAGGTATCTCGCTGGTATCCTTAAATAAGAAAAATTCCAGATCAAAGGTTAACTATCGCCTGACCGCTTCCTGTCAGGAAACCTGAAGTAGGGTTGTCCTGTTAAATGGGTATCTTTGAAAAGGCTGGCGGGGTTGTTTTGACCGGGAGCCCATGAATGGATATAAAATGCCGGAGGAGAAAGCCAGCGTGCAGGTCGCCTTCCGGCAGGAAAAAGAGTAATAATGGCTAAAACCCGTGTTTTATGGATTATGAACAGTTAAAGCTCGGCAACCAGTTTTGTTTTCCGGTGTATGCCGCATCACGGCTGATCATCAGGGAGTATCAGCCTTACCTTGATGAGCTGGGGATCACTTATCCCCAGTACCTGGTATTGCTGGTGTTGTGGGAGAGTGACGGGATGACGGTCAACGAGATTGCGCACAAGCTGATTCTCAACACCAACACGGTGACGCCGTTGCTGAAGAGGATGGAATCGGCGGGATTGTTGCAGCGGAGCCGGTCGGGCGAGGATGAGCGAAAGGTGGAGGTTCGTCTGACGCCCAAAGGCATCAGGATGCGGGAGGCGGCCGCCTCTATTCCGGAGCGGTTGGTCAGGGGAATCCATACCGGGGACATCGGCCTGGAAGAGATGGTGGCCATGCGGGATCAGCTCAACCGGCTGATTGCCCACCTTTCAGCCCGGGAGGATACCGGTAAGGCATCCCCCGGTGATGCACTGCTTTAATCTCCGATCTCTCCGGAATGGGGATTATTCCGATCCATCCTGTTTTTGATCACCTTCCAGGTGGGAGTGATCAGAAAGCTCTCCTCCATGTGTTCCACCATGGTTTCGAAACGCTTCATGGGTACGGCAAAGGTCAGGACATTTCCGGGTACAAAGGGCCGGGCTGAAGGGTCGAACATCCCGATCACCGCCCGGGGTTGTTCCCTGAATCCCTCCTGATACGGGTACTGGATGATGGAGGTACATCCTGCCCCGAAAGGGGTGATGACCCCGTCGAGTCCGGGAAAGTCGTAGTTGGCCAGGGTGAACAAACCAGAAATCACATCGGGACTGGCAAAGAAAATGACCACCTCCGGAGTATCCTGCTCTTCCAGGGTGTCCCATCGCCTGAACACCAGTTTCTCCCCTTTTTTGCTGAATTCCGGCTGATGGCGAAGGTATTCAGTGACCAGTTGCGGAGTTTGTTTATAGCGTTCCCCCTCGATGGTCTCGTTTCCGCAGGAGAGGAAATATTCAAAACCGGGTCGCAGCCGGTCGGCAAAACCGGTGTATTTACGTCCGCCGCCGCAGGAAATGGTCTCCCCGGTGAAATAGAGGGAAGCCCCTTTTCTGACTTTGGCAAGGTTGCCAATCAGGCAATTTTTTCCTTTGGGTGTGTTTGCCGCAGGGACATCAGTCTCCCCACTGGTATAGTAAAATGTGATGGGCAGTTCGGCATAGCCGAAATATTTCGCCCATAACTGGAGAAATTTTTCCTTGAATGTGAGGTCCATGGATAAAATATGACGATGTTGTTAAATGTGGTTGGTTCTTGATTTACCAGGATATTTAAGTCAACCCCAAACAAGCCAACCAACGGCATTGTGTTGACAAAATGGTTGTTTATTCCACCTTCAGCGTTAACTCTGCCGGTTCGAGCCAGGGGGCAGAGAAGCGTACAGTAGCGTTGCCTTTTTCTCCTGTGGCCTGAACATAAACCATCATTTTCCCCTGAAAGACCCTTTGGCGGTTGTCGGAATAGTCGGTCATGTCGGTGGGGTTGGAGGCTTCCATTCCCAGCAGCCTGACCGGTCCCGTGGTGGTGCAGGTGATCTCGTCGTCGGAGAAGAAGACGTCGCGTTGCTGATCATCAACGATGGTGATGGCGATCAGTGCGGTGCCCCGGTTGGCAGAAAGGGTGCCGTTGACCAGGGTGGCCTTGATGGCATGGGAGCGGTTGCTGCTTTCCAGGGCATGGCGGGCTCTCTCCGTTCCGCCGTTATAGCCCACCGTCTCCAGTTTCCCGGGTTGCCAGGCCACATCCCAGGTGACGTATCCTCTGTCGTCATCGCGCTTCTGCAGGGCACCTATCTCCTTGCCATTCAGGAAGAGGCGGGTCTGTTCGCAATTGGTATAGCAGACGACGGTCACAGAATCTCCCTCGCGGTAGTTCCACAGGGGAGGGGCGTCGATGGCGGAGTAGCGGGGCGAACGGGTTTTGCGGAAGGTACCGCTGTAGACCATGGGTGTTTCTGACCAGAGGCTTTCCCGGAAGTAAGCCCTGGGCTTTTTATTCCCTGCCAGGTCGATGAGTCCCGAGGTGAACCCCCGTGAAGGCCAGCGGTGCGCCTCACCGAGGTAGTCGATGCCGGTCCAGAGGAATTGCCCGAAGATATAATCGTTATCGCGGACGGCCTTCCAGGCCTCCATAGCGTGGCCGTTTTCGCTGCCGTAGAGCACACGTGACGGGTACCGGGCGTGGTCCTGGGCATACCTGTTTTCGGTATAGTTGTACCCTGCCACGTCGAGGGCTCCGGGATATTCGGTCTCATTCGACATCACCGGCCCTGCCAGTCCGGCCGTTACCGGCCGCGAAGGGTCGACCTGGCGGACGACAGTGGCCAGCCGTTTGGCAATGCCTCCCAGCCGGTCGGCATGGGGTTGCTTGGGGAGGAATCCCTTGGTGTGCTGCTGGCCGATACCCTCCTGGTCCAGAATGGGATGCGAGTAAGGATCGTTGGGGTAGTCCACTTCGTTGCCGATGCTCCACATGAAGACAGAGGGGTGGTTGCGGTCGCGCAGGATCATGTCGCGCAGGTCCTTCTCCCCCCATTGCTGGAAAAAGGAGGCAGGCCCCTGGAATCCGGGGGTTCCCACATTCCAGCCTTCCAGCCATTTTTTCTTGGGAAACTCCCATTCGTCGAAGGCTTCGTTGAGGACCAGAAAGCCCATTTCGTCGCACAGGTCATAGAGGAGGGGGGCCTGGGGGTTGTGGCTGGTGCGGATGGCATTGCATCCCAGCGATTTAAGGGTCTTCAGGCGGTGAGCCCATACCTCACGGGGCACGGCGGAGCCCAGGCATCCGGCATCATGGTGGAGGCAAACCCCTTTGACCTTCAAATTCTGGCCATTCAGGGCGAATCCTTTATTGGCGTCAAAAGTGAAGGTGCGCAACCCCACGCGGGTGGCGGACTGGTCCAGCAGAACAGTGCCGTCCATAACCGTGGTTTTCAGGGTGTAAAGATAGGGGTCGTCGAGCGACCAAAGGTGCGGACGGTTGATTTTCAGCTCCTGGGTGAGGCTCTCACTTCCCTGCGCGGGAAGGGTGATTTTCGAAGAGTGCCTTGATATGACGGTCTGGTCTTTGCCAGTAACCTCCTGGAGGATAGTCACCGTGCGGGCAATGCCCGTGGAATTGGTGAGGGTGCTCTTCACCGTGAGGGCCGACTGTTTGTCGCTGAGGCTGCGCGAAGTGGCGTAGACCCCCCAGGGCGCAATGTGAATGGGATGGGCGTAGACCAGCCACACATCGCGGTAAATGCCCGATCCGGTATACCAGCGGGAGTCGGCTGACTCGGAGTGGTCGACGCGCACGGCCAGCGTGTTGGTTTCACCGGGCTTCACATAAGTGGTGACATCATGTAACACCGGCATATATCCGTTGGGACGCATCCCCAGGGAGGTGCCATTGACAAAAAACTCCCCGTTGCGGTAAATCCCCTCGAAGTAGACAAAGACCTTCTCTCCTTTCTTTTCTTCCGGAATCTCCAGTTTTTTCCGGTACCAGGCGATCCCTCCCGGGAGATAACCTGTAGCGCTGGCCAATGTGGGGGAATAAGGCCCCTCGGCACTCCAGTCGTGGGGCAGATCGACCGTGCGCCAGCGCGAATCGTCAAAACCAGGGGCAGAGGCCTCTTTAATATCCCCTTTTTGGAATTTCCAGCCTTCATTGATTTTTTGGGGTTCTCCGAAGGAAACCTGCCCCGAAAGGGAGGAGAAGGTTAAAAAGGTGGCAACCAGCAAGGTAAATAATGTCTTCATAAGTTTTCCTGATTTGTTTTATTACACGGTTTTCTGCAAGGTCTATTTAAGGTAGAGGTTGGAATCGCCGTAGCTGAGGAAGCGGAAGCCATGGTGGAGGGCGAAGTCGTAGACCTCTCTCCAGCCGGGCCCCAGGAAGGCGGCGATCAGAAGGAGCAGGGTGCTGCGAGGCTGATGGAAATTGGTGAACATGCCGCTGATCATCCTGAAGCGATACCCCGGAACGATGATGATGGAGGTGGTAAAGGCGATGCGTGACGCGTGATGCTCCTCCATCCATTGGAGCAGGCGGGCCATCGATTCCGCGGGGGAGAGAACCGGGGCGGATGTATAGGGTTGCCACTGGCCTACATGAAACACCTGCTCTTTTGAGAGTGTACCGGGGATTCCGGAGGTGTCTGTAGTTTCAGACAGGGCGGCCCCCAGCCAGTAGAGGCTTTCGAGGGAGCGCACCGAGGTGGTTCCCACGGCGATCACCCTTCCTTCGTGGAGCAACAGTTGGTTCAGGAACTCCCGGGTGACGTAGACCGTTTCGGTGTGCATGTCGTGTTCGGCTACCCGTTCCGATTTCACGGGCTGGAAGGTGCCTGCACCTACGTGGAGGGTCAGTTCCGCCGTGGTGATGTGGTGGCTTTTCATCTTTCGCAGGACCTCCTCCGTGAAATGGAGCCCGGCCGTTGGAGCCGCCACCGATCCGTCGATGCGGGCGTAGGTGGTCTGGTAACGGTCATCATCGATGGCTTCGGCCTCGCGGTTGAGGTAAGGGGGAATGGGCATTTTTCCGGCAGCTTCAATGAGGGTGGCAAAGGAGACGTTCCGGTCCCAGGTGAACCTGATCAGAAAGGCATTTCCGCTGCGGCCGGTCATTTCAGCCTGAAGCGTCACCATTTCCTGGCCCGTCGGAACTTCCATCGTCAGGGCTCCCCGTTTCCACTTCCGGGCATTCCCCACCAGACATTTCCACTCACTTGTGGTCGTCGACTGGAAAGAGAGGTTGTAATCGGTGGGGTCATGGGGTTCCAGACAGAAGATTTCGATCCGGGCCCCCGTGGTGGTGTGGAATATCAGCCGGGCATGGATCACCCGGGTGTTGTTGAAAACCAGCAGACTGCCGGCCGGAACCATCCTGTCGGCCTGGCTGAAAAGCGTTTCCGTAATGGTCCCCCCTCTCCAGACCAATAGTCTCGACTGGTCCCTCTCCGAAAGGGGATAAACGGCAATCCGCTCTTCGGGAAGGTCGTAGGTATAATCGCTGATGCGTATTTCTGAAACTTGTGTCATAGTATTTTCCGGAGGTAAAAATAGGGATTAAAGACTATTTTTGCAGAAAAAAGATGTTTAAGATAGGTGAAAGGGTACGGTTTCTGAATGCCGTGGGAGGAGGAAAAATCACGGGGTTTGTCTCCCCGAAGGTGGTGACGGTGGAAGATGAGCAGGGCTTCGAGGTTCCTGTGCTGATTACGGAACTGGTGAAAGATGCGCGGTTTGAAGAGATTCTGGAGCGGCCGAGAACCGTGGAACGGAAGGCGGCCAAAGAAAAGGTGGAAGTTCCGAAGCCCAAAAAGGAGGCGGTACCTCTGTTTGCTTCTTCTGCCGGAAATCCGGCTACGGCAGAACCTGCCTATTTTCTGGCTTTTGTGCCCGAGGTGCCCACCATGCCCCTCTCGGGGGAAATTAAAGCCTGGCTGGTGAATGATTCCCGTTACACCCTTCTTTTTCATTTTTCGCTGTTGAAGGAAGGACTTTACCATTCTGAAAAATCGGGGCGGCTGGCTCCTTTCTCGCGGGTGCCCCTGATGGGCTTCGGCCATGAGGATCTGAGCACCTTCCCTGATTTAGGGATCCAGTTGTTGCCCTTCGAGGGCAAGGGAAGCCGGTTGCTGCCGTCGGTGATGAAAACCCTGAAGGTCAACCCGGTCAGGTTTTATAAGGAGACCTCCTTCTCCGAGAACCCTTATTTTGAGAAGCGCTCCATGCTTCTGGATATCAAGGAGAAGGATCTGAGTGCTGACCTGGAGAAACTGCGGCAGCATGATTTCAGCGCCCCGGAGGTGGCAGCAGAGAACGGAGATGCTCCCCGTGTTAAACCGCAGAAGGCGGAAGCGCCCGACACCAGGGAGGTGGATCTTCATATCGGGGAATTGGTCGATACGGCTTCCGGATTGTCCAACAAAGAGATGCTGGACCTGCAGATGGAACGGTTCCGGTCGGAGATGGAAAAGGCCATCAGACTGGGCATTCGCAGGATCGTTTTTATTCACGGGGTGGGACAGGGGACCCTTAAGAATGAACTCAGGCGGGAGTTGTCGACCAGGTATAAGAAATATGACGTGCAGGATGCCTCTTTCCGGGAATATGGCTATGGGGCCACGATGGTGATCCTGAAAAGGGGATGAGAAAAGGGGTCTGGAGTCTGGAATGCAGGAATCTGGAATCTTGAGTCTTGAGTCTTCTCGACTGAGTCGAGACTCTGATTCGCTACGGGAGTCTGGAGTCTGGAATATCAGAATGTCAGAAGGTCAAAATATCTGAATATTGGGTCTCTTCGTCTCTTCGTCTCAAGAGCTTGGAGCAGAAATGGAATAAGATATTACCTTTGTGGTGGCTGACCGCTCTGTCGTGCCGGCAATAGCCGGTAAGGAAAGTCCGGGCAACAAAGGGTGCCATGCTTCCTAACGGGAAGTCGGGTGTAAGCCTGAAGGAGCGTAACAGAAAACAACCACCGGGGTGGTTCGCCATCCGGGAAAGGGTGAAAAGGTGCGGTAAGAGCGCACCGGTTTCCGGGGTGACCCGGGGAGCCGTACGCCTCATGGGTTGCAAGGCCAAATATATCCCGGTCGCAAGGCAGGACGACCCGTTCTGCTTCCCGACTCTCCGGAGGAAAGGATGCCGGGAGGGGTAGGCCGCAAGATCGTACCAGCAATGGTGCGGCCAGATAAATGACAGGGGCCTGATGCCGGAAACGGCCGCAGGAACAGAACCCGGCTTACAGGTCAGCCTTTTTCTTTTAAGTCTGAGGTTAACGCAGCTACCAGTCCATCGCCCGCGGGTGATGGGCAGAACTTTTCAAAGGAGGTGAAGATCATCGGAACCTCTTCAGTAATGGTTCAGCCGTTGACCTCAGATTTTTTATACCTTGAATTTCACGCCTGTGGTGGTATACCACTCCACAAATCGCCTGACGCCCTCACTGACCGGGGTGGCGGGGTGGTAGTTGAGTTTTTCTTCCAGGTCTGAAACGTCGGCGAAGGTCTTGTATACATCTCCGGGCTGCATGGGCAGATACGTTTTGACCGCCTTTTTACCCAGGGCATTTTCGATGGCTTCGATATAGTCCATAAGTCTGACCGGACTGGAATTGCCTATGTTGAAGAGTTCCGCGGGAGGGGTATTGCCTTCCGGGGTATGGTCGATGACACGGACCACCCCTTCAATGATGTCGTCGATATAAGTGAAGTCGCGGTACATGTCTCCATTGTTAAAGAGCTGGACGGGTTTTCCATCGAGGATGGCGCGGGTAAAGAGGAACGCAGCCATATCGGGGCGCCCCCAGGGACCATACACCGTGAAAAACCGGAGACCGGTGGTGGGGATTCCGAAGAGGTGGCTGTAAGCGTGGGCCATCAGTTCATTGCTCTTCTTAGAGGCGGCATAGAGGCTGACCGGATGGTCGGTGCGGTCGGCCGTGGAGAGGGGCATCTTGGTGTTGCTGCCATATACACTCGAGGAACTGGCATAGACCAGGTGCCGGACGGGGTGTTGGCGGCACGCCTCCAGAATGTTGATGAATCCTGTGATGTTGCTGTCGACATAGGCCCGGGGGTTGATCAGGCTGTAGCGGACCCCCGCCTGGGCTGCCAGGTTGCAGACCGCATCAAACTTCTGGGCAGCGAATAGCGCGTTGAGCGTAGCGGCATCTTCGAGGGAAGCCTTCAGAAAACGGTAACCCGGTAGGGTGGCACTGGAAACCAGTTGCCCGCAGTCGGCCGCTTCACGCGAAATGCCACATTCAGCCAAACGGGCATATTTCAGTTCTGTATCGTAGTAATCGTTGATGTTATCGAGTCCGACCACCTCATCGCCCCGCGACAAGAGCTTTTGGGCCAGGTGGAAGCCAATGAATCCGGCAGTGCCTGTAACCAGTATCTTCATATTGTTTTAAGAATAACGGTGCAAAGGTATAAAAAACAGGGGAGTAAACGGCACTTCCCCGATGAGCCGGGCAAACCTGCACTCTTCTTTTGTATGGTGCAGGTCAGGGATCAGGCATGCAGGGTGGTAATACTTTTCATTGCGTTTCAGCCCGTTTCCTTGGCAGTCAGAACCGATCTGCCAACCAATTTTTTACAATAGGGCTGAAATTTGTTTGGATGAATAGAAAAAACAGTTATTTTTGCACCCGCCTTTGAGCAACAAGGGTACATTAAGGATGACTCAGTAGCTCAGCTGGTAGAGCACATCCCTTTTAAGGATGGGGTCCTGGGTCCGAATCCCAGCTGGGTCACAAAA
>Ga0116151_10000195_pt1 | contig 53272 bp, 47 predicted proteins | sample AD_UKC117_MetaG_FD_89893 | JGI IMG/M metagenome (GOLD analysis project Ga0116151, IMG submission 89893) | Active sludge microbial communities of municipal wastewater-treating anaerobic digesters from Hong Kong - AD_UKC117_MetaG | ecosystem: Engineered > Bioreactor > Anaerobic > Digestate...
AAAGAGCACAGAGAAACCGCCCGTTCCGGGCGATCCGTTACGCCGGATGAACCGGCGCAGCCGGAATCAACGGGTTAAGGACTGCGGCCCTTAACAATCCCAAGGACTTTTTTGACAGGCTGACGCGTCCATATTGGACGCGTTTTTTGAGTTTTGAACTTATTTCCCCGGTTTCACGGAGCGGGTGGCAATAAATGTTGGAATGTTGAATTCGTGCAGCTTGCCGTATCCGTTGGTGTCTTCAAACAAATCGCTCAGCACGAATCCGGCGCGGAGCTGCCCGCCCAGCTGCTCCTCCATGGTGTGCGAAAACTGCACGCCGCTGTCGCTTTTTTCCAGTTCCTCCATCAGCGCGGGTTCGGCAATCGGATCGAACGGCAGTCTGTGCGTTAAGACCGATTCCGTTTCCTCATCAAAAATGAAATTGATCCCGTTTTCGAGTCCCGCAAGCAGAACGCCGCCGGGTCTAAGCACACGAAAACATTCCCGCCATACCGGCTCCACTTCGCGAATGTAGCAATTGGACACCGCGTGGAAAATCAGATCGAAGGATCCGTCCGCAAACGGCAGAGGTTTCGTCATGTCCGCACGGACAATCTTGATGTCATACCCTTCGCGCTCGGCGACCATGCGCTCGCTTTCGAGCTGCCGCGGGGAATTGTCCAGCACCGTGCAGTTCGCTCCCGCCGCCGTAAAAACGGGCATCTGCTGTCCGCCGCCGCAGGCAAGACCCAGCACGTCCAGCCCCTTCATCGGCGGAAACCACGCCGCAGGCACGAATTTGGTCGGCGTGAGCAACACGCTCCACTCGCCGTTTTTCGCCGTAAGGAACGTCTCGTGCGATATCGGTTGACCCCATTCCCAGCCGTCCTCGACCCAGCGATCGATCGTTTCGGCGTTGACGTCCGTATAAGATTTCTGCATTTTCGCTTTCCCTCCGCGCGTTGGATGACGCTGTCGCGCCGTACGCTATAGTATTGCACGGCATACGCCCGCCGTGCAAGCGTTTTACCCCGTGCCGTTTTCGCCATGCCGCAGCAAAAACCGCCGCGCGTTGCTTTTTTTCGGTGGATTCGGTATACTAATATGTACTTTTAGGATTTTACGGAGGGTGTTTTATGCCGGATATCGCAATCATCGGCGGCGGCCCGGCCGGCCTGACCGCGGGTTTGTATGCCGCGCGCGGCGGTGCGGACGTTACGTTATATGAAGAACTCTTCCCGGGCGGGCAAATTGCAAAAACGCCGCTTGTGGAAAACTATCCCGGTTTCCCGGACGGGCTGGAAGGCTACGCCGTCGGCGGACGCATCCAGAAACAAGCCGAAAAATTCGGTCTGAAGGTCGAATACGCCGGCGCGACCGCGCTGGAGCTCGACAAGGCCGTTAAAAAGATTATCCTGCCGGAGCGCGTGGACGAAGCGAAAGCCGTCATTCTCTGCATGGGCGCTTCCGCACGCATGCTTGGCCTCCCGCGCGAAGAAGAACTCACCGGCGCGGGCGTGAGCTACTGCGCCACCTGCGACGGCGCGTTTTTCAAGGATCAGGACGTTGCCGTCATCGGCGGCGGCGACACGGCCATTTCGGACGCGCTCTACCTAGCGCGCTTCTGTTCGAGCGTCACGGTCGTGCATCGGCGCGACGAACTGCGCGCCTGCCCCGCGCTGCAAAAGAGCGCGAAAGCCAATCCGAACATCCGTTTTGCGCTTTCGTGCGTGCCCGTTTCCCTGCAGGGCGAAAAGAAGGTCGACGGATTGGAAATCCGCGACGTTAAAACAAACGAAACGCGCGTGCTCCCGCTCAGCGGCGTATTCGTTGCGGTCGGCATCACGCCGCGCACCGAGCTGGTCAAAGGCCCGGTCACGCTCACGGCCGGCGGCAACATCATCACCGACGAATGGATGCGCACGAACCTGCCCGGCGTGTTCGCCGCTGGCGACATCCGCAACACCCCGCTGCGGCAGGTCATCACCGCCTGCGCGGACGGCGCGGTCGCAGCCACCGCCGCACTGGAATACATCGCATCCCTTTAACCGCAGTGACCAAAGCCGCGACGCCGGAGCAAAGAAACGACCCGGCGCCGCGCTTTCCTTTCACCGGCGAACTTTTCAGAATTGAGGAGAAAACGAACATATGGCAAGACTCTTCGGCACGGACGGCGTACGCGGCATCGCGAACCGCGATTTAAGCTGCGAACTGGCTTTTCAAATCGGCGCGGTCGGCGCGTATGTTTTGACCAACGAGGTGCATTCGCCCCGCATCCTCATCGGCATGGACACGAGAAAGTCCGGCCCGATGCTCGGCGCGGCGCTCTCTGCCGGGGTATGCTCGGTCGGCGGGGACGTTCTGGACGTCGGCGTAATGCCTACGCCCGCAATGGCGTATCTCGTGCGTCTGTACGAGGCGGACGCGGCGGTCATGATCTCCGCAAGCCATAACACGATGGAATACAACGGCATCAAATGGTTCGACCAGAACGGCTTTAAACTTTCGGACGAAATCGAAGACCGCATCGAAGCCATCATCCAAAGCGGCGAGCAAATCCCGCGGCCCGAAGGCCGCGACGTGGGGCGCATCATTTCCGCCGTGCGCGCAAGGCAGGATTACTGCGACCATCTCGTCGAGCAGTCCGAATACCGCTTTGACGGGCTGCGCATCGTGCTCGACTGCGCAAACGGCGCAAGTTCGTTCATCGCAAAAGACGTGTTCGAGCGGCTCGGCGCGGAAGTCATCGCCAAATCCTGTGCGCCGGACGGCGTAAACATCAACGACCGCTGCGGCTCCATGCATCCCGAACGGCTGCAGCAGATGGTGGTCAACTACGGCGCGGACCTCGGCTTTGCGTTCGACGGCGACGCGGACCGGCTGATCTCCTGCGACGAATACGGCAACATCGTAGACGGCGACCAGGCGATGGGCATCCTCGCGCTGCACATGCTTTCCCATGGCACGCTGAGCCACAACACGCTCGTGCTCACCATCATGAGCAACCTCGGCCTGAAAAACGCGCTCCGCAGCGCGGGCATCGAGATTGTGGAAACCAAGGTCGGCGACCGGTACGTGCTTGAAAGCATGCTCAAAAACGACTATTCCATCGGCGGCGAACAGTCCGGGCACATCATCCTGCTCTCGCATAACACCACCGGGGACGGCATGATGAGCGCCATCGCGCTGCTCGGCGTGGTCGCCGAAAGCAAGAAGCGCCTGAGCAAGCTCGCCGCGCAGATTCCGCAGTATCCGCAGGTGCTGGTCAACGTCAACGTGGAAAACGGACTGAAAGCCGAAGCCATAGAAGACGGCGACCTCGCTGCAAAGACGGCCGAAATTGAAAAAATCCTCGGCAAAAACGGCCGCGTGCTCGTGCGCGCTTCCGGCACGGAACCGCTGGTGCGCATCATGCTTGAAGGGCAGGACGAAAAACAAATTCTGAACCTTGCGCTTGAGCTCGCGCACATCATCGTCAAAAAATACAACGGAAAGATTCGTACATAAAAAATGCTGACCCAGGCGCAAAAAACCGAAGCGCTCGCCATTTTAAAGCGCACCTACCCAAACGCAAAGCCCGCGCTGCACTTTTCTTCGCCGTTCGAGCTGCTGGTTGCAACCATCCTTTCGGCGCAGAGCACGGACGTGATGGTCAACAAGTGCACAAGCGAGCTTTTCCCCGTTGCAAACACGCCGGCGCAGATCGCCGCCATGACGGAGGAGGAACTGACCCCCTACATCAAGCGCTGCGGCTTCTACCGGCTCAAGGGCGCGCACATCATCGAAACCGCGCACATCCTGCTTACGCAGTACGGCGGGCAGGTGCCGGCCGATATCGACGTGCTGCAGACACTGCCCGGCGTGGGGCGCAAAACCGCCAACGTCGTTGCAAGCAACGCTTTCGGCATCCCGGCCATCGCCGTGGACACGCATGTGTTCCGCGTGAGCAACCGCATCGGCCTTGCGCACGCAAACAACGTTGAAAAAACCGAACAGCAGCTGCAAAAGGCAATCCCGCGGGAAGATTGGGGCTCCGCGCACCATTGGCTGATCTACCACGGCCGGCAGATCTGCGACGCGCGGAAGCCAAAATGCGAAATATGCCCGCTTTCCGGCCTCTGCGAATACTATCACAACGGCGGGAAACCGGCTGCGGCCGTACCGCGCAAAAAAGCGCAAACCAACAAAAAAGGATAAATCAATGCAGTTTGTCGATCATGCGCGCATCGTCGTCAAAGCCGGCAACGGCGGCGACGGATGCGTCGCGTTTCACAGGGAAAAATATGTTGCACAGGGCGGCCCTTCCGGCGGAGACGGCGGCAAGGGCGGCGACCTGATCTTTTTTGCCGACCCGCGGATGTCCACCCTGCTGGACTTTAAGTATCAGCGCTTTTACCGCGCCGAAAACGGCGAAAACGGCAAAACCGAGCTTTCGACCGGACGCAACGGCAAGCCGCTCGTCGTCGGCGTACCCGTCGGCACGATCGTGCGGGACGTTGAAACCGGCGCGATTCTGGCGGACATGAGCGAAGCGGGCAAGGAACGCGTCGTTTTGCACGGCGGGAGCGGCGGCAAGGGAAACGCAAAATTCGCCACCGCAACGCGGCAGGCGCCGCGGTTCGCTCGTCCGGGGCAGCAGACGCCGGAGCACGAAGTGGAGCTTGAGCTCAAGTCCATTGCGGATGTAGGCCTCGTCGGCCTTCCCTCCGTCGGAAAATCGACTATCCTCTCCGTCCTGACCGCGGCAAAGCCGAAGATTGCAGCCTACCATTTCACGACGCTTTCGCCCAACCTCGGCGTGGCTTCGCGGCACGGCCGCTCGTTCGTGCTGGCGGACATCCCCGGCCTGATCGAGGGCGCAGCGGAGGGCGCGGGCCTCGGGCACGACTTTCTGCGGCACATCGAGCGCACGCGCATGCTCGTGCATGTTCTGGATATTTCCGGCAGCGAACTGCGCGACCCACTGGACGATTACCGCAAGATCAATGACGAACTGGCGAAGTTTTCGCCGCTGCTGGCCGAACTGCCGCAGCTTGTCGCCGCGAACAAGACCGACCTGGCGGAATCCGAAGAAAATCTGAAACGCTTCCGCGAAGCGTTCCCCGGCGTGGAAATCTTCCCCGTGTCCGCCGCGACGACGCAGGGATTCGACGCGCTGCTCGACCGCATCGTACAGGTGCTTTCCGGTCTGCCGCCGGTCAAACGGTACGAAGAAACGGAGTTGACCGAAGCGCCGATGTACGAACGCGGGTTCCATATCGAAAAGGACGCGGACGGCGTATACGTCGTTTCCGGCGGAGACGTGGAGTATCTGCTGGACACCACCGACCCGAACGACGAAGCTTCCATGCGCCGCTTCCAGCAGACGCTCATCAAGTCCGGCGTAATCGCCGCGCTGCGCGAAATGGGCGCGGCCGACGGCGACAGCATCCGCATGGGCGAATGGGAATTCGACTTTGTCGACTGACCGTCTCTTCCCGAATGCGGCACGGAAGACGCTTAAACCCTTTGGAAATGCAAAAAGGCGATCCGAACGGATCGCCTTTTTCGTTTCATATGCAGTTCTTTGCGCGTTTTACGGTTTGGCGGGCGGCACGTCGAGCACGACGTCTCCCAGCGGGAACGTACAGCAGGGATGGACATAACCGTAGTCCAGGTCCGCCATACGCCGTTCGTCCACCGAAGCCGGAATGTAGACGTTCCCGCTGATCAGCCGGGAGTGACACCATCCGCAGCTGCCGCTGCGGCAGCGCGACGGCGCAGGAATCCCGTTTCGCTCCATGGCGACTAACAGCGTTTCGTCAATTTTGCAGCGCATCTTTGTTTCTTCGCCGCACATACGCACCGTCAACTCGAACTCTTCCGCCGCCGCGCCGGGGTAAGCCGCGTCTTTGGACGGATTGTGGTATTCGCCGAAGAGTTCGTGCCGGATGAATTTCCGCCGCAGGCCGAGCGACGCAAGTTCCTTGTCGACAAAATCATACATCGCCTGCGGGCCGCAGATGAAAACGGAGTATTCTTCTCCCGCCGGCGCATATTTTTTGATGAGGTCCGCGGTGATGAACCCTTTTTCGCACCCTTCGGCGGGTTCGTCGCTCAAAACGCTGACCAGGCGAAACTTGTCGCAGGAAGCGGCGATCTGCAGAAACTCTTCCTGGAATGCCGCGTCCGATTCGCACCTGCAGCCGTAAAGCAGCGTCAGGTCGGCGTCCTCGTCGCCGTCGGCAATCGCCTTTGCCAGCGAACGAAACGGCGTGATTCCGCTTCCGCCCGCAAGGCCTACGATGTGCTTCGCGTCGCGCAGCGGTTCGTAGGTGAATTCGCCAAGCGGAGCCGACGCAAGCACCTTCGTGCCCGCGTGCCATTGATCGAGAATGTAATGGGATGCAATCCCGCCTTCCGTGCGCTTTACCGTCAGCATATAGCGGCCTTCGAGCGCTTCCTTCGGAGACGAGGAAAGCGAATACGGGCGCGTGAGCACGGAATCCCCGATCGTCAGCGTGATGCTCAGGTACTGTCCCGCGGAAAAATACGCCAGCTTTTCGGTGCCGCTTTCGGCGTCCGGCGTGAGGATATAGCTCTTCATGTCCGCCGTGCGGCCGACGATCTCCTCCACCTTCAGGTGCTGGCACTGCGGATGCAGCGCGGCGGCGATCTCGTTGGCCTTATAGGAACGCAGCGGAGGCAGCGGCTTTGCGGCGGCTTCGCTAATCTTCTGTTTTCTGGTTGGAACGACCTTCAGAAAGTCCATTTTACGAAGCGAGCGCAGATTCGGTTTCGGCATTTCAGTTCGCCTCCTTCATTCTTTTGACCACTCGTTTTGCAACCGCGTCTCCCGTTACATACGCGCTGCTGTAGCCGTCGCCTCTGGTGGCGTGTCCGCCGCAGAAGCTGAGGCCGGGAATGGTGTATTCGTCCTTTTCGCAGGAAATCCTGGCGAGAAGGTTATCCCAGCCGGAGAGTTTATACCCGTAGATTGTCCCTTCGGGTGTGCCGAGGTATCTTGCAAAGGTGACCGGCGTTGCAACCGAGATTTCCTCGATATGCGGCAGAATGGAGAGTCCCATCAGTTTTTCATAATCGGCGATATACTTACGGGCAATCTCGTTTTTATATTTCTTGTATCCCTCCGGCGTAAGATCGTCCGGCAGGTCGGAACCAAAGATGGGGATCGTAAAGAACAGCGTGCAGGTGCCTTTCGGCGAGCTGTCCGGTATCACCTTGTTCAGACAATTCACAATATAAATGCCGTCCTTGTCCCGGTTTTCATACTGTCTGCGCGGGTTCGCGTCGCTCATGACGAAGACCGTGTAGTCGTCGATTCCGAGTTCTTCCATCGTGCAGTCCATACCGAGATAGACCGTTGCGACGGAAATGCCGAATTCGCGTGCGTTCGCGAGCTTCAGATCAGTCTGCGGGATTTTATCTGCGTCCGACATGTTGAACACATTATGCGGAATAACGTTTGATATCACTTCTTTTGCGTAAAGCTCCCGTCCGTTTGCGACAACTCCGCAGACGGCGCCCTGTGCGTCGTAAAGGAATTTCGTGACCTCGCTGTTGTACCAGATCTGTCCGCCGGAACCGAGGATCACGTCCGCCAGTGAAAGCGAAAGTTCATGGGAACGCTTATACGGCATCGCCGCGCCGTCCACGACATAGCAGTTCAGCATGTTCAGAAAATGCAGCGCGTTGAGTTCGTCCGTCGGAACGCCGAGGTATCCCCAGTAGGTGCAGATGATGTCGCGCGCCTTTTCCGGCATACCCAGCGCGTTCATCACGTCCTCCGCCGAATGGGACGCCGTGCGCATGAAATCGCCGTGCTTGAGCATCATGGTCAGCCCGTTCGGTTTGCCCTTCATCTTCGTAATATACGCTAGCGCCTCGTTGCACTTTTGCACCAGATCGAACAGCGCGCGCACGCTGGCGCGGCAGCCGGGGACCGCCTGCTCCATCGAATCGCAGAAGGTTTCCACGCCGGATTTGAGCGTTACGTCGTAACCGTCCTTGCCCTTGACGATTGCACGGAACATGTTGTGCTCATACCGCCAGTCCACCTTTGCGCCAAGTCCGTCAAAAATTTTGTAAACCGAATCCGGGTGTTCCTTTGTGCCGACGCTCGCAAGCTCGTGCAAAGAAGGCTCGAATTCAAAGCGCCCGCGGCAAAAACTGGTGGCGCAGCCGCCCGGGAGGTTGTGCTTTTCCAGCAGCAGTGTGTTAAGTCCGTTCTTTGCGGCCGTTGCAGCCGCAACGAGGCCTGCGTTGCCGGCGCCGACAACAATAACGTCGAACCGATTGTCCATTTGTCCCTTCCTCCATTCTGTGGTATTACCAATAAAATTATATCATGTCGTCCTGTCCAGTCAAGCCATCTTCACAGAATATATAGCTTTTTTCGATTGACAATCGCCTGCCTTATACGATACAATATTTTTAATATGTTTGTGGTAATACCATATACATTGCATTGAGGGGCTGAACTATGGGATTTACAAAGATCAACGCGCTTTCCTTAACGGACCTGTTTGTCCGGCAAGTTGAAAACATGATCCTCTCCGGGGAGCTCGACGTCGGCGAACAGCTGCCGGCCGCGCGCGAACTCTCCGCCAGAATGGGGGTCAGCCGCCCCGTCATTTCGGCCGGACTCGTCGAGCTGGAAAAGATGGGTTTTGTCGAAATTCATCCGCGCAAAGGCGTGTTTGTCGCCGATTACCGGCGCAAAGGCACGCTGGAAACGCTTGTGGCCATCATGCGCTATAACGGCGGCGCTATGCGCCAAAACGAGGTGCGGTCGCTTCTGGAAACGAGAAGCGCGCTCGAGTGCCTCTGCGTCCGGCTTGTCATTGAGCACGCAGCAGACGAAGAACTCGAAACGCTGCGGCCGATTCTTGCCGGAATTGAAACCGCTTCCGATCACGAGGACGCCGCCGGCCGGGTCTTCCATTTTCACCATGAAATGGCCGTTCTGTCCGGGAATACCCTTCTTCCGCTGATGTATTACTCGTTCCGGCCGGAAAGCGTCCACCTTTGGTCGCTGTTCTGCAAGTTCAGCGGCGTGCAGGCGCTTTACGAAATCAAGCGCAATCTTTTTGACGCGCTGATTCGGCGCGACGTGCAGGACGCGCAGACCCAGACGCGGGACGTCATGAACCGGGCGATAGCGAATCTGTCCATTTACTGCGGATAACTCGCCCAAATCGCACCGGCATCTGCGGATTCGTTTCTTCCGCTTCAGGATCGGACAGATAGCGCAGGCGCGTTTTCAGAACACGAACGGGGGGTACAAGGATGCAATCAATCTCTGCGGACGCTGCAAGGCAAGCGATGAGCGGGGCATCCTGCGCCCGCGCAAACAGGTCCGGCAGATGAGGCGCGCACTCCTCTATGTGTTTTCCGGCACCGGCAATACCCGCACCGCGGCGGACCTGATCGCCGGCGCGCTGACGCGGCGCGGCATTGAGACGACCGTCTGGAGCGTGCGCATGCCGTTTTCCGGCGCGCCGGACCCGAACGAATTCGACGTCGCGGGGTTCGGATATCCCATTCACGCGTTCAACACGCCGCAGTTTTTCCTGCGCTTTGCAAAAACGCTGCCGGACGTTTCCGGCATACCCGCATTCGTTTTCAAAACGTCCGGCGAGCCGTTCCACCCCAACAGCGCGTCCAGCCTGCCGCTGGTGCGCATCCTCCGGAAGAAAGGCTTTCGACCACAGTTCGAGCGGCACCTGCTCATGCCGTACAACATTATGTTCCGCTATCCGGACGTGCTCGCAAAACAGATGTACCTGCATACGCGCGGCATGGCGGAAGTGATTGCGTCCGCCGTCGCCGATGGAAAAGCGCAGCCGCTCCGCTACAGGCCATGGACGGCGGCCTGTATGTACCTATTCCGGCTCCAGTGGTTCGGCGCATGGATCAACGGCCCGCTCATCCATGTAAAAAAAGACCTCTGCACCGGCTGCGGGCTCTGCGCCGCGCGCTGTCCGGCACAGAACATCCGCATGGAAAACGGCCTGCCGCATTTTTCCGTCCACTGCACCATGTGCATGAGCTGTGCGTTCAGCTGCCCGAAGGACGCGGTGCGCCCGGGGTTCCTCAACCCCTGGCGCGTCAACGGCGCATACCCGTTTCAGGCGCTGGCCCGGGACGCGAACGTGCCACCCGTTTTTGTGGACGCGTCCACGAAGGGATATTTTCGCCTGTTCCGCCAGTATTACCGCAGCACAAACGCAGAAATCCTTGCGCAGACCGGCAAAGCCGGCCTGCCGGAACAAAAAAACTGATTGGAGGGCATCCGTTATGACGCTGCAGCAGCTAAAATACTTCATTGAAGTGGTGAACTGCGCCTCCATCAACCGGGCGGCGGAGCGTCTTTTCATTGCGCAGCCGAGCCTCTCCGCCGCAATGAAGGACCTCGAAAGCGAACTCGGTACGGAGCTTTTTACCCGCTCCCCGCGGGGCGTCTCGCTGACGGCGGACGGCGCGGAATTCCTCGGCTATGCGCGGCAGGTGACCGAGCAGGCGGATTTGCTCGAACAGCGCTACCTCAACCGAAAGCCGTCCCGCCGCCTTTGCTCCATCTCCACACAGCACTATGCGTTTGCGGTCAACGCATTCGTCAACATGGTGAAAAAGTGCGCCGCGGAAGAATATGAATTCACTCTGCGCGAGACACGCACGTATGAAATCATCGACGACGTAAAAACGCTGCGCAGCGAGCTCGGCATCCTCTACCGAAACCCGTTCAACTGCAAGGTGATCGACAAAATCCTGCGCGAAAGCGGGCTGACGTTCCATCCGCTCTTCACGGCAAAGCCGCATATCTTCGTCAGCGCCGCAAACCCGCTTGCAAAAGCCGCCTCCGTCACGCTTAAAGATTTGGAACCGTATCCCTGCCTTACGTTCGAGCAGGGTGAATATAACTCGTTTTACTTCTCCGAGGAAATCCTCAGCACCGTATACAGCAAAAAAAGCATCAAGGTCAGCGACCGCGCGACCATTTTCAACCTGATGATCGGCCTGAACGGCTATACCGTTTCGACCGGTATCGTAAGCGCGGACCTCAACGGGGAAAACATCGTCGCCGTTCCGCTGGAAGCCGAAGACTCCATTGAGGTCGGTTGGATTTGCCACGCCGCCATGCAGCTGACCCGGCAGGCGCAGGACTATCTGGAAGAACTCAAGCGGGTGATTGCCGAATACGGCGCAGGCCGATAAAACAGTTATAGTTCCAGGCTATAACGCATAAAAGAAATTTGATGTTACCCTATAGGACTGCTTTTCCGCTAGAGTAAAAGCAAGCCCGCAGGGTAACATTTTTTAAGGAGGAATTTCTATTATGAGCCGGAGATTTCAAACCGTCGGAAGCCTTTTAAGGCCGGAGGACCTGCTCGTTTACAAACGCAAGATCGAACACACGGAAGATATCGCCTATCCTTTTTACGGCGACTTTCCGGGCTATGAAGCCTGTGAAGCGGCGGCAACCGAAGCGGTGGTGCAAAAGCAGCTGCGGCACGGAATTGAAATCCTTACAGACGGCGAGTATTCCAAGTCCCTCTGGCATCTGGATTTCGTCTGGGGTCTGCAGGGAATCCGGCGCTATATCGCACCGCACGGATACTTTTTCTGCGACAAAGACGGCGTAAGCAAATATGAAACCCGCCGCGACATCGGCATCCGCATCACCGGCGAACTGGGCGGCAAAAACCACCACTTCATCGACGTTTTCCGGCGGCTGCAGTCGCTTGCGGACGGCCGCCCGGTCAAGCTCTGCATCCCTTCCCCTTCGCACATCTTTGGAGAACTCTCCTGGTCGGACAACATCGGCGGCAGGGACTCCGTCTACGCCGACTCCGCCGCGCTCAAGGCGGGGCTTGTGAAAGCCTACCGCGAATTTGTCTGCGACTACGCGGCCGCCGGCGGAAAAATCCTGCAGCTCGACGACTGCCTATGGGAGCTTTTTGCGGACGACAACCCGAATTCCCCTTATACCGGCGAACAGATCGACCAGGAAACGGTGCGCGCGCTGGCCGCGGAATTCATTGAGATCAACAACGCGATCATCGACTACGGTCATTCGCTCGGACTGGCGATGTGGACGCACAACTGCCGCGGCAATTACGATTCGCGCAACATGGGCGGCGGTTCGTACGTGAAAATCGCCAACCTCTTCCTCAAGCAGCTCAAATATGACCGCTTCTTCCTTGAATGGGACGACGAGCGCGCGGGCTCGCTTGAAGCGCTCCGCGTGTTTTCGGACAGACCGGACGCCGAAATCGTGCTCGGCCTGCTCTCGAGCAAAACGTCCGCGCCCGACGACGAAGCGCGCGTTCTGCGCATGCTCGACGAAGCGGCCGGCATCCTCGGCAAAGACCGCCTGTACCTTTCGCATCAATGCGGGTTCGCCTCCTGCGATGGCGGCAACGACCTCAGCGAAGCCGAACAATGGGCAAAAATCGATCAGGGACAGCGGCTCGCCCGGCAATACTGGGGTGAATGACAGGGCCTTCCCGAACGAGCCAAAAACGCAAGGCCATCCTGAAAACGGATGGCCTTGACTGCATATAAAGCCGCGCCTGCCGGCGAATTATCAGAGCACGTATACCCGCGTTTCATACGGTCGCGTGACAAAACCGCCGTTTTTGACCGCGGCGTCCGGGTAGTTGCAGAGCACGGGCTTTTTGCCTTCGAGCCGGAACCCGCCGGGCGCTTTAAACCGCACCGGCTTTTCGCTGAAGGAGCAGACGACAAGCAGCCTTTGCCCTTCGTATTCGCGTGCGTATACATAGAGTTTTCCGCTGATTTTTCTATATTCGCGGTAATCTCCCCAAATCGCTGCCGGCGTGTTTTTGCGCAGCGAAAGTGCCGCGCGATAAAAATTCAGCAGCGAATCCGGATCGGCGTCTTCTTTGGCCACATTGACTTCCGGATAGTTCGGGTTGAGCGCAAACCACGGCTCGCCCTCTGAAAAGCCCGCATTGGCTCCGCCGCTCCACTGCATCGGCGTGCGGGACGAATCCCGGCAGGCGCGCTGGATGCGCCGGAGCGCCTTTTCGGGCGACTGACGCTTGATGTATTTTTTGTAGTTGTTCTTTGCCAGCACGTCCGTATAATCGTCGATCGACGGGAGGGCGATATTGCTCATGCCGATCTCCTGCCCCTGATAGACGAACGGCGTGCCCTGCTGAAAAAGGTAGGCCGCCGCAAGCGTCTTGCCGCTCTCTGCGCGGTACTTCTCGCTGCCGTAGCGGCTGATGATGCGCGGGTGATCGTGATTTTCCAGATAGAGCGTATTCCATGCTTTGCCCGCAAGCTTTTTCTGCCAGCGGCGAAACGCGCGTTTGAGCTTGCGCAGCCGGAACGGCAGATGCATATATTCGGTAAAGAAACAGTCCGCTTCCATGTGCTGAAAATGGAACATCAGATCGAGCGTCTGACCTTCGCCCTCGGCGATGAATCCGAGCGCCTTTTCCGGCGTCATCATCGGGGCCTCGCCGAGCGCAAAGCAATCGTATTGGTCCAGCACGTCGTGCCGGAATTCCGCAAGGTATTCGCGCAGATGCGGCCCGTTTTTATAGTATTTCATGCCCCTGGCAAACGGCGTCGGGTCGTCCGGCAGCCCTGCCTGCTTGGAGATAAAGGTGATGACGTCCTCGCGGAACCCGTCGACCCCCATATCCAGCCAGAAGCGCATAACGGCTTTCACTTCCTCGCGCACAGCCGGGTTGTCCATGTTGAGGTCGGGCTGTTTTTTTGCAAACAGATGCAGGTAATATTCGCCCCGCACGTCGTCGAACGCCCAGGCCTTGCCCTCAAACAGGCTGTCCCAGTTGTTGGGCGGCGCGCCGTCCGCTTTACCGGGCCGCCAGATATAATAGTCGGTATACGGCGCTTCGCGTCTGCGGCTCCTTTGAAACCACTCGTGTTCGTCGGACGTATGGTTGACCACAAGATCCATAACCACCTTCAGTCCGAGTGCATGCGCCTTTTCCAGCACCTTTTTGAATATTGCAAGATCGCCGTATTCGGGCGAAATGTTCCGGTAATCGGCAATATCGTAGCCATAATCGGCGTTTGGTGAAACATACAGCGGCGAAAACCAGATCCCGTCTACGCCGACGCTCTTAATGTATTCCAGTTTGTCTAAAACCCCATACAGGTCGCCGATGCCGTCACCGTTGCCATCCTTAAAGCTGCGCGGCCAGACCTGGTAAAAGGCCATGGGCTTATACCATTTTTCTTTCATTTGCGGTTCGTCTCCTCAATAAGGATGGCTGAGGCCCGCGCTGCATTCTTCGCGGCTGATTTCCCCGTCATTGTATTTCGCCATCCATTCCACGTCCTGCGTGTTGAGCTTGTAGCGCGTCCAGAGCAGCAGCGCGGCAATTGCGCCGATGGCGGGCAGCAGCGCGTATACCGCCCAGAGGGCGTTCAGCGCGGTCTGCGTCTGCGTTACGTTGAGCGCGGCAAGCTCGGCAAAACTCGCGGCCTCCACGCTCTTCCAGCCAAACCAGCCCAAAATCGCCAGACCCAGCGCGGCGGACACCGCGCTGACCAGCTTCATGGTGAACGTCTGCGTTGCAAAGGTGATGCCTTTTGCCTCGATGCCGGTCTTATACTGTCCGTATTCGGCACAGTCCGGCGTAAACATGAACTGCAGCACGACGATTCCGCCGTAAGCAAACCCGCGCAGCACCATCAAGACCAGATGCGGCACCAAGTGCGGGCCAACAGCCCATATAACGACCGACAATGCGGCATACGCGGCGGTGCTGAGGAAAAACACACGGAATTTATCGAACCGCTTAAGTAAGGAAGGCATGAAAAACGCGATGATCACCGAAGGAACAAAGGACAGCGCCGCCACGACGGTTGCAATCATTGCGCTGTTGAAAAGATAGAAGCAGGAAAACTGCAGCACCGAAGACGCGGTGTTCAACCCCGTAAGCAGAAACAGCCCGCCGAAATAGATCAGCAGATATTTGTTTTGCCCGAGATAGTGGAACATTTCGCGGATCGTGTATGACTTCTCCTTTTCTTCGTGCCGTATTGCGCGTTCCTTCACGCCGGTGCAAAGCCATATCATCAGCGGTATCGCGATTGCAACGACAATGGCCGCCGTTGCGCTGAAGGACAGCCCGACCTGCTCCGTAGGGAGCACATACCCCAGCGCCATCGCAAGGAGCACGCCGATGTTGGCAAAAATCCGGCTTTTGGTCATCAGGTCCGTCCGTTCGGCCTGGATGCTCGTCAGTGTCGTGACCAATCCGTAGAGCGGCACGTCGCAAAGCGTGTATGCCGCGTCCCAAAGGATGTACGCCACCGCGAACCAGACCAGCTTCGCGCCCGATGCAAGACCCTGCGGAATAAAGAACAGCAGCAAAGTCGTAACGCAGATGATCGGCAGGGATATGCGCAGCCAGGGAATAAACCGTCCGCCCTTCTTAAATTTCAGCTGGTCCATCAACCCACCAAACAGACAGTCGTTGACCGCATCCCAGATTTTGACAAGAACCAGCACGCCCGCGGTAGCCGCAGCATTCAGTCCGCACATTAAGAGATATGTGGCAAGGAACATGTACTGAAAGGTATAGATCATGTTTTGCCCCATGAAATACACGGTGTAGCTGTGCCGTTCCTTCTTCGTCGTCATCCATCCGGAGACATCTTCTTTGACTTTTTCCATTCGTACGCCTCTTTTGTTGTGATTATTGTTAAAACAAACATAAAATGATATGCAGGCACGATTTGCCTTCTCCGCTATCATAGCAGACTGTGCGGCCGACCGCAAACGGATTCATTCGGTTCATCGCAAAATACCTCGCCGCTTTTTCAGGTTTACATTTTCTCTTCATGAATCGCCGCCCAATTCTGCGATTGCGCGAAGAAACCCGAAGGCAAACGGCAATTCCGCTTTTCCATCAAACCAATCCCATACGATTGCCGGGCCCGGCAAAACGGACGGATCATTCCCACGCAAATGCGCCCGTTCCGGCAAAAAAAGCGCCTGTTTTCAAATATTTTCCCGTTTCATTGGACGGCAGGCTTTTTTTTGCTTATAATATATGAAATATCGACTGTTTGAACTGCATCAGCCCGACGGATCGGAGGCGAAAAGGAACCCCGTGCTTTTGTTTCATATCGTCAGTCTGTATCTGATTTCCATCGCTGTCGTCGTAACGTTTTGGGCCGCATATGTGAAAGTGCTCAACGGTTCGAGCTTCACCAACACCAGCCTGCTGCTTTGCATTGCGATTTGTTTTTACATATTGGGGTACGCGTTAGAGATCAACTCCTCCAACGAAACGCAGATCCTTTTTTGGAATCACGTGGAGTATATCGGCATCCCGTTCGTCTCCGCATTCTGGCTTACAACCGCGTTGCTGTACACCGGACATTTTTCAAAACACCGCACCGTTTTGCTTGCGGCTATTTATATCATCCCGATCCTGTCGCTTGTGCTGCGCTACACAAACAATTTCCACCATCTGTATTTTCAGTCGGTTTCTTTTACGGAAGAATTCGGCAGGCTGATCCTCGTGAAAAAATCCGGGGTGTGGATGTATGTGCAAGCGGTGCATTCCATGCTCATGATCATCATTTCGATGACACTGTTCATACGGGACGCCGTAAAGAGCAGGGAGAAACAAAAAGGCAAAATTCTGCTCACCGCGCTTGCTTCCGCGGTCGCCGTGACCGGGCTTGTGCTCTCCCAGATAAAATCGTTCCGCTTTACAATCGACTATATGGCGCTTTGTCTCCCCTGTACGGCCCTGCTGATTATCATTGCAATTGCAAAATATGATCTGTTGGAAACGAAGTCCGTTGCGCGGAGCCGCGCATTTGAATTCGGCGGCGACGCAACCCTGCTTGTCAACAATCATAATCGCGTCATCGATTTTAACGCCGGTGCAAAACATCTTTTCGAGCAACTCGGTATCCGCCTTTACAATGGAACATTGGTTTCCCTGCTGCACGAAATGCCCGGATTTTTAAGCGGGCTGCTCTCCACGCAAAAAAACATTGTCACGCTGCGCCTTAACGGCGAAGAGCGCTATTTCGAAATCTCAACAAGATGCATCGACGAGCGCAGAGCCACGCGCGGCTGGATCAAAACCATCCGGGACATCTCGGAGGTATATCGCCTGAATGCGGAGCTCCGCCGGCAGGCTATTACGGACGAGCTGAGCATGCTCAACAACCGCCGCGCCTTTATCCAGATCGGGCGCGAACTGACGGAAGCGGCCGAGCGGGACGGCACGCCGCTGTATCTGGCTATGTTCGATATCGATTTTTTCAAAAACGTAAACGATCGGTTCGGCCATCCGGCGGGCGATTTTGTAATCCATACGTTCGGGCGGCTTTTAAAGGACCACTTCGGCAAGAACAGCTTGGTTGCGCGGCTCGGCGGCGAAGAATTTGCGGTCATGCTCTCAGGCGTCGGCAAAAAAGCCGCACTGCAGTCGTTCAACACGTTTTTAAAAACAATCCGGCAATACCGCTTCGTCTGCCGTGAAGACCAGATTCAAATTACCGTCAGCATCGGCGTCACGGTAAAATCTCCCGGTCAGAAGCTGGAAAGCCTGATGCGCAACGCCGATAAAGCGCTCTATCGTTCCAAAGACCACGGACGTGACCGCATCACGGTTATCTGATTATTTGATCACAAGCGCCGCTGAACAGCGACGCTTGAGTTTATCGGTGAAGTCCAACGTTACCAAACTGATTGAATTCGATTTGCAAAGATGAATTATTAGAGTTGAAATCCGTCAAAACCGGCGGCATGTACGGTGGTTTTAACTCGCTTCATACAGTTAAGCCGACAAACGGCGCAGCCGTTCGAGGCTGCCGCTGCATGGAAAATTCCGCCGCAGCGGTTCCTATCGAAAAACCAAAGTTTTTCGATGGCCTAAAGCGGCGCTTTTTTATTTGGATTTTACGCACTCCATTCCCGGATTCAATCTGCACAGCATCGCGGCATGCCGCCACTTTGCGAAAAGTTTTTGAATCTATATATAATATATTGCATAAAATTACATTCCTGTGGTAAGATACTAAAAATTGTCCTTCGTTATGCGAAATATTGCGGAATCGTTCGTTGCATAGCCCGGCGGTTCCGCGTTTTTATCACCCACTGCAAGCGGCTTTATGCGCGTGCTCTGCGCCGCTGTTTGAAAGCGGGGGAATATATGGGAATGGGAGAAGTTTCAAGTTATGGAGAACAATGCAGCGTCAGAGCGCCAATATGGCGTGAAAATCAGTCCGAAGATGATCATCGGTATGTGCATCCTCTTCTTTGCGCTCCTCATCGGCGTCGGCATCCTCACAAAGGTTCTGCCGCAGGGCGCATACGAGCGCACCACCGTCGACGGACAGGAGACTATCGTTAACGGCACCTATCAGTTGATTGAAAATCCGACGACGCTTCCGGTCTGGAAATGGTTCACCGCACCCGTCGAGGTGCTCTTTTCCAGTGACGGACCGTTGGTCGTGTTCGTCATTTTCCTTTCCGTTTTCATCGGCGGCATCTACTATGTGCTGGACAAGGCGGACATACTAAAAAGGCTCATCGCCTGGATCTATCGGAAATTCAACGGCCGCAGGTACGCAATCCTGTTTTTCATGGTATCCGCGTTCCTTGTGCTGGGCTCGACCATCGGGTTCGGGGAAAGCATCATCGGCATTATCCCGCTGCTGATTCTCATGTCCATCTCGTTTGGATGGGACTCGCTCATCGGCGTCGCACTGTGCTATCTGGCAACCACCCGCGGCTACGCCGCGTCCACGCTGAACCCATACGGCACCGCGCTTGTGCAGAGCATCGCCGGCGTGCCCGTGTATTCCGGCCTGTGGATGAGGATTATTTACTTCATCCTCACCAGCGCCGTGCTGATCGTTTTTGTATATCTCTATGCAAAGCGGATCGAACGCGACCCCAAAAAATCGTTCACCTATGAAACGGATCAGAAATGGCGCGAGCAGTACACCGGGCAGGCGCTCTTTTCCTATGAAAAGCGCAAGTATCCTTTCAAGGAACTCGTGAAAGACTTCTTCAAAGGCGCGCTGAACATCCTGCCCACCGGCCTGATTGCGTGCCTGATCCTTGGGATTCAATATCTTATCAAGGAAGGCAACGTCCTCGACACCATCATCTACGGCCTGTCGCATTTAACGGCGAACGCCTCGCCGTTCGGCGCGGCGCTGATCATGTGCGCGTTCGTGCTCATCGTGGAAGTCGCGCTGCCCGGCACGATGGTCAAAGCGCTGACCATCCTGCCCATCCTGGTGCCGCTCGGCGAGTTTTCCGGGATCTCGCGCCAGAGCACCAGCCTGATTTTCGCCATCGGCGACGCGTTCCCGAATATGCTTTATCCGACCGACAGTCTTTTGATCTTCACGCTCGCCATCCTCGGCTGCCGCTACAAATCCTGGATTAAGTGGCTCTGGCCGTATGTGCTCGTCTGCGCGGCGGTCAGCGTCGGTGTGATCGGTCTCGCAGTAGCCGTCGGATACTGACAGGCGGCGATCCAAAATGGAAAAAAGAGGCATCGAAATCGTTGAAGAATACGTCCCGGTCAATGGCGTGGACACCTATTTCCTCCACTTTCCGGAAGAAACGGGAAAGCCCGTGCTGTTGATGCTGCATGGCGGCCCCGGGGAAAGCATGGCGACGATGAGCTGCTATTTCAAGCGGCATTTCGGGAAGATGTGCACGCTGGTCACCTATGACCAGCGCGGTGCGGGCAGGACGTTCCTGAAAAACCCCGGCGCAAAGCCGGAGCTTTCCCTCCTGCTCAGCGATCTGCATGCCGTCATCGCGCTGCTCAAAGAGCGCTACGGCGTTTCGCGCGTCGCGCTGCTCGGACAGTCCTGGGGCTCCGGACTCGGTTCCGTCTATGCGCTTGAACACCCGGAAGATCTGCTCTGTTATATCGGCGTCGGCCAGCTCGTGAACGGAACAAAGAACGAAGCCGAAGGCGCACGCGTGCTCAAGGAGAAAATACTGGCCGCGGGGAACCAGAAGGATTTAGCGCAGTTTGAGGCGATCGGGGCGTATCCCGTCGGGGAAAACGCGCCGTTCGACTGGGGGAAAATCATGCAGATGCGCCGCCTGCAGCGCAAATACGGCCTTGCGGTGCGTTTCAACGCCGCTTTCTTTAAGGCGTTCTTCAGTTCGCCGACACTCAGGTTTTCCGACCTGACGTCCATGAAAAAGATATTCGCCTTCAACGCTGCGATGATCGAATGGGTTATCACGCAGTTTACGCTCGAAACCTACCCCCGCGAGTACGCCGTTCCGGTATTCTACCTGCTGGGCGAGCGGGACTATCAAACCCCCGTCACGCTGGCCACTGCTTACTTCGATTCCATCGAAGCGCCGTATAAAAGGCTCACGCTGCTCAAAAACGCGGGACATTTCCCGGAGCTCGACAACATGGCGGACTTCACCGCCGCGCTGCAAAGCGCGCTGGACACAGCCGTTTCTCTCTGAATGGTTCTGGCCAAAAAGCAACAAGACCCATGCTAAAAAGCATGGGTCTTTGAGACCGTCAAAAAACTTGTTTTTTGACGGGATAACCGCTCTTTGTCTCTCGCCTTTCGGGCTCCCGGGCGGCAAAGAGCGCAAAGACACCGCCCATTCTGGGCGACCGTACAGCGCCGGATGAACCGGCGCAGCTGGAAAAACGGGTAAAAGGCTGTGGCCCTTAACAATCCCAAGAACTTTTTTGACAATTCACTTCGAGGCGCATTAAACGGCGTTTATGTTTTCACGTCTAAAAAGTCGGTGGTTTCGAGCCATGCAAGATAATCCTGCGAAAGCTGTTCCGGCGTGACCCCCAGCACCGTTTCCAGCGCCGCATGCGTGGTTTCGATGTTGTCCACTTTAAAATTTTCGTTCGTCACGCTGTCGTTAAAGGGCTTTTCGCCCGCCTCGTAATACAGCTGCATAAATGTATCCTTGCCATAGGTTTCCACAAGGTAAGCAACATATCCAAAGCTCGTGTTATACCAGTCCCATACCTCCTGCTGGCTGCTCGGGTTGTAAAGATCGGTGGCTTCCAGCGCTTCAATCGTTTGCTGCAGGTTTTCCTTTACAATGTTGGAAAGCGCGCCCGTTAGCGAATAGTCGTAGTATGCGTTGCCGTAATAGATCGCCGTTCCTTCGAGCAGCCAGTCCGAAAGATTGTTGTTGCAGATTTTGATCGTGATGTGATGGACGAGTTCGTGCTGGATTGTCCCACGGTAGCCCTCGATATCCTCGTGTCCGGTGTAAAGCTTGAGCGATTCGTTCGGTTCGCCCCAGCCGGTGAACTGCCATGCGATCGACGGAATGGTCCTTTGCCGGAGCATCTCGCGGTCCCAGAAGAGCTTGATTTCAAAATGGTCGTCCGCCTGTTCTTCAAAAACGGTCGCAAGATTTTCGTAGGCGGTATCGATCATCTCGGTGAACGCTTCCACATGCGTTTCGCCCGGCATGTATTTGAGCGTGTAACGCGGCTTTTCAATGCTCTCAAAATTGTATCCGCAGTCCTTCCATTCGCCGTTTTCCATCCGGAACAGCAGCGGATACGTAAAGTCAAACGCTTCGCCGTTGCCGGTATGCCGCTGCCGGACCGTCGCTTCAAGCGACGCTTCGTCGATTTGCCGGATGGATTCAACCTCGAAGGAAACGCCGCTGATTACGGGCTTGATCATCTCGGAATACCAGCGCGCCTGCTCGTTATAGTAGTATTCATCCTCCGTCGTCACGGTAGAAAGGTATTTTTCGTAATCCTCGTCCGTCAGCGCGTCAAGCTTAACCTGCATGACCGCTTCAATTTCCTCTTTCAAGGTTTCTTCCGGCGAAAGCGACGGCGTCGGCTGCGCGGTGGCCGTCGGCTCGGCTGCCGCCGTTGCCTGCGCCTTTTCTTCCACGCTCCGGCATCCGGCTAGAAAGCAGAGCAACGCCGGCGCTGCGATGCAAAGCGCCGTAAATATCCGTCCCGTACGTTTCATACGTTCCTCCATTTCGTTTATATCGTCCGCTCCGCCGCCGTTGTTCCGCTATACCATTTTGCTTCTGGGTGCATTTTGCAAGAATATATTATATTTTACTGTGAACCAAACACCACTGTCAACGCAGGTCGTTCCCCGCAAAAAACGGCGGGCGGCCCAAACCCGGGCCGCCCGCCGTCGCCGATATATGGTGGTTTGCGCGCAAACCGGCGCAAAACAAATTTCGTTTTATATGAACTGTATGATATCGTCAGACGCCGAAAAACCGGGACAGAAACTCCCTGGTCTCCTGCTTTTCCGGGTTGCCGAAGATTCGTTCCGGCGCGCCGTCCTCCCAGATCACGCCGTCGCGCATGAACACGGCGCGGCTGGAAACGTCGCGTGCAAACGCCATTTCATGCGTGACCACGATCATCGTCAGCCCTTCTTTGACCAGCGTCTTCATAACATCGAGCACTTCGCCGACCATCTGCGGGTCGAGCGCCGAAGTCGGCTCGTCAAAAAGCAGTACTTCCGGTTCCATGGAGAGTGCACGCGCGATGGCGACGCGCTGTTTCTGCCCGCCGGAAATCTGGCGCGGCTTTGCATTGATATACGGCGCCATGCCGACCTTGTCAAGATAGGCGCGCGCAGTCCTCTCCGCGGTGGCTCTGTCCTTGTGGAGCACTTTTCGCTGACCGATCATGCAGTTTTCCAGCACGGTCATATTGGAAAAAAGGTTGAAACTCTGGAAAACCATACCGACTTTCGCGCGGTAGGCGGGCACATTGAACCCGCGCTCCGTGATGTCCCCGCCGTGGAAGAAAATCTGCCCGGATGTCGGGATTTCCAGCAGGTTGATGCAGCGCAGCAGCGTCGATTTCCCGGAACCGGAAGCGCCGATGATGCTCGTAACGTCTCCTTTGCTCACAGAAAAGTCGATATCCTTCAGAACGGGGTTGGTGCCGAACGTTTTGGAAAGATGTCGAATCTGCAGAATGTTTTCTTCCATTTTTCAGCGCCCTCCCTTCATTGCCGCGCGCCGCCTGCCGCCGGGAAACCGCGTCAGGCCGCTGGTATGCGCAAGCGTATCCGTCGTTGCAAGGTCATAGCTGTCGCTTCCGTCCATCCGCTTTTCCCAGCGCCGCAGCAGAAACGAACTGACCAGCGTCATAAACAGATACCCTGCCATTTCGATTGTTGCCGACGGGAAATAGAGGAACGTTGCGCCGACCACCGCTTTGTGGGTCGCAAAAAACTCGGTGTAACCGATGATGAACATCACCGACGTATCCTTGAGATTGATGATGAAGTTGTTGCCGATCTGCGGCATAATGCTGCGCAGCGCCTGCGGCAGGATGACATGCAGCATAGTCTGCACGTGCGTCATGCCGATCGCCTTTGCGCCTTCCGTCTGGCCGGGATCGACGGAAAGAATCCCGCCGCGCACCGTTTCGGCCATATACGCACCCGTGTTGATCGAAACGACCGTAAACGCCGCCAGCCAAACGCTGCTCCAGTGCACCGCGTTGTTGGTAAAATACGGCAGGCCGTAATAGACGAACACCGCCTGCAGAATCATCGGCGTTCCACGAAATACTTCGACATAAATGCGCACGAGCGCACGAACCAGTCCCAGCAGCGCGCGCTTTGCGGCGTGGTCGGTTTTTGCGCAGGGAATCGTCTGAAGAATTCCGCAGATGAACCCGATGATGCAGCCAACCACTGTGCAGATCACGGCAAGGGAAACCGTCTTCCACATGCCGTTCAGATACACGAGGCCGTAATGATTCCAGAGCTTCACAATGTCACTGCCAAGCTGAGCAATATTACTCACTGCAACCATTCTCCTTTCTTAATCACGGCAAGGCGCGCCGTCTAACCGGCCCGCCCTGTCCGTGATTCGTTCGCTTCTTGGAATCGTTCCGGCCAAAGCCGGACAAAATTAGTCGTTGGTGATGGGCTGTACGGCAATCGCCTGCGCCATGAGCGCATTGAAGTCGTCCGCACTCATCGTGGCGAGCACGCTGTCGAGCGCGTCTTTCAGCACGGTGTTTCCCTTCATCACGGAAATGCCGATGTTGACGTCGCTGTCCTCCACGGTAAAGTCGTCCCCGCTGCCCGCGAAATCAAGGATTACCATGTCGGGGTACGCGGCAACCGCGCCCTGCGCGGTCGGCATATCGGTGCAGACAAAGTCGACCGTGCCGGTTTCCAGCGCCATCAGCATTGCGGGCGCCGTTTCGGACGCAGACTGAATCTGCGCATCCGGGATCTGCGGCAGGCAGGTATCATACCAAATCGTTCCAAGCTGACTGGTGCAGGTCCCGCCCGCGAGATCGGAAATCCCCGCGGCGGATGCAAAGCTGCTGCTGTCCAGCGTGAGGCATACAATCGTTGCATAGAGGTACGGACCCGCAAAATCGACCTGTTCCATGCGCTCCGGCGTCATGGACTGGCCGGCGATGACCGCGTCGATCTGGCCGGTCTGCACCGCCGGAATCAGCGAATCCCAGTCGAGCCGCACGACTTCAAGTTCCCAGCCGTTGGCATCGCAGAGCTTCTGCGCCATCATCACGTCGTATCCGTTGGCGTATTCGTTGGAATCCTTAATCGGCACGGCGCCGTTGGAGTCGTCCGTCTGCGTCCAGTTGTAGGGCGCGTATGCGCACTCCATGGCGACGGTCAGCACGCCGTCTTCCACGCCGGAAGCCACGCTCGTTTCGTCCGTGGCAGCGGCGGTTTCTTCGGTTGTGCCCGCGCATGCGCCGAACGTTACGATCAGCGCGGCGGCAAGCATCAGGGCAAGCATTTTTTTCATAGTATTTTTCTTCCTCCTGTCGATTCTTTATATAAAAAACCGTGAATCTTTCAAAATGAAAAACTCACGGCTTTACATAAACGGTTTTTGCCATGTATGCAGAGCGGGCGTACCCGCACAAACCAATGACAGCTCTCCACTTCCGTGACAGTCTGCGACATATTCTCCCGCAGCCCAGCGCGTCCGCCCGCAAATTTGCGTCTTCCGCGCTTCGGCGGCAGCCCCTTTCACCCCGGTCGTTCCCGGCGGCTACTGATGACAACCGCTCCTCTATCATTATATATTATTGAATTAGTGCAAGTTTATCATAAAAATCCGGCTTGTCAAGCGCAGAACGACATATTTATGCAAATCCATCCGCGCGCACGGCACGCCGAAACGCCTTTTCAACCCGGCGGTGCTGTGCTATACTCGGCATAAGTTTACAGGACACATATGCGGGAGGTAAAACTGTATGGAATCTCGGTTTGAGAACAGCTGCCGGTTTTCAAAAGAAAATCTGCTGGAAATGACAAAACGCATCCGGAAACCGTCCACCATCTATCTGCTTGTCTGTTCCGCGGTGCTGCTTGTCTGTTCCGCGGTGCTTTTCTTTTATCTGTACGACCTCACGCGGGGGTTTGCAGCACTGTTTCTCGCGCTGTTTTTCATTTTTTTCAGCTTGTTTCAGCCGCGTCTTTCCGTCAGCCGCCTGCTGAAGCAATACCGCGAACTTTACCACGCGGAGATCGTAAGCGACGTCGCTTTTTTCGACGACTATCTTTTCAGCACAAGCGAGCAAACGAAGGGTGAGACCAAAACGGATTATACCCAAATCAAACGGGTCATGCGCACGCAGCACCTGTACCTGCTGCGGCTCGGCGCGCAGGTCGTCTATCTGGTCGACCGGGACGGGTTTACCAAGGGTAACGCCGCCGATTTTGAAGCGTTTATCCGCGAAAAGGCCATCCGCGCAAAAATACGGTTCTGATTCCGGCGGCCGCCATCGGGGGGAAACATGGATATTCGGCGCATTACACAAGCATACCGACCCCTTGTGAACGCTTTTCTGCAGGAGCGCTGGTTTTCCAAGGTCATGGTAATTCGCAAAAAGGCCTTCGACTTGTCCGGCACGGACGGGTTTCTCCTGCTGGAGGACGACCGCGTGACCGCGCTGATCACCTTTTATATTGCCGGGAAAAGCTGCGAAATTACTTTGCTGGACAGTCTTGTTGAAAACCGCGGCGCCGCGACGGCGCTGGTCGAAAAAGTCACTGCCGAAGCGGAAGCGCGCGGCTGCCGGCGTATCCGCGTCGTCACCACAAACGACAACACCCGCGCAATCCGCTTTTACCAGAAGCGCGGCTTCGATCTGAAACGGCTGCACCGTAACTCGCTTGCACGCGCACGAAAAATCAAGCCGGAAATTCCGATCGTCGGCAGTGACGGAATTCCGCTGCAACACGAACTGGAATTTGAACGCAGCATCCCCCGCCGGAAAAGGAGACCGACATGAAAAGAGACGTTCAAACCGTAAAAACGCATTACGACGAAAACCCGGAGGCGGAATGGCTGCGGCTCGAACGCCACCCGTTTGAGTTCATTCTTACCACTTACATGATGGACCGCTTCATCCGCCCCGGCGAGAGCATTCTCGATATCGGCGGCGGGCCGGGCCGCTACGCCGTCCACTATGCAAAGCTCGGCTGTCCCGCTACGCTGGTCGATCTTTCGGACGGCAACGCCTCCTTCGCGCTCGAGCAGGCAAAAAAAGCGGACGTTTCCATCGAAGCATATGCAAAAAACTGTCTCGAGCTGGAAGAACTTGGCCTCGGGCAGTTCGACCATGTATTTTTAATGGGGCCGCTCTATCATCTGACGGAACGTGCGGACCAGACGCGCGCCGTGCAGCTTGCACTGAACCACCTTAAGCCCGGCGGCTGTTTGTACGTTTCGTTTATCCTTGCGTTCGCGGGAATTCTCTTCGACCTGAAATACGGCGGCAATATCGTCCGCGACGCATCCAACCCTGAAACTCGTTTGCTGATCGACGCAATCTCCGCCGGCGAAGATTACCGGGGCGCCGCGTTCACATCCGTTTGTTTTACGCACCAGCGCAACATTCTGCCGTTTATGGAGCAATTCCCGCTGATTAAGCTGAGCCTGTTCGGGCAGGAAGGCATTCTCGCGCCAAACGAAGCGGATTTACTCACCCGTGAAAAGGCGGAACTCGACTGCTGGATTTCCCTCGCCGAAAAATATCTGGAGGTGCCGGAACTCCTCAGTCTTTCGGAACACGCCATGTACATCGGCAGAAAGAACATCTAACGTGGAACGCATATATTCTCCAATCAAAAAAGAACCTGTACAGGTTCTTTTTTGATTGGTTTTCTTATGCCGCCATTCGCTTTGCCCGTTTGGCTTCATACATCTTCTGGTCCGCGCGCCGATAAAGCGCATCGATGCCCTTATCGTTCTCCGAATCCCAAACCGAATACCCGATGCTTAAGCTCAGCGGAATCATGTCCTTATGCGCCGCGTTCCAGATAATGATATTGTACTGAATTTTCGCAATCAGCCCTTCAACCACCTCGATGTTGTCCGCAGGATAGATGATGCAGAACTCGTCCCCGCCGATTCGCGCGAGGAAAGCGGACGTGCTTTTGCAGGACTTTTTTAAAATGTCCGCCATAGCAATCAGCACGGTGTCCCCGTAATAGTGCCCGTAAGTATCGTTGACCTCTTTGAACCGGTCGATATCCATCATGATCATGGCGAGCACTCCGGTGTGTCCGGCGTCCCTGGCCTCGCGAGTCAGGTATTTGTTCAGTTCCCGCCGGTTATTCAGCCCCGTCAGCGGTTCGGTTGAAATCTGCCGGTTGAGCGAGTCGATGTAGTACAGCATCACAGATATCACCGTGCAAATCCAAATGCAGCTGAGTCCATAAAACATCGTCTGCAGAACGCCGCCGATTGCCGGTGGTACAATGAACGCCGCCATCATATAATACTGCCTGTTTCGAAGGCTCCGCCTGTATTTCAAGGCTTTGGCCAAAGCACGAAACGACGCATACCCTAAATAGGCAAATGAAAGCAATACGTCCAGGAAAAACCAACTGCCCCGATGATATACATTCTGTGCGTCGATTTCAAAAATCATGCCGTATTTTAAGTTGAAAAACAGCAGCGCTGTAAACACGGCCATCGGCACGGCCAAAATCCGAATATGAGCGCGCGCCGCCTTGGCGTCAGCCTCGAGAGCCGTTTCCGAATAAACCACCCACAAAAACGGCATAAGGATATTGAAAGCATAATACAGTGTTTCGAAAAAGTAATTGAGGTTCCTTGCGTATGGAAACGTCGTTCCGTCGACCAGCCAGCAGGCCGCATCGATTACCAGAATTGCGATCGTTGCATACACCATGCGGTTAAACTGCCGCTGCAGCGAAGAAGAACCGACGTTGCCGCGCTGGTTGAACAAAACGATGGCAAGAATCGCAATCCCCACCAAACTGATTTCGATGTATAACGCGTTTTGCATCCGCATCCTCCGAATGTCATTTCGCCGCACACAGGGAAACGAACACACCGTTTTCCTGCGCATTATGCAAATTTCATGTTGGAACATTAGATAACAATATAATATAGTATACCATACAAGTTTTGTCAAAAGAAATCCCCATTATTCGTCTGCTCTGTCTTCACCCTTTCCGGCGTTTGCACCGTCAGGCCGCATCCGGTTTCCTTTGCAGGCATACGTGCGCATACAACAGCAAACGGCTGTATCCAATAATTTTACCTGCATAAAAAAACCATCTTCGCAGGAAGATGGTTTTTGGGGTGTGTTTTCGTTTTACAGCGAACGCATCAGGCGCACATAGAACTGAACGGTTTTAACGATCTTGTCCAGCGGAATACGCTCGTTGTGCCCGTGGATGCAGCTGCGCTCCTCTTTGGACAGCGCCATCGCCGAGAAGCGGTATACGTTGTCCGAAATCGCACAGTAATGCCGCGAATCCGAGCAGGCGACCATAAGATACGGCGAAATAAGCGCTTCGGGCCATGTTTCGGAGATTGCCGTTTTCAGCTTCTCCCAGCCGTAACCCTGTGTCTGCGAGCATTTGCTTGGGTCCATGCCGTGTATTTTGGAAACCTTCACGTCCGGATCGCCGACGCGTTCCTGCAGGGCCGTAATCGTCTCGTCGCAGGTCGCGCCTGTAATCAGGCGCAGGTTTGCAACCATCGCGGCGCGCGGCGGAAGCACGTTTGTGGTTTTGCTGCCCTCCGCCATGGTAAAAGCGCAGGTCGTGCGCATCATGGCGTTGAGTTCGCCGCCGGTCTTCTTGCAGAGCGAGTCGAGCAGCGGTAAAAAGCACCAGAGGTTAGCGAAAATTACCCGGTAAAGGAACGACGAATGCCGGCCCAGCGTATCGAACATCTCCGCAACGGGCTTGCTCAGCACGCGGGTAAACGGCTTGTCCTCCACCCGGCAGACCGCGCGCGCCAGCCGGCCGATGCCGGTGTGCGGCGGCGGTGCGGACGCATGACCGCCCGCGCCTTCAATCACAAACTGCGCGTCCAGCATGCCTTTTTCCGCAATACCGATCAGCGCACAGGACTGCTGCACGCCGGGAAAAATCCCGTCGACGACCGCGCCGCCTTCGTCCACGACGATAGCCGGGACGATGCCGCGCTGCCGCAACGTTTCAACAATCAGCGGCTGCGTTTTGCCCGCGACTTCCTCGTCCCCGGCGAACGCAAAATACATGTCGTTCTCCGGAACGAACCCGTCTTTGAGCAACGTTTCCGCGGATTCCAGCACGCCGAGCAGCGTGCATTTCGTGTCCAGTGTGCCGCGCCCCCAGAGTACGCCGTCTTCGATGACCGCCTCAAACGCAGGCTTCGACCAGCCTTCCTCGTTGACGGGCACCACGTCGTAATGCGCCATAAAGACCGATGGTTTGTCCGCGCTTTTGCCCTGGAGCGTAAAGAGGACGCCGGATTTGCCGATCTCTTCGTACCCGCATTTTTCAAACACGGTCGGATACAGCTTTTTCAGCAGTTCGCGGAATTTCTTGAACTCCGCCCAGTCGATTTTACTCTCGTCGTAGGACGAAACCGTTTTGCAGCGGATCATCTCGGCAAGATCGTCAATCGCTTTTTGTCCGTCCACGGCGGCCTCGGTCGGTTTTGCCTGCGCGCTTTCTTTCGGTCTGAAGCGCAGCGCGCGGATCAGAATAACCGCAAAAAACGCGACCACCAGCGCAAGAAGCGCCAGCCAGAAATACGTCATTATCCTTTCCTCCCGTCCGGCTCCCCGTCCATGCGGGGAAGTCAGTTAATCAGTTGTGTCCAGTATACTGCCGAACGCGGCGTATGGGGAAGTATTTTCCCGCGCGCGTTACAGAAGTCCTTTTTTATAGAGCAGCCGCGCAACGCCGATTGCAATCAGCGCGCCGACCGGCACCAGCACGCCAACGGAACTCGCCAGCGAAGGCACGAGCACGAACAGCGCGATCATGAAGATCAACGGCGCCATGGCGATCTTCCAGTTCCGGGAAACATAAACGACCGCCAGTCCGCCGAACAGCGCGGGCAGGATGTTGTCGAACGCGGGCTGCATGATTTCGCTTTCCAAAAACGGCTCGATCTGTGCAAGCAGCAGCACGCCCAGCGCAATGATGGTCGTCGTGACAATGGCGCTGGTCGCAATTGCGATGGTGGAAATGACTTCCCCTTCTTCCGTGCCCGCGTGCAGGTTCGCCCGTTCAAGCGCGTTGAGCGCGCAGGGTACTTTCAGATTCGAAAGGTTCCCTGTGATAAAGCCCAGATACGATCCGCCGGTGCCGAGCATGGGTACATAGGTAAATACCTCGATCACGCCGACCGTCCAGAAGATCGGCGCAACGCTGAGGAACCCCTTCAGCACGCCGCTCATCGCCGGCCATGCATCGTAATACACGCAGATGCTCGTCGGCACGGCAAGCATCATAATCAGCGCGCAGAACATCCAGATGCGTCCCGAAAAATGGACGCTGTCGCGATAACTTCTTTCCTTTTTCATCTCCGCATCCCTCCTTATCCTGCGATCGTCTGCACGAGCGTCGTGATCGGAATCGCCAGTGCCATGCCGCCGAGCAGACTGATCGGCAGTGCATAATCGTCGAGCCATTTCGCTTTAAAAGCCTTTCGCGCCAGCCCGCAGAGGAGCATAATGATTGCACTCGAAAGCATGACGAACACGGGAATCCAGCCGGTCAGCCCTTCGCTGACGTGCGCGAACACAACGCCGAGGAACGCGGAAATCATGCCGAGGAACAGACCGGAAACGAAGATTTCACCCCATTTTTGATCCTTGGTCTTGATCTTCACGATTCCATTCTCAATCTTCTTTCCGAATACCGGCACCAGTATGAGGCCGGGCACGATGCCGAGCGTCATTACCCAGGTAATTGCGGTGAAGATCTTCGCGTCCAGAATCGGCTGGGACAATGTCGTCCCCATCGCGCTGGCCGCGCTGGCCGCCGCCGTCGTTTCATACGTCAGCGCGCCGATGACCGAAAGCCGCAGCCACGGCAGCGGGAAGCCGAGCGCCTTTGAAAGCGCGATGACGCCGAGCAGGATCGCCACCGCGGGTGCAATGGTGAAGATCGCCGAAGACCCAACCGTTTTTCGAAGAAGCTTCACGTCCATACCGAGTTCTTTGCCGCGCTTCCAGGCTTTCACCAGGAACACGACGGACTGCAGGATTACGAACGCGATCACGATTGCGACCAGCGTATACATAAACCCGCTGTTTGGATTGAATTCCATCCCATTTCTCCCTTCGATTCGTTCCCCATTTGGTATATAGTATATTTTTGTTATTATAGCACAACAGCGTGATGATTTAACATCGTTTGCATTGTATTTTTTTAATGAATTCATCAGTTTGCCAGCCGGCAGGGCATTTCCGATACAAATATCGGTAAACTTATAAAAAAAGAACGGGAAAAACCCGTTCGATTGATCTATTGTCCGCCCCTTGCCGTGCCGTCAGTGAACGATATCGTCGTCCAGATCGGCGCCCATAAATTCGCGCGCGGCGATGCGCTTTTCATCGCGCTCGTGCTCCACCATCTCGGAGAGCATCTCTTTGAATTCCCTGGCGTTTTTAACGCGGCGGATTGCAAACTCCGGCGTAGATTTGTCCGCCGTGTTGAGCACGATCGTACCAAGGTTCCATATACGCTGGCTCAGCGGCCGTTTCAATGTGATGTCCAAGACCCGGTACAGACGGATTTCCTCTTCCTTCCGGTTTAAAAACCCCGTATCGATGAGCAGTTTTTCTTCCGTGAGGCAATACCGTGTAAACGACCACGGCAGGCCGAAGATAATGCGTTTACGGTCCTTCCAGACGATATTTGCCATCGCAGTCCCTCCATACTACTGTTTCATTTCTGAGCATTATATCACAGAGCCCGCCCGGCCGGGAAGCGTTTTGTGTACGGCTTCCCGGCAAATCCCCCGCCGCCGGGCGATGCGGCCCCGCTACAAACGGCGCCTCCTTCAAAGCGGCGTTCGGGATGCGGTTCCGGGAGCGCCATGGTGCGCTCTTTCTGTTCGCCCGGCGGACGGTCGCCAATGCATCCATATTCCTTCCTGCGCACGCATAAAAGCGGCGGGCAAACTGCTCGCCGCCTTTTTTAGGATATTTGGTTGTTCAGGACCTTCCCCCGACGCCGTAACGAATTACGTCGAGCAGCTTGTCCACCGCCTGCAGGACGCTCTCGTCGTCCCAGTCGGGCGGAATAAGCGAATCCATACGGTTGACCAGCGTCTGAATTACAAATACCGCCGTATCCGTCGGCAGATCGCCGCGAAACTCGCCGGAGGCCTTCGCGCGGTCGACCATGTCGGCGAATACCGCGTCGCTGAGATTGCCGAACGACGCGATAATCTTTTCCCGGACGGCGGGTTCCTCTTCCAGAATCCGCCGCGAAAACGCAAGATACCGCGCGTCCTTTTGCGCCAGTTTGAGCCCAAGCAGCGCCATATTCCGGAACTCGTCGAAAAACCCGCTGGAAACGCGCGGCAAATCCGCTTCTTCAAACAGGCGCAGTTTTTCCATTCCGACGCGGTATAAAAGCGAAAGGTAGAGCTCCATTTTGTCGCGGAAGCGATAATAAAAACTCCCTTTGTTCATACCGGCGGTCTTCAGGATTTCGTTAAGCGACGCTTCCTTATACGAGTGCTCGGCAAACTCCGTCAGCGCCGCCTCGAAGAGCGCCTGCGAGCGGTCCAGCGGGTTTTCCGCGCCCTCTTCCATCCATTTAAAATTCGGCGCTTTCCCCATCATTTGCGCATCAGTCCTCTTCCTCCATGCGTTTTTGCCGTTCCTGTTTTTTCAGTTGCTGTTTTTTAAGCCATTTGGGAACATACAATGCCTTCAGCCAGATGATCGCCGCCGCGCCGGCGATGATCAGCGCCCACCAGTACCATGCCATGTGTTTTCACCTCCCGAATCTGAACTTCACCTTTTTTGCAAAAAACCATACCGCCGCCAAAAACCAGGGGATACCGACCAGCAGTGTTAACAGCGTCGGCCAGAATGCGTTTCCCCCTTTCAATATGGCGTCGACCGCCCGGTACTGCCAGTACATCGGCAGCACATAGTACAGCGGCTGCCATTTGTCCGCAACAAACATTGCAGAAATGGGCAGAATCATCGCCAGCGGCACCATGAGTTTGAGCGCACCGATCGCGGCGATCTGGTTGGCCGCAAAAGCGCCCACCGCAAAGAGCATCAGCCCCAGCACGCCCGTGCTGCAAAGCGCAAGCAGCAAAAACCTTGCAAGCTCGCCGCCTTTGCCCATGATGAGCACTGCGGTCGCAATTCCGACCAGTCCGAGAATGACCGAAGGGATCAGCTTGCTGATCACAAACTCCGAAAAACGCATCGGGCTGACCGCCACGGCACGGATGACGTTGTTTTCCCGCTCGTCCACGATGGCAAGCCCGACGGTTGCGCCGCCGATGAACAGGGACATGAGCAGTACGGAAATCATGGAAATCTGATACGCCAGTCCGCCTTTTGCCTTGACGGCTTCCGTTTTGTACTGCATTGCGGAGTCCGGCGCGGTGAGCGCCATGCCGGCAAGCTGTTCGGTCGCGGCGATGAATTCCTCGCCTTCATTGCCCTCGAAAACCAGCTTCACGTTGTCCGCGTCCATCGTAACGCCTACCACCGCGTCCGCGGAGAGCACGCGCGCCTGCATGCGCTCGGTGGACTCATAGGTGCTCACGTCCGCAATCCGCTCCAGTTTCTGCACCGTTTCCGCGTCCACCGTCCCATCCGCCGCCAGCTTGAGCGTCGTTTCGTTCACCGCACCAAACACCAGGATAAACACGATTGCGAGAAGCGCCGGTGCAAACACCATATACAGCGAAAGTCCGTTACGGAAGATCAGCTTAAACTCACGTGCAACCGAAATAAACAGCGACTTCATGCCCTCGCCTCCTTCAGCAGCACTTTTTCAACCGACCAGTACGCCGCAGCGCCGGATATGACCAGCCAGACGGCGATCGCGCCGAGCGTATAAGCCGTGTCGATGTTTCCGCCGAACATCGCGGACTGCAGCGCCATCAGCACAGGATAGGACGGAATCAGCTTCATCCAGAACGGCGAAAACGCCGGGCTGGAGATGCTGATGACCGGCAGCATGTTCACACTCAGCAGCAGCGCCATGGAGAAAAACCAGCCGCTCATATCGCGAAACGGCGTTGTGAACGCAAGCCCGGTCATTGTAAACACCGCCGTTCCAAAGAACGTCAGCAGCAGGAATATTCCCCAGTTGATGGAGAACCCGACCGTCATAACGCAGATCAAAAGCGAATAGAGCGTGCCGAGCAGGGAAAACAGCAGTGTTTTGGAGAGCACGTATTTCATCCCGCCAAGCGGCGCAATCCGCAGCGCGCGCACCGTCCCGTCCTGTTTTTCGGCCAGCATCAGCGCTCCGCCGAGAATGAATCCGACCATAATCGCCTCGAAGCAGATAAAAATGGGCGTGCTGCGAAGATTAAACGGGACCGTCTTTGCATCCGGGTCGAGCAGCTCGGTTTCCACCCCGGTGGCCGGCACGCCGCTCAGTTCCAGCATCAGCGCGTTGAGCGTTTTTTCGGAGTACCCGGGATGGACGATGGTGATGCCGCCGTCCTCATACAAAAGCCCGATTGCGTCGCCCTGCTTCACCGCGTCGCGCAGCGCGTCGGCACTCTCCGCCGCTTCCGTTTCCGGAATTTCCACCGGCATGTTGTACGTTACGACACGGTAGCTTTCCTGCGCAATCTCCTTGGGCAGCGCCAGATCGACCACCAGCACAATGACGGCGAGCATGACGGTCAGAATCCAAAAAAGCGCGTGTGTCAGCAGGCGCTTAAAGTCCTGCACGCACAGATAAAATATGCTTTTCACGCGGTCAGCTCCTTTCCGGTCACCCGCAGGAATATCTCCTCCAGCGTGGCTTCCTGGGAATGGAGTTTAATTACGTCCGCGGTCGTCAGGAATTTGGAGAGCTCCTCCTTGTCGTCCATGGAAAACGTCTTCTCTTTTTCCGCTCCGTCTTCGCGGTAAAACACGCGCACTTCTCGTTTGCCGTACTTGAGCTTGAGCGCTTCGGGCGTATCGCACGCGGCGATCAGACCGCCGTTTAAAAACGCCACCGTGTCGCTGAGCACGTCCGCAAGCTCCATGCTGTGCGTGGTCAGAAACACCGCCGCGCCGCGCGCTTTCTGCTCGTTGATCAGTTCGCGGATGCCGACCGCCGTCTTGGGGTCGAGCCCTCCGGTCGGTTCGTCGAGGAAGAGATACTGCGGGCGGTTAATCAGCGCGCGCGCAAACGTAAGCCGCTGTTTCATGCCCTTGGAATAATTGGAAACGCGTTTGTTCGCGTCCTCGCGCAGTCCGACTCGGTCGAGCAGTTCCATCGGTTCGATGGTCGGCACCGAGAACAGCGCGGCGTAATACTTCAGGTTTTCCAGCCCCGTTAAGGACGCGTAAAGATTGCTCTGCTCAAACGAAACGCCGATGCGGTTGAAAAAGCGCGTCTTGAGCGCGCGCACGGATTCGCCTTCATAGAGCACCTCGCCCTTCTGCAGCGGCAGAAGCCCCGTCATGATGTTCTGAATTGTGGATTTGCCCGCGCCGGACGGGCCTAAAAAGCCGAAAACGGTCCCGCCATCCATCGAAAAGGAAATATCCGAAACGGCATATTTCCCTTTGCCCTCATAGTCGTGAAACACATGGTTGACCTGAATCATATCCGCCCTCCTGTAGCTAAGAATCAATTTAAATGTACCACTGCTTGACCAGCCGGTCAAGCACAATTTAACCACCCGGTCAACTCGCCGTCGGGGCATAGCAAAGCCGGCCACCTCTGTGGCCGGCTGAGGCCGTCAAAAAACTTGTTTTTTGACGGGATAACCGCTCTTTGCCTCTCGCCCTTCGGACTCCCGGGCGGCAAAGAACACAGAGAAACCGCCCGTCCCGGGCGATCCGTTACGCCGGATAAACCGGCGCAGCCGGAATCAACGGGTTAAGGGCTGCGGCCCTTAACAATCCCAGGGACTTTTTTGACAGTCTGAGCCGGCCACAGAGGTGGCCGGCTCAGACTTCGCTCCGCTTCCAATCGTTTGCATTCAGCAAACGCGCGGCGTGTTTGTTTTAATACATCGCTTTCTTTTTGAAAACCACCGTCTTGAATTTCCAGCCGTTTTCTTTGGCGGTTTCCTTAACGGTCTTTGCAATCGCGCCAATGTCGAATTCGTACTCGAAAACTTTGCCTTCGGGCCCGTACTGTACGCTTTTAACCTTGCGAAAGAGCGTTTTGCCGGTCTGCGTGGTGCTCTCGGCGCTCATGCCGAACGAAACGCCGGCGGAAAGCTCGGTCGTTTTTTCAAACATGCGCACCGTTTTGTCCGCCTCGTCCGCAAGGATCATCGCTTCATAGCGGATTTTCTTTTTCCCCGTGGAAAACTTCGCATCCAGAAGTTCCGCATCGATCGCAAGATCGGTTTTTTCATCCGGTTTGGCGCTCACTCCAATCTGCGCGAGCCGGGTCTCGATTTGTGCCAGTATCTGCTGCTTCATCCGCGTCGCCCTCCCTTTTAGAAATGCCGGCGGTCTTTCGCCGTAATTATATTGTATCATAGCCGCCCGCAGCGCAACAATCGCGGCATATTTTTCTAATTCTCAAAATACGAAAAAAACGCCCGTTCCGGGCAATCCGTTATGCTGGATAAACCGGCGTAGCCGGAATCAACGGGTTAAGGGCCGCGCCCCTTAACAGTCCCAGGGTTTTTTAACGAGCCGAAACGCCGCCGGAAGGATATCTTCCGGCGGCGTTTTGTATGTTTTACTGTGCTGAAGCCGTTCGTCAGATGAAGAGGTTGACGTTCGACTCTTCGGCGTCGCCGAGGTAGGCGCCCACGCCGCCGAGCTCCACGCCTTCTATGAGCTCTTCTTCCTTGATGCCCATAACGTCCATGCTCATGGTGCAGGCAACAACCTTCACGCCCGCACTCATGGCCTTCTTGATCAGCGTTTCGAGCGAGTCGACGTTCTTGTCCTTCATGATCTTCTTCATCATAGCCGTGCCCATGCCGCCCATGTTCATCTTGCTGAGCTTGAGCTTGCCGGTGCCGCGCGGCATCATCGCGCCGAACATCTTTTCGATGAAGGTCTTGTCCACCTTCTGCTTCTGGCCTTTGCGCAGCACGTTCAGTCCCCAGAAGGTGAAGAACATGGTCACCGGCCGTCCCATGGCCGCCGCGCCGTTGGCGATGATAAAGCTTGCAAGCACCTTGTCCAGATCGCCGGAGAAAACGATGATCGTCTTACCGTCGCCCGTGGGCTGCATGGCGGGCGCCGCGGGCGCGGAGCCGCCGAGTCCCTTTTTCACGAGCGCGACATAGTCGTTGCCGCGGTGTTCGTTGCTCAGAAGCGTGTTGCCGGTCCTGCGCGCCCAGGCCACGATGTCGCGTGCAAATCCGGGGTCGCTCGCGGAGACTTCCATGACCTCGCCGTCCTTCATGCCCTTCATGGTCTCAAAAACCTTCATGATCGGGCCGGGGCACTGCATACCGCTACAGTCGAGCCGCATGGCCGCAACCGGCAGGTCGCGTGTGTCGGAATGTCCGCTGTCGGAAACGGGCGCGTTCTGCGTGTAAGGCATATGTTCCTCCTTCTCGTAGTGCGTGGACTGGTAGAATCGCGTGCCGGCCGGATAGACCAGCACGTTGGAAAACCCGTTGAGCATCAGCGCGCGTGCCGCATTGTAGGAACGCACGCCGATGGAGCAGAGGATAATGATTTCCTTATCCCCGTCCAGTTCACCGAGCCGGTCGCGCAGCTGCCCGAGCGGGATATGCTTTGCGTTCGGCAGCGAAAACGCCAGCAGTTCCGCGTCCTCGCGCACGTCGAGAAGCACCGCATCCTTGTCGTTTTCCACCGCATCCCAGTCAGCAAAACGCACGAGCTTGCCGAGCACGTTTTCCGCAACGAAGCCGGCCATGTTGACCGGGTCCTTTGCCGATGAATACGGCGGTGCATACGCAAACTCCAGCTCTTTGAGGTCGCTGACGCCCGCGCCGAGGCGCATGGCCGCCGAGAGTGTGTCGATACGCTTGTCAACGCCGTCGCGCCCTACGATCTGCGCGCCGAAAATCTTTTTGCCGTCCATGGAGAAGAGCATTTTCAGCGTCAGCGGGACCGCACCGGGATAATACCCGGCATGTGAATTCTGCGTAATGATGATGCTTTCGTAATCCTTGCCTTTGACGAGGCCGCGTTTTATAAGCGTTTTTTCGTTCTCGCCGGTGCTTGCGGCGGTCAGGTCGAACACCTTTGCAATCGAGGTGCCCTGCGTGCCGCGGTATGCGTCGTTCCCGCCTGCAATGTTGTCCGCGGCGATGCGGCCCTGTTTGTTGGCAGGCCCTGCCAGCGGGATCATGGTCGGCTCCTTGGTGACGAAGTTTTCGACTCCGATCATATCGCCCACGGCGTAGATGTCCGGGTCGGACGTCAGCATATGATCGTTCACGACAACCCCGCCGCGCGCATTCATTTCGAGCCCGGCGTCTTTGGCAAGCTGCCCGTTCGGGCGCACGCCGATGGAGAGGATGACCAGCTCGGTGGACACGACCTTACCGCTCTTGAGCGTGATGTCCACGCCCGTCGGCGTATCCTGGAAGGAAGCCACGCCGTCGCCAAGAATGAGCTCCACGCCGTTCTGGTCGATGTTTTCATGCAGCAGCTGCGCCATTTCAAAATCGATCGGCGCCATGACCTGGTCGAGCATTTCAATGATGCTCACTTCCAGCCCGGCATGCTTGAGATTCTCCGCCATTTCGAGGCCGATGAATCCGCCGCCGATGACCGCGGCCGATTTCACGCCCTGATCGGCGATAATCGAACGGATGCGGTCGGTGTCCGGCACCGTCCAGAGCGTCTGGATATGCGCGGACTCGATGCCCGGAATCGGCGGGCGCAGCGGCGAAGAGCCGGTGGAAAGCACCAGTGTATCATACGATTCGGTATAGGTTTCTCCGGTTGCGAGGCGCTTGACCTGCACCGTCTTGTTGGCGCGGTCGACCGAGAGCACCTCGTTTTGCACGCGCACGTCCACGCGGAACTTCGCCCGCATGGCTTCCGGCGTCTGCAGCAGCAGCGACCGGCGCGCCTTAATCACATCGCCCACGTGGTACGGAAGGCCGCAGTTTGCATAGGAGATGTATTCCCCGCGCTCCAGCAGGATAATCTCCGCCTTTTCGTCCAGCCTCCTCAGCCTTGCCGCGCAGCTTGCGCCGCCGGCCACGCCGCCGACAATAACAACTTTACTCATTCGCCTGATCCTCCTTTTTCTTCTTTCCCGGTGTAATGATATATCCGATCAGCAGCCCGATAACGCCGCCGTAAATCGTCGAAATGACGGGGTTGGATGTGATTGCGCAAGTACCGCTTGCGCAGCCCACGAACCGATAGTAGAGATATCCGCCGACCGCGCCGATTATGGCAAGAATCAGCATCGGCAGGTACCGTTTCAAATTGCTTTTTTTACCGGTTTGCTCCATAAAAAATACCCCCTTATCGTTTTGTATTATCATACGATAAGGGAATATCGGTATTCTGTGACTTTATTACAATATGACTCCGCCGCGGAGCAACCCATAGGGCCGAAAACCCCGCTTCACACAAATGCAGACAAAAAATTCGGATGCTGTTTTCTCCGCTGCAGCGGCAGGTTAGATTTCAACATTACGCAGGATTATGCTTCCCGGCCATAGCCCCGCCTCACCTGCTGGAAACATAAAATCCATTATAATAACCGACCGGCAGGTCAATTGCATCCGAATATCCGGAATACACAATGTTTACAAGAATATGATCCCCGACTTGCCAGTCGACAGGAAACACCATATACAACGGCATTTCGCCGACTGCAAAATCGCCGATATCATTTTCTACGACAATATACTGCAAATTTTTATAGGTCGATATTTCTGTGATGTCCCCCTCAAGCAGCCAGCCGCATCCTGACAAACCGTTTTCCGAGCCATACGTTATATATGCTTCTTCCGGGATTGCAGTGAATTCCGAAAAAGTGCTCCACATCGCATCGTAATCCATATTTTTCTCTTGCTGCTCCAACGAAAAGTTCGTCAGGGCTGAATCCAGTTCTGCCTGTTCTTCCGAAAGTGTCGAATAGTCTTTCGATAGCTGCTGATACTCGTTTTCGAGCGTTGCAACTTTTTCCTTAAGCAAGTCGTAATCGTTTTGCGAAACGCAGGCGGTCAGTAAAAACAACATGGCAATGCAAACACAGATAACGATTTTCTTCATATGCCCCCCATAATTCCCTGTTTTCGAGATATTTTGACGAGATAAATCTTTATTATCATATCAAAACCCTCTGCCGTTTGCTATCTTGAAAACGGCTTTCAAATACGGATTAATTCAAACCGCACCTCTGCAATGGCTTTCTTCCCCCGTCCGTTTCCGCCCTGCGGTTTGCCACACCCCGCGCAATCAAGAATATTCGGCGAAATACTGCACCCTTGCGCCGTTAGATGATATAATGAGGAAAATTCGGCTCCAAACCCGTTTTTTGATATCGATCTATCACAAAAGAGGACTTTCATGAAGAAACTTGCCGCTGTGCTCCTTGCTCTGTTCCTGCTGCTTGCCGTGCCGGGCGTCGCTTCGGCAAAATCGTCCGTCTCATACGAACAGGCCGGCGTGGATTTGATGCTCGTCGTCGCGCATCCCGGAGACGAATACCTCTACCTCGGCGGTGTGCTGCCCTACTACGCGACGGAGATGGGCTATTCGGTCGTGGTGGTCTATATGACAAGTGCGGACGAAACCCAGCGGGAAGAAGCGACCGCGGCACTGCGGAAAATGGGCATTTACGAGGCGCCCGTGTTCGGCGGCTTCCCGGACAAGTATTCCGAAAAGCTCGAAGCCATGGAGGAGTGCTGGGACGCCGACGAAGTGCTTTCATTCCTTGTTCAAACCATCCGGCAATATCAGCCTGCCGTAATCGTGTCCCACGACCTCGACGGCGAATACGGCCATGCGGCGCATATGCTGACCGCGGAACAAACCCTGCTGGCCGCCAAAAAGGCCGCCGCCGCGCGGTTTGACGAAGAATCCGCCGAAAAATACGGTGTCTGGCAGACGCTCCGGGTATTTCTGCATCTCTATGGCGATCGGGACTTCACGATCGACCGGGACGCGGCGCTTTCCTCGTTTTCCGGTAAAACGGCGCTGGAAGCGGAGACCGCGCTGTATCAGTCGTTTTCTGAAGAATACCGTTACGATCTGGATGTCGGCGACCCAACCTACAGCGTTGCGGAATACGGACTGGCGTACTGTGCGCCCGGGCTGGAGACGCTTCAGCAGTCCAACGACTTTTTCTACGGGTTGAATCCATCGCGTCTGAACGGACCCGGGCTTCCGTATTTTTCCTCGCTGAGCGCCGCCGCCATCGACAGCGCCGTTGCCGAAACGCAGGATACCTCCTGGGACGAATACTTCCGCAGCGACACCGATCCCGAGGAAGTCATCGTCGAAGACTGGGAAAACGAACACTGGGAGTATAAAACCGACGATTTATCAATCATCATCGACCGCATCCACACAACCAACATCAGCGACCAGCCCGTGTGCTACTGCGTAGCGCAAATCCGCATGCGCAACGAAGACGCGTTCCGCGCCGGCGTGCGCGGAACGGACCCCAACGTAAAGCTGCGTGTCGAAGCGCCAACCTATATGGCGCGCAGATACGGCGCGGTACTCGCCATTACAGGCGACAATCTGGACGTTGCCGAGCCGGAGATCAAGGGCATCATCATGCGCGACGGCGTGCTTTACAACAATCTTACCGGCGCGGACACCGCCGCGTTGTACCCCGATATGTCCCTGCGGATTTTTTCGCCCGGCGAAACCACCTATGAAAAACTGCTCGCCGACGGCGTGCTCAACACGTTTTCCTTTGGCCCGACGCTGATCCGCGACGGCGTGCTCAACATCAACGCCAAGCGTACCATGCTCGGTGCGGTCAACCCTCGCACGGGCATCGGGATGGTGGAGCCGGGGCACTTTGTCGTCATCACCGTGGACGGGCGTATGTCCAATTACAGCCGCGGCGTTTCGGTCAACACGCTTATGCATATGTTTTATCTCTACGGTTGTCAGCAGGCGTATAACCTCGACGGCGGCAACTCCACGGCGATGGTGTTTATGGGAGAACACCTCAACCGGCACCCCGGGGAACCAGCGACGCGGACCGGACAGCGCTACCTTCCGGACATGCTGATGTGGGGATACTCCGAGCAGGTGCCGTCCGTCGACGATCCCGTTTACCATGACAGTTCGCCGGAAGACTGAGAAACGCCCGACACACGATCATTCAAATCCGAACCGTTATATTTAGGAGGATGGAGCCTTGCAAAGCCGCTTTCCGAAGTTTTTGAAATACCTGATCGTATATGCGCTGCTCGTTGCGCTCGGCGTGGGGATGCTGTTTTTAAGCGGTCTCTGCCCGCAGGACAAGGTTGAAGCGAACTATCTCCTTTCGATCGACGAACTTGAGCCGGAATATCAAAACCATCATATTCTCCGGCAGGTTTGGGGCTCCTATTCGCTCGACGACTGGACGGAGGTCATCATCCTTTCGCTGTCCACCTATATGGACGTGAAGGATTCTCCCGACAGCGTTCTGAAAAACGCCTATCCGCTCGAAGACGACTTCACGCTGCAGGATGCGCGCGACACGGTGGCAAACCACGAAGAAGCGGACGTGTTTTACGTGCGGTACTGGCATGGCTTCCGCATTTATGTGCGCGCGCTGCTTTCGGTGATGGACTACGGAACCATGCGCACGCTGATCATGTGGACGTTTTTCCTGCTGATGGGCGCGGCCGCCACCATGCTCGCGTTTCAAACGCGTTCCGCCTGGCCGCCAATGCTCTTTACTGCCGGAATCCTCTTTGTTAACCCGGTCGTGGCAAGCGCGCTGTTTCAATACAGCGTATGCTTTGTAATTGCATTTATCGGCATGCTGTTCGTGCCTAAGTGGATCAAAAAGCCGGAGAGCGCCATGATGGGCTTTATGATCCTCGGCATGGCGACGCAGTTCTTTGATTTTTACACCGCGCCCCTGCTCACGCTGGGCCTTCCGCTGCTCGGCTGGCTGATCTGCCTTGCCTACGCCAAAGAGCCTGTTTCGGCAAAAAAGATGCTGTTGCTTTCACTCAAAGCGCTTGGCGTCTGGTTCGCCGCATACGTAAGCATGTGGATCGTGAAGCTGACGATCACGACGGTCTTTACCGATCAGAACGCGTTTGCTTCCGCCTGGGGCGCCGCCGCCGAGCGGCTCGGCATCGTCAAGCAGCCGCAGTTCCTCTTCCGCTACGACAAGCCCGCGGCCATCATATCGGCTTTTAAGCATCTCTTCGACTGGCCGATGCTTGCAATCTTTGCGGTCGTGGTACTGGCCGCCGTCATCGTGGCGATCATGCTTCGCACCGATAAAAAGTCATATATGCGCGGACTCGTCATGCTCGCCGTCGCAATGCTGCCAATCCTCTGGACGCTGGTCGCGACGCAGCCGATGATTATGCACGCGCATTTCCAATACCGGATTCTTGCGGTCACGATGCTCGGCGGAATGTATTTCTGGCTGCTGAGCGTCGATCGCAGCCGTTTGCCGGACATGCATATCCCGGACCTTCCCGCACCGCGCAGTAAAGAAGACGCGCCCGGCCCGGAACAAAAAACATCGTAAGTATGCACACCAAAAAACGGCGGAGAAAATCTCCGCCGTTTTTTTATCGCGCCGCGTCAGCGTACGCTGATTGCATGCGAGGCCGGCATCATTTCAATCCAGGTATTGCCGGGCTCAAGGCGAATCGTCGTGCCGTCATACAGGCTGTAAGTTGTCACGTCTTCAAGCGTCGGGCGGCTCCAGCTCCCGCTTACATACTGGCCGTTAATAAAAAAGTCGCAATCGCCGCTGCCCGTAACGGCAACGGTGCGGAACGTCTTGTCGAAGGCGGAGACGCGCACATACTGCACAATCAGGTTCTGCACGGTGATCGGCTCGTTTTCGTATCCGAGCACGCTGTCCGTCGGTGTAAGCGTTTTGGAAACGCCGAGCGCGCTTTTTGAGTTTTTATCGCTGCGCGTCAGCAGATTCGTCTCCTCGTCGTATGTGAATACGACCCGTTCGGCATCCGAACTCGTAAACGGGATTCCCACGCTTTCAAACGATTTCCCTTTTTCATACTGCACGCCGTTTTCAAATAAAAACCGCTCGGCGCGCACCGCGGAAGATTCGCTGTAAAAGGCGTCCGCATACTCGAGCACCTTAAAAAACAGCGTGTGCTCTTCAATTGCGGTGACTGTTTTGTCCGTATAGAAGAACGAAGCCGCATCCCCTGCGTTTTCCACATAAAGCGCAAGTCCGGCGTCTTCCAGCAGTGTATACCCGTCCGAGACGTTCTCCGGGTCTCCGGCGGAAACATACAGTCCGCCCCATTCTGCGGCGGTATCGGCAAGATATGTGCGCGAATCGCGCACCGGGCCCGCACGCTGTGGGATTTCATCGGCAAACACCGCCAGATAGCGTGTGACGTGGTCCGTGCGGTCCAGTGGAAACTCATACACGATATCCGCAAGCATCAGACCCGTCTGCGGGCGGCTCTGCGCGGCGTTGTCGATCACGACCAGAACCGGCCGGTACACGGACCCTTCCGGCAGCGGCCGCCCGGTCGTGGCGGACACATCCTGCGCGGACGCTTCCTCCGCCTGTGCGGCGTCCGTCTGCCGCGCGGTTTCGGCGTCTTCGCCGGCCAAGGCATCCTCCGCTTCGGCGGTATCGGCGGAGGTGCCCGGCGTTTGCGTATCGTCGATGACCACAACGTTTTCGTCCGGCGGCGTCGTCTGCGGAGAAGCGGTTTCATCCAGAAGCGTTTCCGCAATCGAACAGCCGCAAAAAAGCGCAACTGCGAGCACAAGGACCGCCGCCAGCGAAATCGCCGCCCGGCGGGACTTGCTTTTCATGCTGTTGTTGCGTTCTCTATTCAATGTTCACCGCTATGTCCGACGGATGGACTGCAATCCAGGTGTTGCCCGGCTCCAATATGACAAGCGATCCGTCGTCCAGAAAATAGGATGTATAGTCGTCCGCCGTCGGGCGCGACCATGTGCCGCTGACGTGGACGCCGTTGATAAAATAGTCGCACTTGCCCGACCCGATCATTTCGCAGGTGCGGCGGTGCTTGCTGTCGTCTTTTACATACCCGTAGTCGCAGTACTGCACGACCAGGTTCTGCACGTTCATCTGCTCGGTACTGTATTCGTCGCCGTGATTCGTAAGCGTCCGGGTCATAAACGCTTCCCCGCTTTCACTGCGGTAGAGACGGTTTTCCGCCGGATCGTAGGTGAACTGAATCCACTCCGGGTTATCGCTCGAATAGGGCAGCGAAACGGTCGTAAACGCCTCTCCGTCCGCATAGGACACATTTTCCATAAAGGCAAAGCGTTCGCACTCTTTTGACGTATAATCCCCGTAATAGCGGTTCACAAGCGCAGAAACGCGCGCATACAGCGCGTGCACGCTGCCGCGCCCTTCCTCCGTTTGACGGAACAGATACCCGTTTGTGGTTTCATAGTCGTCGTACGCGCCTTTGCTGCGGGAAAATTTCGCGGAATAGCCGGGAAAATCGCCGCCGGGCAGATACAGCGATATCAGCCTGCCCGGAATACGCTTATACGGCGAAGCAAGCAAAACGTAACCCTGGTGCAGGTACATGCAGTCCCATTCCTGCACCATATCGATGATATAATACCGCGTCGAGCGCAGCGGTCCGGCGTAGAGCGGGTACGTGTCGTTGAACACGGCCTGCAGCCGCGTAATTGCACCCTCTGCCAGAAACTCATAGACGATGTCCGCTTCCATCAGCGAAGTCTGCGGTTTCGCGCCGTTGGCGTTGTCGATGGACATAATAAACGGCCTGAATGGCGTTCCTTCCGCAATCACCTTGCCGGACGTCAGCGAACGGTTCTGCGGTTCGGGCGTCGGGCTTGGCGTCGGAACGGGCGTGTCGGTCGGTTCAGGCGTTATGATTTCAATCTGCTGCGTCGGCTCGGCACTCGGCGTTGGTTCGATTGCGGCGATCCCGTCACAGCCGCAAAGCACAGCGGACACACACACCGCCAGCGCCGCCAGCAGCAGCCCGCGGGAAAAACGAATCGATTGTGCTTTGCTCCGCTTCATCCTATTTTTTCTCTTCGTGCCGCTTTGCTTTGCCGCCCGCTTCGGAACGATGTTTCTTCCGCACGCCTAGCGAAACGGCGATCAAAATCACCAAAAGCCCGACAAGGCCGCCGACCGCGTAGTATGCGACCGGATCGACGTCGGACAAACTGCCGGTTTGCTCGGGCGTCGCCTCCGACTCGGCCGTCTGCAGCTGTGTTTCAATCTGCGGAATCTCGGTCGGCGCAGGCGTATCGGTCGGTGCGGGCGTAGGCGTAACAGGCGTCCAGGGTGTAATAATCGGTTCCGGTATGGTCCCTGCGGCAATGCTTACACCGCCATTTTCCAGCTCAATATAAGCGGAATATTGATTATAATCGTCGTCGATATATGTGATTTCTTTTTCGGAAAGGTGGCTGGTGACCGTCACCGCGCTGCCCGTTTCGCTGAGGATTTCAAACCGCACCGTCAAAAGCGTACCGTCCTCTTCCAGCCCGAGCGCGCAGGCGCAGGCAACGTGTATCACCCCCGCTTCCGATGCATTGGAGACGCAGTATTCCACGGGGAACAGGTCCCCCGGCGTAACGGAAACCACGCTTAATGCGGCAGGATCGTAGTTCAGATCGAATTCAACGGAATCGACGCGCTCGCAGTCGTAAAGCATGACGGGTACGTCCACTTCGGCACCGACTTCTCCGCCCGCCCTTCCAACAGAGAGCCGGACCACCCTGCCTTCGTCCGCCAGCGCGTACGCGGGCGACAACAGACAAACGGCCAGAATCACCACGGAAAAAACGGAGAGAATTTTACGCATTCGTTGCATCTCCTCATAGAAATCAGTATTATATATCGTACAGCAAATCGGATTTGAAGTCAATTTGCACCGGCTGCGTCTGCACGGCGGCCACAGTTCCGGCCGGTCTGCTTAGGAGGTATAATTTGGACAGCATTGGATACTACAATGGAACGTTTGCGCCGCCGGAAGAACTGATGGTTCCGGCTCTCGACCGCGGGTATTATTTCGGCGACGGCGTCTACGAGGCGTTGCGCGTCGAGAACCATGTGCCCTTCGAGCTGGAAGCGCATCTCGACCGGCTGGAGCACAGCCTGGCGGCGCTGAAAATCAATTTTGATATGCCGCGGGACGCGCTGCGCGGCATTCTTGCAGAAGTCTGCCGCCGCGTGGAAAGCGAAACCCAATTGCTCTATTTTCAGATCACGCGCGGGACGGGCCCGCGCTCGCACTCGTTCGATCCAGCCGCCCGGCCCAATCTTTTGGTTTTTGCCCGGCATTCGCCTCTTGCGGACGTGGAAACGCCGAAGAAGGCAACTTTCGTTCCGGATATCCGCTGGAGCCGCTGCGACCTTAAAACGATCAACCTGCTGCCAAGCGTAATGGCGGCACAGCGGGCCGCGGAGCGCGGCTGCAGCGAGGCAATTTTCGAGCGGGACGGCATCGTCAGCGAATGCGCGTCCGCAAACCTCTTCCTGCTTAAAAACGGCGAACTGCGCACCGCACCCGCCGACAGCCGAATCCTAGCGGGAGTGACCCGCGCGCGTCTGATTCTGCTTGCGAGCGAGCTGGGCGTGCCCGTTTCGCAGCAGGCGTTCTCGGTGCAGGATGCACTGGCTGCGGACGAACTGATCGTCACGAGCACGTCCGTGCACTGCGCCTCCATCGGAGAAATCGATCAAACTCCCGTCGGCGGAAAAGACCCGGTTTTGCTCAAAAAGCTGCAAACGGCGTTTCGGGTATATTTTCACTCCGCCGTCGGCTGAATAAGTTTCCCTGCATACAAACTAACCGGCGCTCCCGTGACGAGAGCGCCGGTTTATGTATGTACAACATTCTATTCTTCGTTGGAAAGGAGCACTGCGCGGCAGGGCGCGCCCTCCGCGCCGGATATCTTCAGCGGCGCGGCACAAAGCGTATACCGTCCGTCCGGCACGCCGCGCAAATCGAGATTTTCTACCACTGCGATTCCATAGGAAAGCAGCGCCGTATGCGCGGAAAGTTCGTCGGAATACGAACCGATCGACTGGCTGTCCGTTCCAATGAGCACCAGTCCCTGATTAAACAGATAGCCGATGGCGCTTTCGGTCAGCTGTCCTTTGCCGTGCAGCAGGATGCGCGGCGCAAACGGGCGCTTCATAAAATACATGGAATCCAGCGACGCTTTCGGCACCGTAAGCACGACGCAGTCGCCGACGAATATGTCCGCCGGAAGCGACGCAACGTCCTTGCCCTTTTGAATGAAGTGCAGCGGGGCGTCCACATGCGTCGCCGCATGCACGCTGGTTTCCAGCCGGGAAAGATTGTACTTTTCGCCGTCCTTTATTCGGTGCACCGCTTTGAGCACCGGCGGATCGTCGCCGGGGTACGGCGCCGTCCTCATTACATCGCGAGAAATATCATAAACCTTCATGAAAGCAATTCCCATCCTGTTTAGTGGCAGGTATCATTATACGTTGGTTTTACCGAAAACGCAAAACGCAAATTCAGGAATTGCGTAAAGCGCTCGCCCCGAATGATTTGCCAAATCCGGTCTCCTATAATCAAAACGGCGGCAGGCAGCGCCTCTGAAGCAGGCGTGGTCTCATGGACCGGTCCGGATTGCTTCGCGCCCAGCCCGATTCCCTGTCGCGAGCGTACCGCGCATGATTGCCGAAACCGGCCCCGTCCGGACATGTGCGCAGGGGTTTATTATGCAAAACCACACGGCATACCTTATTACGCCGATTGTAAAAAGTAATAAAATTTATTTGTTTAAAGACGTGGCTGCTCGCCGCAGTGCGATAAAAATTCCCGCCATATGGCGGGAATTTTTATCGTTTTTTTGATTACTCGTTCCGGATGGCCGCCAGCGGCGAGAGCTTCATGGCGCGCACCGCCGGATACATGCCCGCAATAAGCGCGACGATAATTGAAAAGCCGACCGCGCCGAGCGCCAGATAGGCGGGAATAATGCTGCGCAGTCCGGAGCTCGCCAGGAACTGGTTCAGGATTGCACCGACGCCGTAGCTCAGCCCCAGCCCCAGCGCGCCGCCAAACAGGCCGATATACGCGCTTTCCGTCAGGAACAACCCCGCGATGTTGTCGATGCGGCAGCCGAGCACTTTGATGATGCCAATCTCCTTGGTGCGCTCAAAAATGCTCATCATCATGGTGTTCATAATGCCGATGGCCGCAACCAGAAGCGCAACGCCGCCGATTGCACCAAGCAGATACTGGACGTTTTTCGTGCTCTCTTCGGCCATCTCCACCGCGTCCTGAAGACTGTAGGTTCCGTATCCCATGTCCTCAATTTCGGTTTTAACGCTTTTCACGTCCTCGATGGATTCGCATTTAACGAGCACCGTGTCGTATTTATTGCTGTCAAAACTCACATAATCACTGTTCGCCTTGGCAAGCTTGACGAGCTGGTCCATATCCATCAGACAGTAGTACGAAAAATCGTTGTTTTCGTCGCTCATGATGCCCGTAACCTTGACTTTATAGTAGTTCCCCAACGGGTCCTGTGCGATTTCCTCGTCCGTCAGATCGATCTGGCTCTGGTAGATGTTCCGGTAATCAAACGTCAGCTGCATGCGCGACGAACTCGTAACACGCGGATTGCCGTTGCTGTCCACCGCCTGCCGGTACGTGGTCGAATCATAAAAGTTGCTCAATACCCACGCGCCAAGCACCATTTCATAGGTCGAACCGCTCTTGCCCGGCATTTCTCCTTCGCTGAGTTCGATGCCGAAGTCCTCTGCGTCTTCCTGTGTAATGCCAAGAATCGACACGTCCATAACGTAACGGCCGCTTTTGATCATACCGTAAGTCGTGACCAGCGGCATAACGCTCTGCACGCCTTCGATTTGCTTCATCGCCGAGACCGATTTTTTATTCAGTTCGGTTTCCCGGGACGACCCGCCGCCGCTGCCGTTGTCCACCCAGGAATAGGACGAAACGCTGATGGTGGTCAGGCTGCCGGTGCCGGCAAAGCTGTCGATGGTCGCCTGCCGGATGCCGATACCGAGCGACACCATCACCACGATGGACGCCACGCCGATCACCATGCCCAGCACGGTCAGAAACGCCCGCATTTTTCGCCGCCACAGGTTCAGAAACGCCATGGACAGCATATCGGTGATACTCATTTATCCTCCAATGTCCCGAACCGGCGGGAGCCTCACAGGTCCTCCAGCGAACGTTCGCGTTTTTTCTTTGCCCGCACGCCAATCACTGCGCCCGCCGCAACGACCGCCGAAGCAATCAGCACCCACCAGTACCATGCCATGCCGGAAGACGTCGTCATGTCCTCGCCGTCGTCCGCGGAAATCACTGCGTTGGAGCCGGAAACATAGATACTGGTCCCTTCGTCCGTTTCTTCGTTCACATACATGGTCAGCGGAAGCAGTTTTTCCGTCTGATTGCCGTATGCATCCTCGTAGGTCACGCGAACATTGCCCGTAATCTCGCCGCCTTCGAGCGGAGTCACGGTAAGATCGGCCCGCAGCGTTGCGCCGCTTGCGACGTTTCCGCCGAAGTAGGCTTCCTCCAGTGTCATGTTATCCGCGTCGAGGTCGACCATGCAGTTATAAAGAGGCGACTTTCCAAGGTTGTAGACCGTAACGCCGACCGAAACGGACCCGCCGACCCATGGGTCGTCGTAGACCACTGGATCGTTGATGCGTACACGGGCCTTTTGCTGCACCGGCACGTTTACATTTGCGTCTTCCTCAAACTGTGAAGTGTTCTTCGTGCCTTCATAGGTAAATTTTATGGCCAGCAGTTGCGATTTCGGATCTGCGTCCGGCGCGATCTGCAGATCGATTGAAATCACGCAGATGTCGCTTTTTGCAATGTCCCCGATGAAGATGCTGCTGCTGCCGCCCGGTGCGGGCAGAATCACGCCGTCATCGTTGGAAAGGTCGAGCTGGAGGTTCGTAATTCCCTCTCTTGAGGAGGTGTTGGCAATCGCAAGCCGGAGCGTTACGGTGTCGCCCGCGTAGATCGTGTCCTCCGAAAAACTGTAGGATTCGATGATGACCTTCGGCTGTCTGCGGGAGCTCGAACCGGAGCTGGAGGCGCTGATCGGGCGGACGTAAATCGGCACCTGTACCGTGTCCGTGCATTCCGTTCCGTCGTATTGATACGTAATGGTGAACGTCAGTGTTTTATCCCCGGAGGTGGCGCTTGAAAGCAGCGTCCCGGTCACTTTAAAATAGGCGTGTTCGCCGGAAAGAAGCGTATCGGCGCTCCAATTCACAAGCGCGTTGTCGTCCGTGGAATCGACCTTTTTGAACCCGGCGCCCGTCAGTTCGGTCGCCGTTTCGTCCGACATGGAAAACGGGAACGCTTCCGGATCGTCTGAAACGGGAATCGAACAGGTCAGTTCGGTCGCCGTGCCGGAACCCGTGTTTTTAATCGGCACATAGATTGTTATATCGCCGCCCGGCAGGCCGTTTGCCGTCTGCAGATACTCCGTTTCCGCAACGTCCGAAATATCGCTCCCGTCATAGAGCACGATATTCCCTGCGTCGTCCGCCAGCGCAAACGCCGGCAGCGCGGCAAAAACAAGCGCAAACGCCGTCATCAGCGCAAGAAACCGAATGTTGTTGTTACGCATCTTTCTTTACCTCTGCTTCCTGAATGTCCGGTTCGTTTCCTTCGCCCGGTGTATTCGAGTTAATCTGTATATCTGTAATCCGCCCGTCGAGCAGGTTGATGACCGTGTCCCCAAACGATGCGATATGTGCGTCGTGCGTGACCATAACGAGCGTCTTTTTCTGCTTTCGGAGCAGCTCGATAATCATACGCATGACCTCGTCGCCCGTTGCAGAATCGAGGTTGCCCGTCGGTTCGTCCGCAAACACGATTTCCGGATTTGCCACAAGCGCCCGCGCGATGCCCACGCGCTGCTGCTGGCCGCCGGAAAGCTCGCCGGGCTTATGTTTCATGTGCGTTTCCAGCCCCACCATTTTCAGCATGTCGGCCGCGCGTTTTATACGCGCCGCGTGCGGCATCCCACGGAAGGACAGCGGCAGCGCAACATTTTCCAGCGCCGTGTAATACGGCATAAGATTGAAGGACTGAAAAATAAAGCCGATATGTTTCTGCCGGAACAGTATCAGTTCGCCCTGCGTCATACGCTCGAGGTGCTTGCCGGAAATAACGATTTCGCCGGCCGAAACCTTTTCGAGCCCCGCCAGCACGTTAAGCAGCGTGGATTTGCCGGACCCGCTGCGCCCGATGATCGAGCAAATATCGCCCGCCTGTACCTTCAGGTCCACCCCGCGCAGCGCATGCACGCCGACGGTGCCGACATGATAGACCTTTTTGACGTTGCGCACGTCAATCAGCGCGTTTTCCTGCATGGTGCCTCCAAACAAAGTTGCGAATTAAGTGTATTACTCGTACTAATACGCATGTATCTTACTCTCCTTTTCCATATGTGTCAACGCCGTTTGAAAACGAAATGCAAACATCGTTTAAAAAAGATGTAACTTCTGTGTATCCTTTTTACAGTGCCGGTACCGCAGCGATCTGGAAAAACCGCCGTTATAACGCGGATTTCGGTTGCGCTGAAAGCGCATTTCTGATAGGATAGAGCAAATATCCGCTCATCGGGGCGGTTCTGAACGGAACGAGGCGGTCGACATTGCAAAAATCTTTCGGGTTTGACACTCTGCAGCTGCACGCGGGCTGGCGCGGCGACCCCGCGACCGGCGC
>Ga0116151_10000196_pt1 | contig 53090 bp, 49 predicted proteins | sample AD_UKC117_MetaG_FD_89893 | JGI IMG/M metagenome (GOLD analysis project Ga0116151, IMG submission 89893) | Active sludge microbial communities of municipal wastewater-treating anaerobic digesters from Hong Kong - AD_UKC117_MetaG | ecosystem: Engineered > Bioreactor > Anaerobic > Digestate...
CCCGAGCCACCGAGCGTCTGCAGCGACTCGGTGCCGAGCAGCACCCAGGCCCGCTCGGAGCCCAGGCCCTTGACGATCGGCAGCAGCAGGTCGCTCATCCGGGCCGCGACGTCGGCCGGCGAGCCCTTCGGCGGGTGCGCGCCGAGGTCACCGCCGGTGGCCAGGTCGACGGCGTCCTGCTGGCAGGCGGTGAAGACGATGAGCGCGCGGAGGCCCTCGGCATACGCCTTCTGCAGCATGAGCGAGCGGCGCACGTCGGGGTGGTGGGTGATCGTCACGCGCGGCGCGTCCTTGGCCGGCGTCGTGAGGTCGGCGCCCTGGACACGCTGCTTGGCGTACTCCAGCGCATTGAGGTAGCCGGCCGACAGCGTCGCAATCGCCTTGGTGCCCACGAACATTCGCGCGCCCTCGATGACGTGGAACATCTGCGCGATGCCGTCGTGGACGTCGCCGAGCAGGGTGCCGACGGCCGGGTGCTTGTCGCCGAAGGTCACCTCGCAGGTCGTCGAGACCTTGAGGCCCATCTTGTGCTCGACGTTGGTGACATAGACGCCGTTGCGCTCGCCGAGCGCGCCGGTCTCGAGGTCGACGTGGAACTTCGGCACGACGAAGAGCGACAGTCCCTTGGTGCCGGGGACGGCGCCCTCGGGCCGGGCCAGCACGAGGTGCACGACGTTGTCGACCATGTCGGACTCGGCCGAGGTGATGAAGCGCTTGACGCCGGAGATGTGCCAGGTGCCGTCGGGCTGCTGGACCGCCTTGGTGCGGCCCGCGCCGACGTCGGAGCCGGCGTCGGGCTCGGTGAGGACCATCGTCGTGTGCCAGGCATTGTCGATCGTGTGCTTGGCCAGCCTCTTCTGGTCCTCGTTGCCGAGGGCGTACATGATGTGCGAGAAGGCGAAGGTCGCGGCATACATGTGGACGGCCGGGTTGGCCCCGCAGACCATCTCGGCGGTGGCCCAGCGCAGCGACGGCGGCACCCGCATGCCGCCGAGCTCCTCGGGGATGTCCATCCGCCACCACTCGGCGTCGAGGTAGGCGCGGTAGGTCTTCGTGAACGACTCGGGCATGGTCACCGAGCACGTGGTCGGGTCGTAGACCGGGGGGTTGCGGTCGCTGTCGACGAAGCTTGCGGCCAGCGGCCCCTCGGCGAGCTTGGCGACCTGGGCCAGGATGTCCTTGGCGGCCTCGACGTCGACGTCCTCGTAGATGCCCTGGCCGAGGATCTCGCCCCGGTTGAACACCTCGAAGAGGTTGAACTCGAGGTCGCGGACGTTGGCCTTGTAGTGCCCCATCGGTGTCGCCCTTCGTCGTCCCCGCCCGCCTGAGGGTGCACCTCACCGGGCCGTGGTAAGCGGTCGCTCACCATGATGCTACTGGCCAGTAACAAACGCAAGGGCTGCGCGGCGTGAGCCACGCGGCATACCGGATCGGGGTGCGGTCAGGTGCCGGCCGGCCAGTCGTAGTCGACGACGACGGGGGCATGGTCGCTCATCCGGTATGCCGCGTGCTCGCCCTTGTCGGTCGACGCGGCGACCGCACGGCGGGCCAGCCCGGGCGTGGCCAGGTGATAGTCGATCCGCCAGCCGACGTCGCCCTCGAAGGGGCCAGGCCGACCGACGGCGCCCCAGCGCCACCACGAGTAGGGGCCCTGGGCGTCGGGGTGGACGCGCCGGACGACATCGACGAGCCGACGGGGCGAGAGCTGCGCGCCGAGCCACTCGCGCTCCCACGGCAGGAAGCCGACCTGCCGGCGGTTGGCGCTCGCGCGGGCGAGGTCCTGGGGGGTGTGCGCGATGTTGAGGTCCCCCATGACGAGCAGCTCGCGGCCGGCGGCCTGGGCGGTGCGGCGGGCTGTGGCGAGGCGGTGGGTCAGCGAGGCGCAGAAGCGCTGCTTGTGCGCGAGCCGGCGGGCCTCGCCGGCGGCGTCCGGGCCGACGGTGCTGGCCCAGCCGCCCTTGGGCACGTAGACCGAGACGACGGTGAGCAGCCGACCGCCGCCGAGGTCGTAGTCGACCTCGAGATAACGACCCTCGTCGGCGAAGGCGCGCCGGTCCATCAGCCGGGTGGCACCCGGCGGCATCCGGGAGTAGACGGCGACGCCGTTGCGGCCCGGCCGTGACCCGGGGTCGTAGGCGAGGTGATAGCCGGGTAGGTCGGGCAGATCGCCTGTGCCGCAACGCATCTCCTGCACGGCGACGAGGTCGCAGCCGCGAGTGGCGAGCCAGTCGCCGAAGCCGCGCCGGACCGCCGCGCGAATCCCGTTGGCGTTGAAGGTCGCCACCCGCACCAGGTCCTGGCCCACCTGCTGATTATCGGGTGACCCGATAAACCGGCGCTTCACCCCAGGAAGCTCCTGGGGTGAAGCGCCAGCTTCTCGGGTCGAGCCGCACCCGGTATGCCGCGTGGCCGCCACCCGGGCCGCGCGGCCGCAAGGCGACCACGCGGCATACCGGCTGAGGCGGTCAGCCCTTGACGCAGAGCAGCGTCGTGAGCCGGGTGACCACCTCGACGAGATCGGTCTGCGCGGCGATGACCTCGTCGAGGTTCTTGTAGGCCGCCGGGATCTCGTCGACGACCCCGGCGTCCTTGCGGCACTCGACGCCCTTGGTCTGGCGGGCCAGATCCGAGGCGGTGAACTGCCGCTTGGCTGCGTTCCGGCTCATCCGACGCCCCGCGCCATGCGACGCCGAGCAGTAGGACGACTCGTTGCCCAGCCCACGGACGACGAACGACCCCGTGCCCATCGACCCGGGGATCAGCCCGAGGTCGCCCCGACCAGCCCGGATCGCGCCCTTGCGGGTGACGAGGACCTCGACGCCGTCGTAGGTCTCCTCCGCCACGTAGTTGTGGTGGCACTGGATCGCCTCGTCGAAGCCGACCGGCCGATCGTCGGAGCCCAGCTCGTCGGCGACGACCCGCTGGACCAGCGCCATCATGATCGCCCGGTTGCGCAGCGCGTAGTCCTGCGCCCAGAACAGGTCACGACGGTAGGCCTGCATCTCCGGCGTGCCGGCGAGGAAGACCGCGAGGTCCCGGTCGGGCAGGTCGGCGTTGTGCGGGAGCGTGCGCGCCCGCTCGATGTGCGCCTGGGCGAGTAGGTTGCCGATGCCGCGCGACCCCGAGTGCAGCATGAGCCACACCCGGCCCTCGTCGTCGGTCGTCACTTCGATGAAGTGGTTGCCGCCGCCGAGCGTGCCGAGCTGCTGGTGCGCCTTCTTGGCCTGGTCGGCGACCGCCGGGTCGAGCTCGTCGAAGCCGTCCCAGAAGGCGTCGAAGTCACGGCGCACCCGGTCGGGGTGGCCGAGCTCGAGGCGGGTCGGGTCGACCGGCCGCTGGTGACCGGCGAAGCCGACCGGCACCGCCTTCTCGATCGCGAGCCGGAGCGGGTGCAGGTCGTCGGGCAGGTCCTCGGCGGTGAGCGAGGTGCGGACCGCGATCATGCCGCAGCCGATGTCGACGCCGACCGCAGCCGGCGCGACCGCCTGACGCATCGCGATGACCGAGCCGACCGTCGCGCCCTTGCCGAGGTGGACGTCGGGCATGACACGGACGCCCTCGACCCAGGGCAGGCTGGCGATGTTGCGCAGCTGCTGGATCGCGGCGGGCTCGATGTCGTGCGCGTGCGCCCACATCCGCACGTCGGCGCGAGTGCCGGGCAGCGTGGTCGGGAACATGCTCATCGCTCGAGGGTATGCCGCTCGGTCGCCTTGTCGCACTTGGGTTTTCGTCTGCGGGTGGCCGGCGCGGGCCGGGATGGCCACCGGCTGGAGCGTCGCCGCTCGCTCGACCCGACAAGGTGGCACTTCACCCGAGGAAGTTCGTCGGGTGAAGTGCATCTTTATCGGGTCACCCGATAATGGGGCGTGCTCATCGACCATCTGCCGGATCTCGAGCCAGGTATGCCGCGGACCTTCCTCATCGGGCGGCTGTCCGACAAGCAGTGGCCCGGCCCGCTCTCCGGCGAGCATGCGCGCACGCCGCTGCCCGAGGTCATCGCCCGGCTCGACGACTTCTTCGTGTCGGTCGACCCACGGGCCAAGACCCGGTGCATCGACGGGCGGCACGACCCGGAGCTCGACGAGGCGATGCTCGGCCCGCAGGTCCCCGGGGGTGCGCCGGGATCGGCGCTGGCCTACCGGCTGGGCGTCGACAAGGACGACCTCACCCGCGGCACCTTCATCGGCGACGCCGAGATGATGCTCGAGTCCTACCTGCGCCTCGGCCTCTCACCGGGTGGACACCGCGACGACGACGTCGACGGCGACGGGGTGGGCTGCGGCGCCATCGACGGCCTGCAGTCGGTGCTCGACTGCATGACCAACCCGCGGCTCGTCGAGGATCACAAGCGGCTGGTCAAGACGATCCTCGACGTCGACTTCAACCGCGACCACTACCTGCGGGTCATGGGCGCCGGGCTGGTCCTGCAGAGCCGCTCGCAGGGCTACTTCCACGACCGCGGGGAGATCCTGGACCTGCTCGACCGGCGCGCTCCCGGCAGCGTCTCGACGCTGCGCGGCAAGCACCAGGAGGCCTACCTCGTCGTCAATCTCGTCGAGGGCACGACGATGTCGTCCAACCGCTTCGCCTCCGCGCACGGCGGGGCCCAGGCCTTCGGCTACGACCTCTGGCGCAGCCGCCAGCTCGTCGCCGCCCTCTTCCCCCTGCCCACCCACCAGGTCGACCGCGAGCGCTTCATCCACGCCCGGGTCATGCTCACCATCGCCACCCTGATGGCGCTCACCGACGGGTCGCTACAGGTGCTCATGCGACTGCCCGCCGAGGGGTGAGCGCTCATCTGAGTATCGGCACGGATGCCGCCCCCTCGACTCCGGGCTAGGTTCTCGCACTAGGGGCGGCGGACGCCTGTCGGATCGGAGGTCTCATGCGCGACTACGAGGTGTCGATCGCAGCGCTGTCCCAGCAGGGTCAGGCGATCGCGGGCCTTGCTCCGGACGCGGAGGCCATCGAGCAGGCGGTCCGGAGCGCAACCCTTCCGCCCGAGCCGGTCACCATCGCCGCCGAGCTCGCGACCTTCCGCGACACCTGGTCCGACGCGCTCAATGCGGTCGGCCTGGCCCTCGGTGCGCTCGGCGGCAACCTCCGGTCGGCGTCCGCCGGATATGCCGGGGCCGAGGCGCAGGCCTCCCAGCGCTACGACCGGGCCGAGCGTCGGATCGGCGGCATCTGATGCTCGACGGCGGGGGAGGCGGGGCCGGCGGGCACTACCCGACGGTCGGCGACCACCCGTCCAGCGTCACGGGACTGGCAACCATGCTCGGTCGGCAGCACACCGCGGCGACGACGCTCGCGAGGGACGTCCACGACAGCGTCCCGCGGGTGCGCACGGCCTGGTCCGACGGCACGGCCGGCGACGCGGCATACACCAGCGCCGGCCGGCTCGATGCCTTCGTCGCCGACGCGCCGGCCGCGCTGTCGAGCGCCCGCACCGCGCTCGAGGACTACGGCACCGAGCTCGTCCGTGGGCGCGCCACCGTCGAGGAGCTCAATCGCGCGTATGCCGCGCTGGAGCCCGCGCAGCGCCGCCTCGCCGCGTTCGGCGACTGGATCGAGCCGCGCCAGGAGCAGGCCTACGACCGGGCGCTGTCGGAGTTCGCCGCGGCGACCGCCGCGGCCGGATTCGCCAGCGTCGCCGACATCGACGCGGCACACCAGGGCGTCCGCCGTCGGGTGACCGGCGCGCGGGACGAGTGCGGCGCGGTGCTGGCTGGACTGGCCCGCCAGATCGCCCTGCCCGGTGGCCGGCCCGGGCAGTCGGCGCTCGCCGCCGGCCTGGTCGGTTCCCGCAGCTCGGCGGAGCTGCTCGCCCGAGCCGGACTCAGCACCGCGCCCAGCTCCCCGGAGGAGGTCAAGCGGTTCTGGGACTCGCTCTCACCGAGCGAGCGACAGACGATGCTGGCCGCCGACCCCAAGCTGTGGGGGAACACCAAGGGCGTTCCCGTCGTCGACCGGGACTGGGCCAACCGGACCGTCCTCGACCAGGACCTCGCGCGCTACCGCCAGTACTTCCTCGACCGTGGCGTCACACCGCCGGCCACTGTTCAGGGCTTCGAGAAGCTCAGCATCGAGGACCGCCGCAAGCTCGGCCTGGACAACCACGGCTACTACATCGACCTCGACACCGCTGCCGACGAGCTGATGGAACGGTACAAGGACGCGTTGATGACCGAGCGAACTCTGCGGGCAGCCGACCTCCGGGATGCTCCGACGTTCCTCCTTGCCTATGACGCCGATCTCTACCATGGCGAGGGGCGCGCGGCGATCGCCTTCGGTAACCCCGACACGGCGGCCAACATCGCACTCTGCGTTCCTGGCCTGGAGTCGAGAGTGAGCAAGATGGACCAGATCGGCGGGGACGCGCTCGCCCTCTACAAGGAGTCTCGACGCGCCGATCCGGCGTCGACGGCGGTCATCGCGTGGCAGGGCTATGACGCTCCCGAGTTCGACGATGTGATGTTCCAGGACAAGGCCGACGCGGGGGCCCGGCTGCTTGCTGCCGATGTCCACGGCCTCACCGTTACCCACGCGGGGGACGTCGACGTCACGGTCGTCGCCCACTCCTACGGCAGCACCACCACCGGACTGGCGCTGCAGCGCTACGGACTCGCCGACGACGTCGACCAGGTGGCGCTCATCGGCAGCCCCGGCGTCGGTGGTGACGCTCGCACGGTCAGCGATCTCCACCTCACGTCCGACCGGCTGTATGTGGGCTCGGCAAGTCGGGACGTTGTGACCACGACCTACAGTCAACTCGGTCACGACCCCTCCCATGCAGACTTCGGTGCGACGCGGTTCAGGGCCGAGAACATCACCCGACAGTCCGGGCTGCCGTGGCAGTTCGACGACCACTCGAAGTACTACGACGACGCAACCCATTGCGAGTCCCTCTACGCGCTTGCCGACATCGCCACCGGCAACGGCGACGCGCTGGACGAGCACGGCATGCTCGCGCAGTCGCGCCGCACCGAGACCGTGACGACCTATCGCGGCTCGACCACCATCGAGGTTGACCCCGAGAGCCGACGGACCCCCACCTCAGGACACCAGCATTGAGCCCCCATCGTGACCGCCAGCGGTGGCCAGCGCTGCTGGCCGTCGGGCTGCTGCTCCTGCTCACTGCCGCATGCGACCCTGCGCCGCCGACCCCTACCCAGACCACGTCCGGAGGCCAGACCGTGTCCTCGCCTGACCCCAATCGTCCGTTCGATCCCATCACCGGGCTGCCCTCGGACCCTGGCCAGGCCCGGACTGAGCTCCGGGCCAGACTCGTGGCCGCCTGGCTTCCGGTTCTGAAGGCCAGCGGGTTGCGCTATCAGACTGCGAGGCTCTGGGTCGGCTATCACACCGACGGCGCTGGTTGGTGGGACAGCCAGATCGTGGTGAGCTTCGGGAAGCCGCCGGTCACCGAGTTTCCGCGAGTGGAGGAGTCCCTGACCCGCGCCGCGGCAGCCACCGGTTGGGGGCAGGCCGGGGTCAGCCACGGAATGAATGTCCGACAGGGCAGCCTGCACCTCGAGGGTGGCTGTGCGACTGGCGACGGGTGCGTCTACACGATCAAGACCGGACCGCGGATCACCCAGGAGATCGCCGAGATCCCGGAGGGCTACACGCTGCGGGTCGAGGAGCTCGAGGCCTACCTCGACCCGGCCGCCCCGCCCCCGACCCGTCGGTGAGTGACCTGCATCGGCAGGGGCAGTGGGGCCGACGCGCGGGCGGGGCGACCCTGGCGTTCCTCGCTGTGCTCGGTGTCCTTGGTGCGTGTCTCCCCATGCCTGGTGCTCCCGCGGCCGGGTCGTCGAGCATGGCGTCGCCGGATCCCAACCGACCCTACGACCCGGTCACCGGCCTGCCCGCCGACCCTGGCCAGGCCCGGGATGAGCTGCGTCGCCGCCTCGTCGAGGCGTGGTCGCCGGTGCTGCAGGACAGTGGGTTGCGCTACCAGAGCGCCCGGTTCGCGACTCACTATCACACCGACGGCGCGGGGTGGTGGGACGGCAGCATCGTCGTGAACCTCGGCGTGCACCCGGAGAGCGAATGGCCGCAGATCGAGCAAGCGATGACACGCGCAGCCGCGCAGCATGGCTGGGGACAAGCGGGAGTGAGCCATGCGCTCAACCTGCGCCGGGGTCCGCTGCAGCTGCGGGGCGCGTGCAGCGTCAACGGCTGCAGCTATGTCATCGAGACGGGGTCTCGGATCACCCAAGAGGTTGCGCCCGTGCCGGAGGGGTACACCCTGAGGGTCGAGGAGCTCGAGGCCTACCTCGACCCGGCCGCCCCGACGCCGACCCGGCGATGACCGCAGGCCGCGAGGTGTCTGCCTCGAGTCGACGCCTGGCGTGGCCCGTGCTCCTGCTGATCGTGTCGGTGCTCTGCAGCGTTGGCGCCTGTGACCTTACGCCTGGTGCTCCTGCGGCGCAGTCGCCTGGGTCGTCGAGCCCGCGGTCGCCCGAGCCGAATCGCCCATTCGATCCCATCACCGGCCTGCCCTCCGACCCGGGCCAGACGCGCAGCGAGCTCCGATCCCGACTGGTCGCGGCCTGGCGGCCGGTGCTGGCTGCCGGCGGTCTTCGCTATGCCAGCGCCTTCTTCTGGGTGGGCTACCACACCGACGACGCCGGCTGGTGGGATGCCGACATCACGGTGAGCTTCGGCAAGCCACCGGCGACCGAGTTCCCGGCCGTCGAGCTGGCGGTGGCGCGAGCCGCGGCCGCGGCTGGCTGGACACAAGCGGGCGTGTCCCACGGTCCCAACCTGCGGAAGGACAGCCTGCATCTGCGAGGCGGTTGTTCCTCCAGCGACGGCTGCGTGTACACGATCAAGACCGGACCGCGGATCACCCAGCGGATCGCCGAGCTCCCGGAGGGCTACACGTTGCGGGTCGAGGAGCTCGAGGCCTACCTCGACCCGGACGCCCCTCCGCCGACCCGGCGGTGAGTCACTGCCGCGGCCGGGTCGGCGCCGGACCGCTCGTCAGTGGGTGACCGGGGTGATCGGCGCGTCGCCGCGCAGCACGGCCAGCACGTTGTCGGCCGCCAGGCTCGCCATCGCCGCTCGGGTCTCGACGGTCGCCGAGCCGAGGTGCGGCAGCAGCACGACGTTCTCGAGCTCGAGCAGTCCCTCGTGGACCTGCGGCTCCTTCTCGAAGACGTCCAGCCCCGCGCCGGCGAGCTGCCCAGCCCGCAGCGCCTCGACCAGCGCGTCCTCGTCGACGACCGGGCCGCGCGAGGTGTTGACGAGGTATGCCGTGGGCTTCATCTGCGCGAGCCGGGCCGCATCGACGAGGTGGTGGGTCGAGGGCAGGTAGGGGCAGTGCAGGGACACGACGTCGGCGGTCGCGAAGAGCTCGTCGAGCGACACCCGTCGGGCAGCCAGCCCGGCGAGCAGCTCGGCCGGCGCGTCGACCTCGTCGGCATAGACGACCTGCATCCCGAAGGCGACCGCGCGGCGCGCCATCGCGGCACCGATCTGACCCATGCCGACGATGCCGATCGTCTTGTCCTGCAGGCCCATTCCGAGCAGATAGAACATGCCCCACTGCCACGGGGTGCGCGACCGGATGATCCGCTCGCCCTCGCCGAAGCGCCGGGTCACCATGAGCATGAGGCCGAAGGCCGTGTCGGCGGTCGTCTCGGTGAGCACCTTGGGCGTGTTCGTCGCGACGACGCCCCGGGCCTCGCACGCGGGCACGTCGATGTTGTTGTAGCCGACCGCGACGTTGGCGACGACGCGCAGCTGCGGGCCGGCGGCGTCGAGGAACTCGTCGTCGACCTTCTCGGTCAGCAGGGTTACGACCGCGTCGGCGCCGGCGATGAGCTGCAGGCACTCGGCCCGGCTGATGCACTCGTCGTGCTCCCAGGCCCGCACCTCGTGCTCGGCGCGCAGGGCCTCGAGCCCCTCGGTGGGGATCTTGTTGGTCACCGCGACGATCGCCATGTCAGGCCTCCACCCACTGCTTGAGGATGCCGAGGCCCTCGCGGATGTCCTCCTCCGGCAGGCCGGAGTAGGCGAAGCGCGCATACATCCGGTCCTCGCCTGGCTGCGGCGTGCCGAAGTGCAGCCGCGTGCAGAAGGACACGCCGGTCTCCTTGAGCGCCCGCTCGGCGAACTCGGGCAACGTCGCAATGCCCTTGCGCGCCATGGCCTCCGTGACGTCCGGGAAGAGGTAGAACGTCGCGTTGGGCCGGCTCAGGCTGAATCCCGCTGTCTGCGAGAGCATCTCGTATGCCGCGTCGCGCCGCCCCTGCAGCGTGCGCCGGATCTCCTCGGCGCCGGACGGGTCGCCGGTGAGCGCCTCGATGCCGGCCCACTGGATGAAGTGGGTCGTGCACGACTCGTTGTTCGTGTTGAGCTTGCTGAACACGGAGGACAGCTCGATCGGTGCGACCGCGGCACCGAGCCGCCAGCCGGTCATCGCATACTTCTTGCTGAAGGTGTAGAGGATGACGGTGCGCTCGGCCATGCCCGGCAGCGACGCGATCGAGGTGGACTCACCGGCATACCGCATCTCGAAGTAGGCCTCGTCGGCGAGCACCCACAGGTCGTGCTCGATGGCGATCTGGGCGATCGCCGCCATCTCCTCCGGCGTGGACTCGGCCGAGATGGGGTTCTGCAGGTTGTTGTAGACGATCGCCTTGGTCTGCGGCGTGATCATCGAGCGCAGGTGGTCGAGGTCGATGGCGAAGCCGGTGTCGGTCGGCACGTAGTGGTACGGCAGCGGCTTGCCGCCGATGAACTCGATCTGGCTCTCGTAGATCGGGTAGCCCGGGTTGGGGTAGAGCACCTCGTCGCCGAACTCGATGAGCGCCTGGACGAACTTGGTGATGACCGGCTTGCCGCCGGGGTGGACAGTGATGTTGTCGGCGGACAGCTCGAGCCCGCGCCGGCCGCCGATATCCGCGGCGAGCGCCTCGCGCAACGGGGCGATGCCGGCGCCCGGGCAGTAGCCGGTCTTGCCGTCGGCGATCGCCCGCTCCATCGCGGCGGTGATGTTCGCCGGGGTCGCGAGGTCGATGTCGCCGAGGTGGAAGGGATAGATCCGATGGCCCTGGGCCCCCCACGCGGCGGCTGCCAGGGAGACCGCGAACGCGGTTTCGGTGCCGAGTCGAGAGATGCGCTTTGCGAGTGCCACGGATGCCGTCCTTCACGCCGTTGTGGGGGTGCCGTTGGGTCGGAGTGCGACCTGATCTGGTCGTGTCGAATCTAGCGCTGCGCGCGCGTGCGCGCGGGGGACCTGCGTCCTCCCGCAGACGGCGCCACGCGGCATACAGTGCGAGCATGACGAATGCGACGGGGCACGTCGTCATCGCGTGCGACAAGTTCAAGGGCTCGCTCACCGCGATCGAGGTGGTCGAGGCGATCCGCGACGGTCTCGCGGCGGCCGCGCCCGGCCGTGAGGTGCGCTCGGTCCTCGTCGCCGACGGCGGCGACGGCACGCTCGCGGCGGCCGAGTCGGCGGGCTTCACGCACGTCCCGGTCACCGTCGCCGGCCCCACCGGCGAGCCGGTGACCAGCGGGTATGCCGTGCGCGACGGCGTCGCCGTCGTCGAGATGGCCGACTGCTGCGGCCTCGTGCACCTGCCCGGCGGGATCCGACAGCCGCTCACGGCGAGCTCGCGCGGCCTCGGCGAGATGATGGCGGCCGCGCTCGACGGCAGCGAGCAGGTCGAGCACCTCGTCGTCGGCATCGGCGGCAGCGCGAGCACCGACGGCGGCGCGGGCATGCTCGCCGCCCTCGGTGCGCGGCTCATCGACGCCGAGGGGCGTCCGCTGGCCGACGGCGGCGCGGCGCTCGCCGGTCTGGCGGCGGTCGACCTCAGCGGCCTGCATCCTCGGCTGGCCGACGTGCAGCTCACTCTCGCGTGCGACGTCAACAACCCCTTGCTCGGGGAGTCCGGTGCGGTCGCGATCTTCAGCCCGCAGAAGGGCGCCGGCGAGGCTGAGCAGCAGGTGCTCGAGGCCGCGCTCACCCACTACGCCGCCCTGGTCACCGCGGCGATGGGTCGCGACGACACCGGCCTGCCCGGAGCCGGGGCCGCCGGCGGCGTCGGGTATGCCGCGCAGGCCGTGCTCGGCGCCCGGATGCGACCCGGGGTCGAGCTCGTCCTCGACGTCGTCGGCTTCGAGCAGGTCGTCGAGGGTGCCGCCCTCGTCGTCACCGGTGAGGGATCGCTCGACCGGCAGACCTTGCTCGGCAAGACCCCGGCCGGCGTGGCAAGCGCCGCTGCGGCTCACGGCATTCCGGTGGTCGCCGTGTGTGGTCGGGCGCTGCTGTCGGCGGACGACGTCGCGGCCTCGGGCATCGAGCAGGTCTATGCGCTCACCGACCTCGAGCCCGACGAGCAGCGCTGCATGAGCGAGGCGGGCTGGTTGCTGCGCCGGCTCGCCGAGCGGGTGGGACGCGAGCGGCTGCGCTGACCCGGAGCCGCAACGCCCTAGGGTCTGCCCATGGCGTCAACGGGCAACGAGACCCCATGGATCACTCCGCTCGTCGGCCGGGACCGACATGAGGAGCATCGGGCGGCGACCCCGCTCGAGCTGTTCTTCGACCTGACCTTCGTCGTCGCGGTCGCGGCGGCCGCCTCCGAGCTGCACCACGGGCTGGCCGAGGGGCATTGGTCCAACCTCGGCGGCTACCTCGTCACGTTCTTCGGGATCTGGTGGGCCTGGATGAACTACTCCTGGTTCGCCTCCGCCTACGACACGAACGACGTCGTGTGGCGGGTGCTCACCTTCGTCCAGATGGCCGGCGTGCTCGTGCTCGCCGCCGGCGTGCCGCGGGCCTTCGCGGACGGCGACTACGGGGTCGTCGTCCTCGGCTACGCGATCATGCGGGCGCCGATGGTCGTGCAGTGGCTGCGCGCCGCCCACGCCGACGAGGACCGGCGCGCGACCGCGCGCAGCTATGCCGCCGGCATCCAGCTCATGCAGCTGCTGTGGGTCGGCTGGCTGCTGCTGGGCTCCCCGGGCGGAGTGGCCCTGCTGCTGCTGCTCGTCGCCGGCGAGCTGCTCGTGCCGGTGGTCGCCGAGCGGCACGGCACCACGCCCTGGCACCCGGCGCACATGGTCGAGCGCTACGGCCTGATGACGATCATCGTGCTCGGCGAGGTGCTGCTGTCGACGACGCGGGCGATCTCGGGGTCCCTCGACGAGCACGGCATCACCGGCCCGCTGCTGCTGGCCATCGTCGGCGGCCTGCTGGTCGTCTTCTGCCTGTGGTGGTTCTACTTCAAGCACTCCTACGAGGAGCGGCTCGCCGAGGAGGACCGCGACTCCCCGTGGCTGTGGGGCTACGGGCACTACGTCATCTACGCCTCCGTGGCGGCGGTCGGGGCCGGCCTGGGCGCATGCATCGACGTCGTCGAGCACGTGGCGCACGTGAGCAGCCGCGCAGCTGCGCTCACCCTGGGACTGCCGGTCGCGGCATACCTGCTCATGCTCGGCTGGCTGCACGGCGTCGACTCGGCATCGTGGAAGACGCTGCGCCGCGGCGTCGCCACCTCCGTCGTCGTCATCGCGGTATGCCTCGCCGGGCTCGAGACCGGGCTGACCGTGCTGCTCGTCGGGGTCGTCCTCGTGCTCGCGCTCGCGGAGTTCCTCGTGCGCGACCGCGATCGGGTGGCCACGGCCGACAACGAGCGCAAGGCCGCCAGCGGCCAGTCGGTCGAGAACATGCACGGCTCGGAGTGAGGGAGGGAGTGGCCTCGTGCGCGCGGTGAGCTACGCGGCATACGGACAGCCGCCGACGGTGGGCGAGCTGCCCGACCCGGTCTGTCCGCCCGGCGGCGTCGTCGTGCGCGTGCTCGCGACCGGCGTATGCCGCTCGGACTGGCACGCGTGGCTCGGCCACGACCCCGTGCCGCTGCCGATGGTGCCGGGGCACGAGCTCGCCGGCGAGGTCGCCGAGGTCGGGCCGGCGGTGCGCCGGTGGCGGGTCGGCGACCGGGTCACCGTGCCGTTCGCGTGTGGCTGCGGTGACTGTCCGGTATGCCGCGCCGGCGACACGCACGTCTGCCCCCGGCAGACCCAGCCGGGCTTCACCGGGTGGGGCTCCTTCGGCGAGCTCGTCGCCATCGAGGCGGCCGACACCAACCTGATCCGGCTGCCGGACTCGGTCGACGTGGTCGCCGCGGCCGCCCTCGGCTGTCGCTATGCCACGGCCTACCGGGCGCTCGTCGGCGTCGGCCGGCTGCAGGCGGGCGAGTGGCTCGCGGTGCACGGGTGCGGCGGGGTCGGGCTGTCGGCGGTGCAGATCGGCGTCGCGCTGGGGGCTCGGGTGGTGGCGGTCGACGTGGCATCCGCGGCCCGCCAGGCGGCGCTCGACCTGGGCGCCGAGGTGGCGCTGGCGGCCGGGGTCGGTCGCGGCGTGGGGGAGCAGGGCCGGGGTGAGCGCGCGGCGCTGGCCGACCTCGTCGAGGCGACCGAGGGCGGACCGCACCTGTCCCTCGATGCGATCGGCTCGGTCGACGTGCTGCGCACGTCGGTGCGCTCGCTGCGACCTCGAGGCCGGCATGTCCAGGTCGGCCTGCTGCTCCGCGCGGACGCGGTGTGCGAGGTGCCGATGGGGCAGGTCATCGCGCGGGAGCTGGCCGTGCTCGGGTCGCACGGGATGCCGGCGCGTGACTATCCCGAGCTGCTCGACCTGGTGGACGGGGGCCGCCTCGAGCCGGCCCGGCTGGTGTCCCACGTGGTGCCGCTGGCCGACGCGCCGGCGGCGCTGATGGCGATGGCGGCGACGGGCCTGGTGGTGGTCGACCCGCTGCGATGATCCCGACAGTCATGTTGACAAGATGCTGACGCGGCCTTCCTCGTCGGCCTCACCGTCGATGCCACCGGCACCTTCGTCATGAGCCGCATCGCAGCCGGCCACGCCGGCGCGGCCGAGACCGGGTCGCCCGGGTTGACCCAGGTGATGGCGGTCACCGGAGCGCTGGCGCTGATCGTCATGGCGGTCCACGCGGCCTGGGCGCTGGCCGTCGTGCGGCGGGGGCGCGAGCCCGAGCTCGTCGGCTTCCACCGCTTCTCGCTCTGGGTGTGGGCGCTCTGGCTGGTGCCCTACGTCACGGGCATGGTCGGCTCGATGAGCGGCGGGTCCGGGACCCAGCTCGCCGGGTGACCGGCTGCCCGAGCCCGGCGCTGCTGTCCGGTGAGCCGATCAGGGCGTCGGGTCGATGACCGACACGTAGACGTCGGTGTTGCCGTACTGGGCCGGGCAGGCGGTCGGCGGGGCCGGCTTCTCGCTCGGCGGGGTCGCGGCCGGGTTGACGCCGGTCGTCTTGAGCTGCAGCCGATCAGCCATGTCGCCCCGGACGACCGCGCCGGTGTCGACGAGGTAGCGCTGATAGGCATCGACGGCCGCGCAGCCCTCCCCGTTGCGCGAGTCGGTGTAGACGAACCACGCGGCCTCGTCACCGGACACCAGGGTGGTGTAGTCCCCCCAGAACTGTCGCTGCAGGTTGTTCTGCGCACTCACTGCGGGGTCACTGGAGGCGGAGGAGACGCGCTGCGCCTGGCTCCACAGCTGGCCGTCGGTCGACGTGCGATACCACGCGTCGATGGTGGCGTTGCCGGTGCCGAAGGCGTGCGGGTCGGCTGCCTGCAGCGCCTGGTAGCCCAGGTCGACCCGACCGTTGGCCGCGACGTCGAGCCCGGGGAAGAAGGCGTAGCCCTCGCCGCCGCCGCTCACCTCCACCGGCGTGCCCCATGTCCGGCCGGCGTCGGCCGAGCGGACGACGACGATCCGCCCGGTGTCCGCGCCGTCGGCGTCGGCAACCCGGGTGGCCCACGCGGCATACACGACCGTGCTGCCCACGCGCGGGTCGGCGGCAAGCACGGGGAAGCTGTTGGTGCGGAAGGCCGCGCCGGGGATCGGATCGGCGATCTCGCGGACTGAGCCCATCGATGCCGGTCGGGTCCACGACGAGCCGCCGTCCCGTGAGATCGAGACGACCTGGTCGCTGCCTTGCTCGAAGCCGACGTAGACGGTGCCGTCCGGTCCGACGGTGCTCGTGCTGCCCTGACGTCCGTTGCCGGTGCCGTTGTTGCCCGCCGGTGACAGCTGCTTCGGGCTGCCGAAGGAGAGTCCGCCGTCCCGGGACACCGACACCATGACCGGTTCGCTGCCGTTGCCGGTGGATGTGGCGGAGCGGAACTCGGTCCAGGTGAGATAAACCTGGCCGAAGTGTGGGCTGCTGGGCGAGGTGTCGACCGAGATCCAGTTCTTGTCGTTGAAGTCGACGTTGCTCGTCTTGGTCGTGCCGATGACCGGCGCCGACCAGGTGCGGCCGTCGTCGTCGGACCACGCGACGACGATGTACTCGTAGCCCTTGCCACCCGTGATCGTCGCCAGGCTCGAGTAGTAGACCCGGGCGCCCGCGGCATACGAGAAGCCACCAGCACCGTCGGGCTTGGGGCCGTAGGCGATGACCGGGTCGCCGTCGCTGATGACGCCGAGGCCGGCCCAGGACGGCTGGTCGTCGAGCAGTCCGCGGTTGGTCCAGGTCTGGCCACCGTCGTCGGAGGTGTAGACGCCCGACGTGCCGACGCCCGGGACGAAGGAGCAGTCGGATGCCGGCACGCTCGGCCCGCGGACCGGCCCTGGACCGCACGCCGGCTGACGCTGCTCGTCGTTGGCCCCGGCGACGAGATAGCGCTGGGCGATCGGGTTGACCGCGATCGAGGTCTCGTTCTGCTTGTTCGTGGGGAAGCGCGCCGTGCCGTCGGAGCCCGCGTCACCGGCCACTTGCGGTCGGTTGGCCTGCACGTCGTATGCCGCGACCGCGGCAGCCAGCGTCCGCGCTCCTGTGGGCTGCTCGCCGCCGGAGGTGTCGGCCATGGCGCCCGGGGCGCCGAGCGCGAGCTGCCCCAGCAGCGCGCTGGCTGCGGCGACGGCGCTGACGACGCGGGCGGTGCGGTGGGCCATGACGCTCCTGCAGGGTGCCGGGTTGGGTCGGCTGAAGCGTCGAGCCTACGCCGTCGCGCGGATGGCGCCAAGACCCGATCGGGGGATCTGCGCTGGTGAGGGCCGGTGGCGGCCCCGGCCGCCAGCCTTCGGATTCGGGGCGAACGGCTAGAATCAGCCTGGGCCGAGCAGGGGGCTGCCGGTCGATCATCTCGATCCCGCCACGACCAGCAGGAGGCTGTCCACTCATGACCATGTCCCTCACCCGCCTTAGCCGGGTCGCCGTGCCCGCGGCGCTCGCCGTCATCGCGCTCGGCGCCTGCCAGAGCTCGACCTCGTCCACCACCGCGTCGAGCGCGCCGGCGGCCACGACGAAGGCCGCGACGCCGACCCCGACGCCCACGCCGACCCCGACGCTGAAGGGCCAGGAGCTCCTCGACAAGTCCAAGGCCGCCGCGCTCGCCGCGACCTCGGTGCACCTCAAGGGCTCGATCGTCGACAGCGGCTCGACGATGGCGCTGGACTTCAACGGTGCCACCGACGGCAGCAACGGGAGCTACTCGATCACCCAGGGCGACCAGCAGATCACCGTCCTGCGGATCGGCGCCGACGGCTATCTCAAGGCCAATGCCGCGTTCTGGAAGAAGAACGCCGGTGGCGTCGACACGACGAAGGTCGTCGACAAGTGGGTGAAGTCGCCGTCGCTGGTGAACAAGATGAAGGACTTCACGACGGCATCGCTGCTCACCTCGATGTACAAGGACGTCAAGGTCGACGCCGAGGTGAAGACCGACACCGTCGACGGAGCCACCGTCTACGTCCTCACCGACTCCACGTCAGCCTCGCCGGGCAAGCTCATGCTCGACGCCAAGACCTACCTGCCGGTCAAGCTCACCGGCGTCGACGCCAAGGGCACCTCCGGCGAGGTCCTCTTCACCGACTGGAACAAGGCGCCGGCGCCGCAGGCTCCGCCGGCCGCCGAGGTCGTCGCCGTCCCCTGACCCGGGAGGGCCTCGAGTGGCGGTCCGGCCGATGCCGGGCCGCCACTGGCATCTCCGGAAGGGTGGCGAGTGTGGACTCTCGGTCACTGCGAGCGCACGCGGCATACGGAAAGGCCCGGCCGAGATCGGCCGGGCCTGCTCCATCGGAGCGAGCGACGGGAATCGAACCCGCGTATCCAGCTTGGGAAGCTGGCGCTCTACCATTGAGCTACGCTCGCGCGGCGGCATACCGAGTGGTCGTGCGTATGCCGCGTGGCGAGTCGGCAGTCTAGCCCACCTCCGCGGGCCCTCTCGAACCGGATAGGTTGGGCGCCGTGCTGCTCTCCGACAGGGACATTCGCGCCGAGGTCGACGCCGGTCGGGTGCGGCTGGAGCCGTGGGATCCGGCGATGATCCAGCCCTCGAGCGTCGACGTCCGGCTGGACAAGTTCTTCCGGCTCTTCGACAACCACCGCTATCCGGTCATCGACCCGGCGGCCGAGCAGCCCGACCTCACCCGGCTCGTCGAGGCCGACGACGCCTTCGTGCTGCATCCCGGCGAGTTCGTGCTCGGCTCGACGCTCGAGACGGTCACCCTGCCCGACGACCTGGCCGCCCGCGTCGAGGGCAAGTCGAGCCTCGGTCGGCTGGGGTTGCTCACCCACGCGACGGCGGGATTCGTCGACCCGGGCTTCTCGGGGCATGTCACCCTCGAGCTGAGCAATGTCGCGACCCTGCCGATCATGCTCTATCCGGGGATGAAGATCGGTCAGCTGTGCTTCTTCCGGCTCTCGTCGCCGGCCGAGAATCCGTACGGCTCAGCGACCTACGGCTCGCACTACCAGGGCCAGCGCGGCCCGACCGCGAGCCGGTCGTGGCAGAGCTTCCACCGCACCGAGGTCTGACGCCTCAGGCGGCGGGCAGCGCGTCGAGGGTGGTGACCGGGTCGGTGCCGTCGGTGACGCGGATCGCTCCGTGCTCGAAGCGGACCGTGTATGCCGCCGGCCCGTCGGCCACGCCGGCGGCGTCCTCGAGCACCGGACCGCTCGCCGGCAGCCCCAGGGCGCCGCTCGGGCCGCCGGCCCGCTCGTAGGCCAGCATCACCTCGACGGGCACGAACCAGGTCTGCGCCCCGCAGCGCAACAGGCTGCCGGGACCGAGGTCGAGGCGGTGCACGCGGGCCGCCCACGGCCGCATCCCGGGGCCGGGCAGGCCCACCTCGGTCTGGTCCATCGCCGCCTCCTCGCGGGTGTAAGACGTCCGGCTCGATTCCTCTCGTGAAGGAGCCGCATCCATTGGACGTGATACGGGTCACATCATGACGCCCCCGTGGCCAGATCGTGCGGAGGCGACCGGGTGTGGCTGTCGGTGTCCCGGGATACCGTCACGGGATGATCCGCTTCGAGCGCGTCACCAAGTCGTATGCCGCGCGGCCGGCTCGCGGTGCCGGCTCGGCGGCGGGCGACCGGAACGCCCCGACGGTCGCCGTCGACGAGCTGACCCTCGACGTGCCGGCCGGGCAGGTCACCGTGCTCGTCGGGCCCTCCGGTTGCGGGAAGACGACGACCCTGCGGATGGTCAACCGGATGATCGAGCCGACCTCCGGCACGATCACCCTCGGCGGCCGCGACACCGCCACGCTCGACCCCGCCGAGCTGCGCCGCGGCATCGGCTATGTCATCCAGCACGCCGGCCTCTTCCCGCACCGCACGGTCGCCGACAACGTCGCCACCGTGCCGCGACTGCTCGGCTGGGACCGACGCCGCTCCCGGGCCCGGGCGCTCGAGCTGCTCGAGCGGGTCGGCCTCGACGCGGCCCTTGCCGACCGCTATCCCAGCCAGCTCTCCGGCGGTCAGCAGCAGCGGGTCGGCGTGGCCCGGGCGCTGGCCGCCGACCCCCCGGTGCTGCTCATGGACGAGCCCTTCTCGGCCGTCGACCCGGTGGTCCGCGAGCAGCTGCAGGACGAGCTGCTCGGCCTGCAGGCCGACCTCGGCAAGACGATCCTCTTCGTCACCCACGACATCGACGAGGCGATCCGGCTGGGCGACCAGGTCGCCGTGCTCCGGGTGGGCGGCCGGCTCGCGCAGGTCGACTCACCGGCCCGGCTGCTGGCCGACCCGGCCGACGACTTCGTCGCCGATTTCGTCGGCCGCGACCGGGGCTACCGCGCGCTCGGCTTCCGCGACGCCCTGCCGATCCAGCCGACACCGGAGCCCACCGTCCCGCTCGGCGCCGACGTCGGGCAGGCCCGCGCGACCGCCACCGACCGCTGGCTGCTCGTCGTCGACGAGGCGGGCCGGCCGGTCGGCTGGGTCGAGCCGGAGCGGCTCACCGGTGCGGTCTCCCGCGACGACCTGCACCGCGGGGGCACCGTCGCCCGCCGCGACGGCTCGCTGCGCGCGCTGCTCGACGCCGCGCTGTCCGCGCCGTCCGGTCGCGGGGTGCTCGTCGACGAGCAGGGCGCCTTCGTCGGCACGGTGACCGCCGCCCAGGTGACGGCGGCGCTCGCCGCGCCGGCGGTGCGGCCGGGCGGCATACCGGATGGCGGTGGGCATGCAGTGGATCGGTGACCACCTGCCGGAGATCCTCCGGTATGCCGCGTCGCACGCCGCGCTCGCGGGCCTGCCGCTGCTCGTCGGGCTGGCGATCGCGCTGCCGGTCGGGTGGCTCGCGCGTCGGCAGCCGCGGCTGGCCGGGCTCATCGTCGGCGGCTCCGGGCTGCTCTACACGATCCCCAGCCTCGCGCTGTTCATCCTCATACCACTGCTGCTCGGCACCCGGATCCTCGACCCGCTCAACGTCTACGTCGCGATGACGATCTACACCCTCGCGCTGCTCGTGCGCACCGTCGTCGACGCGCTCGGCTCGGTGCCTGAGGCGACCCGGGCGGCGGCCACCGCGATGGGCTATCGCGGGCTCGGGCGGCTCGTCGCGGTCGACCTGCCGCTGGCCGTGCCCGTGCTCGCGAGCGGGTTGCGGGTCGCCGCGGTGAGCAATGTGAGCATCGTCAGCGTCTCGGCGCTCATCGGCTATCCGCAGCTCGGCTCCTACCTCACCGACGGCTATCAGCGCGACTACCCGCTCGAGATCGGGGTCGGCATCGTCGGCTGCCTGCTGCTCGCGCTGCTCTTCGACCTGGCCATCCGCGGCGGAGAGCGAGCGCTCACGCCGTGGCTGCGGGTGGGGCGGTGAGGCCGTGCTGACCTCGATCTGGGCCTGGCTCACCGACCCGGCGAGTTGGTCGGGCCGCGACGGCATCCCCACCCGGCTCGTCGAGCACCTGCTCTACAGCGTCGTCGCCCTCGTCCTCGCGGCGGCCGTCGCGCTGCCGCTCGGGGCGTGGATCGGCCACTCCGGCCGGGCCCGCTGGCTGGTCACCGCGGCCAACGCGGCGCGCGCGGTGCCCAGCCTCGGGCTGCTCTTCGTCGTCGCCATGCTCGCCGGTCCGCGGATCCGCGGCGACTTCGCCTATGTCGTGCCGAGCCTCGTCGTCCTCGTCCTGCTCGCCGTGCCCCCGCTGCTCGCCGGCGCCGAGTCCGGCGTACGGGCGGTCGACCCGGCGGCGCGCGACGCGGCATACGGGATGGGGATGCGGGCCCGCGAGGTGCTGCTGGGCGTCGAGCTCCCGTGCGCGCTGCCGCTGCTGCTCTCCGGCGTGCGCGCGGCCACCCTGCAGGTCATCGCGACCGCGACGATCGCCGCGTCGGTGAGCCTTGGGGGCCTCGGCCGCTATCTCATCGACGGGCTCGCGGTGAGCGACTATGCGCAGATGGCCGGCGGCGCGCTGCTCGTCGCCGCGCTCGCCCTCGCCGTCGACGGCCTGCTCGCGCTCGTCACGCGGTATGCCGTGTCACCCGGACTCGGCGGCATATCCGGGAAGCGTGGGGGTAGGTCTGGGGTTGCACGCCGTATGCCCGCCGCGCCGACCGTCGGCCGGCTCTCCCACGGAAGCGAGCCATCATGACCCCCTCGACCAGCCCCTCTGGCCCGTCCCGGCGAGCCGTCCTGCTCGGTGTCGCCGGCGCCGCCGGCCTCGGCCTCGCGGCCTGTGGCTCGGGCAGCAACCCGATGAGCCCGGCGACCGGCGCGACCGGCGGCGGCACGGGGGCCGCGAGCGGCACGCTCACCGTCGGCGCGGCGGACTTCTCCGAGTCGCAGGTGCTCGCCGAGATCTATGCCCAGGCGCTCACCGCCAAGGGCGTCAAGGCCGGCACCCGGCCGGCCATCGGCAGCCGCGAGGTCTACCTCAAGGCGCTGCAGGACGGCTCGGTCGACATCGTCCCGGAGTACACCGGCTCGCTGCTGTCCTTCCTCGACAAGACCGCGACGGCCAAGGCACCGGACGAGGTGTATGCCGCGCTGCAGAAGGCGCTGCCCGCCGGTGTCGTCGTCACCGCGAAGAGCGCCGCCGAGGACAAGAACTCGATCGTCGTCACCAAGGCGACCGCGGCGAAGTGGTCGCTCACCCAGATCGGCGACCTCGTCGCTCACCAGGGCGAGGTGGTCATCGCGGCGCCGCCGGAGTTCAAGGACCGCCAGCAGGGGCTGGTCGGGCTCAAGGAGCAGTACGGCTTCGTGCCCAAGGACTTCCGGCCGCTCAAGGGCAAGGCGGTCGTCGACGCGCTGCTCGGCGACCAGGCCCAGGCGGCCAACATCTTCTCCACCGACCCGTCGATCTCGACCAACGGCTTCGTCACCCTGGCCGACCCCAAGCTGCTCTTCGGCTCCGACAACGTCGTGCCGCTGGTGCGCAAGGACAAGCTCACCGACCAGCTAAAGGCCACCCTCGACGCGGTCTCGGCCAAGCTCGACACGGCCGGTCTGACCGGGCTGGTCAAGCAGGTCGACGTCGACAAGAAGGACGCCAAGGTCGTCGCCAAGGAGTGGCTCGCCACGGTCGGCCTCGGCTGACGCTGGGCCGGCGCGGGAGGTCATCGCCCGAGTCCGGTCGGTCCAGGCGGCCCTGGCGGGCGCGCCGTGTGCGGCATACCGGATTCCGCTAGCGTCGGAAACACCCGGCCTGTCAAGGTCGTGGCTGACTCAGGGGAGCGCTCGTGTCCGTGATCGACGTGCAGGGACTGACCAAGCACTACGGGGAGGTCCGGGCCGTCGACGGCCTGGATCTGCAGGTCGAGGCGGGTGAGTTCTTCGGCGTGCTGGGGCCCAACGGCGCCGGAAAGACGACCACCCTGGAGTGCATCGAGGGGATCCGCCAGCCGGACTCGGGCACGATCTCGGTCTTCGGCGAGTCGCCGTGGCCTCGCAACACCGGCCTGGTGCGACGGATCGGCGTGCAGCACCAGGCGACGGCCTTCTTCGAGATGCTCACCGCCCGCGAGCAGCTCGAGGTCTTCGCCGACCTGTATGCCGCGCCGCGAGCCAGGGCGGGTGCGCTGCTGGAGGAGGTGGGGCTCGGCGACTTCGCCAACCATCAGACCAAGAAGCTCAGTGGCGGCCAGCAGCAACGTCTCTCGATCGCCGCGGCACTGGTGCACGAGCCGGAGATGGTCTTCCTCGACGAGCCGAGCGCGGCCTTGGACCCGCAAGCCCGGCGCAACCTCTGGGATCTGCTCAAGGGCGTCAACGGCGACGGGCGCACGGTCGTGCTGACGACCCACTACATGGACGAGGCCGAGTATCTCTGCGATCGGGTTGCGATCATCGACCACGGCAAGATCCTCGCCGTCGATACGCCGGCCAACCTGGTCCGCGGCCTCGACGCCCCGACCCGGATCACCTTGCCCGACACGGCGATCGGCCGCGAGGACGCCGAGCGGCTGGTCGGCGGGGAGGCGGTGAGCGTCGACAACGGGTCGTTGACGATGACCACCCGAGATCCCGCGCCGGTGCTCGTCGCCCTCGCCGAGCGGGATGCGCTGACCGGCCTGCAGGTGCGTGGGGCCACCCTCGAGGACGTCTTCCTCAACCTCACCGGACGGGAGTTGCGCGCATGACCGGCTTCCGTGCGCTGGCTGCGGCCCAGCTCAAGGCCTTCACCCGCGACCGGATGCTCATCTTCTGGACCATCCTCTTCCCGTTGATGTTCCTCGTGCTCTTCGGCGGCATCTTCACCGGCGGCGATTCGGCCAACCGGGTCAAGGTGACCCAGGTGGGGCAGGTCGCGCTCTTCGACCAGATGCCGCCGGCCGCGCGCGCCGAGATCGACAAGGTCATCGAGCTGGACCGGGTCGACGACCTCGGCACGGCGATGGACCGGGTGCGCAAGGGCGAGCGGGCCGGTGCCATCGCCATGCAAGGGGGCACGGTCACTCTCTACTACTCGGCCGCCGACCAGGTGAAGGCCGGGATCGTCCGCGGCACCTTCGACTCGATCGTCAACGGCGCGAACATCGCCATCTCGGGCCAACCGCCGGCCCTCACCCTCAAGGCCGAGCAGGTCGAGGATCGCTCGCTCAAGGCGATCCAGTACGTCACGCCGGGGCTGCTGGCCTGGGCAGTCTCGATGGGGGCCGTCTTCGGCGGGGCACTCACCCTGGTGATGTGGCGCAAGAGCGGGCTGCTGCGCCGGCTGCGGCTGTCGCCGGTGAGCACCAGCGCGCTCGTGCTGTCCCGCTCGCTCATCACCATCATCCTCGCGCTGCTGCAGCTGGTCATCTTCCTCGGCGTCGGGATGCTCGCCTTCGGGCTCCGGCTGAGCGGATCCTGGTGGGCGGCTGTCCCGCTGCTCATCCTCGGCTCGCTGGCCTTCCAGGCGATCGGGCTGGTCGTCGGCGCGGTGAGCAAGACGGAAGAGGCGGCCTCCGGCATGGCCAACCTCGTCGTGATGCCGATGGCCTTCCTCTCGGGCAGCTTCATCCCGTTGGACAGCGCCCCTGACTGGCTGCGCACGGTCTCGAACTTCCTGCCGATGGGCCACCTCAACAAGGGCATGTCGGCGGTCATGGTGCGCGGCGAGGGGCCGGCGGCGATCCTGGTGCCCTCCCTCGTGCTGATCGGCTTCACCGTCGTCTTCTCGCTGCTCGCCGCCCGCCTGTTCCGCTGGGAGGAGTAGGCCGCGCCGCTCTCACGCGCGGTGGAGGTATTCGGCGGCGTCGTGGGCCCAGGCAGATACCTCCACGCGCGGAGGGACCCACCCGCGGTGGGAGGGCGGCCGGCTCGGGTCAGCCGGCGGGGGAGGGCTCGGGGTCAGGCTGGGGCTGCGCGGCGGCGCCGGGCGGCATACCCTCCTCGCCCTGGCGGACAGCGGCGAGCAGCATCTGCGCGACGTCGACGACCTCGACCTGACCCTCGCTGGCCTTGCCCTCCTCGACGAGCTTGTTGACCCCGTCGCTGAGCATCACCTTGCAGAACGGGCAGCCCACGGCGATCCGGGCCGCGCCGGTGCCGACCGCCTCGGTGGTCCGGTTGACGTTGATCCGGGTGCCGAGCCGCTCCTCCATCCACATCCGGGCGCCACCGGCGCCGCAGCAGAAGGACCGGATCTCCGAGCGCTCCATCTCGCGGACCTCGACGCCCGGCAGGGCACCGAGCAGCTCGCGTGGCGGGGCGTAGACGTGGTTGTGCCGGCCGAGGTAGCACGGGTCGTGATAGGTGACCGTGGCCGCGGTCGAGGCGTCCTTGGAGCCGGCCGACTCGCCGGGGCGGGAGACCGGGACGAGCCGCTGCTCGCGAACCAGCCGGTTGAGCAGCTGGGTGTGGTGGACGACCTCGTAGTGGCCGCCGACCTGGGGGTACTCGTTCTTGAGCGTGTTGAAGCAGTGCGCGCAGGTGACGACGATCTTGGTCACCTTGAGCTCGCCCAGCACTTCGACGTTCTGCATCGCGAGCATCTGGAAGAGGAACTCGTTGCCGGAGCGGCGGGCCGAGTCGCCGGTGCACGACTCGCCGTCGCCGAGGACGGCATACCGGACGCCGGCCGTGTGCAGCAGCTCGGCGACCGCGCGGGTGGTGCGCTTGGCCCGGTCCTCGAAGGCGCCGGCGCAGCCGACCCAGAGCAGGTAGTCGAGCTCGGTGGCGTCCTCGACGTCGGCACCGAGGATCGGCACCTCGAAGGGCAGCCCCTTGGCCCAGTCCATCCGCATCCGCGGAGCCAGACCCCACGGGTTGCCGTTCTTCTCGAGGTTCTTGTAGAGCGTCCCGAGCTCGCTCGGGAAGGCGCTCGCGATGAGGTTCTGGTAGCGCCGCATGTCGACGATCGCGTCGACGTGCTCGATGTCGACGGGGCACTGCTCGACGCACGCACCGCACGTCGTGCACGACCACAGCACGTCCTCGGCGATGACGCCTTCCGAGCCCAACGGCGCGTATGCCGTGAGCGGCGCGTCCGCGGCATACCCGCTGGGCGTGCCGACCAGGGGCGCCTCGCCGAGCGCCTGGACCTCGGCGGGCAGCGCCTCGCGGGCGGCCTCGCTGGCCTGCAGCCAGGGTGCCTTGGCGTGCGCGTGGTCGCGCAGCGTCATGACGAGGAGCTTGGGGGACAGCGGCTTGTCGGTGTTCCACGCGGGGCACTGGCTCTGGCAGCGGCCGCACTCGGTGCACGTGGTGAAGTCGAGCAGGCCCTTCCACGTGAAGTCCTCGACCTTGCCGACGCCGAGCGCGGCATCCTCGTCGAGCTCGTCGACCTTCTCGAAGTCGAGCGGCTCGCCCTTGACGGTCATCGGCTGCAGCTCGCCGAGCGAGGTGCGCCCGTCGGCGTGCCGCTTGAACCAGATGTTGAAGAACGCGAGGAAGCGGTGCCAGGCGACGCCCATCGTCGGCTGCAGCGAGATGGTGATCATCCAGGCGAAGGACACCAGGATCTTGATCATCGCGACGAGGTAGATGAGCTGCTCGACGGTGCCCTTGTCGGCCCACTGCCACAGCCACTGCGCGCCCCAGCCGGAGAGCGGGAAGTGCACGACGAGCGACTCGCCGGGGTTGGTGAGCTGGACGTGCCGCGCCTCGAGGGTGCGCAGCAGCATGATGCAGAGCATCACGACGAAGATCGTGAACTCGACGTAGTAGGCCTGCCACCACACCGAGCCGAAGAAGCGGCTGCGCCGGCCGTCAGCGCCGGAAGCCGAGCGCGGGTGGTTGCGCTGGCGGATGACGATGAGCACGCAGATCGCGATGAAGCCGACGCCGGCGAAGAGCTCGATGAGCCACTCGAAGGGCGCGAAGTGGCCTAGGACGGGCAGCCGGAAGTCCGCCCAGATGAGCTGGAAGAAGGCGTTGACGAGCGTCGCGAAGAGCAGGAAGAAGCCGAGCGCGGTGAACCAGTGCGCGATCGAGACGATCGGCAGGCGCGACATCCGGGTGTGCCCGAGGAACTCGCGAGCCAGGGTCATCGTGCGGGTGGCCGGCTCGTCGCGTCGGGTCGGGTCGGCCTGGCCGAGCTGGAAGAACCGGTAGAACCGGGCCACCTGACGGAACAGCAGGATCCAGCCGACGAGGGGGATCGTGAAGCACAACGCGATCGCGACGATCTGCAGCGGGCTCATGGCCGGAGTCTAGCGGTCACTAAGCGCTTGCTCACCTGGCGTGAGGGTGACGTCGATCCCGTCGCGCCGGTATGCCGCCCGCTCGGGTGAGCGGGCGGCATACCGGATCTGGGTGGTGGGGCTGGGTCAGCCGCTCAGCCGCGCAGGCGGTAGGTGAGCACGACGTTGCCCTTCTCGGTCACCTGGTGGTCGGCGAGGCGCAGCGGCAGCGGCGGGTCGCCGTCCTCGGTGAGCCGGCGGCCGGTGCCGGCCAGGGCCGGGTGGACGACGAGGATGAGCTCGTCGAGCAGCCCGGCGTAGGCGAGCTGCCGGGCGATCGAGAGGGAGCCGGACACGGCGATCCGCCCGCCGTCGGTCGCCTTCAGCGCGCGGACCGTGTCGAGGAGGTCGCCACCGACGAGCCGGCTGTTCTGCCAGTCGAGTGGGCGGGTGCGGGTGCGGGACGCGACGAGCTTGGTGACCGGGTTGATGAAGTCCTTGAACTCGTCCTCGGCGGTGGGCCAATAGCCCGACCACTGGTCGTAGGTCACCCGACCCATGAGCACCGTGTCGACGCCTGCGGTGGCCCGGTCCATGGCCGCGCCCACGCCGTCGTCGAAGGCGTCGAGCTGGAAGACGTGCGGGCTCTCGAGCACCCCGTCGACCGAGGCGAAGTAGCCGGCGACGATCTCACGCACGGTCGGCTCCCATGGTCGAGGGCATCCCCGCGCCGGAGTCGGCGAGCGCGGCGGCTTCGAGGGCGGCGATGTCGAGCTTGCGCATCTGCAGCATCGCCCGGGTGACGCGGCCGGCGACCTCGGGGTCGGGGTCGGCGGCCAGCTCGAGGTAGCGGGTCGGGATGACCTGCCAGGAGAAGCCGAATCGGTCGGTGAGCCAACCGCATTGGGACTCAGCGCCGCCGTCGGCGATGAGGGCGTCCCAGATCCGGTCCACCTCGGCCTGGTCCTCGCAGAAGACCTGCACGGACGCGGCCGGGCTGTGGGTGAAGTGCGGCCCGCCGTTGAGCGCGACGAACTGCTGGTCGCCGAGCCGGAACTCGACGGTGAGCACCTGGCCGGCCACGCCGTGGGGGAGGTCCTCGCCGTAGCGGCTGGTGCTGAGGATCTCGCCGCCGGGGATGACGCTCGTGTAGAGCTGCGCCGCCTCCGCGGCTTGGGTGTCGAACCACAAGCAGGTCTTCGGCTGGATCATCGAGCCGTCCTCTCGGTGGATGGGGTGAACAGCAGGCGCAGGTAGCGCCGCAGGTGGTCGATCGCGTCGTGGACGAGCTGCGGGTCGTCGGCGGCCTTGCTCACGACGAAGGCGCCCTGCAGCACGGCCTGGGTGTGCACGGCAAGGCTCCGCGCGGTGACGTCGGCGTCCGTCGGGTATGCCGCGAGCACCGCCTCGAAGTCGGGCTCGAGAGTCTGCGCGTGGCCGAGAATGCTTGCGCCGCAAGCCTGCCGGATGGCAGGGGCGGTGGCGAAGGTCTCCTGGGCCATGGTGCCTGCGACGCAGCTGTAGAGCGACGGGTCGCGGTCGACCCGGTCGACGAGGGCCGCGCGCAGGTCGAGGTAGGCGAGCACGCGCTCGAGCGGATCGGCAACGTCGTGGTATGCCGCGGCGGCGAAGAGCGCGCCGGTCGTCGCCGACCAGTGCTCGGCCGCGGCCACGGCGAGGGCCTCCTTGCTCGCGAAGTGGTGGAAGAAGGCGCCCTTGGTGACCCCCGCGGCGGCGCACAGGTCGTCGACGGTGGTCGCGGCATACCCCTGCTGCCGGATGACCTGCAGGGCGGCGTCGAGCAGCCGGCCGCGTGCATTGGTGTCCCTCGGACTCATGGGTCAAACATACCGACTGGTTGGTATCTTGTCTACTGAACGACGCCATGGCGTCGCTTCGACTGGATGGCGTCGATATAGCGCCGCCACCCACCAGGAACGACGCCATGGCGTCGTTTCACGTGGATGGGGCGGCCAAGGGAAACCTCCCGCGCCCGGGGTTACAGTGGCGGGACCGCACGCCCGGAGCGGCCGAGGGCCGCGCGGCATACCTGAAGGAGTCGTCGATGATCGGTTTCGTGGCCGGAGCCGCAGTGGGCTACGTGCTGGGCACTCGCGCGGGCCGGCAGCGCTACGAGCAGATCAAGCGCGGCTCGAAGAGGCTGTGGCAGTCCGAGCCGGTGCAGGGGCGGCTTGAGGCGGGCAAGCAGGCCGTCAAGACCCAGGCCGTGCCGTTCGTCGCGGACAAGGTCGGCGACGCGGTCAAGGCGGCCGGTCGGCAGGTCAAGGCCAAGGCCGGCCGCGAGACCCTGCCCGCCACCCTCGAGCGCGGCCCGGACGGCGAGCTCTACGCCGACGCGACGCCCGGGCGGCACCGGTCCACGCCCTGACCCAACGGGTATGCCGCGGGGCCGGCTGACGCCGCTGGTCCCCGCAGCACCAGGGCAGTTTGAGGCGACCGATAACCCTGTGTTGGAATAGGCATAACTCGGCGGGGGTTCGTTAGGGGGAATCCTCGGCCGACTGCCGACCCTTCGACACTGGGAGCCTGCCCGCGATGCCCATCCACGACGACGTCACCACGCTGATCGGCAACACCCCGCTGGTCCGGATCAACCGGCTCTTCCCGGACTCCCACGCCACCGTCGCGGCCAAGCTGGAGTTCTACAACCCGGCCAACTCGGTCAAGGACCGGATCGGCGTCGCCATCGTCGACGCTGCGGAAGCCTCCGGCGAGCTCACGCCCGGCGGCACGATCGTCGAGGCCACCTCGGGCAACACGGGCATCGCGCTGGCCATGGTCGGCGCCGCCCGCGGCTATCGCGTCGTGCTCACCATGCCCGAGTCGATGTCCAAAGAGCGGCGCGCCCTGCTGCGGGCGTTCGGGGCCGAGCTCATCCTCACCGACCCGAGCAAGGGCATGAAGGGCGCCGTCGAGCGCGCCGACGAGATCGTCGCCGAGCGGCCTGGGGCGGTCCTGGCCCGCCAGTTCGCCAATGCGGCCAACCCCGAGATCCATCGCCGCACGACGGCCGAGGAGATCTGGAAGGACACCGACGGCGCCGTCGACATCGTCGTCGCAGGAATCGGCACGGGCGGCACGATCACCGGGGTAGGGCAGGTGCTCAAGGCGCGCAAGCCTGGGGTGCGGATCGTCGCGGTCGAGCCCGAGGAGAGCCCGATCCTCAACGGCGGCCAGCCCGGCCCGCACAAGATCCAGGGCATCGGCGCCAACTTCGTGCCCGAGATCCTCGACACGACCGTCTACGACGAGGTCATCGACGTCAACATCGCCCAGTCCGTCGAGCTGGCCCGCCGGGCCGCCACCGAGGAGGGCCTGCTCGTCGGACTGTCCTCCGGTGCCGCCCTGTATGCCGCGGGCCAGGTCGCCGCGCGGCCGGAGAACGCGGGCAAGACGATCGTCGTCATCATCCCGAGCTTCGGCGAGCGCTATCTGTCGACGGTGCTCTTCGAGGGCCTCGTCGACTGAATTCCCTTGTGAACCAACCCCGTTCGCGCGGTGACGCGCGAGCACCCCACTGAGAGAGCGGCATACCCCATGTTTGCGGCACTGGCCAACGGTCTGCGACGAGAGCGGTCGTGGGAGGTCAAGGCCGACCCGGACACCGGGCTGGTCACCCGACACGAGCCGGTCGGCCCGCCCGGCCCGGTGGAGCGGCCGCGCCGCAAGGTGATCCGGCGGACGCTCGCGATGGTGCGCGAGGACGTCGACGCCGCGATGCGGCGCGACCCGGCCGCGCACAGCCGGCTCGAGATGTTCCTCGCGAGTTCGGGGCTGCACGCGATCTGGGCCTATCGGGTCGCCCACTCGCTGTGGGGCAGCCCGCAGACCCGGCTCGCTGCCCGGCTCGTGTCCCAGCTGGCGCGGGCGGCGACCGGCGTCGAGATCCACCCGGGGGCGACGATCGGTCGGCGCTTCTTCATCGACCACGGGATGGGCGTCGTCATCGGCGAGACGGCCGAGATCGGCGACGACGTCATGCTCTACCACGGGGTCACGCTGGGCGGGCGATCGCTCGAGCCGGTGAAGCGGCACCCGACGCTCGGCGACCGGGTGACCGTCGGGGCCGGCGCGAAGATCCTCGGCCCGATCCGGATCGGCCACGACGCGCAGGTGGGCGCCAACTCGGTCGTCGTCAAGGAGGTGCCCGACGGCTACGTCGCGGTCGGCATCCCGGCGCAGATCCGGCCCGCGGTCGAGGGTCTGACGCCGGAGGAGATGCTTGAGCACAGTCCCGCGATCTGGATCTGAGCCGGGGCGGGTGCTCGCGTCGGCTGGCCACGGCGTGTCGCGGCATTCTGCCGGCGTGTCGCGCAGAAGTGCCCGGGGAGGCGGTTAGTCCGGGTTCGCGCGCCAGTCGGTGCCGAGGCAGGTGAAGGCGCGGGCCACGGTCGGGAGGTCGGCGGTCGCCTCGGCGAGTGCGCTCGACGCGTCGTGGCCGTCCGCGAGCAGCCGGTGGTATGCCGCCATCGCCTCCCGCGCGACGCCGTCGGGGATCCGGCTCACCGGGGCCACGACGCAGCGGACCCCGAGGGACAGCAGCACAGCAGTCAGCCCCAGCGACTCGTCGCCCGGGCGGATCGTCGCGCGGCCCACCTCGCAGGCGGCGAGCACGACGTGGGATGCCGCCAGCCCGGCCATCGGCAGCTCGTGGGCGAAGGTCGCCCCGTCGGCCAGCCGCACCGTCGAGAAGAGCGGACTCTGGTGCTGATGGGTGCCATGGGCGGCCAGGTGGACGAGATCGGCGCCGGGCAGCGCCGCCATCACGGCCGCCCTCGTCGCCTGGGCCGCCGGCATCGCCACACCGCCCCAGGCCTGCGCGACCTCGGCCACCTCGAGGTCGGCGTCGTCGAGGTCAGGCCCGGCCACGGCGACCACCCGGGGGCCCGCCGGACGGGGCAGCACGGGTCGGGCCGGCGCAGCGGACCACGCGGTCACGGTGCGGGCCACCGTCGTCGGCCGGCCGCGCCGGCTCGGCAGCATGCCCCACGGCACCGCAGCCAGGGTGCGGTTGGGCACGACGACCAGCCGGCCGTCGAGCAGGCCGGCGCCGCGCTGAGCACCACGCGAGCCGCCTCGGCCACCCGGGCCACCCGCGCTGTCCGACCCGCGCAGCGGCCCGAGCACGGCGGCGTCGAGCTGGGCGAGCCCATGCTGCAGGCTCGCCTCGATCGCCGCCCGCATCGCGGTCGGCACCGGCAGGGCCGCCGCCTCGACATCGGCCCGGACTCGCTGCACGAGCGCCGCGATGTCGGCCACCGGACCGATCCGGACCGCCCGTCCGCCGCGCGCCGAGAGGTGCACGGCGTGCAGCTCGGACCCGTGCGGCACATAGCTCACCAGCTCGCACTCGCGCTCCCGGACGGCGGCGAGCGCCGCGGCATACCGGACCGTGCGCGTGGGGGAGCCGTCGCCGCTCGCGCTGGCGGCGGTCGTCCAGGTGAGCGCCCGCGCCTCGCTCTCGAGCGCGGCTGCGGAGGCACGCAGCCCCGGGTGGGCCTCGGGCGGCGCTGAGCGCAGGTCCTCGCGCACCCGCCGAAGGCGGCTGAGCAGGTCGGCCAACCGCGGGTCGGGCGGCGGGTGGACCACCGGCACCCGGTCGGACACCGCGCGCCATCGCTCACTGCGGGTGAACAGGCTTGCCACGGAACGGCTCTCGAACCCCAGCGCGAGGTCGGTGGCGGCCAGGCGGCTGCCGTGCACCGCCATCGCCGTGCGCAGGTCGAGGCTCGCCGAGCGGTGCTGCGCGCGGGCGAGGTCGTCGGCGGCGGCGGCGAGGATCGCGCCGGCTCGGCGGTTGGTGTCCGCGAGCCGGGCGCCGACGAGGCGCACGTGCAGCCTCGTGGCGAGCGAGCCCGAGCGGTGCAAGCCCGCCGCCGTCCGGTATGCCGCGAGCGCCCCCTCCCGGTCGCCGAGGTCGAGCAGCGCATCGGCGCTCACCAGCGCGGCCCGGCGGGCCAGGTGCTCCTCGTCGTGAGCGGCCGCCGCCGTGCCGAGGGCCTCGGCAAGTCGGGCCGTGCGCCGGGATCGGCTGCCGTCGCCGTGATCGAGCGCGACCGCCTCGAGCTCGACGAGCTGGGCCTGCCGGCGCCAGGAGCCGGCCTCGCGATCCCGGAAGCGACGTCGCGCAGTGGCCGCAAGTCGTTGTGCTGCAGCCGGATCGCCGAGGAGCAAGGTGACGCGGGCCAGGTCGAGCTCGGTCTCGGCGAGGTCCTGCGGGCTGTCGGCCAGCAGGTCGGCCGCCTCACGCAGCCCGGCGGCCGCGTCGGTGAGCAGGCCGGCCTCGAGCAGCACGCGGGCGCGGTCGAGGCGGCTCACCCCGCGCGCCACGTCGACGGGCATCGCATCGGCCTCGGCCATCAGCCGCAGGGCCGCGGGCAGGTCCCCGCGGAGGAACTCGACGTAGCCGGCGTTGTGCCGGGCCATGAACTCGTTGGCGGTGTGGCCGTGCGCGTGGGCCAGCTCGACGGCCCGGTCGAGGTCGGCCCGGGCATCGTCGAGCTGCATGAGGTGCAGGGCGAGGGTGCCGCGGTTGACGAGGATCCGCACCTGGTCGGCCTCCGGCAGCAGCGGCAGGCCGGGCTCGGCGAGGCGCATCCGGGTGAGCGCACCGCCGAGGTCGCCGATCCGGCCGAGAGCGATCGCGGCCTGGTTGTGGCACAGGGCCGCCAGCCCCGGCAGACCGGCCGCCTCGGCCAGGGCGAGGGCCCGATCGAGCTCGGCGAAGCCGGCGGTGGGTCCGGAGCGCTCGGCCACCACCCAGCTGCGGCTCAGCGTGAGCCGGGCCTCGAGCTCGCGCGCCCGTGCCGAGTCGGCCGAGACCAGCCGGGCCAGTCGCTCGAGCCCCTCGTCGACCAGCCGCCCGGCGTCGTCGACGCGGTGCTGCTCGATCGCCTCGACGGCCCGTCGGTGCAGGGTGGCCACCTGCTCGAGCGCAGCGTCATCCGCACCCACCCCGTCGGCACCGGCCGGGTGCGGGCCACGCGGCATACCGGTGCGGGCTGGCGAGGCGGCTCCTGGGGGCTCGTGGTGGCTCGTGCGGCTGGTGCGGGCTCGGGCTCGACGCGGGGCGCGTCGACCGAGCTAGATCTCGACGACCGGGGTGATGACCGGGCGCTCGACGTCGTCGACGGGGCGCAGCACGAAGCGGGCGGCGCCGTGCGGGACGTCGGTGATGACGAAGCGGCCGTCCTCGTCGGGCGTGGCCAGCCGGCTCTCGTCACCGATCCGCAGCTCGACAGTGACCGTGCCGCCGGTGACCCACCCGTCGACCCGCACCGTGTCGGGTGCCTCCTCACGACCGGGTCCGAGGGTCACCATGAGGCTGAGCCGGCTGCTGGTGAAGGTCACCGACTCGGTCGGGGTGTAGTGCGCGGCCTCGTCGCGGACGCCGGCGAGCGAGACGTGCTGCAGCTCGGCGACCTCGGCGTGCAGGGCCGCGAGGGTGAGCTCGAACTTGATCCGGTCGGTGAGCCCGCCCGGCACCGGGTCGATGCGGGAGTAGACCTCGCGCATCGCGGCGAGCAGCTCGAGGTCGATGGCGTCGATCGGCTCGGCGGCCAGCGCGAGCAGCTGCGGGCTGTCGCCGGAGGCGTCGGCAGGGCTCTGGTCGTCGCTCATCGGGTGCTCCAGGCGGGGTCGGCGAGCAGGGCGGTCCGCAGCTTGGCCAGACACCGGCCGCGGGTGGGTCCGATCGAGCCGATCGGCATGCCGAGCGCGTCGGACACGGCGGCATAGTCGGGTCGGTCGACGAAGGCGACGAGTCGCAGCAGCGCGGCGCAGCGCGCGCCGAGCGCCTGGACGTGCCGCCACAGGGTGCGCTGGTCGTCGCGGAGGACGGCGAGGACGGCGGGGTCGAGCTCGGCCTGCCGGGGCGCCTCATGCTCGGGCTCGGGCACGTCGTCGGTGGGCGCGGCCCGCCCGTCCTTGCGGCCGACCCGCCAGGCCTCGCGGCGCACCGTCGTCACCAGCCAGCCGAGGACGGCCTGCGCATCCTGGACGCTGCCGGCCCGCTCGACCAGCCGGATCCACGCGGTCTGCACGACGTCCTCGGCGCTGCTCGCGTCGAGGCCCTGGCTGCGGGCGGTGTGCCAGAGGATCGGGGTGAGCAGGTCGACCAGCTCACCCATCCGCTGCTCGTCGCCGGACCGGTATGCCGCGAAGGCCGCGGCCGCGCGGTCGGCGAGGGTGCCGGTGCTCATTGGGGGACCTTCTTCCACTCGGTGACCGCGCCGAAGACGGCGCGCCGGCCGCGGGCGACTGCCGCAGCCTGGTCGACGGTCGCCGCGTCGGGGTCGGCGGCGATGGCTGCGGCGATCTCGCCGGCGAGCACGGGGGCGGCGAACGAGGTGCCGCTCCACGTGCAGAAGCCGCCGGAGAAGTCGTCCGGGTCGGGGGTGGTCCGCGTGCGGCCGCCGTAGTCGACCCGGGCGCTGGCCTGGGAGGAGGCGGTGACGTCGGTCGGGAAGGTGCTGACGAGCAGCGACCCGGGTCGGTGGGTGCTCACCCAGTCGCCGGCGTTGCTGAAGAAGGCGACCGTCTCACCGTCGGGGTTGGTGGCGCCCACGCTGGCCAACGGCACCCGGTCGCGCGCGAAGCCGGTGACCTGGGCCGCGAGGGCGGCGGGATACATCGGGGCGAGGCTGGTCGCATTGCCTGCGGCCGCGACGACGGCGACGCCGTGCTCGCCGTAGGCCCGCAGCAGTGAGCCGAGCGGGCCGTCCATCGCCGCATCGCCGGGCTGCTCGTGGTAGTAGCCGAGCGAGAGCGAGAGGACGTCGAGCAGGCCGTCGGTCGCGCCGGTGCGCAGGGCCTGGACGTGCCGGGCGAGCAGCAGGGCGAGCGTGTTGACGAGCAGGCTCTCAGGCACGACTCCGTCGGAGCCCATGACCGGGATGGCGAGGATCTCGGCCTGCGGGCAGAGCTGGCGGACGATGCCGGAGATGAAGGTGCCGTGCCCGGCATCCGGCTCGATGACCGGGTCGAGCGGGTTGCGCACCGGCCGGCGGAAGTCGCGGCCCATCGGGCCGTCGAGCCCGAGCAGGGTGCCGGCGAAGCGGACCTGGCTGGTCGCGGTGCCGCCGCGCGGGAACCAGGGGTGGGTGCCGAGGCCGGTGTCGGGGACGGCGACGACCGGCCGGCGAGCGACCGGTGCGGCGCTGCGGGCCGGGTCGGGGAGCACGACGCTCACGGGTTGCCGGCCGCCGATGCCGGTGCGGCCGTATTCGGAGGCCGGGGTGCCCGACCAGTAGGGGGTGCCGGACCAGTAGGGAGTCCCTGACCAGTACGGGGTGCCGGACCAATAGGGAGTGCCTGACCAGTACGGGGTGCCCGAGATCGCCGGGGCGGACGCGAGCAGATGGTCGAGCCCGAGGGTGAGCCCGCTCGTCGCCCGGTCCTGCACCGTGCGCAGCACCGGCCAGGCGTCGACCGGCAGCGAGGGGCTGCCCTTGGCCGGGTCGAGCCGGACCGCCTCGACCCAGTGCTCCTGGACGATCCGGGCCGCGTCGGGGTGCAGGTCGCTCGGCAGGCCCTTGGTGCCGGGCATCGGCACCCGGGTCACCGTCACGCCGATCTCGTCGGCGATCGTCGTGAGCTCGGTGAAGGCCTCGAGGTCCCGGCCGGGCGCGCCACGCACGAGCATCCGGTCACCGACGTAGACCGTCGACTGCGGCGCCGCACCGTCGGCCAGGCGCATCGCCCACACCGGGTCGAGCGAGCGGGCGCCATAGAGCTGCGCGAGCTGGGTCGAGACGGCTGCGACCGGGGTGCGGGCGGTCTCGTCGGGCTGCGCGGCCGACGCTCGGCGGCGGCTCGCCGGTCGGCCGGCAGCCGACTGCGATCGGGACGGGGGCGTGGGCTTCATCGGGGGTGACCTCACTGGGGAGCGCAATGTCGGACCAAGCCTATTGGCGAGTGGTCCTTGTGCGGGAGGAGGCGCTGCTGACCACGCCAGATACCTCGGCCGCCGCCGTCGGGCCGGGTGAACGAGCAGACGAGGGCGAGTCCGATGTATCAGGACAGGTCGGACCTGCTCCATCTCTATGTCGTCGCGTCGAGGCGATGGCACTGGAGGGCGAAACCACGTGCGAGACAACGTGCAGGACGGGACCGGCACGGAGCTGGCTCTGCGGTGCGCCGAACGAGCGATGGGGGCGCTCGTGGCGATGGTGCAGTCGGACGGCTGGCCAGGCGCCGAGCCGTCGGAGCACCAGCGCAGCGGGCTCACGGGAGGCTGGGCGGGCGCGGCGTGGGCGCTGGCCTCGCTCGGGCGAGCCCTCGACGACGGTGCGCTGCGCGCGGCGGGTGAGCGGGCGGCATACCGGATCGGGGTGGTGGACGAGTCGGGCCTGCTCACCGGCGCGGCCGGCGTGCGGGTCGCGCGGCATGCGTGCGGTCTGGGGGTGGACGAGCCGACGAGTATGCCGCGTGGCGCGGATCTCGGTGCCGGTGCTGCCGGCGTGCTGCTCGCACAGGTGCGGTGCGGCGCCGACCCCGATCCGGCGCTGGTGCGGCTCGTCGCCCGGGGGGCGCGGCCGCGGGAGGTCGGCTGGGGATGGGCGGACGCGACGGACCCGCACGAGTGGGATCCGGCGCCGCAGTGTGGGGTGCGGGACGGCACGAGCGGGGTCGTGCTGGCCCTCGCGGAGGCGTCGGACGGGTTGCCGTTGCAGCCGATCGGCGAGCTCATCGAGCGTGGCCTCGACTGGGAGGCGAGCTGCCTGCAGGGCCGGTCGGACGTGCCGATCGGCTGGGCGCACGGCGTCGCGGGGGCGACGGCGGTGCGGCTGCGGCTGGCCGAGCTGGCGCGGGGGGAGCGGGAGCGGCACGGAGGTGGCGCGCTGTCCGCCATGGGGGAGCGGCTGGCGCGCGAGGCCGACGAGGGGGTGCGGCGGTGTCAGGAGGCCGTGGATCGGCTCACGGGGGAGGCCGGTGGCGACGAGCGCGGGGTCGGGCTCGGCCGGCGTGAGCGGCTCGATGGCGCGCCGGGCGACGGGCTGGGCGACTGCTCGCTCGGCACCGGGGTGGCCGGGCTCGTCGACGCGCTGCTGCTGGCCGGCACCGCGCCCGCTCGGGGGAGCGCGGAGCGGCTGCTCGAGGCGGTCGTCGGGCGGCACGGTCCCGACCCGGCGGCCTGGCCGGGCGGGTCGGGACCGGGGCTCTTCGACGGGCTGGCCGGAGTCGCGGTGGTCCTGGCCCGGCTCGCCCGCCCCGCCGCCGCGATCGGCTCACCCTCCCTGCTGCTCCCCTGACCGCCGAGCGGACCATCCTGCGCCGAGTGGACCATCCCGCGCCGAGTGGACCATCCCGCGCCGAGTGGACCATCCCGCGCCGAGTGGACCATCGCGCGCCGAGTGGACCATTCTGCGCCATCTGCCGGGATCGGCTCCCCGTGGGAGCGGCACGCCCGCCTGTCTAGTGGGCCCGACGAGGAGTCGGGCCTGCAGTTTGGCCGCCATGGCGGTCAACCTGCCTGACGGCGGCAAGATCTCGCCGCCATCCATCAGCCTGGCCGCCATGGCGGCCAATCTGCCGCGCGCGATCTCGCCCCCGCCCGACCGATCCCGCCCGCCCGCCCGCCCGCGTGCGATCCCACCCGCCCCCGCGGGCGGCCTACGATGAGTCGGTCGCGGCGACCCCCGCGACCGGGAGGGCTCGCATAGTGGCCTAGTGCGGCGGTCTTGAAAACCGCTTGGGGTGCAAGCTCCACGTGGGTTCGAATCCCACGCCCTCCGCCCACGCCAGCCCTGCTGCCCACATCGTGCTCGACGAGCCGGTACCGTCCGAGCATGGCCGGCACCCCACGGCGATCAGCGGGCCTCCGCCACGGGCTGCCGACCGTCATCGGCGGCCTGGGCATCGTCGTCGCCCTCAGCGCTCTGCTCGTCTGGCTCGCGCCCGACCTCGTCGGCGCCGCACCGGCAACCTGTCTCGCCTCGACCGGCCGCTGCTTCTGCGAGGCGGTCGGGGCCGGCCTGCTCCGCCAGCCGGCCAACGCACTCAGCTCGCTGAGCTTCGCGGTCGCCGCCGTCGCGATCCTGCGCCTGCCGACCGCCCGCCAGTCCACGCCCACCCGGTCGCTGCACCGAGCGCTGGCCGCCGCCTGCGTGGCCCTCGCAGCCGGCAGCCTCGCCTACCACGCGCGGCTCACGATGGCCGGCCAGTGGCTCGACGTCCAAGGGATGTACCTCGTCGCCGTGCTCCTCGTCGCTGTCGCCGCCAGCCGACACCGCTCGTGGACCGCCTCGCGCGTGACCGTCCTCACTGTCGTGCTGCTTGCGAGTCTCGCTCTCGCGCAAGCGTTTTGGCCGGACAGTCGTCGCTGGGTCTTCGCTGTCGTGCTGTTGCCAGGCATCGTCGCCGAGTGGCGCACGGCATCCGACCGGCGCCCGCTGCGTGCCGGAGTGCTCACCCTCCTCATCGGGTATGCCGCGTGGCTGGCCGACGAGCGCGGCTGGCTCTGCGAACCCACCTCGTGGGCCCAGGGGCACGCCCTGTGGCACCTGCTGACGGCCGGGGCGGCATACCTCATGAGTGTCCACTTGTCCCGAAACCCCTTGCCTGAGAACGGCGTCCGTCAATGACGAAGGCCACCGGCGTCCTTGCCGGTGGCCTTGGGAGAAGGTCGAGGACGGGGACTAGATGGTCCGCATCGTCATCGAGTGACGGTCGTACCGGTACGTGCCACCGTGGGTGGTCGACCGGCCGAAGCGGGGGAGCAACAGGATCCAGGCAGGCATGCGACTACAACTCAGTTCAGGTCGTGGGTTTCGCGCCCCCAGAGCGGGGGCTCACCTCCATTGTCGCAGAGGCCCTCTCGCGGGCACGAATCGGCCCGACATGATCTGGGCCACACTACATGAAAATTCCTGTGTGGCAACGAGACTCGGCTCACATACGGCACCGCACAGCCGATCCACGCCTCCCCCGTTCGGGCGATCTGATGCCATGCCGGATCATGGAGCCATGACCGCGGACGTCACTCCTGTCGACCTCCCACACCCCGCGCCGCTCGTCCTGCGGGGCCAGGTCTTCGACGCGGCCCGCCCCGCGGTGATGGCGATCGTCAATCGCACTCGCGACTCCTTCTACGCCGGCAACCGGCACGCCGATCTCGACAGCGCGATGCGCGCGCTCGACGAGGCCGTGGCTCGCGGTGCCGACATCGTCGACGTCGGGGGAGTGCGTGCCGGCTCGGAGGGCGAGGTTGTCACGTCGGAGATGGAGATCGAGCGGGTGGTGCCCTTCCTCGAGCGGGCGCGTGCGGCATACCCCGAGGTGCTGCTCAGTCTCGACACCTGGCGTTCCGAGGTGGCCCGCGCCGCAGCGCCCGCCGGCGTCGACCTCGTCAACGACACCTGGGCCGGCCACGACCCCGAGCTGCTCGCCGCCGCCGTCGAGATCGGCGCCGGCTATGTCATCTCGCACACCGGCGGTCGACCGCCGCGGACCGACCCGGTCGACGTCACCTACGGCCCGGACGCCCTCGACGTCGTCCGCGACGTCGTCGTCACCTTGCGCGCCGGCGCCGAGCGTGCCCTCGCCGCCGGTATGCCGCGGGAGCGCGTCCTGCTGGACCCCACCCTCGACTTCGGCAAGACGACGACCCACTCGCTGCGCGTGCTGCGGCATACCGCCGACGTCGTCGCGCTGGGCTTCCCGGTGCTGCAGGCCTTGTCTCGCAAGGACTTCGTCGGCGAGACCCTCGACATCGAGGCCGACGACCGACTCGAGGGCACCCTGGCCGCGACCGCGGTGGCCGGCTGGCTCGGCGCCACCGTCTTTCGGGCGCACGACGTCCGCGCCACCCGACGGGTCATCGATATGGTCGCCTCGCTGCGCGGCGACCGGCCGCCGGCGGTCTCGACGCGCGGGATCGGCCCGTCGAGCCGCGACGTCGACGGGGCTCGCTGAGCCCGCCGATGGGCCGCCGGTTACCGGCTGGTAGGGAAAAGTCCGAACGTCGCACCCCGCAGCAGGTTAGGAGGTGCTAACGTCGGCGCCGGTTGCAGTTGCAGTTCCTCGCAGGGCGGACACTGCCCCCGGGCCTCGAACCCGGGGGTTCGGCTTTCCGTCCTCGACCCAGTCGAGGTGTGGGGTAATGGCATCAGCACCGGGGTCCGAGAGGTTCGGACTCCAGTGTCCAGTTACAGAGAGAGTTATCCCCATGGCACAGGGAACCGTCAAGTGGTTCAACGCTGAGAAGGGCTTCGGCTTCATCGCCCAGGACGGCGGGGGCCCCGACGTCTTCGTCCACTACTCCGCCATCCAGACCCAGGGCTACCGGAGCCTCGACGAGGCGCAGCGCGTCGAGTTCGAGGTCACCCAGGGCCCCAAGGGCCCGCAGGCCGACCAGGTGCGTCCGCTCTGAACCGAGAGCGCAGCTGACCGTCAGCTTCGACGAACCCCCCGGACCCCTCGGTCCGGGGGGTTCGTGCTGCTGCGACGGCTCGCCGGCTGGATCCCGTTTGGGCCGGACCCGGCGCTCCCGATAGCCTGTACCGGCTGCCCGAGTGGCGGCTGCAGCTGATGGAGGCGTCGCATAGTGGCCTAGTGCGCCCGCCTGCTAAGTGGGTTGGGATTAACCTCCCTCGCGGGTTCAAATCCCGCCGCCTCCGCGCCTGGCCCGGGGCGTCTCGCGGTGATCGCGAGGCGCCCCGCGCTCGTGTCCGGACCGCCGATCCGGTATGCCGCGCCGCTCACCGCCGCGCGAAGATCCACTGCCGCATCGCGACGAAGCGCACGACCGTCGACACCCCGGTGCCCAGGGCCAGCGCCGCCACTGACAGCCACGTCGAGGCACCCGGCCGCAGGGTGTGCAGCAACCCGAGGCCGCCCGCGGTCCCCGCCCACGTGAGCAGGAAGACCGCGAAGGCCGCGGCATGCTGCCGGAGCGCGCCCGGACCGCGCACCCCGAAGGTCCACGACCGGTTGAGCGCCGTGTTGACGATGGTGGCCACGGTGAGCGCGATGAGGTTGGCGAGCTGCCCGGCCAGGCCCGCCACGTCGCCGGCCTGGTCGAGCACCGCGAAGAGGCCGAGGTGCACGATCGTGCTCACCCCCCCGACGACCGCGAAGCGACCGAGCTGGCCACGCAGCCGCGCGGGTCCGTCGAGCACGGCCGGGATCGCCGCCACGACGACTCCTCACGCCCCGGCGGACGTCGACGCACTCACCGGTCGGGTGAGGTCGTAGAGCGTCTGCCCGCCGATGGTGACCTTGGTGAAGCTGGCGCTGACCCAGGCCGCGATCTCGGCCGAGCTCCGGCTGCCGCCGTTGGGCTGGCCGACGCCACCGCCGCCCGCGAAGTAGTGGATCCGGCCCTCGGCGACGAGCGCCTGGAACTGCGCGAGGGTCGGGCTCGGGTCGGAGCCGTTGAAGCCGCCCACCGCCATGACCGGCAGGCCGGTGCCGAGCTGCAGCCCGGCGGCGCTCTGCGAGCCGACTGCAGCCGCCACCCAGGTGTATCGCTCGGCATCCGCGGACAGTGCCTGCACGACGGCCGTCGAGGGCGTCGCCGCGTTGAGCAGGCCACCCGCTCCGCCCGGTCCACCCGGTCCACCTGCTCCCGCGGCTCCTGCCGGACGACCGTCCACGCCATTCGGTATGCCGCCCGGCGCCCCTGCCGGAGCGCCGACGCCCGGCGCACCGGTCGGAGCGCCGCCAGGCATCCCGGCACGGGCCCCGGCCACGCTCGGGCCGGCCGAGACGATCGACCCGGTGTGCGGGGTGGCGATGGTGGCGGCGCTGTAGGCAGCCGGGCCGAGCAGGCTCGTCGCGATCGCGAGCGCGGCCACGACGGGGACCGCACGCGCATGCACGCGGGTCAGCAGCAGGAAGCCGGCCGTGGCGACGATGCCGAGCGCGAGCACGACGATCCGCAGCGCCGGTGCCCAGGACGGGGTCTGCGAGAGCAGCAGGAACGACCACACCGCGGTGATCACGGTTGCAGCCGCGAGGACGGCCGCGCCCGAGATCCGGTCCCGCCGCTCCCACGCCTCGGCGCTCCCCATGCCGACGAGCGCAGCGATGGCCGGGGCCAGGGCGACGGTGTAGTAGGCGTGGTAGATCCCGGCCATCAGCGAGAAGACGAGGCCGGTGACGACGAGCCACGAACCCCACACGAAGTATGCCGCTCGGCGAGCGTCGGTGCGCGGCATACGCGCTCGGTAGATCAGGCCGGCCACGAGCAGGAGCAGCGCTGCTGGCAGCAGCCACGAGATCTGACCGCCGTTGTCGGCGTTGACGAGCCGCAGCAGGCCCGTCGCGCCCCACCTGCCAGTGCCGGTGCCGTCACCGCCGCCCCCGACCGAGCCGGTCTCCTCGCCGTTGATCCGGCCGAGCCCGTTGTAGCCGAAGGTGAGCTCGAGGAAGGAGTTCGTCTGCGAGCCGCCGATGTAGGGGCGGGCGCTCTCCGGCACCAGCTCGACGATGGCGACCCACCAGCCCGCCGAGGCGACGATCGCCAGCCCGCCGAGAACGCTGTGCCAGATCCGTTGCCGCAGAGGAGCGTTCGCCGCAACGAGATAGGCGAGCGCGAATCCGGGCACGACGAGGAAGGCCTGCAGCGTCTTGGTGAGGAAGGCCAGGCCGATGAACACGCCGGCGAGGGCGAACCACCGCACGGAGCCCTGCTCGATCGAGCGGAGTGTCGCCCACGCGGCGAGCACCATGGCGAGCACGAGCAGCGCATCGGGGTTGTTGAAGCGGAACATGAGGACCGCCACGGGGGTGAGCGCGAGGACGGCACCGGCATACAGGCCGGCGGCCGCTCCGAAGTGGCGCTTGACGGTGCTGGCCAGGACCCCGACCGCAGCGACGCCCATGAGCACCTCGGGCAGCAGGATCGCCAAGGAGTTGAGCCCGAGGACCCGCACCGACAGGGCCATCAGCCACAGCGCCGCCGGCGGCTTGTCGACCGTGATCGAGTTGCCGGCATCCGAGCTGCCGTAGAAGAAGGCGGTCCAGTCAACCGAACCGGCTTGCACTGCAGCGGAATAGAACGAGTTGGCATAGCCGCTGCTCGTGAGATTGACAAGGTATGCCGCGGCCGTTCCCAGCAGCAGGACGAACAGGGCGGGGCGGGCCCACCTCGGGTCGGCCTCGGGCCCGCGCCAGAGCCTGGTCAGTCGGCTGCTCGATGCGCCTGCGGTGTCGGGCGCTGCGGTCGAGGCGGCGGGGTCGGTGCTCGTGGTCCCGGCCGCGGGCTGGGCAAAGGCGCTGCGGTCGACGGTCATCGCGGTCATGACCTCGACTGTCCTGGGACGCGCTGTGCCGGCGCTGTGCGGCGCCCATCGCCGGCCGATGAAGGCCGGCGCCCGCGGGGTCTGCTCAGGCGGAGGCCGGGTCGCCCAGCCGGCCGGCCCACTGCGCCTGGCCCGAGCCGCCGTCCGGGGCGGGCAGCACGACGGTGAAGGTCGTGTCCCCGGCGCGACTGGTCAGCTCGACCGAGCCCCCGTGTGCACCGGCGACGGCGGCGACGATCGACAGCCCTAGACCGGTCGACCCGGCCGCCCGGTTGCGCGAGGAGTCGCCCCGGGCGAAGCGTTGGAAGACGTTGGGCTGCAACGACTCCGGCACGCCAGGGCCGTTGTCGTTGACGGTGAGGCGCACCCGCCCCGGCTCCCGAGCGATCCCGGCCGTGACCACCGTGCCGGCCGGGGTGTGGGCCCGGGCATTGGCCAGCAGGTTGGCGACGATCTGGTGCAGCCGGGCCTGGTCGCCACGCACGAGTACCGGCTCGTCGGGCAGGTCGAGCCGCCACTGGTGGGCCGGCGAGGCGGCGTGCGCGTCGGACACCGCGTGCACGACGAGCTCGGTGAGGTCGACCTCGCCGTGGTCGAGCGGGCGGCCGGCATCGAGCCGGGCCAGCAGCAGCAGGTCATCGACGAGGGCGGTCATCCGCTGCGCCTCGGACTCGACCCGGGCCAGCGCATGGGTGACCCCGGCGGGCACCGGCTCGCGCTCGCGGCGGGTCAGCTCGGCATAGCCACGGATCGAGGCGAGCGGGGTGCGCAGCTCGTGCGAGGCGTCGGCGACGAACTGGCGCACCCGCTGCTCGCTCTGGTGCCGCGCCGCGAGCGCCTCCTGCACGTGGTCGAGCAGCCCGTTGAGGGCCGCGCCGACCGTGCCGACCTCGGTCCTCGGGTCGGTGTATGCCGCGGGCACCCGCTCGGCGAGCGCGACCTCACCGGAGGCGAGGTGCAGCTGGGACACCCGGGTCGCGGTCTGGGCGACCTGGTTGAGCGGGCGCAGGTTGCGCTTGACCAGCCAGAGCCCCGCGGCGGCCATCGCGGTCAGCCCGAGCAGACCGGCGATGAGCGCGATGCGCACGGCGTTGGCGACGGTCGCCTGCTGCCGCGCCACGGACAGCCCGACGTAGTAGGTGGTCCCGTTGCGGGTGGAGGCGAGCACCCGATGCACGCCGAGCACGCCCCCGAGGTCGACATCCTGCGGGTCGCGCCCCAGCCCGGCTGCCTCGAGGGTGTCGACCTGGCTCGGGGTGATCGTCGTCCGTCCGCCGCCGGGGGCGGTGGCGCGGTACCAGACGGTGTCGCCGGACACGATGACGACCAGCCCCTCCTCGCCCGGCCCGCGCCGATCGTCGCCGTCGCCGTCCGGCACCGGGCCGCCGGGCAGGGAACGGTCGGCGGGGAAGCGCTGCAGCGAGTTGCGCAGCGCCTGGTCGGTCTGGCCCTGCAGGTACTGGTTGAGGCCGACGAGGGAGACCGCGCTCGTGACGATCGTCAGCACCGTGAAGAGCGCGAGCATCGACGCGACGAGCTTGGCGCGCAGTGTCCACGCAGACGGGTGGAGCCAGCCACGCGGCATACCGGATCTCCTTGTCAGACAGTCGGCTTGAGCACGTAGCCGACCCCGCGCATGGTGTGGATCATCGGGTCCCGGCCGGCGTCGATCTTCTTGCGCAGGTAGGAGATGTAGAGCTCGACGACATTGGCCTGGCCGCCGAAGTCGTAGTTCCAGACCCGGTCGAGGATCTGCGCCTTGGAGAGCACCCGCTTCGGGTTGCGCATGAGATAGCGCAGCAGCTCGAACTCCGTTGCGGTGAGGTGGATCTGGGCGCCGGCGCGGGTCACCTCGTGGGAGTCCTCGTCGAGGGTGAGGTCGCCGACGACGAGCATCGAGTCGTCGTCCTCGTGAGCGACCATGACGGTCCGGCGCATGAGCGCGCGCAGCCGGGCGACGACCTCCTCGAGGCTGAACGGCTTGGTGACGTAGTCGTCGCCGCCCGCGGTGAGCCCGGCGATCCGGTCCTCGACGGCGTCGCGAGCGGTGAGGAAGAGCACCGGGATGCGCTCGTCGTGCTCGCGCATCTTGCGTAGCACCTCGAGGCCGTCCATGTCGGGCAGCATCATGTCGAGCGCGACCGCGTCCGGCTCGAACTCGCGGGCGGCGCGCACCGCGGCCATCCCGCTCGCGGCCGACTTGACCTCCCACCCCTCGTAGCGCAGGGCCATCGACAGCAGCTCGGTGAGGTTGTGCTCGTCGTCGACGACGAGGACCCGCGGCGGCGTGCCGTCGGGTCGGGTGAGCTTCTGCGGCTTGGCGCTGGTCGTCATGCTGAGAACTCTCTCGGCGCTCGATGTCCTGCCCATAGGCGATTGCTGTGGGCTTGCTGTGAACGCTACGCCCTCACCCACGGGTGTGCGCTATCGCCGGCACAGGTCCGGCACAGCCGGGCGGGTCAGCCTGAGGGGGTCAGCCCGGCGTCACGACCGAGAGGTATGCCGTGTCCCACCTTCCCGAGGCCCGCTTCCCGGGTGCCGTGCCCGACCCTGAGGCTCCCGAGCCGGTCACACCAGACCGCACCCCGCCTGATGCGTTCCCTGCCGCGGCTCCGGTGGCAGCAGCCCCGGCGACAGGGTCCCGGCCTCGGTGGAGCGGCCGGCGGACCGCCGTCGTTGCCGCCGCGGTGATCGGCGTGGCCGGCGTCGGGTCCGTCGCGGCGGCGAACGCTACCGCCGGTGGGGTGACCGCACCCGGCGGCAATCAGGGCCCGGCCGGGCGCGGGGCGCCGGGCGGGTTCGGCCCCGGTGGTGGACCGGGCGGCATCGGCCCGGGCCAGCCGGTCACGCCGGTGGCGCCTCCGGGAGTCGCTGGAAGGTGACATTGCGCTCGATGACCCGATAGCCGAGCCGCTCGTTGACGGCGATCATCTGGGCGTTGGTCTCGGCGTTGCCGGTCGTGATGTGGACGAGCTGCGGCTCGGCCTCACGCAGCCAGCGCAGCATGTCGGACTTGAGCAGCAGCCCGAGTCGGTGCCCCCGATGCGCCTGCAGCACGGACGTGTCGTGCTGGTCGCCGAGGGTCGGGCGGGTCGAGTCGACGGTGACGACGGTGTGGCCGGCGAGCTCGCCGGTCTCGCGGTGCCGGGCGATGACCCGGTAGAGCCGCTGGCCCGCGTCGAGCTGGCCCTGCTCGTAGGTGCGCAGCCGATCGGCGTCGATGACCTCGTCCTCGACGTCGAGGTCGTCGCGGGGCGCGTCGTTGATCGCGGCGACCATGGTGACGGCGTCCTCGAGCAGCTCGTCGGGGATGAGCCCCTTGATCCGCAGCAGCTCGTAGTCGCCGGCGTGCGTGAGCGCTGCCTCGTATGCCGCGTCGATACCGGCCGGATCGACCTCCGCGAGCACCTGGCGACGGATGACGTGCACGCTCTTGGCGGCATACCCACGTCCGGTGAGGAAGGCGACGTTCGCGGGCGCGTCCATGCACCAGCTGCCCAGCTTGGTGCGTCCGGCCTCGGCGAGCAGAGCCTCGAGATGGCTGGCGAGCGCGCTGCCGTAGCCGCGGCGCCGCTGGTCCGGCGCGACGGTGACCGTCCACCAGCCGGTGTCGACGTTGTCCCGGGTCGGCAGGTGGCAGTCGCCGTAGGCGACGAGGCGTCCGTCGACGCGCGCGGCATACGGGATGTCTGGATCACCGTCCCAGCCTTGCCGGAGGAAGACGCGCAGGGCCTCGATTGTCGTCCCGTCGCGCCACGGGCAGTCGACGGCCTCGCGCGCCGCGAGGAAGTCGACGATCTCGACGAGCTGAGCCTCGTCGGCGGGGTCGATGCGTTGGATGTCCACGAGCGACCAGCGTGATCCGGTATGCCGCCCGCTCGCCACTGCTTTTCGCTCACCTGAGTCCGAAGGCAGGATCCGGGCCGCGAGCCGACCCGGCTAGCGTTGCGGCGTGAGCGCATCCGGCCCGCAGGACAGCCTGCCCATCGACGTGCCGCTGCTGCCCGGCGAGCAGGTGCTGTGGACCGGTGTTCCCGACGCGAGCCGGATCCTCGAGCCGTCGGACGCGGCGATGATCCCGTTCAGCGTGCTGTGGGGCGGCTTCGCGATCTTCTGGGAGGTGATGGCGATCCGGATGGGGGCTCCCTGGTTCGCGCTGCTGTGGGGAGTGCCCTTCGTGCTCATCGGCCTGCACATGATGGTGGGCCGGTTCTTCGTGCGGCGCTGGCAGCGGGCTCGCACGCGCTATGTGCTCACCGACCGGCGAGCGCTGTTGCTCCGCGGCGGCAGCATGCGCGCCGAGCCCACCGCCGACGGCCCTCGTGAGGTGCTGTCGAGCGGCGCCGGCCGCTATCTCACGGTGACCTTCGGGCAGGAGACCGGCAGCGTCCAGATCGGTCGCTGGAAGGTGCGCAGTGACGATGCCCCGCGCGGGCTGGTGTTCGAGTCGGTCCGCGACGTCGATGGGCTGCGAGCTGCGCTCAGCCGCATCGGGAGGGCGGCCGGTCCGCAGGATCGGCGCTAGCCGGCGTCGTAACGGGCATATGCCCGTCCCAGCGGGCATATGCCCGCGAGGAGGGGCTGGCGTGGCCCGCGGAACGGTGGAGTCAGCGCACGCTGACCAGCAGGTAGCGCTCGTCGTCGATCGGCCTGCCCCACAGCGTCGGGTCGGTGAGTGGGGTGATGGTGACGTCGCTGCGGGCGGTGCGGACGATGTGCTCCGCGGCGGTCGCGGCGAGGCCGGCGCCGGTGTGCCACCGGCCCTCGACGAGGACGAGCCTGCCCGTGGGCGTGAGGAGCTCGACCCAGGCGGCGATCGCGGCCTCCGGGTCGGGCAGCGCCCAGAGCACATGCCGACAGACCACCGCGTCGTATGCCGCCCGCTCCAGCTCGGGTGCGCCGGCGTCGCCGACCGCGAAGGTCGCCTCGGGGACCTTGGCCCGGGCTCGGCGGATCATCTCGGGGGAGAGGTCGATGCCGTCGACCCGGTAGCCGGCGTCGACGAGCAGTCGGGTGAGCGTGCCGGTGCCGCAGCCGAGATCGGCGATCCGCGCCGGGGCAGGTGGCAGGGCGGCGAGCAGCAGGTCGCGCCAGGCTGCCCGGGTGGCCGGGTCGGCTAGGCCGTGGTCCGGCTCGTCGTCGAAGCGGGCCGCCTCTGCATTCCACTGGTCGCGAACGAGGTTGGCGGGTGCGGGCTGGCCGCGGTCCCGGTGCGGGTCCGGCGAGGTGGCTGCCATGGCGGTCAATCTGCCAGACGGCGGCGCAATGTCGACGCCATCCACCACGTCGGCCGCCATGGCGGTCAATCTGCCGTCCGGGCAAGGCCACCCGGGTTACGAGCCAGGGTGGGCCACTCGCCCGCACGCCCTTCACCCGACAAACAGGCACTGGACCCGAGGAAGCTCCTCGGGTCCAGTGCAGGTTTATCGGGTCACCCGATAAAGGGGCGGCCCGACAGAGGCGGGATCAAGCGTCGGCGAGGCGACCCTTGAGGCCGTCGAGCTCGGCGCGCAGCTGAGCCGGCAGCTTGTCGCCGAACTTCTCGAACCACTCCTCGATGAGGGGCAGCTCGGCCTTCCAGTCGTCGACGTTGACCGCAAGGGCCTTCTCGACGTCCTCGACCGGCATGTCCAGGCCGGTGATGTCGATGTCCTCGACCTTGGGCACCCGACCGACGACGGTCTCCACCGCGTCGACCTGGCCCTCGAGCCGCTGCACGACCCACTTGAGCACGCGGGCGTTGTCGCCGAAGCCCGGCCACAGCCAGTGCCCGTCCTTGTCCTTGCGGAACCAGTTGACCTGGTAGATCCGCGGGAGCTTGGACTCGTCGGCCTGCTTGCCGATCTCGAGCCAGTGGTTCATGTAGTCACCGGCGTGGTAGCCGATGAACGGGAGCATCGCCATCGGGTCACGCCGCACGACGCCGACCGCACCGACCGCGGCGGCGGTCGTCTCGGAGGACAGCGTGGCGCCGATGAAGGTGCCGTGGGTCCAGTCACGCGACTCGTAGACCAATGGCACGGTCGTGGCGCGGCGGCCGCCGAAGAGGATCGCGTCGATCGGCACGCCGTTGGGGCTGTCGTACTCGGCGGCGAGCATCGGGCACTGCCGGGCCGGCGTCGTGAAGCGGCTGTTCGGGTGGCTGGAGAGCTCGCCGTTGTCCGGCGTCCAGTCGCGGCCCTTCCAGTCGGTGAGGTGAGCGGGCTTGTCCTTGGTCATGCCCTCCCACCAGATGTCGCCGTCGTCGGTGAGCGCGACGTTGGTGAAGATCGAGTTGCCCTGCTCGATGGTGCGCATCGCCGTGGGGTTGGTGCCCATGCCGGTGCCCGGCGCGACGCCGAAGAGACCGAACTCGGGGTTCACGGCATACAGCCGGCCGTCCTCACCGAAGCGCATCCAGGCGATGTCGTCGCCGATCATCTCGGCCTTCCAGCCGTCGATCGTCGGCTCGAGCATGGCGAGGTTGGTCTTGCCGCACGCGCTCGGGAAGGCGCCGGCGATGTACTTGACGACACCCTCGGGCGAGGTGAGCTTGAGGATGAGCATGTGCTCGGCCATCCAGCCCTGCTCGCGAGCCATCGCCGAGGCGATCCGCAGGCTGTAGCACTTCTTGCCCAGCAGCGCGTTGCCGCCGTAGCCGGAGCCGAACGACCAGATCTCGCGGGTCTCCGGGAAGTGGGTGATGTACTTCGTCTCGTTGCACGGCCACGTGACGTCGGCCTGGCCCGGCTCGAGCGGGGCGCCGACCGAGTGCAGGCCCTTGACGAAGTCGGCCTGCTGCGCCTCCATGGCGCCCAGCACCTTGCTGCCGATGCGGGCCATGATGTTCATGTTGACGACGACGTATGCCGAGTCGGTGAGCTCGACGCCGTACATCGGCACGTCGGCCTCGAGGTGGCCCATGACGAAGGGGATGACGTACATCGTCCGACCCTTCATGCAGCCCCGGTAGAGGTCGGTCATGATGGCCTTCATCTCGGCCGGGTCCATCCAGTGGTTGGTCGGACCCGCGTCGTCCTTGCTCTCCGAGTTGATGAAGGTGCGGTCCTCGACGCGGGCGACGTCGCTCGGGTCGGAGGCGCAGTAGTAGCTGTTCGGCTTCTTCTCCGGGTTGAGCCGGATGAAGGTGCCCGCGTCGACGAGCTCCTGGGCCAGCGCGTCGATCTCCTCCTGGGTGCCGGTGACCCAGTGGATCTTGTCGGGCGTCGTGAGGGCGGCGACCTCCTCGACCCAGGCGGCCAGGCCCTTGTGCGTGGTGCTCATCTGTCGCTTTCCCTTCCGGCGCCCTGCGGTATGCCGCGCGCCTCGCGTCGTTGCGGATCGGGGCTGTGCGCCGGGGTGCCGGTGGGGGCGGGTCGGCGGTGCGCCTCGCTTGCCTCCACCGTATCCGCCCCCTGTGGGGCTCGAACACCGGGCGGAGGTCCTGAGGCGGTGGGATCGCTCACAACACTGCGCAAGCAGGGGCTGCAACCGCGGTGTAAGCGGTTGCTGGCAATGGATTTCCCGGACCGAGCGGTATGCCGGTACGCTTGCTCCTCGTGTCCGGCGCACCCCGCCGGCGCACCCAGCGCCCGTAGCTCAACGGATAGAGCATCTGACTACGGATCAGAAGGTTAGGGGTTCGAATCCCTTCGGGCGCGCCACCAGGAACACGCCTGCCGCATCCCGGGCGAGTCTGCAGAACCCCACCCGCGTCCGGGACACCACGAGCCACAGGCTTGTTATCGTCGGGCGGGTGAACCTCGAGAAGGTCGTCTTCGGCTTCTTCGTGCTGCTCGCGGCGACCCTGAACTTCGGCTTCTTCATCGGTGACATCGCCGACCCGCGGGTGCACAACCTCAACGAGCTCTACATGGCGGTCGTCATCAACATCATCGCGACCATCCTCAAGTTCGGCGACCGCACCCAGATCGGCGCGGTGCACCTCGCGACGAGCCTGGTCGCCGTGCTGCAGCTCGTCGCGGCGGCCGGAGTGTCGATCTACGCGACCCAGATGTCCTCGGCAGGCATGGACATCCACGCGATCTCGAGCATCGTCTCGCTCTCTGGCGGCGCCTTGCTGGCCAACATCGTGTCGGTCGTGCTGCTGGTCATCGAGACGGTCTCCTTCCGGCGCCGCTAGAGCCGGTATGCCGTGAACCCCCTCCTGCTGTTCAGCGCCCGCGCGTCATCGCGCCGACAGAGTCGGCTGCTGCGGCGGCAGGTCGTCGACATCCCCGACGACAGCCCAGGCACCGACATCGTCTTTCTCGTGCTGCGCCAGATGCGCACCCCGCTGGTCGTGCTCGTGGCCATCTTCGCGATCTCGGTGTGGGGCCTGAGCCTCATGCCCGGGCAGGACCCCGACGGCAATCCGCACAACCTCAGCATCTTCGACGCCTTCTACGTCATCAGCTATACGGCACCGACGATCGGCTTCGGCGAGATCCCCTACCCCTTCACCATCGCCCAGCGGATGTGGGTGACCGGCACGATCTACGCCTCGGTGATCGGCTGGGCCTATGCC